>Ga0172382_10002439_pt1 | contig 31125 bp, 25 predicted proteins | sample Leawel138RmetaG_FD_122245 | JGI IMG/M metagenome (GOLD analysis project Ga0172382, IMG submission 122245) | Leachate microbial communities from a municipal landfill in Southern Ontario, Canada - Leachate well 138R metaG | ecosystem: Engineered > Solid waste > Landfill > Unclassified | place...
AAACCTCATTCTTGATATTGAAGATCGCGCCGCCAGTGGGGTGAAGCACGGTTTTGATAGTGGCTACACCTCTCTCGATGCGATCACCGGGGGCTTTAAGAAACAAGAGTTCATCATCGTTGGCGCTCGTCCTTCAATTGGTAAGACGGCGTTCGCCCTTTCGATCGTGCTGAACATGCTCATTAAGAAGCGCTACCGCGTTGGCTTCTTCAGCCTTGAGATGAGTGCAGCAAGTTTAATGGAGCGCCTCTTAGCAGGACACAGCCGCGTCGATTTCTCCCACATCCGTAAAGCAACGTTGAAGAACAGCGAGATGGCGGCGATCGTTGACGCCTCCTCAGCGCTCTATGATTCCCAGCTCTTTATTCAAGACACCCCCAATATGAAGTTGATGGAGCTCCGCGCCCAAGCGAGGCGAATGAAGCTTGAGCACGATGTACAGGTAATCTTCATCGATTACATCGGCTTAATGGACGCTGAGGCGGACTCCCGAGTTCCCCGACACGAACAGATCTCCATTATTAGCCGATCATTAAAGCAGCTCGCCCGCGAGTTGGATGTTCCTATCATCTGTCTCTCTCAGGTGGGGCGCCAGGCGGATGGTATTGAGCCTAAGCTCGCCGACTTACGCGACTCTGGCTCCATTGAGCAAGACGCTGACGTGGTGATTCTTCTACACCGTGATGTGACGAAGCTGCGAACTGACGACGATGAAGATCGCGCTAAATCCAACGTCCAAGAGACAAAAGTCATTATGGCGAAGAACCGAAACGGCGAAACAGGGGTCTTCTCGATCGCCTTCGTGCGCAATATCGTTCGCTTTGAAGATATGGATTCAAGTAGGGCGTACGTAGCCGCGTCCAATCCTAACGCCTAAGGGCGAGTAGGTAGCGCACATCTGAGCCTGCAAGGGCGATAAAGACAACAACGACAAAGAGAATTCCTGCGATCTGTAGGATGTAGTACGTCTTCATCGTAATTGAGCGACGGGTGATGATTCCAAGCAGAGCGATAGCGATTTGAATTCCATCGAAGGCGGGTAGGGGTAAAAGATTAATGACCGTTAATGATATGGAGACAACCCCTAAGAGGTAGAGGAAGGCGTGGAGGCCACTTTTTGCCTCCTGCTCAAAGCCAAGGACGGTAATATCTCCAATTAGGAGCGCCGAGCGAGTAACTCCAGTAACACTTGAGCGCAAATCTCCGTCGCTGCGCAAGAAGAGCGCTTTTAAACTGGCGAGGGTTTGCTGAAGAATCTTTGAGGTTTGCTCAGCGCCGTGGGTAAACGCCAACGTGGTGGGCTTTACCCGCTTTGTTGAAGCGAGTAAAGAGAAGTCGAAGATCGCTTCACCATGTTCCCCTCGGCGCGGATAGAAGGTGATTTGCTTCTCCTCCCCATCACGAAGGACGGTGAGTGTTACGAGGCTTAGCTCACCGTTGAGGGTAGCGAGTAAATCGAGGTGGTTGTGAACCACCGTTCCTTGGGAGATGATGATCCGATCTCCTTTATGTAGGCCCGCTTCTTTCTCAGCGGAGAAGGAGCGGACATTCCCTACGATCGGCTCTTGAATGACCGATAAGCCGTAGCGGTACGTCCCATCACTATTCGCTTCTCCTTCCACCCAGTAGTGGAAGCTTTGCTCGTGGCGTTCAACGGTAATTAAATGACTCTCTTTTAACGGAAGAATCTCTTCAACGCGCTCCCACGTGTCAATCGTTTCGCCATCTAAGGCGATGATTCGATCGTTGATGCGAATCCCTGCCTCATAAGCAGGGCTTGTTACATCGCTGCCAAAAAGCTCTGGGTAGGCAGTGACGGGGGTGACGATCGCATCAGTGGCGAGCACTTCAAAGGGCATGAACGCTAAGATCGTGTACATGAGGAAGGCGAAGAGCAGGGAGAAGAGAGGCCCGCCGAGGTAGGTGATGAGTCGTTGAAGGTTCGTAGCTGCGAAGAGCGAGCCATCTTCAATGAGGTGGTCTTTTCCTTCTTTCAGGGAGCGGCGGAGGTCATCAGAGCCTTTTAGGCGGCAGTACCCCCCAACAGGGAAGAGGGAGAGACGCACTTCAACGTCTCCGAGTTGCTTCGAAAGAAGGGCGGGGCCAAAGCCAAATGAAAAGACTTCTACATCGATGTTATTAAGACGAGCAGCGAGATAGTGGCCGAATTCGTGAATCAGGACAACAATGGTAATCCCTGCTAAGCCGATGAGGTATTTAACGATTTGGGCGAGAAGGTACGTCACACGAGGTTCCTGCTAACCGAGCGAACGACGCCATCTAAGGCGATCACTTCGGCGATGGAAGAGGGAGTGTGGGTCCAATCGTGGGTAAGGGTCTCTTCAACGATGGCGATGAGGCGAGGGTAGGAGATGCGTTTATTCAAGAACGCTTCAACGGCGACTTCGTTGGCGGCATTAAACGCCAATGGATAGCCGCCTTTTTTATTCAGAACATCGTAGCCTGCTTGAAGAAGGGGAAAGCGTTTATAATCAACGGCTTCGAAGGTAAGGCTGAGGTTTGTAAAGTCCAGTGGCTCAACGAGGGCGCTACTCATACCGGTGAGGGCGTTTATGATGGGCAGGGCCATCGTAGGATACCCCAGTTGAGCGTAAAGTGCCCCGTCGCGGGTGCGGATTATCGAGTGGACGATCGACTGAGGATGGATGACTACTTCAATCTGCTGGGGGTCGAGGCCAAAGAGGAAGGACGCTTCGATGACTTCAAGTGCTTTATTAGCCATCGTTGCTGAATCGATTGAGATCTTCTTGCCCATTTGCCACGTTGGGTGGGCGAGGGCGTCTTCAACGGTAATCGAGTCAAAGGTTGCGAGGTCGCGACTGCGAAACGGCCCGCCACTTGCCGTGAGGACGATTGAGGCGAGCTCGCCTGGCTTTCTCATCTTCACCAGTTCATAGATCGCTGAGTGTTCACTATCAACAGGGATAATCTTTGAGTTGTGTTTTTTGGCGAGGGCAAAGAGAAGATTCCCCCCACAGACGATCGATTCTTTATTCGCTAAGGCGAGGTCTGCCCCTGCTTCTAACGCGGCAACGGATGCCTTAAGGCCATCAAAGCCAGCAATTCCATTGAGGACGATATCAGCTTCCACCTCATTGAGCATCGCCGTTAGGCCGTCGTAGCCGCTGTAGATTCCATCTATTGGTTGAGCAGTAAGGCAGCTTGCTGGTACATCAAACTCAGCGGCGAGTTCACTAAGGCGTTTGGCGTTGGTGTGGGCAGAGAGCGCTACAATATCGAGATGTAGGTCGCTTCGTGAGCGAAGTACTTGGAGGGCGGTTGTTCCAATCGAGCCGGTAGCTCCGAGGATTGCAACACGCTTCTTCATACAGCCAGGATGGCGAGGAGGAGGGTGAAAATGGGGCCAGCAAAGAGCATCGAATCAATGGAGTCGAGTAAGCCTCCTCGTCCAGGAATTAAAGACCCACTATCTTTCATCTTTGCTGATCGTTTAAACGCTGATTCAACTAAGTCACCGATATTCGCAGCGATAGCAACAACGCCGCTGATAATAAGGGTATTGGTGAGCGAGAGGGTTTTTTGAAGCGAAGGGATGAAATATGCAAACGCTCCGCCGATGATAATTGCTGCGAGGATACCGCCGATGAGGCCGGCGATTGATTTATTAGGGCTCACGCTCGCCCAACCTCGGTTATTCTTCCCAAGAGTCATCCCAAAGACGTAGGCGAAGATATCGTTGCCAAAGATGATGAGGAAGAAAAGGATTAAGAGGGCAGTGGCGTTTTCAAAGACGGTGATGCGCTGAATAAAGGTGATGAGTAAGCCCGGGTAGAAGAGGATGAAGACCCCACTCGCCATTCGGATGAGGGAGTGTTCGTAAGAGTCTTTCTTTCCGATGAAGAGCTCAGCAGTTACGACTGCTAATGTGAGGACGATGAAGACATCGTAGGTAAGCTCGATCGTGGGAAAGTAATTAATTTGAAGCCACTGGGCTACGGGCAGAAGAGCAGGAAGGATGATCGGAAGTTTTATTGAAGAACCAAGAGCACTTTGAGCGAGGCCCCGAAGCTCATGGGCTCCCCCCAGCGCCACGAGGATAGCAAGGACGCTCAAGGCGAGGTAGGAGGCGTGGGGTAAGAAGATAATAAGGGAGAAGAGGGCAGTTGGGGCAATAATTGACGTAAGCACCCGTTTCATCGTTGAATTCATCCAATCCCCCCATAGGTCCGCTTGCGCAATGCGAAATCATTCATGATTGTTTGAACTTCAAGAGCTCCCCACTCTGGCCAAAGGGCATCATAAAACGCTAATTCAGCGTACGCGCTCTCCCAGAGTAAGAAGTTGCTGAGCCGCTTTTCACCCGCGCTTCTGACAATCATATCTACCGGTGGAAGTTCAGGCAAGTCTAAATTACGAGAAATAGCTTCTTCAGTGATGGAAATGTTCTCATTAATGAGGCGATTGACGCTTCGGACGATCTCATCACGCCCTCCGTAGTTGATCGCGATGATAGCTGTGATCCGATCGTGGTCTTTCGTCGCTTCAACAGTATCGGCGATAACCTTTTGTACTTCAGGGGGTAGGTCTTCGAGATTTCCTTTAGCAAGGATACGAATTTGATGGGTTCGATAGAAGCTTAACTCCGCTAAGAGCTTGCTCGTGAAGAGGCGCATTAAGTATGCGACCTCCTCTTCACTGCGTTTCCAATTCTCTGTTGAGAACGCGTAGAAGGTGACCCACTTGATCTGTACATTGGCTGCTTCAATAATGACTTTTTTTAGCGCCTTTAATCCCTCAAGATGACCGGCGGTCCGAGGCAGGTTGCGTTTTTTCGCCCACCTGCCGTTTCCGTCCATGATTATCCCAAGGTGATTAAGACCAAAGTGGTCAGCTACCATCCGTTAGATCTCCATGATCTCCTTCTCCTTTTCGTCGGAGAGGGCATTGATCTTCTCTACATGTGAATCGGTGAGCTTTTGCACGCGATTTTCCCCGTCTTTGAGTTCATCTTCGCTGATATCGCTTGCTTTCTCAAGCTTCTTCAGCTCATCAATCGCTTCACGGCGAATGTTTCGGATGGCAACTCGTGATTGCTCGGCGATGTTCTTGGCGGTTTTAACCAAGCTCTTACGCCGCTCCTCATTCAATGGTGGGAAGTTGAGGCGAATTAATTTGCCATCGTTGTTTGGGGGAAGGTCTAAATCACTCTTTAAAATTGCTTTTTCAATGAGCGGTAAGAGACTCTTATCCCACGGTTGGATGACGATCGTGCGCGCCTCAGGGGTACTGATGGTTGCAACTTGGTTCAGCGGGGTTTCCGAGCCGTAGTAGTCAACTCGAATTCGATCAAGCAGGGAGGCAGAAGCGCGGCCGGTGCGGAGCGTGGCAAATTCCCGCTCAAGGCTCTCAACCGATTTCTGCATCTTTGTTTCACAGCTTTCCAATACGTTGTGCATGACTCCTCCAATAAAGTCACCACTCACAGTGGTGAGTGGTGATGAACTAAAACACTCTTATACAGCGCAGGCAGCCCAACCGGCTTTAAGGTAGGCGTAATCGACAACTTCGATGGTCCCACCAAGGGCCTTGCTGAGCGCTTGGGTCTTTTGAGCAACAGTAACGCTATCGTCCTTGACGAAGCTCTGGTCGAGGAAGCAAATCTCGCTTAGGTGCTTTGCAAGCTTACCCTTGACGATGCCTTCAACGACTTTTTCCGGCTTGTCGAGTTTTGCTGCTTGAGCGGCGAAGATCTCAACTTGGTCGGCGATGTACTTCTCGTCAACTTTGTCGCGGCTGAGGTACATAGGGGTGAAGGCGGCAACGTGGAGGGCCAAGTCATTGGCGAACTCTTTGACCTCAGCGTTCTCGAAGAGGGCAGGGTCGTTTGCCTTAAGCTTCACTAAGACTGCGAGGGAGCCTTCACCGTGGGTGTAGCTCGCCGCATATTCGTCACTGGCGATATCGTAGACGGTGAGGCTTGCTAAGCTCATGTTCTCTTTGATGATGGAGATTAAATCAGTGACTAACGCATTCAGTTCGTCATTGATCGTCGTGTAGCCCTTTTCTAAGGCAACGGCACAAATCTTCTCACCAAGGGCGATGAACTCTTTGTTCGTGGCGACGAAGTCCGTCTCACACGTAAGGCTGATCATCACTGCTTTGTCTTTTGCAATGCTAACGAAGACTCGGCCATTATCGGTGGCGCGGTCTTGGCGTTTTGCAACAGCAGCAAGACCCATTTTCTTCAAGATCTTTTCAGCTTCAGCGAAATCACCATTCGCTTCGGTGAGCGCTTTCTTACAATCCATCATTCCAGCTCCGGTCGCATCCCGGAGTTTCTTTACCAAATCAGCGGTAATTACCATATATGTGCACTCCTACTTAGTCGTTATACAAAGTCTCATCTTCATCGTCTTCTTCACTCACACTCTCTTCAGCAACGACTTCTTTCTCTTCAAAATCAGAGAAATCGGCGTCATCTTCAGTGGAGTAGACGATGGACTCTTCTTCATCTTCCTCTTCTTCGTCTTTCGCGGCTGCGGGCTCTTCAACGTACTCATCCTCATCACCGAGGCTCTCAATGATCTGAATGCCTGCTTCGTTGTCAGCGTCGATTACAGCGTTGGCAATAATCTCGACAAAGAGGCTGATCGCGCGAATTGCATCATCGTTGCCGGGGATCGGGTAGGTGATGTAGGTAGGATCACAGTTCGTATCAACGACGGCAATAACGGGAATGCCGAGGCGGGTTGCTTCCGCGATTGCAATCGCTTCTTTCTTCGTATCGATGACAAAGATCGCTCCAGGAAGCTCCTTCATCTCCTTGATTCCACCAAGGTTCTTCTCCAGCTTCTCTTTCTGCTTCTCTAAGAGGGAGATTTCCTTCTTGGTGAGGGAACCAAAGGTGCCATCATTTTCCATCCGCTCAATCTTCTTGAGGGTGGCAATTGAACGCTTAATGGTTGAAAAGTTGGTGAGCATTCCACCGAGCCAACGATGGTTGACGTACGGCATGCCACAGCGCTGAGCTTCGGTTTCGATCGCTTGCTGGGCTTGTTTCTTTGTTCCAACAAAGAGAACGCTCTTTCCTTGTTTGACAACAGCACGAACTGCGTCATACGCCTCGACGATACACGCTGAGGTCTTCTGTAAATCGATGATGTGAATGCCGTTTCGTTCGCTAAAGATGAAACGGGCCATTTTCGGATTCCACCGTTTGGTTTGGTGGCCGAAGTGTACGCCTGACTCAAGCAGGCTCTTCATGGTTACTACGGACATAATCCTCCTCATTGACGCACCAAAGGTACGTCACCCTTCTCCTATTACACACCTTGCGGTGGAGATTTCTCTACCATTCTGGCAGAGCTTTGGCTAGTATCCCAAAAATTTGATTCATTGGCAAGCCTATTACCGTAGATTCATCACCAGTAATAGATTCCACAAGCTCTTTGCCCAATCCTTGGTAGCGGTACGAGCCCGCCGCTCCAACCCATTCATTGGTATCAAGATACGAATCAATTGCGTGCTTCGTTAATTCTTTGAATTGAACCTCGGTCCGATCAACGCCAGTGTAGGTGGAGCCATTGGCCCATAGTGTCCACGCCGAAAAGACGCTGTGAGTCTTTCCACTGAGGGCAGTAAGTTGGCTGCGCGCCGCTTCTTTATCCAACGGTTGACCTAATTCATCGTTTTGAAACGCTAAGAGGGTGTCACTCGCTAAGACTGGGTAGGCGGGGTTGGGCTCAAGAAGAAGAAAAGAGTGGAGCTTGCGCTGAGCGAGGAGTTGCACGCTTTGGCTGACGGAAGTGCGAATGTGCTCCTCATCACTTAAGGTCGGGCGAATGATTACTTCAAAGCCCGCTTCTTCTAACAGGAGCTTTCGCCCGAGCGATTTTGAAGCGAGAATAATCGTCTTACCCATACAGCTCCTCCTCCAAGGCGAGGCGCTCGGCCTCTAGGGAAAGCCACGTCTCTTCTTCTTTGGTGAGCTGCGCTTTTAATGCGTCCTCTTCCTTGACCAGTTTGAGAATCTTTTCTTCAACGGAGTAGTTTTCACTCAAGCTCATGAGCTGCTGGATAGCACTTAGTTCGTGTTCAAGGCGGTCGTGCTCGGCAAGATGTTCTTCACTTTGACGCCGCACTGAGACGAGGCGATTGTGCTTTTGTTTCTCCTCTCGGTACGTCAGTACTTCTTTTTGACGAGGCTCTTCACTCGGTGGGGTCGCAACTGCTTCTTTTTGTTCAAGCTTATAGCTGAAGTACGACCAGTCGCCACGAAAGAGCTCTGGGGGATTTTCTTCAGTGAGGTAGAGGATACTCGTTGCAGCTTCTTGAATGAAGTGCGCATCGTGACTGACGAAGAGGAGTGTCCCATCGTATTTTTTAATCGCTCCAAGGAGCATCTTCTTTGCGGAGATATCGAGGTGGTTCGTCGGCTCATCTAAGATGAGGACGTTTACCGGGTGCATGAGGATTTTTAGCAGCGCTAAGCGGGAGCGCTCACCACCACTTAATACTCCCACCCGCTTAAAGACATCATCGCCGCTGAAGAGGAACGAGCCGAGGTACGTCCTTAGGCGGGGTAGGTCGGCAGTAGAGGAGACCGTTGCGACTTCATCAAGAACTGTCAGTGAATCATCGAGGGTTTGCTTTGCATCTTGGGCAAAGTAGCCAATCTTCACTCCAGCGCCTAACGTCAATGTTCCTTCAAAGTCTTCATCGATTCCGGCGAGGATCCTCAGTAGGGTAGACTTTCCCGTTCCATTCTTTCCCACAATCGCCACCCGCTCACCTTTCGTGATAATCGAGCTAAAGTGTTCAAAGACTGTTAATGAGCCGTAGCGCTTGGTAATATCCTCAAGCTTTAAGACTTGCTTGCCACTGTGCGGGGCAGGGGGGAAGGAGAAGGAGAGACTGCGGAGGTGGTCGGGGATTTCAATCCGCTCAAGTTTTTCAAGCTGCTTAACGCGTCCTTGGACTTGGCGCGCTTTGGAGGCTTTTGCCCGGAATCGCTCGATAAACTCTTCCTGCTTTTTAATTTCAATCTGCTGCTGTTCGTACGCCTTCATCAGCGTCTGAATCTCGACTTCCCGTTGGCTTTCGTATTGGGAGTACGTTCCTTTATAGCGCTTAAGATCGCCGTGGAAGAGTTCAAAGACTTCGTTAATCGTCTCATCTAAGAAGGCGCGGTCGTGACTGACGATCATCACTGATTGAGGATACGCTTTGAGGTAGTTTCTTAGCCAGTAGCGTGCTTCGATATCGAGGTAGTTTGTCGGCTCATCAAGAAGGAGAAGGTTAGGTTTTTCTGCGAGAACTTTAGCGAGTGCGATGCGCATTTGCCATCCACCACTGAACTCACTGCACGGGCGGTTCAAGTCGGAGTCGTGGAAGCCTAAGCCGTTTAGAATGATGGCAATTTCGGTTTTACGGTCGTAGTACCCTTCATGTAAGAGGATCTCGCCTATTTCATGGTTTCGTTCGAGGAGGTAATCAGAGAGTTCATTGTTCGCCAGGCGCTCTTGAATGGAGCGCTGCTCCTCAATGAGGGGGTAAAAGCGCTCATAGGCGAGCTCAACGTGTTCATACGCCGTTCCATCTTCTAAGACGATGTCACTTTGAGGAAGGTAGGAGATCCTCATGTGCTTTGGATGGCTTATTTCAATTGAATCAGCGCTCATCTCCCCGGCGATGATTTTTAATAGCGTCGTCTTACCACTACCGTTCGCCCCGGCCAACGCGGCCCGGGCGCCATCGGCGAGGGTAAATGAAACGTTATTGAGAATTACTCGATCAGCAAATGCAATTGATAACCGCTTAACCTGTACGGTAGCCAAACTCCTTCTCCCTTGGCCAAGCGGGTGTTGATTAGCCCTGCTATAGGCGCTATGATGAAGCTTACCATACCCGCGCTTGCGGTGACAATCCACAGGAGGTTTGCCTTGCTTTGCTTAACGCTCACTGGTTCAACTTTAGCAGCAAACAAAGCGCTCGTGGAGGAAAACCGTTCCTGGATTGATGCTGCGGAGCTTCGCCTCGACTTCCTCGATGAAGATGAGTTAAAAGTCGCTTCAATATTTCCCTCAACTGTCGATCTTCCCATGATTCTTACCTACCGCCGAAAAAGCGATGGGGGTCAGTGTACCATTGGGGAGAAGGAGCGAATCCAAACCCTCTATGAAGTTGCGAAAGGAGCGTGGGCGTACGTTGATATTGAAGAGGACGTTAAAAAGAGTGAGCTTAAAGTAAAGGACCCCCTCTTTGATGGGCGCCTCGACTTTGAAGAAGTCCTGCGTTCGCGAAATATCCCTATTATCCGCAGTTTCCACGACTTTGAAGGGGTTCCTGAGGATCTCTTTGGCCGCATCAGTCGCCTCGCCTCAAAAGGCGATATCCCAAAGGTCGCTGTAACGCCTCAATCACTTTTGGATGTGATCACCCTCTTTCAAGTAGAGGAGCAGCTCCAGCACATTCCTAAAAAGATTATTATCGGGATGGGCCCGTGGGGGATTCCAACCCGGATTCTGTATAAACGCCTTGGCTCAATGGTGAGCTTTGTCAGTGATACCAACGCTGCCCCCGGCCACCTTTCGCCGTGGGTGATGAGTGAGATCTACCGCGCCCGAGAGATTACCCCGCAAACGCACATCTACGGCATCATCGGCAATCCCGTCTACCACACCTCATCACCAAAGATTCACAATCGCGGCTTTGAAGCGATTCGCTACAACGCCGTCTACCTACCGTTCTTAGTTGATTCCGTTCGCTCGTTCTTTAAGCTCGCTGAGCTGTTAAAAATCCGTGGCTTCTCCGTCACGATTCCCCATAAACAAGCAGTTGTTCCGTACCTCGGAAAAACAAGCCGTGAAGTTAAACAAATAGGATCGTGTAACACGGTGGTGCGCATCCAAGGGATGTGGAAGGGAATAAATACCGACTACTACGGCTTCATCACCCCAATTCAAGACCTCATTACCACTAAGCCGATAAAGAGTGCGTTGGTTGTCGGCTGCGGCGGAGCAGCTCGGGCGATCGTCTACGCGCTGATCAACCACGGGGTAAAGGTGACGATCCTTAACCGCACCGTAGAGCGCGCTGAGCGCCTCGCCCAAGAGACGATGAGCGCCTTCGACTCCTTAGAAAACGCCCATCGGTACAATGGGAACGTTGACTTAGTCGTTCAAACGACCAACGTAGGAATGGGGGAGCTTGAAGGGGTGAATCCAATTTCTTCCTTTGAGTTTAGCGGCAGCGAGCTCGCCTATGAGTTGATTTACGAACCCAAAGAGACAGCGTTCATTCAAAAAGCCCGAGAGGCGGGCTGCTCAGTAATTTTAGGAAAAGAGATGCTCATTGAACAAGGCAAGCTACAGTTTGAAGCGTTCTGTGGGTATCACTTCCCCCACTGGATTCCCCTCGACCTTTAAAGGAAGAGCATTTTAATTTGACGTAAGAGGAAGATCTTCGAAAGAGGAATCACCCTCGTTTCCATCTGTGGCAAGATTGAGACTTTAAAGAGCGCCTCTTTTGTTGGGGTGTACGTCAATTCTAAGGCGAGGGCCATCACCTCTTCACTGCCCATAAAGAGCTGGACGATCGTTCCTTCTTTCGCTGCGGCGTTTTTAGCGAGGGAGATCTTTCCTTGGTAGTCAAAGCCGCCCGCTTCAATACGAGTATAGAGTACCTGAGGGGCAATTTGGCTTTCAGTGATGATCAGGCGCTCATCAACGCGCTCAAGTAAGTCCCGCTCTTGATCTTTCTTAAACCCCTGTGCTTCAATCTTCGCTTTTAACGTCTCATCAACCACTGCTTCATCGACGTGCATCATGATGTTGAGCCCTTCATCTGCTTCGATGTACTTCGGCCATTGAAGATCGGGGTATTCAATGTGCTGTTCAACACTCTTAGGGGCGACTTCCCCTTTGGTTGCTCCGAGGCTTAAGCCCGCTTGGGTGAGGATTTGGCGCCAAATCCGTTCACTCTTTCGACTCATCAGGAAGGTGGCGGGGGCGAGGCGAACGAGGATGTGCTCTTGGATCGAGGGGAGTTGGTCGACGATTCGACTGACCCGTTCATCGGTTTTTAAAAGGAGTCCATCGTAGACGATTGCCTGCGTTGAGCGCTCGGCGATGAGGGTGAGCGCTTTGAGTAGAGTAGTGTTCAGTGAACCATTACTCTCTTCTTGGATGTAGGTTTTAATTTCATCAAAAGATATTCCCCCATCAAGGGCGGCTAAGAGGCGCTCTTCAGTGATCCGCCACAGTCGGGTTTGATCGAGGGTCTCTAGTGAGGCAAAACGGGCTAAGAGCCCATCGGTAGGAAGTGATCCCAAGAACGAGACGGAGTAGTCGCTATCAACAACAAAGGACGAAACTGGGGCGGCCTCGGCGTACCGAACCATCGCAAAGCCGTGCTTTGTGGTAACCCCTAAGCCTAAACCTAAGAGGACTTGTTCAATATCACACCCCTTGGTGTGGTGTTTCAGCCCAAGGGCGTGGGCTACGCGCGAAAGGCCCCGGTGGTGCACTGAGTCAACGTACGTCGTGAAGTAAATGAAATCAAAGGAGCACGTGTACAAGGCGGCATCCCCATTGCCTTCAATGTGGACACTTAAGAGGAGCGCTTTCATCGCCACTTCATCTAACCCTAACAGATAATTTGCCCGCGCCCAGTTAACGTGACGAGTCGGCTCTTCTATGACAATGCCCAATTCAACGAAGCTTGTGTAGATCGTCTCAAAGAGATGAGGGAGGGTTTGGGGATCAAAGGTGGGGAAGAGGTCATCGTACTCTTTGCGGTAGAACGAGCGTGATGGGCGCTCGGCGAGGGTAAGGAGGCCTTGGATGAGTTCAGCGTAGGTGAAGGGGTGGGTGTGAGCCTGCTCAGTTCCTAATTCAAAGAGGGGTGTAAGCGAAGCAATTGTTTTAAGGCGATCCTCTAAGAGGGGGTTAAGGGTAAGGAGTTTTCCTGAAGAAATAATGATGAGGCGCTCGCGAAGGTTTGCTACCCGCAAGAGCAAGGTCCCGTAGGAGGTAAGCCCCTCTAAGAGGGTAGCAAGGTTTGCAAAGCTTAATGGCCCAGAAAAGAGGAGGGCGGTGATGATGATTTGATCAAACGGATCGATGAGACTGATAATCTTCTCTTGGTGCTCTTCAATGGTGAAGAAGGCTACGAGGCGATCAGTGATGTACTCTTTATGAAATGGGGACTCAATTAAACCGAGGTAGTTGCGCGCTAAGAAGAAGTATTCACCGTCACTGAGCTGCTCGATGAGGCTTTTTAGTTGGTCACGTTTCATGATTCCCACACCTCAATTTCATAACTGTAGCCTTGCTCGGCGAGGAACTTTTGGCGGTTAGCGCTAAACTCTTCTTCACTAGAGTAGCGGGTGATGACGGAGTAGAAGAACGAAGAGCGCCCCTTTGGTCGAAGGATTCGCCCAAGGCGCTGCGCTTCTTCACTGCGCGAGCCAAAGGTTCCCGAGATTTGAATCGCCACTGATGCATCGGGTAAATCGATGGCGTAGTTGGCGACTTTACTGACAACAAGGATTCGAATCTCGCCACTGCGGAAGGCGTTATACAGCTCATCACGGCGAGCATTTGGGGTAGAGCCGGTGATGATTGGAAGGTCAAAGAGCTTCGATACCTCCTCAAGCTGGTCGATGTATTGACCGATGATCAAGATGAAATCATCGCTGTGCCGCTCGATGAGTGCTTTAACGACTTCAATCTTAATGGGGTTCTCACTGGCAATGCGATACTTCTGCCGCTTCGTTGCAAGGGCGTACTCCAACTCAAGGTCATTGGGCAAGTCGAGGCGGACTTCATGGCAATACGCCTTGGCGATGAAGCCTTGCTGCTCAAGCTCTACCCATGGCACGTCGTAGCGCTTCGGGCCTACTAAACTAAAGACTTCATCCTCCCGACCATCCTCACGAACAAGGGTCGCGGTAAAGCCGACTCGGAACGTTGCTTGTAGTTCAGCAGTCACTTTAAAGACTGGGGCAGGAAGCATGTGGACTTCATCGTAGATGATGAGGCCCCATTCCCCCTTTGTTAACAGGTCCATGTGAGCAAACGGCCCATCCTTGCTCTTGCGATAGGTGAGGACTTGGTAGGTACACACCGTAACCGCTTTTTGCTCTTTCAGATTTCCGGTGTACTCACCAACTTCGTCAGAAGTGAGGGTCGTTTTATCGACAATCTCATTCATCCACTGGTGAACCGCTGCAACGTTGGTAGTCACGATGAGGGTGTTGGTCTTCAGGCGGCTCATGATTTCGAGGCCTACGATTGTTTTGCCGGAGCCACAGGGAAGGACGATCGTTCCAAAGCCTCGTCCCCGTTCGTACTCCCCAAGGAGGGCGTCAGCAGCTTGGCGCTGGTAGGAGCGAACAGAAAACTCTTCACCGCTTTGCGTTGTCGATCGCTTTTCAAATTCAAGGGGTGGGCCTTGCTGGAGGGGGATTTGGTCATCTACCGGGTAGCCGAGTTTGATCAACCGTAGTTTTACTTCCCCGCGCTGGTAGCGCTCAACGAGGAAGGATGTTGCATCTTTTACCACGAGGAGTTTCATCAACTCTTTGCGGTGTTTTATTTCAAGGCGAATCTTTTCAATTGTGATCGTGAGTTGGTAGTAGCGCTCATCATCTGTTTCAGTGAGGATGAGTGAGCCCCAGCGGGTAGCGATGTCCCGAACAAAGAAGAGGACGCTCTCCGGTGGAGAGAATTTCGACCATCGCTTGATTGTCTCAACGATTTCTTCTGCGCTGAGGCCTTCACTACACGCATTCCAGAGGCTGATTTCGCTGATCCGGTAGGTGTGCATGTGCTCAGGGGATTTCACCAGTTCACAGAAGCGGATTAAATCCCTGCGACACGCTTCGCTATCAGCGTGGTGGACGTCTAAGAGGAGGCTCCGATCACTTTGGACGATGAGGGGAGTGTCGTTCATGCGTTCTTCCCAAAGGCGGTGTAGTAGAGGTCTAAGAGGGTGATGGCGCTCATCGCTTCAACAACGACGACCGCTCGGGCACAGATACACGGATCGTGGCGCCCTGTAACGGTTAATCGTGTCGACTCTCCATCCTTCGTAATGGTCTGCTGCTCAACCCCAATTGAGCTTGTAGGCTTAATCGCAGCTTGGAAGAGAATCTCTTGGCCGCTGGATATTCCGCCTAGAATTCCTCCAGCGTGGTTGGATAAAAACCCTTCACTGGTGCGTTGGTCGTTGGCGACACTGCCGCGCATTGCAGAAGCCGCAAAGCCACTGCCAAATTGAATTCCTTTCACCGCACCAATTGAAAGAATAGCGTGGGCGAGGTGGGCGTCGAGCTTGCCGAAGGCGGGCTCACCAACGCCAACAGGGACGCCGCGAATGACGCACTCAATAATCCCACCGACGGAGTCATTCGCCGAGCGAACTTCTTCAATGAGTTGGACCATCTTAGGGGCAGCGCTTTGATCGGGGCAGTTGAGGATTGGATCGACATTGGCCCAATCGCGTTGGGTGGCGATAATCTCACCGACTTGAACAACGCCCGCTTGGATCGTAATTCCTCGTTTGGCTAAGAGCTGCTTCGCTAACGCTCCGGCGGCGACGCGGGCGCTTGTTTCCCGTCCGCTTGCTCGTCCGCCTCCGCGGATATCGCGAATACCGTATTTCTTGTAGTACGTCCAATCGGCGTGACCGGGGCGGAAGACATTTTCTAAGTGGGAGTAGTCACTGGAGCGTTGGTTCGTTGATTCTAAGAACATCGCTATCGGTGTTCCGGTGGTGATTCCTTCATAGACTCCACTGAGAATGACGAGCTTATCGATCTCATTGCGCTCCGTTCCACTGGGGTTTGCCCCAGGCCGACGGCGGTCCATCTCTGCTTGAATCGCATCAAGATCAATGGGAAAGCCACTTTCGACGCCATCAACGATGACCCCAAGGGCGGGGCCGTGGGATTCGCCAAAGGTTGTAATAGCAAACGCGTTACCAAAAGTGTTATGAGCCATCGCTACTCCTTAGCGACCAAGGACCTCGAGGATTGCTTCAACGTTTGTCAGCGGGTCTTGGTCAAAGGGTAATTGTATCAAATGGTTGCAATCCTTGGAATAGCGGCTATTTCGCCGCTGAAAAAGTTCATGAAAAGACGCCTCTACGTTAGCTGGGTCAAGAAACGGGGGAATTCCAGTGGCGATAATCCGCTTCAGCAGTTCACTCTCTTCAACCCAGAGGTAGATCAGCGTCCCTGAATCTTTTAACAGAGTCATCAAAGCCTCATTATCCGCAGCTCCCCCGCCAAGGCTAATAATGCACTCATCGCTCTGCTCAGCTAAGATTTGCTGAAGGTAGCGCACCTCAAGTGCTTGAAACGCAGTGTGCCCTTCGCGTTGGTAAAAAGAGCGAATGTTCTCTTCGATTGCCTCTTCAATGTATTCATCGAGGTCAACCCACGCGATATGAAGGCGTTGGGCAAGAAGACGCCCGAGGGTAGTTTTTCCACTGTGCTTAATTCCGCAGAGAAAGATTCGGCCCATTTAATCCTCAAAGAGTTCAACCCACGAAAGAGGGGCGGTATTGGTTCGAGGAACTACAGAACGATTCCCAGCGTAGAAGTGTTTTCGTGTTTTCTCTCGAACGGCGAGCTGGCGACTTTCAATCTTCGCCTGGTAGCGCGCCTCATAGAGATTCTTCCTCATATCCTCTTCGTAGCGGTTAACCCGGACAGTTTTCTTTAAGGCGTAGTGGAAGGTAATGATGATTAAATACCAAAAGATGGCAACGGCGATCGGCTGATAGGCAAAGACGCCAAAGCCTGGTTGGAACGCCGCAGGATTACTCGCCACGCTGTAGAGCTCTATGGCGTTGGGAACGATGAAAAAGGCGGTGAGAACCAGCGGGATAATCCAATATAAGCCTTGGCGGGAGAAGAGAAAGCGCAGACACGAGCCGAAGGCAAGGAAGTTCAATAACACAGTTAATAGTGGTAAGGCGTAGATTGCTACCATGGATCCTCCGCTAGTATTGGATACTTTTTCCATGATACCATAGCCTACGGAATTTGGGGAATGGTATGAAGCTACACAATGAGATTGACACTAATCTTTTAACGAGCCGAGTGCGAAAGCGAGCGAGTGATGTGCGCGGTCCTTACTACCGCGACACCACAGCGATCATCCACTCCTCGGCGTTTCGCCGCCTCAAGCACAAGACCCAAGTCTTCTTCGCCCCCTCCAATGATCACATCTGCACACGGATGGAACACTGCCTCCACGTCGCTTCAATTGCCTCAACAATCTGTAAAGGCCTTGGCCTTGATAGCGACTTGGCGTGGGCGATCGGGATGGGCCATGATTTAGGCCACACCCCCTTTGGGCACACCGGCGAAAAGATTCTCTCAAAGAAAATGAAGGAAGCGGGCCTGGGGACGTTCGAACATGAAAAGCACTCCCTTCGGGTTGTTGATTTCTTAAGCGAACAGGGGAGGGGGTTAAACCTCACCTACGCGGTTCGCGATGGCATCGCTTTTCACAACGGCGAGCGCCTTCTCCAATCGATTAAGCCCACCTTTGAATGGCGCGATTTAACGGTAGATCTTCGCAATCAAGCAACGCTTCCGGCGACGTATGAAGCGGCGGTGGTGCGCTTTAGTGATACGATCGCTTACCTTGGGCGAGACTTTGAAGATGCGTGTCGCCTCGGGGTGATCGAAAAGAGTGCCCTTCCGCCTCTTGTTGCGAAAAACCTTGGAACTTCCAACGCCCAAATCATCGATACCCTCGTCAACGACTTAATTCTCCACTCCAATGAGGAGAAGGGAATTTCATTCAGTGATGAGCTCTTTGGCTCAATTGAAGAGATGATGGCGTTTAACTACCGAGCGATTTATAAGAGTCCGATGCTTGAAGGGTATGAGCGCTACTTTGAGCGTCTCTTTACGCTGATCATCAACTACCTTCAAGCACTCCTGAATGAGTGTGGAAGTGACGAAGCGTGTTACAAAGAAGAGCGAAATATGCTTGCGATGGGCTTCTACCACCACAAAAGCGAGATGGAGGGGGCGTACCTCAAGAAGGATGGGAACCTCGATCGTCTTGTCTATGATTACATCGCCGGAATGAGCGACCTCTTCGCGTTAGATTGCGCCAATGAGATTTTAAAACCGGAGCACTTAAACGACTCGATCGAACAATCGCTCACTGGCAAGTGGTTTGATGTTCGTTAGTTCAGCTCTTTATCGAGTTGCTTAATCTCACCGATAAATTGATCGAGGCCGTTAAACGCTTTGTAGACGGCGGCAAAGCGGACGTAGGCGACTAAATCAACTTCTTTTAAGTGCCGTAGCGCTTCTTCGCCGATTTCAACTGAGGAGATCTCCCGACGGTTTCCCAACTTGAGCATGATCGCATCTTCAATGTCTTGAAGCAGCGTCTCAATCTGATGTTCGCTGATCGAAAGCTTTTCAGTACACGAGCGAATCCCCCGACCAACTTTGGAGATATCAAAGATCTCCCGCCTGCCATCGCGCTTGATCACCATCAACGGCTTATCTTCAATCCGTTCATAGCTCGTTGAGCGATAGCCACAAGAAAGACATTCGCGTCTTCTTCGAATCGTCGTCCCGCTGGCGTTTTGTCGGGACTCGAGGACTTTATCTTCTAATGAGGAACATCGTGGACAGCGCATAGGCACCTCCTTTCTCCCATATAGTACAAATACCCCCACTAAAAGACAAGTCTAGTGGTAAATTAATGAAATCATCTGAGTTTTAGCGATGAAACACCACTAGAAGTGGTCTTCGACACAGCAACAATCTTGTGTAAAGGATAAAATTGAGTGAACTTTTGTTGTAATAGGAAGAATATTGTGATAATAATAACAGCAGGAGGCTCGTATGGCAGAGTCAGTATCCAGTTGTGTGAAACGAATCGTTGATAAATCGCCGTTCATTGGGGAGATGCTCACCCTAGGAATTCTCTCTTTCTCCAACTACGCTGCCCTCATCAGTGATGAGGTAGAACGCACCTTAGGCAAGAGCGCTAAAAGTAGTGCAATTGTCATGGCACTTCGCCGCTACGGCGAGGACTTAAAGCGGACAAGCCACATCCGTGATACGAATAACGTCGATTACCAAATCGTCATGAAGACGAATATCTTTGATATCAACCTCGTCCGCCGTGACTCCTTTATCGGCAAGCTCGGCTCCCTCTACGATCAAATCTCTACGGATAAAGGGGATTTTCTGAACATTACCCTTGGCAGTCATGAGATCTCCCTCGCCGTCAGTGAAAAGTACCGCCCTTTGATCACCGAATTAACGAAGCAGGAGGATATCCTCAATAAAGAGGATGACCTAGTCGCCCTCTCGCTCGTCTTTACTGGTGACTTTCTCCAAACCCCTGGTATCGTCTATGAAGCGGTTCGCCACTTAGCGTGGCAGCAGATTAACGTCATTGAAATCGTCTCAACGATGAATGAATTAACGTTTGTGATCAGTCGCGAAGATTCAATGCGCGCCTTTGATGTGCTGCAAAGCTTCTTGCGTGTCCAGTAAGATTACCCTCATCACTGGGCCAATTGGCAGTGGAAAAACACGCTACCTCAACCGCTTTCTTTATCAAGACGGGGTGGGGGGAATCCTCGCTCCCTCCAATACAGAGAAAACAACGTATCACCTTCAGAGTATCACCACGGGCGATAGGCGAATCTTCCTCAGCGAAGAGATGTTTCCCAACAGCGTGAAAAGTGGGCGCTTTTACCAGAGTGAAGAAACCCGCCAGTGGGCTAATGAACTCATCATCGCCGAGCTTTCTTCTTTTTCATCTATCGTTTTTGATGAACTTGGAAAGTTTGAATTACACGGTGGGGGACTTACACCCGCCTTTGTCGCGGCGTTGAATCACCCCAACCTTGAAATCTATGCAAGTGTTCGTGATACGAACCTAAAAGCGATCATTGACTATTATAATCTTAAGCAGTTTACCGTAACGATAATCGACCTTTTGGCGATTGAGTAAAATTGTCTTACTATAGAGGGTATGGAGCACTCGGTCCGCCCTTCGCGCAGTAAGAAAATTCTTCTCTATGCCCTATTAGCGTTTCTTCTCTACCTCGCCGTTGGGGGTGTTGGGATCTTTTTATTTCTCGCCCCCCCCATCAACGGCGTATGAAGCAAATCCCCAGCGCTTCTATCGTGAACTCCCAGGCCCCGATCGCCTCGTCATCGTTGAAGAGCGCGTTGATGGAGCGGTAGTTCGAATTAACCTCCTAGAAAACGCTAAAGAGTCGATCGATATCGCCTATTACGCCGTTCACGATGGAATATCCAGCGACATCTTCTACGGCCTCCTCGTTGAAGCTGCCGAGCGGGGAGTTACGGTCCGTCTCCTTCTCGATGGAATTTTTCACAACCTTCGAGGAGGGCAACGATCGACATTACAGGCGTTGGTAAGTCATCCTAATATCACCGTGGCGTTCTATGAGAAACTGAACCTCCTGCAGCCGTGGACACTGAATAACCGCCTCCACGATAAAATTATGATCATCGATGGGAAGTACGCCCTCATTGGGGGAAGGAATATTGGGGATAAGTACTACGTTGAAGCGTATGATAAGCCAATCGTTAAAGACCGCGATGTGCTCATCATCAATGAATCGGGGGATGAGGAAAGTGTTCTTCGACACTTTGAAGAGTACTTCACTGATCTTTTTACCCACCGCTACACGAGCGTGGTTCAGCCCGCTCAGAGCGAATACGCCTTTCTCATCGAGACCGTTGAGCAAAATCGAGCGATATACCCGGCGCGCTTTATTGACCCAATCGATTGGATCTCGGTATCCCATCCAACCAACGCGATTAGCTTAGTCACTAACCCCATCACGCGTATGAAGAAAGAGCCGACCCTCCTTATGGAGTTGCTTTCGCTGTTTGCCTTTGCACAAGACTCCCTTCTCATTCAAAGCCCGTACATCATCCCCACCGGCTCAATGGGCCACTACTCTTTAGGCGTTGGTGTAGCGCCAACGGTTGTGACAAACTCCGTAGCGGCCTCACCTAATCCATTTGCCTCAGCGGGGTACCTCGCCACGCGAGGAAGCACAGATAGTCGGTATGAGTACTACGGCGATGGGTCTATCCACGCGAAAACGTACATTATTGATTCACGAATCTCCGTTATCGGTTCGTTTAACCTCGATAGCCGCTCCTCCTTCCTTTCCACGGAGAGCGTTGTCGTCATCGATAGTGAACCAGTAGCTGAGGCGTTAACAGCCCACATCGCGGATCTTCAAGCGCAAAGCCGTGTTGGTCACCCAGCGCTGTATCAGACACCGCTTTGGAAGAAACTCTTTCTTGGGGTAATGCGCCTCTTCGTCTATCCCTTTCACTCGTTACTCTAAGGCCTTGTCTTTCATCAGCTTCTTACAGTATACCATTGGACTATGAACGAACTCTTTTGGATAGTCATGCTTCTTGTTAACTTTCTTGGGATCATGGTGGCGTTCCGCCGCTGGGGGAAAATTGGCCTCTTTGCCTGGGTCCCGATCAGCGTCATCTTAGCGAACATTCAAGTGACGAAGAACGTCACCCTCTTTGGCTTAGAAGCAACCCTAGGAAACATCGTCTACGCTACATCCTTCTTAGCAACGGATATCTTAAGTGAGTTCTACGGAAAGAAAGAGTCGTATAAAGCGGTCGGCCTTGGCTTCTTTAGTTTGGTGATGATGACAATCCTCATGCAGCTCGCCTTACTCTTTCAACCATCGCCTTCGGATTTAGTCCAAGAGTCGTTAGTGACGATCTTTTCGCTGATGCCGCGAATCGCCCTTGCTTCGCTCTTCGCCTACGTGGTGAGTAACCTTCACGATGTGTGGGCGTTCGCCTACTGGAAAGAAAAAAAACCAGGACGCAGCGCCCTGTGGATTCGTAATAACCTTTCGACGTTTGTCAGCCAACTCATCGACACCCTGCTCTTTACCGCGATTGCCTTTATCGGGGTGTATGAGTGGAACGTGCTTTTTCAAATAGCCCTTTCAACGTACCTCTTGAAGTGGGTTGTCGCCATCCTTGATACGCCGTGTATCTACCTCGCCCACCACTGGGTCGATAGAGGCGTCATCACCCTCGATGAATGACGGTAATCTTCTTTTGTAAGTCGGCAAGGCCCGCTTTGGTACCAGCAAAAATAAACTTGCCGGTGTTCTTTCGCTCTTTTAGGAGGCGGTCACTGTACGTCACTTCGTTGCCATCTTCGTAGATCAGGAAGAAGCCGCACGCCTTAAGCACTGCGTGGGCAGCGCAGAAATCCCACGCATACACCGATGAGTTCATCGCCCCTTGAATCTCGGGGTAGATTACCGGGGCGAGGAGGTGGAGGATCGCCGAGCCAAAGACGCGAATTTTACCGTAGTAGTGGGTGAAATCGCAGAGGCGGTGGCCACTGGAGGCCATGGCAACTTGGACGACGACGTCTTTGTCCATATTTGGAGTGAAGCTCTTTCCATTTACCAAGAGTTCTTTTCCTGGATCGAGGCGGATACATAAATCCTCAACCCCAAGGCCCATCCGCGGGGCGCTGATCATCGCCCCCACTGGCTCACGTTCTTTATTAAGAATCCCTAAGGCAACAGCCCACGTTGGCAAGCCTTGGCTGAAGCCATCGGTTCCATCAATTGGATCGATGACAAAGGTGTACTCAGCGTCCTCATCAAATGGATCGACCGCTTCTTCACTGACGATATTTGCTGTGGGGTAGTGGGCTTTGATAAAGGAGGAGAGGCGGTCATTAATCGCTAAATCGACTTCGGTAATCACCGTACCATCGGCTTTGAAGGAGCGATGGATTGCTCCTTGTTTGGCTTTGGCGTACGCTCCACAGCTCTTGATCTCTTCTGCTAATTGATCGAGGAAGTCATTTTTCATTCTCTTGCACAACCTTTTTTCACGTGATACGGTAACAGGCGCGTATGCAAACCTCGATTACCACCGTCGTCCAATCATATATCAAATCAAGCTCAGCCTACAAGGCGTACCAGGGAAAGCCAGAGCACCTTTGGGTGGAGGGAATCGAAGGCTATCCCTTAGCAATATTCCTTAAACTCATCGCTCGAATTGAGAATCAACGCCTCTGGGTGATTACCCCTACCGACGAGGTTGCGCGGACGCTCTTATTGGATTTAGGCTTAGCCTTAAACCCCAAGGGTGGCTCACTCATTGAGCGCAGCAGCCAAGACATGAGGATTCACTACCTTTCTTCAACGGGGCGCGCCCTCTACGCTGAAAGCGAGCTTGATACCGTTGCCTACGACCAAGCAAACCAGCTCGCCGCCATCCTTGCACAAAAAAGTGGTATTATCATTACTTCACTGAGGACGTTTGTCTCACCGGTGATGAGCCCTCATTCATTGGAGCAATCGGTTCTTGAGCTTGTTCGTGGCGGAGTCTTTGACCCCACAGTAATCGCTCAACGCCTCGCTGAAGGCTCGTATATTCAAGTCGTTTCAACAACAGCGATGGGCCAATTCTCCATTCGGGGAGAAGTCATCGACATCTTCCCCTTTGAGGCGACCAACCCATACCGCATATACGCCGATTGGGATACGATTGGGCGCATCTCTACCTTTGATCCGATCACCCAAGAGACGATTAAAACCCTTCCCAAAGTCAGCATTACCATTCTTAAGGAAGCGAGCGAGGATGAAGAGAGTTCAATTGAGGCGTACGTGAAGAAGAGCGACCAGTTCGCCTTTATCGGTGATCAACGGCTGAGCACTTCGTATAAAAGTCTCCAAAGTGAAGCAAAGGCGCTCTATCGTAGTGTGTTTCAACGGGACCGTTTAGCCCCAAAGCCCGATGAGCTCCTCTTAGATTACCCCACGTTCCTTGAAAAGAATCGCATCATCATGGTTGGCGATATCGCCCAAAAGGGCGGAGTTGCCCACCGCTTTGATTTCGACGGGCCGCGTTCGTACTTTGGGAACTTCACCCTCTTAAAGGATGACCTCAACTCGCTCATCCGCGGGGGGTGGCAGCCGACGATTTTCGCCTCAAATACCCTTCAGAAGCAGCGCTTAGAGCAGATGCTCAGTCACATTGAAGGATTGAGGTTTGAAGAGCGCGAACTCAGTGGCGGCTTTGGTATTCCTTCTTTGAACGTCTTGGCGATCTGCGAGCACGAAATCTTTGGGCGAAGGCGCGAAGTGGTAAAGACGCTCCGCCACACCCAAAGCACCCCCTTAGACTCCTTCGTTGATTTGAATGAAGGAGATTACGTCGTTCACGTTAACTATGGAATCGGGCGCTTTGAAAAGATCGACCGCGTCTCCTCCTTTGACCGCGAGCGGGACTTCATTAAGATTGAGTACGCCGATGGGGAGAACCTCTACGTCCCAATCGAGCAGGCGAACTTAATCCAGCGCTACATCGGCAGCGACGGCTCTTCCCCGCGCCTCGACCGCCTCGCGGGAACGGGATGGGAGACAAAAAAGGCGAAGGCACGAAAGAACGCCGAAAACTTAGCGAAGCACTTAATTGCCCTTTATGCGAAGCGGATGAACTCTGTCGGTCACGCGTTTAGTAAAGACACCGATTGGCAAGTTGAGTTTGAAGCGTCGTTTCCCTTCGATGAGACCGCTGATCAAATCCAATGTATCGATGAGATCAAAGAGGATATGGAAAAACCCATCGTCATGGACCGCCTCATCTGCGGCGATGTCGGCTACGGAAAAACCGAGATCGCCTTCCGAGCAGCGTTTAAAGCGGTGATGGACGGTAAGCAAGTCGCCTTCCTCGCCCCGACAACAATTCTCGCGGAGCAGCACTACCAAACATTCATGGCGCGCATCGGCTCTTTTCCCATTAAGAGTGCCCAGCTGTCACGGATTGTCCCGCCGAAGAAGCAAAAACAGATCCTCGTTGAGGTAGCTGAAGGGAAGGTTGATGTTCTCTTTGGAACTCATCGAATCCTTCAAAAGGATCTGCTATATAACAACCTCGGCTTGCTTATTGTTGATGAAGAGCAGCGCTTTGGGGTAAAGGATAAGGAGCGGATCAAAACTCTACGGACAAACATCGATTCGCTCTCCCTCTCTGCAACCCCAATTCCCCGAACCCTCTACATGTCCCTCTTGAAGATTCGGGACATGTCGCTCTTAGCAACCCCACCAATCGAGCGGCGGGCGGTAGAGACGTTCATCGATACGTATGACGAGTATCTCGTTACCAAGGCGATCCGGCGGGAGCTTGAGCGAGGCGGGCAAGTCTTCTATCTCCACAACCACGTCGCGTCCCTACCTCGGGTCGTCTCTCGCCTAGAGGAGCTCGTCCCTGAAGCAGTAATCGACCTCGCCCACGGGCAAATGGAAGCAGCCAAGTTAGAAGATCAGATGCGCCGCTTCATCCACCAAGGGATTCAAGTCCTCGTCTCTACAACGATCATTGAAAACGGTATTGATATTCCCAATGTTAATACGATTATCATCGACCGGGCGGATCGCTACGGGCTTAGTCAGCTCTATCAGCTCCGTGGCCGGGTGGGGCGAAGTGACCGCCAGGGGTACGCCTACCTCTTCTACCCGGAGAATAGCTCACTCAATGAGCTTGCGGTGAAGCGCCTGAGGATCATCAGCGAGTTAACGGATTTAGGTAGTGGCTTTAAGATCGCCTTAAAAGATATGGAGATGCGCGGCACGGGTAACCTACTTGGTCGCGAGCAAAGCGGTCAACTCGCCTCAGTCGGCCTTGATATGTACATTAGGATCCTCGATGAAGCGATCAGAACGTTGCAGAATGAAGGGGAGAAGGTGGAGGACCGGGAAGTCCTCCTTGAACTCGACTACACCGGCTTCATTCCTGATACGTACATTAAAGCTCCAAGTGTGAAGTTTGAGGTGTATCGCAAGATCTCTTCCATTAAAAGTGATGAAGAGCTCCACGCTCTGCGTACTGAGCTTGCTGATCGCTACGGCTCAATTCCTGAAGAAGTTGAGAACCTCCTCTACATCGCCCAGATAAAAACAATCTGCCGCCGCCTCGCGATCACAACCCTCAGTGATCGGAGGGGGGAGGTGCGCATCGAGTTTGGGAAAGTTGCTGATTTAAAGATTGATAAAGTGATGAATTTAATCGCCCTCTCCAATAAGAAGGTTCGCCTTGACCGCAACGTGTTAAATATCATGTATATTCAAGTCGATGCGGTGAGCTTAAAGGATAAAGCGCTCTTCTTAATGGAACAGCTTGAGCGACTCTTGTAAAGGAATAGTATGAACGAAGAGATATTTGCAGATTTTCCCGAACTGAGGTCAGTTGAACCCCGCGAGCCCGGCAGCCGGCGGAGCGTTAAAAGCTACGTTCTTCGAACAGCGAGTTTAGTCGAGCGCGATGGACGAGCCATTGAGCGCTACTGGCCCACCTACGGCCTCTCTTTTCGAGATGAACTCCTCGATTTTCCTGCGCTCTTTGGAAATGATAAGCCGGTGATCATTGAGATTGGCTTTGGAATGGGCGCGGCGACAGCCCACATCGCCCAAGAGCGAAGCGAATACAACTACCTCGCCTTAGATGTCTTTCTTACGGGCATTGCAAAACTCTTAAACGTTGTGGGAAAAGCGGAGTTGGATAATATAAAGATTATGCGCTTTGACGCTGTAGAAGTATTAAAGAGAATGATTGGTGATGCAACGGTTGCGGGCTTTCACATCTTCTTCCCCGACCCCTGGCCAAAGAAGCGCCACTTCAAGCGTCGCCTCATCCAAGCGGAGTTTGCAACTCTCCTCACTGAGAAGCTCACAAAAGGGGGCTACATCTACTGCGTCACCGATTGGCAAGAGTACGCTGATCAAATGCTTGAAGTGTTTGACTCAATTGAGACTCTGAACAATCCTTATTCTGGTTTTGCCCCACCGCGGCCGTGGCGATTGGAGACTTCCTTTGAAAAGAAGGGAGTGGCAAAAGAGCACGTGATCAATGAAGTGTGGGTAGAGAAACAATAAAAGGGAGGGGTTTCCCCCTCCCAAGTGCTACAAATTGACTCTCATGCAATCAGAAATGTAGTGCTTCTGATTGATCTCAATCCTTACGCCTCCTCAAGGGATTCCTTGTAGGCGCGGATTACATCGTCTGCCAACTTACCGCTTAACGGTTCGTAGTGGTCAAACTCCATCTCAAAACTTCCCGTACCACTGGTCATTGACTTGAGGTCGATCGCATAGTTGAGCAGTTCGCTCTGCGGCACCAGGGCTTTGACCAGAATTAAGTGACCGATATCTTCTTGACCGAGAACTCGGCCGCGTTTACCGGAGAGGTCGGAGAGAATATCTCCAAGGTACTCTTCATCGATGAAGACAGAGAGGGAAACGATTGGCTCAAGGAGCGTGGGCCCCGCTTTTTCTAAGGCAGCGCGCATAGCACCTTTAGCGGCGAGCTTAAACGCCATTTCACTTGAGTCGACGGGGTGTTCCTTACCATCGTGGAGGGTAATGCCGATATCCATCAGTGGATAGCCAGCGAGGAAGCCCTCTTCCATTTGCTCGTGAAGGCCTTTTTCAATCCCAGGGATGTATCCCTTCGAGATTGCCATTCCCTTAATCACGTTATCGAAGGCGTAGTACTGACCGCGCTCAAGGGGGCGAACGTCAATTAAGACGCGACCGTATTGACCGTGACCACCACTTTGCTTCTTGTGGGTGAATTCACAAATCGGGCTCTTCTTGCTGATCGTCTCGCGGTAGGCGATCCGGGGGAGCTTCGTGTTAATCGTAACTTTTTGCTTATCCCGAACGCGATCGAGGATCATGTTCAAGTGGAGCTCTCCCTGACCAGAGACAACGTTTTCTTTCGTCTCTTCATTGAACTTAATCGTGAAGGTGAGGTCCTCTTCAGCGATCTTATTCAACGCTTCGTTCATCTTCACTTCGCTCTTCTTCTCATCGGAGGAGATGGCGAGGGCGTAGATGGGTTGGGGGAAGGCAACGGGCTTGAAGGTTAATGATCCATCACCACCTTCAACAAGAGTTGCATTGGTTGCGGTGATGTTACTCTTGGCGATGACACCAATATCACCAGCGGCAAGCTCGCTGACTTCATTCAGTTTCTTACCAACCATGCGGTAGACCTTTCCAGGTCGCTCGCGCTTATTAATCGCTGGGTTGGTGAGGTCGGTATCTCCTTTAAGGGTGCCGCGAAGAACCTTAACAAAAGAAAGTTTTCCACTGAACTGGTCGATTGTCGTCTTAAAGACGAGGGCAGCGGCGCTGCCTTCATCACTAATGACGAAGTCGTGCACTTGGCCTTCACTATCAACGCTCCAGTCGATCGCCCCAAGGGGGGAGGGGAAGTTATTCTGGATGAAGTTCATCAATGGAATAATTCCTGAGCCGAGGCCACTAGCACCGGCGAAGATTGGGACAAGACGGTTTTCTTTTAAGCCGTCGCGGAGGCCTTGGCGGATCTCGTCCGGTTCTAAGGTTCCCGCATCAAAGTACTTCTCGATGAGCTCATCGGCACCTTCAGCGGCGGACTCAATCATCTCTGTTCGATACTCTTCAACGAGTTCTTCTAACTCGGCGGGGATATCGCTACTCGTCTCTTTTCCGTTTTCATCAAAGAGGTAGACTTTATTTTCAATGAGGTTCACAACCCCTTTGTATTCACTGCCAGAGCCGATGGGAATGACCACCGGAACGAAGGTGACGTTGAAGGACTCCTTCAAGTCTGCAAGGACCTTCTGAAAATCAGCGTGGTCGCGATCCATCTTGTTGATGAACACTGCCCGCGGTTTATTCCGCTCATCTAAGTTGCGCCACAGCTTAATCGTCTCGATTTGGGGGCCAACTCGGCCATCAACGACCATGAGTGCTGCTTCGGTGGACCGGAAGCCGCCAATCGTCTCGCCGATAAAGCCAGCGGTACCCGGGGTGTCGATGATATTAAACGTTTTATCCCCGTAGTTCATTGATTGAAGCGTTGCATAGATTGAAATCTTATTGGCAATCTCTGCCTCGGCGTAGTCACTGGTGGTTTTCCCACTATCAACCGTTTCTGCCCGGGAAATCACCCCTGCATAGGCGAGCATCTGCTCAACGAGGGTTGTTTTCCCGGTTTCATTGTGGCCAATAATGGCAACATTCCTTAAGTCTGTGCTTTTAACACTCATAGATCCTCCTTCGATCACCTCTTGATAATCCAAAAACGCATATCGCTATGGTACGCCCCTTTGGTGGTACCTGTCAAAAGATTTCTTTTAGGCAGAAATTTACTCTATCATCGTACACCACAAACAATTCGTAGGTCTATACATAGAAGAGAAGGGAGAACGGGCGAGGTAGAGCTAAAGACCTCATAACTCACCCAACGTCGTATGTCAGAATGAAGATCCTACAGAGCCAAGGTTTGTTTCTCTCGGTGAAGAATGGACCCTCTTGGCATTGAAGGCCTGTACTTGGATGTCGTGCAGGGGGAAGGATCTTGAGAAATCTCCGTGCAAAAACTAGCGTTGTGAGGCGAGGTGTGCTACATTTGACAGGGGTTCTTTAACTTCGACTCAGATTGAGTAGTAAGGGAAATACATGGTTGTACTTGTGGGTGTGGATGCCCATGATAGCCAAAGAATTAAAGAAATCTTTGGTCCAATTGTAGTTGTTAACGTTGGGCGCTTAGAAGAAGCGCTTCATCACCGCGGCAACGAAGGCGAACCCCTCATAATCATACTAGACTCTTCCCTCGTCCGTGAGGCACGCTCTACCATCATCGAAGCTCAAGTCCACAGCCTCCGGGGTCCTCTCCTCGTTGTTCCCATTGGCGAAGAAGGGGAGCACTTTGATGAGTACCCCCACGCCCTTATTCGCCCGTTGGCGTATGAAAACCTTGTGCCCCTTCTTGGCGTCTACCTCTCCCTGTATCAAACGTACTTACATGAAGCTCCGAATCACCAGCGCTTCACATTAAAGACGCTCTTTCAGCAACTGCCGTTTGGCATCACCGTCTTTCAGGTGAAACAAACTCCCACCGGAGCGAAGGGAACGATTTCCCTCGTAAACCCGATGTTTGAAGAGATTCTCGGACGAAGTCGAAAGGAGATTATCGACCTTGGGGTTGAGGGATGTACCCACCCCAATGATTGGCCCCATGAAAAAGCACTACTTCATCAATTAGTCGAAGGGACGGTTACCAACTACTCGATGAATAAGCGAATTGTTCGCGGCGATGGCTCGGTTGTCTGGACGCACATCATGGTCGTTCCATTTACATTAAAGCAGTACAACGAAGGCCAATTCCTCTGCGTCCTGCAAGAGACGACCGAGGAGTACGCGAACGTCGAAACAGTCCGGGCGAAAAAAGAGATTTACGATGACCTGTTGGGAAACCTCCGCGTTGTTGCTTACCAAGCCCACCTTGATGAGAATCTCACCGTTTTCTTCATTACTGATGCGTGTTATGAGTTAAGTGGTTATACAAGCACCGAGCTCACCAGTGGTGAAGATTTCTTCTATGGGAATATCATGGATCCCGCCACCCACGATGATGTGATCAACCGCCTTCATAAGCAAATTCAAGAAGAGAGACAGATTCGCATCGAGTATGAGATCATCACGAAAAGTGGGGAGCGCAAGTGGGTCCTTGAGATAGGCCGGGTTAAAGATGGGGATGTGCCCATTCTCGAAGGAATCATCATTGATTTTAACCGGTATAAGGAGCTCGAGTTAAGCCGCTTCTTTGAAAATGACCGGATTCCTCTTTCGGGCTTAAAGAGTCGAAACGCCCTTCGGTGGCAAATCACCGAAGATGGGGAAAAAGAGCTCAAGCAGAAAAGCGCCCTGTTTAGTATTAACTTTACCTCCCTCTATGGATTGGTCCTCCGCTTCGATCACTCCTACGTTGAATCGCTGACAAAAGAAATCGCCAAAGTCTTAGAGCGTTTTAAGAGTGATAAGAATTTAGTGTACGGGCCGTTTGAGTACCGTTTCGCTATTTACGTTCGCGAATATCCCGACCGTGCTGCCCTTGAGGCGCTCGGTCATCAAATCATCGAGGAAGTTGGGGTCCTTCTTCAGGCAAAGCAGGTGAGCTGGGGTATTGGGATTATAGAAATTGACTGGAGTGAAGCCCTCGATGCGGAGCAAATCCTTCACCGCGTCGTCGTTGCGAGTGACTCCGCC
>Ga0172382_10002440_pt1 | contig 31124 bp, 27 predicted proteins | sample Leawel138RmetaG_FD_122245 | JGI IMG/M metagenome (GOLD analysis project Ga0172382, IMG submission 122245) | Leachate microbial communities from a municipal landfill in Southern Ontario, Canada - Leachate well 138R metaG | ecosystem: Engineered > Solid waste > Landfill > Unclassified | place...
CTCCGGGCCTGGGCGCTGAAAAAGCGAAATCGTTCGCTTTTTCCACTCGCGCCCTTCGAGTCCTGTCCGGAACAATTTAAAAACTGCCACAAGGGCAGTTTTAAATTTATCAGTGGACCGGACAGGACTCGAACCCGCCACCTCCTCGGTGCAAACGAGGCGCTCTACCAGATGAGCTACCGGCCCAAAATATTGTAAATCTTTTAACTGAAAAACTAGAAAAAATTATATATCACATCGAGCGTTTTGTCCAGCCTCAAGCATATTCAAACTCCAAAAACGATTGACAAGACCGCCCCGATATGCTAATATAATGATATTCAAATCGGAAACTGTAAGAGAAGCTAAGTCGGGTTTTATCAAGCAGTATAATAAGATTTGATAATTAACAAGTTAGCTTGTCTTATAAAGATGAACAATGGAACAATTGCCCGTCTTACTGACAGAGGTTTTGGATTCATTTCCCAGGACGGAGAAGAAAAAGATATTTTCTTCCACGCTTCTGAGTTGAAAGACACCCAATTCAATGATCTGAAGGAAGGCGACAAAGTGACGTTTGAAGTATCTGACGGACCTAAGGGTCTCAGCGCGACAAATGTTCAGAAGGCGTAAATAAAATTAAAACATCCCCGCTCAGGCGGGGATGTTTTTTTATCCCAGAATAATCATTTCAAATGATACTCGAGAGTGTATATCCAATTCTCGTCATTCTCTCCGCCGTTATTTTTAGTTTTTATCTTTTCATTAAGGAGCCACTCGAGATATCCCCTATCGGTTTTCAGGACTTCCGCCACTTTCATCTCGTTATATTTTCCAAAATTGAATTTTTTCACAAGTATCGGACGTGAGGAAACTTCTATCATCTCTCTCAGTATGTCATCTTCGCTCCTTCCCCGATCTTCGAATTTCTTACAAAGATGATCAAAAAGTTTTTCCAGAACGCGAACGTCCCCCAGCGCGTTGTGAGCCGTTGCATCATCCACTTCCAGGTCGAAATAATACCTCAGATACTGCATATTGTATCTGGGAATTTCCGCGTCTTCGTCCAGATGATGAACCACTTTAAGGGTATCTATTATTTCCGGAATTTCCAACCCTTCTTTTTTGAGCATATCTGCGTCAAATCCCGCGTTGTGTGCCACCATTATATTTTTCTCGGAAAAAAGATTTCTGAGATCACCATGCATCCGCGAACCGATAAAATTTTCTTTCCCCTCCACCATCCTGTTGGTGATGTGAGATATAGACATCGCCTCGACGCCTATCGGGATCGGGGGCTTGAAAAGAGATTCAAATTCCTCCCCCCTGAATCTGTAAGCCACTTGGCACAGCCTGTCATCCGGTCCGGCTCCGGTCGTTTCGGTATCCAAAAATATCAATTTTTCTTTATTCATAAAAATTTCTTAATAAAAAACATTCTAATGATAGCATAGAAGGAATTATTTTCATATTTATCTGGAAAAATATCAAATTGTAGGACGTCGGACGTCCTCCAAAATATTCGACACAAAAAATGATAAAACTGCTCGTACGCCTAGGCAGACGAGCAGTTTATTTTGTAAATTTCACTTAAACTGCCGGGGTTTCGGTCTCCCCGGTTCCTTCATCCGTTCCATCTTCCGCTCCTTCATCGCTTGCGCTATCGTCCGCAGTCCCATCATCCCTGGTTTCGATCGTTTCATCCCCCGTCGTTTCTTCTCCGGCTCCTTCATCTCCTTCGGTTGAATCGTCTCCGGTTTCTTCAGTTCCTTCCCCATCCAAAACATCCAAAACTTCCTCCTCGATCTGTTCTTCATTATCTTCATCCACTTCGACGTCTACTTCAAGACCGAACAATTTTCCGAACCATCCCAATATGCTGAATGTTTCCTGACTGTCCTGAAGCACTGTCTTGATCCTCTCCCTTTCCTGCATTAAAAGCGTAAGCTGGTTCTGGATCTCGGTTTCCAATCCTTCGTTCTGCTGTTGATTCTGGGTCTGGACCTTGTTGGCAAGGCGGGTCAATTTTCTTATCTGGTTTTCATTATGCGCCAAACTGCTTCTTAGTTGCCCCAGATTCTTGTAATCACTTCCGAACAATGCTTTTTTGAATTTATTCTGGCTTTCTACGCCTTCAATAGCTCCTGCAGTATTTTCGCTCGTCTCCACAATATATTCTGCTATCTCTTCCGCTTCCTCCGCTATTTCTTCCTCGATAGCATCCGCTTCTTCGGCGCCATCTTCTGAACCTTCTTCAGTGCCTTCCTCGCCTCCTATTCCGGAAATAGCTTCCGTGGCTGTTCCTTTGGCTTTATCAGTATTGCCAACTTTCTTTAAACTGCTGACAATGCTACTGGCATTGCTTTTGTAAATATCGGCGTTACTCTTCGCCTTGTCCGGTTTTTCAAAATCCTTAATCTCTTTGGACTTCGAAGTCCTGTCGCTCTTTCCGCTGTTTGCGCTCGCCTTGCTGTTGTCGCTTTTGGCGAAGACAAGAGAAGTTGTCAAAGCAAAAGCCAATACGAAAACCGACAAGGAAACTATTTTTTTGTTGGTTTTTTCCATTTTTTTGCCTCGCTTAAACTTGTTCAAAAAAAATTATCAGAACAAAATTTAACCGAGATTTTTATTTTTACTTAAGTTATAAATATTATACAATATATTATTTTTTTGCGCCAATATATTTATCCCAACCTTTTTTAAGGAAAGTTAAGTCTCTTCTGTTTATGTCCGACTCGTAAACATCTTTGCTTCTGGCTTTTTTAAAAAGTTGCAATGCTTCGTCATAGCCGACCCACATCAGCTTGAATTTATTGCTTCTTGCCCAATCGTCAAAGTTAAGGTCTTTATCTTCTTTAACTTTTCTTGCCAGATAGAAGACTGACCTATATCTCCTCTTGTCCGGACCGACAAACTCATAATCGCCCAATTTTGAAAGTATCTCTATCTTGCACCCCGCCTCTTCTCTGGCTTTTCTCAAAGCGGCCTCTCTCATGCCCTCTCCGGGCGCGATCCATCCTCCGGGAACTTTATAAAAAGCCCCTCCCTTAACTTCTATCACGGCCGTTTTTCCTTCTTTGTCAAAAATGACCGTTCTGGCTGCTCTCCACATTTTCACCATAAAAAATTCCCATTTAATGATTTAATATGATACCATCATTTTTAAAACAAATCAAAAAGATTTTTTTAAAAGATGCCAAGGGTTTCAAAAAGGCAAGCGGGTATCCCCGACTTGCTTTTGGATAATTATCGCTAATTTTTTCTTTCTTCCAATTTCACCTTTACGCTCTTCTCTTCGCCCTTATGCCATATCCTTACCTCCACTTCCTCTCCCGCATCGTGCTTAAGGATCAAGTCGCTCAACATATTTTTACTATTGATCTTATCTCCGCCGAATTCCAAAATCACATCGTTTTCCATTATTCCAGCTTTATCGGCCGGAGATCCCGGAGAAACGGCCAAATCCGTAATTTTTTCTCCCCTGATCACCAGCGCTCCGTAATTGTAAGGAAGGTTGTTCTCCTTCTGTATGGCTTCATCTATGATAACATACCTCACTCCCAGATAGGGAATGGTTATCTTCCCTTCCGCTTTCACCTGGTCGACGATTTTTTTAATCTGATTGATGGGAAGGGCAAAACCTATGCTCTGCGCTCCGGAAACTATCGCCACGTTTATCCCGACAACTCTTCCGTTTATGTCCAGAAGCGGTCCTCCGGAATTTCCCGGATTGATTGCAGCATCCGTCTGAATTATATCGTTAAGCTCCTCCGACTGGCCAAAGCCCGAAAAAGCCGTAATGCTTCTCTTGAGTCCCGACACGATTCCTAAACTCACGCTGTTTGCAAATTCTCCCAAAGAATTTCCAATCGCGATAACGGATTGCCCCACCCTGAGCTTGTCAGAATCTCCCAATTCCAAAACCGGAAATTTTTCATCTCCTTCGATTTTCAGAACCGCCACGTCAAGGCTCGGATGCCTGGCCAAGACTTGCGCGCCGAATTCCCTTTCGTCTTTTAAAATGACGGTGTAGTCAGCCTCAGCGTCTTCGACGACATGCTTGTTAGTGACTATCAGCCCGTCCTCGGAAACAAAAAATCCCGTTCCTCCTCCAATTTCCTGCCTCTCAGTTTCTCCCCGGCTTTCGCTACTGCCGTCTGAGCCTTCGAAAGGATCAAAGAAAAAATCAAAAAGGTTTCCCCGATCGAAAAAGCTTCTGAATTTTGGCATATCCTTGGAAACTACTATACTCACGACCGCCGGAGAACTTTTTTCCACCGCGTCGACAACCGCCGATTCTTTTTCCAAGATTATTTCATTTTCTCTTATAACTATAGAATCGGAAAGTTTGCCGCCCAGATAGCCGAAGATTATTCCCAAAAAGGACGACAGAAAAATGGCAGCCATTAAGACCTTCTGATTTTTGCTTCCGGTTTTTTTCTTGATCTCCTTTACTTCCTCGGTTTTTATTCCTTTTTGCTCTTCCATAATATTTAAAAAGTTAATTCTTATTTTCCCATTTTATCTGAAACTCGATCTCCTCTCCTTTGGCGCTTCTCTCATGCTCTACGTTCACAAAAGCTTCCGAAGGCACGTAAATCCTCTCCCCCGCTATCTGGATCGAAAATCTTTCTTCCTTCTCCAATGAATCGGCCAAACGGCGCAATTTTTTTATAAACTCTTTTTTGGAATATTTTTTTTCGATATCTCTTTCGCTTTTTCTTTTTTTCATTTTAAAATTCAAGCTATTTTTTACATCAGACATTATAGCATTATCGCAAATAACTTTCAACCCGGCTGTCTTTTTAATAAAATAAATATTTTTTAAACCCGGGCGAAAGCTAATCTTTTTCCTCTTTAAACCAAGAATAATAAACGACGGGAATAAAAAATAACATTATTGTTCCAGAAAATATGAGTCCGGCGATAATCGCTCCGCCCAAACCCTGCCAGAGCGGATCAGAAAGCGTGATTGGAATAAGTCCTATAATCGTAGTCAAAGATCCGAGAGCGATCGGCTCAAGCCGGCTGGAAGAAGCGTCCGCAATCGAATTCGATAGATCCATTTTAGATCTCAGATTCAAATTTATCTTATCGACCAAAATAATAGAGTTGTTGACCACGATTCCGAAAAGCGCCAATACGCCCACCAGCGCCGGAAATGATAACGGCGTTCCGGTGATCGCAAAAATTACAAATACTCCAGAAAGCGCTAAAGGAATCACCAGCATAACTATGAGGGCTTTTCTGTAAGAGCCCAGCTGGATCACCAGCGTTGCCAGGATCAAAACGAAAGCCAGAAGCATAGCTTTAAAGATTGACTGGACTGACTTTTGGTTTTCTTCGTTAGCTCCTCCAGTCTTCCAGCCATAATCGCCCGGTAAATCCATCGAATCGGCAAAATTTTCAAGCGCTTTGTTCATTATGCTCGGAGAATATCCTTCCCTGACGCTTGCCGAAACGGACAAGCTTCTTTCGCCGTCTTCTCTGGAAATTTCATTCGGATTCGTTTTGAGCCTGAAATCTCCCAAAGAGAAAATTGACAAATTAGTCCTCCCTTCCGAAGCGATTCCTAAAGATGAAACATCTTGGACATTTTCACTGAGCCTGAGAATGATATCCCTGTCCTCCGATAAATCAGACAGCTTCACATCGCTGTCCATTTCAAGCCCGTTGGCAAAAAGCCTGAGAGAAGACCCCAGCTCGCTATTTGACAAGCCAATCTCTGAAAATTTTTCTTCATTCGGATAAAAGACTATTTTGGCCGCCCCGGGATTGACAGATTTTCCAATATTAGCAACCCCCGGCTGGCTCTCCAAATATTTTACGGCCTCATCCGCAAATTCGTTCAATCTGTCCAGATCCGGACCCAGAAATTTTATGTTGATGTCTGCTCCGGCCGGAGGCCCTCCCGACAGCTCGACAACAGAAACTTTTCCTTTATCGTAATCCTTGAATTTTTTTCTTATCTCCTCGGCTATCTCAATCGAACTCCTTTCCCTGTCCTCTTCCGCAACGAAAGTTAAAGTGAAAAGTATCGAATCAAAGCCCGGCGCCGAGGCAATGTCTCCTTCCGGCCTGATTTTTGCTCCAAGCTGGATCTGAAGCGCCTCCAATTCGGGAATATTTTTTAGATCCCGGGCTAGATCCAAAGCCTCCTCCTTGGAAATCTCCAGATTGGTGCTAAGAGGCAGTTCTACGCCGACATAAAAGAAATCCATATCGCTTTTGGGAAAAAATTCATTGACCACGAATCCCGCCGGAACAAGAGCGAAAGAAAAAACAGAAAAAATTATGACCGACGCCAATGTTTTTCTGCGGGCTGTCTTGGAAATGATTATTTTTTCAATAATCTTCCTATAATATTCTCCGACTGCGCTAAGGCTGACCAGCCCGTTTTTAGAAGTTCTGAAAACCGCATCCGAGATATCCTTCAGGCAATCTTTCCTGCACAAATCATTTATTTTTTTCTCAAATTCTTTACGGACATTATAAGCGACTGCGAACAATAAGAAAGAGATTGCAGTTACGGGAATGACCAGCGCATTTTTTCTGAATATAAAAACGACTGATCCGACCAGTAAAATTGATAAAGCGATAGCGATTAAAATTTTTACCCGACGAGGAACCTGCGGCCTCAGAGATACTATCATCAAAGGAAGCGTTATGAATATCCCCACTATGAAAGATCCGATAAGCGTGGCCGAAACCACTATGGGAATAGGACGGATAAATTCGCCGATGATTCCTGAAGCCAGAAGCAAAGGAGAAAAGGCCCAGACAGTAGTCATGGTAGTAACCAAAAGGGTGATCCGGAAATCCCTCCAGACCAAAAGCCCTGCTTCGATGGGCGTAAACTTTCCGGTTTTATAATAAGAAGTTATGGCCGAAACGATCACAATCGTCACATCGACCAAGAGTCCCAATGAGATAAGAAGGGAGAACATGGAAAGAAAGTTGAGGGATATCGAATAAGCTTGCATGGCGATAAAAGAGAATAGGAAAGAAAAAGGTATTGCTATAGAAGCGATGAGCGCCTGCCTTATCCCAAAAAACAGAAAAAGCACCACGAATACCAAAATCATCGTCACGGAAAAATTTTTAAAAAGATCATTAAATTGCTTTTCTATCTCCTCGGCCGTCGAATAAATGGTCCTTATTTCGAATTTTCCGTCTTGCTCTTTGATCTTTTTGCTTACCAATGATTCAACTTCTTCGTAAGACAGATCTATCCTCTCGGACAAATTCCTGTAAACATCGAAGGTAATCGCTTTTCGAGGATCCGAATCTTTTTCCAAAAGATAAGCACCGGCTTGTCCGGGAGAAGGGCGCTCGCTTATAGTAGCAATTTCCGAAAGAATATATCTAGTCCCATTCACATTTATATTCAAATCTCTCAAATCTTTTATGGATGAAACTGTCGGATCAAGAGAGATCGAAAAAGAGGCCTGGGAACTATCGACTATTCCCACGGGATAAGATGATACGGCGTTTCCAATCGCCTGCGACAAAAGAAGAGCGTTTGCTCCGACGCTTTTAAAAACCTCGGGCTTGATCATAATTTGGATTTCCTGATTCTCCATCCCCCTATTTTCGACTCTGTCCACCTTGGATAAATTTTCTATTTCCTTTTTAAGTTCTTGGGAAAATCTGTCAAGTGAAGCTTCATCAATATTTGATACGAGAGAAAAAGTCCAGATCGGCTGATTTTCCAAGTCCAAAGAGGCAACCATCGGATCAGTCGCATTCTCGGGAAGTCCACTTATGGAACTGACGGCGTTTTGCACATCGTTTTCGGCATCTCTGATATTGGCGCCGGATTGGAACTGGACAGTAACTCCTGAACGCCCTTCCGTGGAGGTCGAAAACAAAGTATCAATTTTTTCTATTCCCATAACTTTGTCTTCTATGGGAATGGTTATTAGGGACTCAACATCTTCGGAGCTGGCGCCCGGAAGGATCGTCGATATGAAAACGATCGGAATTTCCACTTCCGGACTGAGGTTCCTCGGAATGCTTACAAAGCTGGAAGCTCCTCCCACCGCCAAAACAAGCACAAAAAGAATCACGATCCTTACATTATTAAAATATCCCCAAGAAAAAATCCCGAAATCCTTTGGATTGAATTTAAGCCGGGAAAAATAAGATTCTTTTCCTCCTGCCTCGGCTTTTTCTTCAAAAAGATTTTTCTGAAATTTTTCGTTCATATTTTTTCTAAATCCGTTATTGGTCTTATCATTCATCGCGATCCGCCCGCCCAAAATATCAGGCCGATAGATAATCTCGAGGTTGCCACATTGCCTACGGCTCCTCGCAGAGACAATCACTTCTTGCCATCCTGAGCGTAGCGGAGGATCTCATTGATATAAACAGAAAGAGATCCTTCACCTCGTTTGGAATAAAGTGTAATGCGTTTTATATGTCTGCCGATAGGCAAGTTTTTGTCTATTCCCTTTGGTGGCCCGCTTCGGCGGACTCCGGTGAAACGATCAAAGAAAATGGACTGAGACTGCCAGAAATTGTCACTCTACGCTCACAACAATAGATCGACCAGCATTAATCTATCGCCTTGGAAACCTCGTCTCCTTGAAATACATTTCTATTCAAGATTATTTCATCATTAAAATCAATCCCTTCGGTTATCTGCACAAATTGGCCGTAAACGTTTCCCAATTCTACTTCCCTGCTTTCCGCTCTACCATCCACGAATAAAAAAACATAAGCCTTGTCCTGGGTAAGCTGGACGGCATCGATGGGAACCATCGGATTTGAACCCTCCGGATCCGCATTCTCCAGCGGAACATCTATCTGCAAAAAACTTTTATCGGCAACAAGATTAAGATATTCTTCGGGAATCGCATACAATACGGAATAATGCTGATTATCGGTCGACTCTCTGGAAATATAGATCGGACGGGCCGGAATCTCTTCCCTGTTTATATGGATGTACGAATCGTCCTTGATGGAAACCATTTCGGCTATCTGGAAGGAGATCAGTATCTCCGCCGTCCCGCTCCGGCTGTCGGAAACGAATGAGACTAAAGGAGTTCCAGCCTGGATCTGTTGGCCGGGCTTCACATGGATCTTGTCCACCGTTCCGTAAGCCGGCGCGCTCGGATAATGAAGCGCGTCCGCAATTCTAGCTTTTTCCAAGCTGAGATCGATCGTTTCTTTGGTAAGATCGAGGTTCCTTTTTTGGATCGTAACTTCTTTTCGTCCAACTTCATTCGCCTCGCTTCCGGTCTTGGGCACTAGGTCTCTTTGATAATCCAAGATATCTTTGTTTTTTTCATAAGTAATTTCCTGGATATCCTTGGTTTTTTGGGCAATCTGCCTATCGATTGCGGAAATGTTGGCGCCTCCGTAAGTATCTGCTAAAGATACCAAGACGGTTCCAGGAACGGCTTTTTGCCCCTCGTAAACGTTTACATATTTTACAATTCCGCTTGTTGTCGCGTTGATGGTTATTGCGTTTTTTTTGTCTACTTTAGCCGATAAGCTCAAATACGGAACTTCCCCGAAAGAAAAGACCTCGACCTCTTTGGCTTGAGAAACTTCCTCCTCCCTTGCTTCATCGGGCTTTCTTATCAAGTTTCCAGCAAAAATTACCGCAAAAAGTAAAAACAGAAGAACAAAAAAGATTGTCATCGGATAACTCTTTATGCTTCTTCTTATAAAGCCGGATATTCTTTCAAAAATTCTTTTAACCATATTTTTGCTTGAATATTTAGATTTTTAAGTCTATAACATATCCGGCATAAAATCAAGGGAATTTAAAAAAGCCCGTTTCCAATTTTTTGGAAACGGGCTTGAATATTATGAGAATCCAGACCGATTAGCTTTTAAAAAAAGTCCGGCCGGAAATATCGATGTCTTTTCTCTCTTTGAGAAAAGGAGATTTTTTATTGTCGGCAAAGAAATCTATTATGAAAGCCGCCTCCATCAAAGCATCGAACCTTTCTTCAAAAGAGATATCTTTGAAGGAAACTTCCGACATTTCCTTGAACTTTTTCCTCATCGAAAAAGCTTCATCTTTCGATGCTTCAATGAAAATGTTTTCTTCAAGAACTACAAAAAGTATTTCCATCAAGGACTTCAATTTATCCCATTCGGCAGGACTTATATCCTCGTCATTTTCCATACAGCCCATTTCAATCAATCTATCTGTCCGCGAAATGTTCAGAACTATCATAGAAGTGGTAAGGATGGTATTTTCAAAAATTGCAAACTTATAGATCTCCACTTCTTCTTCCGCCGTTAACCTCAGATCCTCGGCCTCTTTCTGAAAATCCGCAACTTCTCCCATATATTCGTTTATGATGAAGCTGGCAAGATTTACATATCTGACAAATTGCCAAGTAATTATCAATACGAGAAAAACCAACAAAATATTCAAAACCTTGCTCAACATAAGTTCTCTTCTTCTCTTCATCGCCCTCCCCCTTTTTTTATGCTTATATGCTAGATATTAATTTTTCAAAAAACTCCGGCTTATAAAAATATACCATATCCAGGATTTAGTCAAAAATTTTTATTGGAAAAATCAAAACCGCCGGCATTGTTGGCGATTTCTGTTTTGTCACGATAAAATATTGGGAAGTTTTATTTCATCCTCCTCTTCTCTTTGACCGCGTGTCACCTTATCATATTTCACATAATTTACTTGATCAATATTTAATTTATTATTATTCATCCGCGACGACCGAAGCGATATAAAATCAGGCTGAATGATTTAAAATTTCAGTGAAATGGACCCGCCACGGCGGGGAAATATGAAATTTTAAAGAATGAAGCTTGATCTTACCGCCGAGGTTGTCAGGATGCGGTTTCTTTTTGTCTATTTTCTTTGGCGGCAAAGAAAATAGACTAGAATCTATCAGAGATTGCCACAGTCGCTTCGCTCCTTCGCAATGACAGATAAGCTTAAGCGCACAAAAATCAAAACCGACATCTTTTCGTCCAATTAAAAAAGGGCTATCTGCATAATTGCAGACAACCCCCGATATACTTGGAATGGGTTGCTATTGCTCCCGAATGAGCAGGCATACTAAGAAGTATGCCACAACGGAAGCGAGAGTAATCCCTATGAAAAAATTTACATTGAAAGGCACTTCCGGGTTTACCATGCGATTGGCAAACCCGACCAGTAAGACAATCCCCATGGCTCCCAGAGCCCTGCTTCCGCACTTTTTCATAGTCTCTCCTTTTCTAATTTTTCGTTGAAAAAAATCAAAAAAACTAGGATAACTATTAATTATACACCAAAAAAAGTGTTTTGTCAATAGCAGAAACCCTACATTTAGCGTAGGACATCGGACGTCCTACAATCGGAAGTTTTTAAATTTTTATCTAAATTTCAATCGCAAAATCCTTCAAGGATAGCCTGGGGAAATTCGTATGTATTTTTAAGCTTATCGCAATCCGGATTTCCGTTTCCGTCATAAACGACGAGCCATTCCCCTTCATAATTGGTCGCCAAAAACATTCCTGAATCTCCTATCCCTCCCGGAGCGAAAGTCACTCCGCCTCTCACATAATTCCCCTCCTCCCGCGTTATGTTTAGCGTCACTTCCGACTCATCCTTGTCGTATTTATCCGCCAAGAACGAAATGATCGCATTTTCTTTGTCCGCGCATTCTTCCTCCCAGACTCTCAGGCACTTCTGCTTTTCCTCGCACCATGAGTATCCGGCTCCGATAAGACAGCCGTGATCATCTTTGTCGCCTCCGATGAGTTTTTCTCCTTCCGGTTCTTCCGGGGCAACCGGCGCGTCATCGATTTCCTCGACAAAAATTTCTCCGTTATGGGCACATTGTCTCGGATAGCTTTCCATCACGGGATTTCCCTCCGCCACGCATTCCTCGAAATTCGAGACTTGCGCATCTTTGGAAACAGGCGTTTCGGAAATTTCTTTCGTGGAAAATTTGGTCATATAAAGATAAGTCCCCAATACGGCGACTACGGCGACCAGGATGATTATGATTATGTTTTTTGCGTTCATATTTATAAATTAATTTTTATGGTTCTATTTTAGCATAACCATTCTAATCTGCCAGCTTGATTTTAGAATTTTTCTCTGCTATTCTTGTTTTTGTAGTGCGGAAAATTTGATAAAAAGGAGAGGTGGCTGAGTGGCCGAAAGCAGCACACTGCTAATGTGTTGACTCTTAATTGGGTCCGTGGGTTCGAATCCCACCCTCTCCGCATCGACAATTTTTTATCGAGCGAACCCATGTAGTTGAGGCAACATGGCGACTCGAGAGCATAAAAAATTGAACAAAAAACAGCGAATTTTTCTCCGCTGTTTTTTGTTTTTCTTACTCTTTTACCAGTTCAAGCTTCTTGTCTTTGTAGATTATTCTTGATCTTAGATTTCCCAGTAGTTCTCTTTTTTCCGATGTTGATCCCTCCTTGAGCAAATACTTGGCGTAATTCCGGATATCCGTATCTTTGGTATTTTGAATTTTGTGTTTTTCTCCCATTACTGATCTTTGAAAGATATTGAATCGAGCGATTTCATCTTCTAATTTTTGTCGCATTCCTAATTCATTGATATTCATTTGGTCAATAATTTTCAGGAGTTCAGTAATCAATTCTTCCTCGCGAATATACTTGTTTTTGCAATGCCGATCTCTGGCTCTCGAGCAGGAATAGTAGATATATCGGGCATGAGTTCCATCTTTGAGTTGTTTATATTTTTCTTCGGCGGATATTCCTGATCCGCAATAACCGCAGGTGAATAATTTAGTAAAGGCGAATTCTTTGTTTTCCCGGACAATCTTATCTCTTTTTAGCCAGGCCTGGGCTTTTTCAAATATTTCCTGAGTGATTATCGGCTCATGTTTTCCGGTATACCAATTTCCGCTTTTAACTGGATATTCAAAGACTCCATAGTAGAAAGGATTTTCAAGAACCCGATACACTCCACCTAACGTCAGTGGCTTATTTCCTCTTGTATAAAAATTTAATTCAAATCTTAACCAGTGATATATTTTTCTTCCTGAATAATGTTCGTAAGCGACTTTTTCAAATATCTTTTTTATAACTGACGCTCTTTGTGGATCCTGAATCAGCTGGCATTTTTTGTCCATGTGCCTTTGATTGAGATATCCAAGCGGTGCCACTGTTGGCCATAGTCCCATTTCACATCTAGCACGAAGTCCTCGTTTTACATTGATTCCTCGATTGTCATTTTCCAATTTAGCTTGTGAACCCAAGATCATCAGCAGAAATTTTTCGTTGGGTGAGTCGGTGAATCGTTGCCCGTAAGTTCTGATTTCTTTTAAAGCTCCGCTGTCCATTAGGTCTACTATTTTTCCAAGATCTCCGGCATTTCTGGAAATTCTATCCGGTGCCCAAGTCAGGATACCGTTGAATTTTCCTTGTTTTATTTCTTCAACAATTTCATTAAAAATCGGTCTTTGCCCTGTTTCCTTGGCACTATGCGATTCGCGCTTTATTTCAACTATCTCTAAGCTTTCGCGCTCTCCCAGTTGGAGCATTTCTTTTATCTGGGAATCAATAGAGAGTATTTGGCGCTCCTCACTCTCGGTACTTTTGCGGGCGTAGAGACAATATCGGACAGGCATCGCAATTGGCTCTGATTTGGTAATCACCCCTATTTGGTTGGTTTTTGGGTAATCCATAGGATTTTGGTCTTATTTGTTACAACTCAATGAATGACGCACTCTTATGAAAGAGTCCAGAGCGTCCCAAGTAGGTTACCTGTTGATAACTTATTGGCTTTAAATAGCTTTAAATCCTCATAAACTTACAAAAAGAGTGTCTTTCTGCTCAATAGCACTTAAATATAATAACCTATGAAATCATCCGAATTTTTGTAAAAAGTATTGACAAGATTAAAGTTGTCGTGCTAACATATGAAAAGGTAAGAAAAAACATAAATTTTGTAAATCATAACTATGAGCAAAAATTCTCCAAAATTACTCTCAATTAAACAGGCATCCGAACTTCTTGGCATAAACAAGGACACTCTTCGCAATTGGGAAAAAGAGGGAAAGATAACACCGCTGCGAGTCGGAACCAGGGCAGACAGAAAATATAGAATAGAAGATCTGGAAAAATTTATCGATAAAAAGATGGGGGCAGTTCTCAGTGAAATTAGCGGGACTGGCGAAAAAATGACCTTGGCTCACCTCAAACAATTCCTTTGGAGAAGTGCTGATATTTTAAGAGGAAAAATAGACAGCTCAGATTACAAGAAATATATTTTCGGCTTACTCTTTTATAAACGCATCAGCGATACTTGGGATGAAGAATATAAAAAAGTGCTGGATGAATTTCATGATGAAACAATCGCACGCGCTGATTACAATCACCGCTTCCAAGTCCCCAAAGATTGTCGCTGGGAAGTTATTCAAAAACAAGCCGGAGGAATCGGACAGAGACTTAATGAAATTTTTGACAAACTGACAAACGCCAATAGCCCAAAGCTCGACAAAATTTTTGATGATCTTGATTTTGCCAATAAAGATAAGTTTCCAAATGAAACACTGCAAAGACTGGTTAATCATTTTTCACAGTACAATTTCGGAGATAGCTATATCAGTTCGGATCTGCTCGGCGATGCTTATGAATATCTCATTGAACAATTTGCGGCCGATGCTGGGAAAAAGGGTGGCGAATTTTATTCTCCGCGCGAAACCGAGCGAGTTATTATTCAAATTTTAAAACCTCACGAGAAAGATCATATTTATGATATGACGGTTGGATCCGGAGGTTTTCTTTTGGAAGCCTATCATTATCTTAAAGAAAAAGCCGGAGAGAAAAAAGCACGCTCGCTTTATCTTTATGGACAAGAAATAAACATCGGGACTTTTGCGATTGCCAAGATTAATATGTTCCTGCATGGACTTGATAGTGCTGACATTCAACGTGGGGATACTTTGGCTGATCCAAAATTTCTAAATCCGGACGGTTCACTCAAGACATTTGATATCTGCGTTGCGAACCCACCCTACTCAATTAAAGAGTGGGAATCTGAAATATTCAAGTCCGATAAATATGGCAGACTCTCTGGTTATGAAGTGCCGCCAGAGAAAAAGGCTGATTATGCTTTTGTTTTGCACATGATCAAATCAATGAACGAAAACGGACGAGCCGGAATATTGCTTCCTCATGGCGTCCTATTCCGTGGCGGAGCGGAAGGGATTATCCGTGAACAAATTATCAAAAATGATTTGATTGAGGCTATTATCGCGCTCCCACCTAAGCTTTTCTATGGAACTGGCATTCCGGTGGCAATTGTTATTTTCAACAAGAACAAACCAGAAGCGCATAAAAACAAGATTTTGATTATTGATGCGGAGAAAGATTTTGAAGAAGGAAAAAATCAGAATCGTCTCAGAAAAAAAGATATTGAAAAAATAGTTTCTGCATTTGAGGGTTATCGCAACATCGAGAAATATGCCAAAGTGGTTCCTCTCAAGGAAATCGAAGAGAATGGATTTAACCTAAATGTCCGTCGATACGTAGAAAACGGAGACATTGAGGAAATTGTGGATGTAAAATCTGTTTGGAAAGAGCTGAAAGAAATTGAAAAAGAACGGGATTTGGCAGATAAAAATGTAGAAAAATATTTAAGAGAATTAAGATACTAAATTTTAATTGTATGGATCAAAATTTAAGACAAAACATAGAAAGATATAAAAATATCGATTGGGAATCTTTAACAAGAAAAGACTCTTTTACTGAGGGCAAGAATTTCACTTCTCAGAAGAAACTTTTCGATCAAGTAAAAAAATCATTCGATTTAATTTTTGAAAATATTGATTCCCTTTCAGAGTCATTGCCAAGTAATGAGGTAAACCAAATCAATAACAACCTGAATCAATTATTTCAATTGCAAAATAGGATAAATGGTTATAGTGATACTAATAGATATCAGGAAATGGCAGATGACATAAAAAGAACATGTTTTGAAATAAAATCAAATCTTTCAAAATATCTCGATTATGTTAACCCCTCGGATGTTAAGGAAAAAATAAAGAAAGAATTGGATGAGCTTGTTAAGGTGAAAAACGAGGTAGAAAAGGCAGTAAAAGAAAGACTGAACATTCTGGATCAAGGAATAGAAAAAGTTAGTGAGGGCAAGAGAGAAATTTCTGGAACAGAAGTTGCAAAATTCTATGAAGATCAAGCTGCTCGCCATAGGAATAACGCAGAGGGAAACGGTAAAAAATTATTTGGAAAAATTTCTGCTCCAAGAGGGTGGTTGGGTTCAAGAGGTGTTTTATTTTGGATAATAATCATTATTATTTTTTGTGCTATTTTTGCGTATATTAAAACTTTTATTCTTATGGATTCTGGAAATTGGGAAAAACTTTGGAATGTCCATTTAGGAATTTTATTTGTAGCTCTTTTGAGCGCTTTGTATGCTGGTCTTTATTTTTCAACTAAAAACTACGATCGTGAAAAAGATCTGGAATATAAAAATAAAGCTAGGGCTAACATAGCGAATACTTGGCTGACTTTTTCCGCTGGTCAATCTGAAGCTGTAAGAGATATTGTTACCAAGGAGGCGGCAAAAACTTTATTTTCTGATATTGAAACAGTGTCTGAAAAAGGTAAAGGAGGAGAAAACAGAAACATAAGTATTAGTATTCCGCAAAATATAGGTAAAACATTGAATAATAATGAATAATGAAAAATAATACTGTAAAAATATCTTATGGCGATGAAGAATAACCAGATAAATTTTTAAAATAAAATTATGGCAAAAGTTAAAAATCCACATGAAGTCATTGAGAAAAATAAAGATTTGGTGTATAGCGAAAGAACAATAAAAAAATCCAGCGGGGATAATTTTACGCACAATGTCAGATCTGTGAAATTAAAATCGAGAAAAAGAAAACAAAAGTCAAAAAATATTTAATTTCGTATGGATATATTATATAAAGATTTTTTAATTCCTTTAGGGGCTGCCGTTTTAGGCGGCGCCATTGTTTCATTAGTTAATTATTCGCTGGGAATTAGGGGTAAAAAGGAGTTTTTAAAGGAAGAAGCAAAAAGAAAGGCCTATGGAGATTTTTTAAATAATGTTAAAGCCTTTACCAATGATCCGAATATAACTCCAGAAGATGCCCTACAAAAACAGAAAAATTTTATAAAAAAATATTACAATGAAATTATATTATCTGCTCCTAAGAAAGTAATTTCATCCATAGATGGTTTTTTTGATTCAGTTAGTATTTCTTATGCTAACGATGATGAGAAAACCAAGGCATTTAATGAAATGGTGAGGATAATGAGAGAAGATCTTGCATTGGATAAAATCGATAATGAAAATCTAAAGATTTATACGCCAAATAAAGAGGCACTTAAGAAGGAAAAACAAGATGAAAAATAATACTGTACAAAAAAATATTCCCCGAGGATGGATTGAAACAACACTTGAAAGAGAGTGTGATGTTTTAAGGGGCCAAGGATTGTCAAAAAATAAGCTATCTGAAAACGGCAAAAATTCTTGCATTCTTTATGGCGAATTATTTACGACCTATAGAGAAGTGATAAAAAAGATAAAAAGTCGCACTGATTCTACCGAGGGAATAATATCAAAATTGGGAGATATTTTAATCCCAGCTTCAACTACAACGATTGCAAAGGATTTGGGGATAGCTTCAGCTCTGAATGAGAAGGATGTTTTATTGGGTGGAGATATAAACATCCTGAGAAAAAAGAGAAATTCTTATGATTCTAATTTTTTATCTTATTACCTAACACATTATAAAAATAAAGAATTGAGTGGATTTGCACAGGGAATAACAATAATTCATTTATACGGCAAGGATTTTAAACAATTAGACATTTGTATTCCCAAAGATATTGAAGAACAACAAAAAATTGCTGAGATTCTTGGATCTGTTGATGAAGATATTTTGAAAATACAAGAAGTGATTGATAAAGCGGAAAAATTGAAAAAAGGTTTAATGCAGAAAATTTTCACACGTGGACTAGAAGACGGGATAAAAGAAATAAAATTAGAGGATGTTTCAAAAGTCACATCAAGCAAAAGAATAATGAGATCAGAGTACGTCGAAAATGGTATTCCATTCTATAGATCCAAGGAAATAATAGAAAAATCAAAAGGAATTAAGCATAACTCAATTTTCTATATTTCAAATGAAAGATTTAAAGAAATAAAAGAGAGATTTGGCGTTCCGCATATCGGGGATATTTTAATAACAGCCGTGGGAACCATCGGAGTAGTTTATTTGGTAGATGAAGAAGGATTTTATTTTAAAGATGGTAACTTACTTTGGATAAAAGACATAGACAAATCTCTCAACAAGATGTATTTAAAGCACTACATGAAATCTGAAATATTTCAGAAGAGAGTTTTAGACACTGCAATCGGCTCAAATCAAAAAGCTTTGACGATAGAAAAAGTAGAAAAAGTTTTAATTCCGGTGCCAAAATTAAAAGACCAACAAAAAATTGCAGAAATCCTTTCGGCTATTGATGAAAAAATTTCAATAAATAAAAAGTTAAAATCTAAACTTATCCGACTCAAAAAAGGTCTAGCGCAGGATCTTTTGAGTGGGAAGGTGAGAGTATAAATATATGGGAATGTATGAAGCTGCAAAAGATGCGGCAAACGTTTTAAAGGAAGCTGGTAAAATCGAAGAATATAAACAGATTTTAGAGTTACTTGAAAAACTCTTAGAGTTACAAAAAAGAAATGCTGATTTGGAAGCGGAAAACAAAAATCTTGAAGAAAAATTTAAAATCAAAGAAAAATTAGAATACAAACATAACTCTTATTGGAACGGAGAAGCTGGTCCGTATTGTTCACGATGTTGGGAAAAAAATAAAGAATTATTGCGAATGCACCCTACATTTATTGGTAGCAATACTGCAAAATGTCCTGAATGTGAGACGATTGTAAATTTTACTGGGATAAAAAATAGCAACTCACAAGATATTAGAGCTGCCAGAACGGCCAGATTAAGTAAATACTAGAAAGTTTAGCTTATAAAATATGCAAGACGTAATAATAAAACAAGCTCCTGATATAATACCGGTTTTAACAGATCCGGCGAATTTAGTAGTTAATATTATTCTCGCAGCGATAACTTTTCTTGCTGTTTTAGTGGCACTTTTCCAAGAAAAAATAAAAGATTGGTTTAATCTAGCACATCTTGATCTTGATATAAATGTTATTCCTCCCGATTGCCATCAAATTGATCTTACCGACCAAAATGGAGTATTTATAAGCAAAAGCATTTATTTGCGGATTAGAGTAAAAAATACCAAAGGCAAAACAGCAAAAAATGTGGAAATAATAGCATCGAATCTTTGGAAGTATAATAATAACCAGTATGAAATAGTAAAAACTTTTCTGCCCATGAACTTAAAATGGAGCCATTTGGGAAGGGCGAAAGAAATTATACCTCCAAAATCTTTCAGATTTTGTGATTTAGGTCCCGTGAGACCATTAGCCGGTAGTGTTATCTTAAAACTTGATACGATTGTTCAACCTAATCCAGTGTCCGGTGGTGTTTTGCCTAATGTCATAGAAGCTGGAAAATATAAACTTGAATTATTGATAAGTGGAGACAATACAAAGCCAAAAGTTTATACATGGACTATTGAATTTTCTAATCAGTGGTCCAATGATGAAGTTGCCATGTTAGAAAGAATAAATATTGAGAAAAATTAATTATGAAATTCAACGAACAAGTCACAATTGAAAACTACATAATCAAGTTCATAAAAAACAAGCTTGGTTATGAATATATCAAGCCCGAAGAATTTGCAAAACTCCGGAGTCTTGAAAGTGAATATATAATAAAACCCTTGTTTGAGAATGCAATCAAAAAAAATAATCCTGACGCAAGTGATGATGAAGTTGCCAATGTAGTTCGAGAAGTGAACAAAATTGACACTAATGAGGTGTTTTCGAAAGCCTTACGTGAAGGAATAAACCTGAAAAGTTCTAAGACTGGGAAAATGCAGGATTATAGATTGCTTGATTTTGAAAATTCCGAAAACAACCAATTTGTCGTGACTAATCAATTCTATTTCGAAGGCGACACCGAAAACATTCGGCCTGACATCATGATTTTTGTTAATGGCTTGCCGCTGGTCGACATAGAAGCCAAAAGTCCGACAGCTTCGGAAAGTGTAACTTTTGAAAATGGCATCGATCAGATAAAAAGATACGAAAAAGTAGCACGCAAATTATTTTTCCCAAACTGTTTCACTATTGCGAGTGACGGACTCAAAACTGTTTATGGAGCAACGTATGCCCCAAAGCAATACTTCTTGCAGTGGCGAGATGAGGACTTGGAAAAAGAACTGGATGGAGAATTGGAAATGACTCTCTTTGCTCTGCTTAACAAACCTAATTTATTGGATATTGTCGGCAATTTCATTCTGTTTGAAAAAGAAAAAGAGAAGCTAATCAAAAAGATTGCTCGTTATCAACAGCTTAGAGCGACAAATAAGATTGTTAATCGTGTAGTGAACAAGGAAAAACACCAAGGGCTTATTTGGCATACTCAAGGTTCTGGAAAAACTCTCACAATGTTTTTCACGGCTTGGAAATTGCGTTTTAATAAATTATTGCAAAATCCAAAAATCTTCATCTTGGTAGATCGGGTGGATTTGGATCAGCAAATATTTGATACCTTTACCAATGCCGGAGGCAAAAACATTATCCGTGTTACCTCTCGAAAAGACTTGGAGGAAAAAATACAATCACCGGAACGTGGAATATTTATCACGACTATTCAAAAGTTTTCGGAACTTGGCAACGAAGTTGAAAACTTGGATGAAAATGTGATCATTCTTTCTGATGAGGCTCATCGTGGAGATGAAGGAGTTTCGGGAATAAACATGAGAAATGCTTTCAGAAAAGCGTTCTTCTTCGGATTTACCGGTACGCCAGTGGATAAAACTCATACCAATACTTTCAGAAATTATGAAGGCGAAGGAAAACGATACTTGGATTATTATTCAATTCAAGAGGCTATTGATGACGGAGCAACAATACCTGTTACTTACGAAGCCCGCCTTTCTAAGTTTTCTATTGATGAAGATAAGTTAGATAAACAATTTGATGAGATTGCGAGTGATTTGTCTGACAAACAAAAGACGGAATTGGTAAAGAAATATGGCAAGAAGGCGGTATTAGTAAAGCTTCCAAAAAGAATGGAGGCAGTTGCGAGAGACATTGTCGAGCATTATAAATTATATGTTGAGCCGAATGGTTTCAAGGCACAGGTAGTTGCGTATGATCGGGAGGCTGTTGCTCAATATAAGAAATTGCTTGACAAGCTTGTTCCGGCAGAGTGGTCATCGATAGTATATTCTCCGGGCGATCCTAATAGTGATGCTGACGATCTGAAAATTTACAATACCAGCAAAAAGGAACGGGAGCAGATTATTGAAAAGTTCAAAGATCCGAATTCATCTCTGAAGTTTTTGTTGGTGTGCGATATGTTACTCACCGGTTTTGATGCACCGATTGAGCAAGTGATGTATCTTGATAAACCCCTACGTGATCATAATCTTCTGCAGGCGATTGCCAGAACGAATCGGGTTTATAAAAACAAGGAGGCTGGAAAAATCATTGATTATTACGGAATTACTCGCAATCTATATAATGCCTTGGATTTTGATGAGGATGTTATAGATTCTGCCATGATTGATATCGAGAGAGTAAAGGTCAGATTTTCTGATGTTATAAATGATGTCATGAAAATTTTTACAGGAGTTAATATTGAAGATCCTTCAATGGATAATCTTCGCAGGTGCTTGAAGATTTTCATCGACAACCAAGACAAGCAAAAATATTTTGCCGAAAAATATGCCAAGCTAAAAAGCTTGTTTGAATTTCTTTCTCCCGATCCATTCCTAAAACAATATATTCGACCTTTTGAATGGGTAACGAGTTTCTATTTGGCATTTTTAAAAGAGTTTCGTAGCGAAGACGACCGTTATTTATTGGAAGAATATGGGGAAAAAGTTAAAAATCTTATTCGAGAAAGCAATATTATAGATTATGAGGGTATCACAAAAAACTTTCGTGAGCTTAAAGTCAATGAGCTTTATACGCTTGAACGCCTAAAGGATATGGATGATGAGGAAAAAGCCCTCAATCTTGAAAAGATGCTGAAACAAGAAATTTCTATCAATCTTGATGAGGATCCGGCGTATCAGAAATTTAGCGAAAGGCTTGGAGCAATTCGCCGTGAATTTGAACAGAATCAGATTGATTTAGCCGAGCGCATCCGACGCTATGAAGAATTGATGAAAGATATCAAAACAAAAGGAGAAGAAGCTAAAAATCTGGGGATGGATTTAAAAGAATATGCCCTTTATGTTATTTCTCAAGAATTTATTTCCGATGCCAAAGAAAATGATATCAAAGATTTTGTAAAAGAGCTGAGAGCAAGGATTGAAGATGATACGGATGCTGGATGGCAGGAGTCTTCCAAACGAGATGCGTTTATCAAGGATATTAAACAAACCCTGCAAGAGCTTATTTTGAGAGATTATAGGGAAAAGTTTACTGTGAAAGATTTTCCTAAATTTATGAATAGGCTTGTGGATATTATCATAAAGAAATTTTAGATAATATGAACAAAAAACCGAAATACATTATCAAGAAAAGTAAAAGAGCTAAAAGAATGCGGCTGGCTGTTTATTGCGACGGTAGTGTTGTTGTGACTACTCCTTTCGGAATAAATCAAACAATCATTGAAAAATTCATTGCCGACAAAAAACAATGGCTGACTGATAAAATAAATTTCTTTAAGAGTATTGATAGCAAAGCTATCCGAACTTTTTCTCAGGATGATTATTTAAAGCATAAAGACGAAGCACTTCAATTAGTCCTTGCTCGCATCAAAGTATTTGGTAAAAAAGTTGCTTTTTCATATAATGCCGTAAATATCAAAAACCATAAGACTCGTTGGGGCAGTTGCTCGAAAAACAAGAATCTTAATTTTAACTACAAGATTATTTTTCTACCAAAAAAGCAACAGGATTACATTATTGTCCATGAGTTATGCCATTTAAAAGAATTTAACCATTCCAGAAGGTTCTGGTCACTGGTTGAAAAAATCATGCCAGATTATTTGGAAATAAAGAATGAACTCAGAAATCATGAATTATTTTATAAATAAAAAAGTGTGAGAATTGAAAAAGTAGAGATAGAAAATTACAAAAGTATCAAAAAACTTGAGTTTATACCAAATCCCGGTCTCAACGCTTTTATCGGTGCAAACAGCACTGGAAAAAGTAATGTTTTCAACGCAATAAATTGGTTGCTAGGTCCGACATATCCAACATTTAATGCTACTAAGAAAGAAGATCATTTTAGAGCTGATGAAGCAAACAAGATCAAAATTCGATTAGAGTTTGATGACGGGCATAGTTTGGAATTAAATGAGTGTAAAGAAACTTTTTATAACGGTAAAACAGAAATAAAATCAGGTCTATTTTTTGATGACAATAGCTATAACTGTAAAGGGGAAATTAGAGAGCAATATAGCAGCGCTTATTTGGGCGTGGATAGGAAAATACTTGATTACTTGCCGTCTAACAGGTGGTCTTTGGTTGGCAGAATTTTGCAAGAGGTTAACAGCCAGTTTTTGAAAGAAAATTATACTCATAATAATGAAACAAAATCAAAGGAAGAATGGTTGAAGAAGTGGCTTGGCGTTGTCAGAGACAAGCTTTTGTTTTCGGTTAAAGACAACAGCGGACAAAATGTAATGGAAAAATTTACTTCAATTTTGCAAGAAGAATCAGCAAAACAATTAGGACGTGATCATGAAGATTTAAAAATTGATTTGAGTTTGTATGATCCTTGGAATTTTTATAAAACTCTTCAATTGCTAGTGTATGAACAAGATATAGGAATGGAATTTCAGGCTTCATCTCTTGGAATGGGCGTGCAAGCTTCCATATCTATCGCAATACTAAAAGCATATTCTGAATTAAATCTGGCAAACAAAAGCCCCATTTTCATAGACGAACCGGAACTGTTTTTGCATCCACAAGCACAAAGAAATTTTTATAAAATATTGCGTGAACTTGCGGAAGATCGCAAAGATGAAAATGGTAATATTACGAGAGAAGGAACACAAATATTTTACACTACGCATTCCCCGGATTTTTTATCTGCGGGTGCGTTTGATGAAATATTTATCATTCGTAAAACAAAAAGTGATGGTACGCATGTTAGATATGCCGATGTTGAAAAATTCACGGAAGACTTAAAAATAAGAAAGAATCTTTCTAGTAGCTATGAAGATATATTGCTTCATTATAAAAATGCATATGAAAACACTGGAGATACCCAGAAGGCAAACGAGGCATTTTTTGCTAAGAAAATTTTATTAGTAGAAGGGCAAGCCGAAGCATTAATAATTCCATATTTATTTGGACTTTTAAAATTTGATTATATAAAAGCCGGATTAACAATAGTTAGATGTGGTGGAAAAACCGAGATGGATAGGTTTTATAGGTTGTATACAGAATTTGGCATACCTTGTTACGTATTATTTGATGGAGACAAACAATTAGATGAAACTAGCAAAAAGAATGAAAATATATCAAGAAATAAGGAGATATTGAAATTATTTGATAATGATGAAGAATATCCAGATGGGAGTGTATGTGAAAAATATTTCGGATTCGAAAATTATTTTGAGGAAAATCTTGGTTTTGAAACGTCAAAAAAAGGTCTTGAATTATATAAAGAAGTAAAAGATAAAATAACATCCAGCGAGCAAGTTCCAAGATGGACGAATCTTATTGTAGAAAAATTAAACAATCTAGACGAATTATCTGTAAGCAGTGTTTTACAAAAAGAAGCTCCAGATGGAAATTAGTTTATATTTGAAATACTGATTCTCTTCGGTTTCAATTTATCCAAAAATATATTTCCGAAGTTGTGCCGATATTCCGGATCGTCTTCGTTTGAATAAACAAACATTATTTCTTTCTTGCTCGGTGGTGAAATATTAAACTTTTTCATTTGATCAACGATGGCTTTCTGCCTTGGAAATTTAATATTTTTTTCACGGTCTGGATCGCTTAGGCCGCCAAACATACTACCTATAAAAAGAACGGGTGACATCTCATTATCTTCGTTATTTCCAAGCGGCTTCAATACAAACTCTCTAGCCCATACGCTAGTAGGCACTTTTTTCCATATCTTCTTAATCTCTTCAATATTTTTATATCTTTCCGGCCATAAAATTCGGCGGTCATCGTCGATTATTGGATATGCTCGAAATATTCCTTCTTGCCGGTTATTTTCAATGTCATCTTTGAGCCGCATGAGAAGCGATTCTTTGCAAATCAAATTTCCCAAAACAACAATTCTGGTATTTTTACTTCCCAAAGGAAGAACCTCACTGACAAAGCGAGAATAAAGCTCATCTCGCTTTATTTTATCCACTCTAGCCGAACTGTCTTCAAGGTCATCGCAGATGATAAGATCAGGTCTCATTGATTTGTATTTAATTCCACGGATGCCTGTCTCCCAAGAAACCGACAGTATTTTTGACTCATGATAAACAAGATCCATGGATGTTTTCTTCCACTCCCTTTCATCTTCAGTGTATGGTCCAAAATCTTCTCGCAAAAGGTCGTTGGTCAATAGTTCTTCTTTAATATTAGAGAAATGATTTTTAGCTTGTTCTTGCGTTTGGCTGACAATCACCACGAATTTTTTCCGCGGTTTCCCTAGGATTGACCATAGGGTGTTTACCATGTTTAAGAGGGTAGATTTTCCCGATCCTCGGAAGGCCATTGTTACTATCAATTCATATTTTGAATTTTTCATTATCTGAAACATTTCCATGTGAAAAGGAGCAAATGGAAATTCGAAATGATGCCTTAGATAAATAAGAGCAAACCACATTGGATCTTCAAAAGCAAGCCGTTGCCTTAATCTTTTATTTTGCATTATCTGCGCTATTTCTTTTTCTGTTATTTTTTCTAACATACGGATTTGTTATTTTAGCCCCAAAGCTTTTTTGAATAACTTTTCTTCATCCTCAGTTAAAGGCTCAGGAGCAACAGGCAAATCTCTGCGCATATTTCTTCCTCCATAACGAGGATTATTATGTTTTAACCACAGCGAAATAGCCGGAAGCTTCTTTTCCTTGATAAGCTGGATTATTTGGGACTCACTTAGGTCGTTAATAAGTTCAATGCCTTCTTTGAGGGCAGAATTAATAGCTATAGCAAAATGTGGGTCTTCACTTCGCCAGCGATAATAAGTCGCTCGGCCAACGCCTGATCTTTTGCAGGCTACGGTTATAATTGGAGTTTCTTTGAGCTGGTCAATAATGGCTTGCTTTAATTCTTCCTGTTTTTTCTCAATTGTTTCATCAAAGTTATTTTTCTCATCCATTTATCTTTTGAGCCTTCCTGCCTGTTAATTTCTCCCACCTATTTTTTATCACTTCAGCATATACTGGCGATTTCTCCATAAGGTAGCATCTTCTATTCATTTTGGTTGCGGCCATGAGAGTCGAGCCTGATCCACCAAATGGCTCCACAATCAAATCTCCACGCTTGGTAAGTACTTTGATGTATGGAATGAGAATTTCCAGGGGTTTTGTTCCGAAGATTATTCCTTGACCAGAGTGTTTTGCATCATCAGCGTTGAATTCAATGAAATCAGTTGGACAAATCCTTTTGCCTTTCTCATATCCTTCCCAATGTGGTTTACCTGAAATAGCGTAGAGAGCTGTTTGATATTCTTCTTCCAAAATCTTGTCTTCCGGATTAGTGTTAAGTTCTATTTTCTCATGAGAAGTACCCACCATCGCAATATCATGCTTATTAAAGAACTTATATTTAGCGGCAAAGCCCTGCACTCGATTGGGCAGATGCCAAACTATCATGTTTTTTACTTTCCAATATTTTTCCATTTCGCCCCAGATGATTCTGAGATTCTTCCAATTTTCGTAAACAATAATATGGAAATCATCTTTAGATATTGTCTTTATGTTTTTCATCCACAACTCTGTAAAATTATCCGGTAATGAATCGGTTTCCAAATATCTACGATCACGTTTTGCCCCGAATCCTGTGATTGGCTTTCCATTTTTCTTTTTTCCATGAAGATAATCCAGGATGTAAGGTGGATCAGTAAAGCACATATCGGCTTTTTCATTTCTCATGAGTTTTTGCATATCTGCCTCAATGGTTGAATCGCCGCAACATAATTTCGAATCGCCCAACTTCCAAACATCTCCTTTTTTGATTTCAATTTTATCTATCTTGAGTTTGGCTAGTTCTTTTTCTAAATCAAATTCTTCCGGATTATCTTCTATGTGGAAAATATCGTCTAATTCTTCAGAGGAGAAGCCAACTTTTGAAAGAAATTGCTCGTCAAAGGTGGCTAGCATTTCCCAATCGAACTCACCAGTGTTTTTGTTTAACCTAATGTTTAATTCTTTTTCTTTTTCCAAGTCTGGAATATTAATGTAAACAATTGGTACCTCTTTGATTCCCAATTTTTTAGCAATACTCAATCGGAAATGTCCTCCGATTAAAACATTTTTTCTTTGTGGAGCGGCATTCACGATAAACGGATCAACCAGTCCATAAGAAATTATACTCTCCTGAAGCTGAGCTTCAGCTTCCTTGCTCCATTTACGCGGATTGTAGTCCGCGGTTTTAAGATCAGCAGTCGGAACATACTGCACGTGAAGTTTTTCTTCTACGATTTCGTTGTTGCTTGCTTTTTGCATAGCGTTTTTTAATTAAAAATTAAACAGCGAATGAATTTGTAATTCATCCGCTGTTTAGGAAGTCTATATATGAACAAGGAAGACATTCGAACAGCGTGATGAATCACGCCTATCCTTCCTTATTCAATTGTTAATAATATTTTATCAATTTACTGAATTTTTGTCAAAGAGGCTTGAAAATGGCTCTGTTTTTCCCATTAAAAAGGCTTTCTTTTTGGGCAATTCTATGCTATATTAAAGACGATACCACACTCATATAAAATATTAGGAAAACAAGTAAAACTTGTCTCTATTGTGCCCTTTAGTGGGCGATTCGGTGCACGCAATAGAGACACCTAGTGTTTTCTTGAGTGTGGTATCCGCCGGGTCGTCCTCTCAAGGAAATTTCTCGGCGACTTAATTATTAAGTCGTTTTATTTATGGAAAACTATAATTGGGATGGCTTTTACAAAAAAGCTAAGATCTTTGCAATTATTATAGTAAGCATTTCCGTTGCTTACTATCTGGTGATTTTTCTTCCAGGAAAAGAAAAATACAAAAGAGAGACTGAAGAAAATAAAAAGGTCGAACAGGAAGTAGCCAAAAAAGAAAATGATTTGGAACAAAAAAATGCTTCTTGTTTAAATAATGCCGATAGAATAAAAAAAGGAATCGAAGAACATAATAGCCAATACGCAACCTCTTTAGGAATAAAGATAATGGGAGATCTTTTTTATAGTTCAGATATTGGTTCCTGCATATATTTTACAAGAGAAATTATTCCAAATGATGGAGTTCAAATAGTTATTAGAGATGCGGTAACTGACAAGATTATTGAAATAAACAAAAAGGGTGAATACGAAAGTTTAGTTGAAAAATACAAAACTTCCAATGAGTAATAGTCTTCCAATTTTTTAAAAGTTTTACCATGTTTTTTAAATTTTTTGCTATGCTTGTAGTATGAAGCTAGAAATAAAAAAATGAAAAATGGATTTCAATCAAGTAATCAAAGATCTCAATAAACTTCTTTTAGAAAAGCAACCGCCAAGAATCAGTAGTTCTTGGATATATACAAACACACCCCATATTTATAGGTTTATTTGGAAAAATCTAAAAAATGAAATTGGCGATATTGATTGGGATAAAATCGTAAGTAAGCTGGACAAAGAATTTCAGAAAAAATGGACTTGCAAACACAGCAAAACTAAAAAGCAATGGAAGGCATTAAAATGGTATCGTAGTAAAAAAGAGGTAAATCTGATTCTCAAAAAATACAAAGATAAAAGATATACTTTTTTATCACCGCAGGATTCTGAGGATAGAAAAATAAGAAACGACATCAGCATTGCTTTGGTAAGAATTTCTCAAAAAGGAAATTTGTCGGCTAAACAAGAAATTATTTCACTTCTTAAATTCACTGTTGGTTATTGGATTGAGAGTTTCCCTTGTTTGTTTTCATGGAAAGGATACGAATCAGAATTGGAGGATCAGCTGGAAACTTGTGTTCGTTGCTATCGATTTACTGGTTCATTCACGACCTACCTCTTTTTTAGTCTTGAATATAGAGCGAGAGGACTTAGATCTCTTTACGCTCATTCACTTAATGAGGATGTTTTTCTCGGTTATAAGCGTAGGATTGAGAACGTTGTTCAAGACTCTGAAACTGGCGAAATATCTTATTTCAGACCCTACTAATCAAAACTTCATATCAGACCATAAATAATCAAGTATAGCAAATGAGACAGAGGTGCGAGACACCCTTTTAGTGTCTCATTTGTCTCATTCTTGTTTTAGACCCCGACCCGAACACCTCAAATCCAATCATTTACAGATCGCTCAAAAAGCCTTACAATGCTTGTATATCGTGGGTACTTAACTCGAGATGCCCGCCAGTTAGGAAATGGCTCGCCCGCTACGCGGGCTCGCCAGCCGTTTTTCGGGGAAATTTCAAGCCGTTTTGAATTCAGCATAAAGTTCGAGCCGACATTTTTAAGAAATGCGCGGATTTGCGTTTTGTCGCCCTGCGACAAAAGAATTTTGGCTTGGCTACTCAATAAAATGACTTCTCGCATCGGTTCGAGCCAATTATTCCCTTTTTGTTCAAAATCTCTGATTTCTTGCTCAATATCGGCTTTCTCGTTCAAGAGTTTAGCTTTCTTGGTCTGATACTCCTCTTGCGATAAGCCGCCCTCAATGTAAATATCGAGAAGCCGATCTATTTTCTGCTCAATTTCTGTTTTCCGGTTTTGCAGATTTTGAACAAAAGCAACGCCCTCGTTTTGGATACTCGCTTTTTCGTGGTCTAGCTCTGCCAACATATTTTCCGCCCAGTCGTCGGGAATAGAAACTTTTTGAATGACGGATTTCATTTGTTCAACAAGTGCTTCCTCGCGGATATACTTTTCATTACAAACTTGCTTTTTCTTGGTGCAACGATAATAGATATGTCCTTTTTGAGTTTCGGCGGTAATGAGGCAACCGCACTTTGCACATTTCATAAATCCTGAAAAAGCAAACTCATGTTTCCGCTTCCGCTTCTTCTTGCCTCGGTTATTCATCACTTGCTGAACATCATCAAAAAGTTTCTTGGAAATAATTGGCTCGTGGCTTCCCTCGTAGAGTTCGCCGTTGAAGCGGAAAGTTCCATAGTAAAAAGGATTTTTAAGCATTCGCTGGACACAGGAAGTTGAAAGAACATTGTCTTTGTAGGAATCCATTTTGGAATCCGCCAAAAACTGCTTGATATTTTTCAAGGTATAATCGCCGGTGGCATAGAGCTCAAAACATTTTCTCACCAGCGCAGATTTTCCCCTATCAACATCTATACTCTTCGTCCGCGAGTTGTTAAGGTAGCCGAGCGGTGCAAACCCGGGCCATATTCCTTTCCGCAGTTTTTGGCGGTGGCCTCGCTTGATGTTTTCACTCAAATTATCCACATAGTATTTGCTCTGTCCAAAGGCAATGTTTAGCATAAATTTCCCCTGCGGTGTGCTATCAAACCAAAATGTTGGAAATTTGAGGTCTAGGATTTTTCCTGTGTCCAGCAGGTAGATAATCTTTCCGCCGTCTATGGAATTGCGAGCTAATCTATCGGGGTGCCAAGCCAAAATTCCGCTGGCTTCGCCAGCACAAATCCGATCTAGCATTTCGCCGAACACAGTTCGGCCAGGTTCTTTGGCAGTTTGCGCCTCGCTCAGCGAGGCGACGATTTCAAGTTTTTCTTTGGCGGCAAATTCTTTGAGTTCTGAAAACTGGGATTCCAAAGACATCACTTGTCTTTCTTCGCTCTCGGTAGATTTTCTGGTGTAGATAAAGTATTTCATAAGATTTTAGAAAAGCCCGCTTTTGGCCTTACTGAATTCAAAACGGCTTGAAATTTCCCCGAAAAACGGCTGGCGAGCCCGCGTAGCGGGCGAGCCA
>Ga0172382_10002442_pt1 | contig 31115 bp, 28 predicted proteins | sample Leawel138RmetaG_FD_122245 | JGI IMG/M metagenome (GOLD analysis project Ga0172382, IMG submission 122245) | Leachate microbial communities from a municipal landfill in Southern Ontario, Canada - Leachate well 138R metaG | ecosystem: Engineered > Solid waste > Landfill > Unclassified | place...
GTATTATAACGGCTGATAACCCTCGAAGTGAAAGCCTGGAAAAAATATCAAAGGAAATAGAGAAAGGCTTGCAGGATATTAAAAATAGTAATTATCGAATCATTCCGGATAGATTTCAGGCTATTCAATATGCACTGGAAATTGCCGAAGAGAATGACATCGTGTTAATTGCCGGTAAAGGACCTGAAAAAAAACAGATATATCAGGACAGGGTAGTTTACCATAATGACGAAGAAGCTGTCCGGCAAATATTGAAAGAAAAAGGATAAAAGGTAAATGTTCTTATTAAGGGATTTGGTAGGGGTAATACCGGGAGCAATGCTCCTGGGAAATCCTGATGTTAAATGGCAGGACATTTCCATTGACAGCAGGACAATAAAGTCTGGTGATATCTTTTTTGCTATCAGAGGTGAAAGGTATGATGGTCACAAATTTGCCCTGGATGCTATTAACAAAGGTGCGGTTGCAGTAGTCCTGGAAAAAAGCTTTTACCAGAGTAGCGATACTATAAAAAAAAGTTTTTCTCACCCTGTACTTATGGTCGATAACACATTATTGGCTCTACAATTATGGGCACACCATTATCATTCATTATTTAAACCATTCAATATCTGTATTACAGGAAGTAATGGAAAGACCACTACTAAGGAAATGATAGTGCACTTACTAAAATCTCAGTATAATGTTTTACATTCAAGGGGAAACTATAATAATGAAATTGGTGTTCCTTTAACTATTTTTAAACTGGAATCGAATCATGATGTCCTGGTATTGGAAATGGCTGCCCGAAAATTGGGAGAATTAAAAGAATTGACCAATATTGTTAAACCTGATTTGTCGGTGATAACCAATGTTGGCGAAGCCCATATTGGTTTGTTTGGAAGCAGAGATAATATTGCCAGGGAAAAATCTGAATTGATATTATCATTAAAAGATAAAGGAACTGCAATATTGAATCATGATGATGAATATTATGATTATTTTAGAGAATGTTTGATACATCATAATGATTTTATAAGTATCGGATTTCATCCAGAATCACACCTGAAAGCAGAAAACCTGCGGCAGGACAAAAAAGAAGGCCTTCATTTTGATTTTTCATTTCAAGGAAAAAAATACTATGTTTTTCTGCCATTATTAGGCAAATTTAATGTATATAATGCATTATCTGCTTTTGCGGCAGGAATAAAGATGCATATTCCTATAGAAGAAATGATATATTATATCTCAAATTTTAAGAGTCCGGATATGCGAATGAATTGCCATTACTTTAATCGGGGAATAATTTTTGTTCAGGATTATTATAACTCCAATCCTACAGCAGTAAGGGAAGTGCTAAATAGCGTTGCCAGTATGGCAGGGGGGAGATTCAAAGCTGCTGTATTAGGAGATATGCTTGAATTAGGCGAGAAAACTGAAAATTATCATAGGGAAATCGGGAAAATAGCCGAAATACTTTCCTACGATTTATTAGTTGCCTTTGGAGATTATGGAAATTGGATAATACAGGGTGCACTGGAACAGGGAATGTCCAAAGATAAAATTTATTGTTTTAATGTAGAGGATAAAGAAAAAATAACAGACATATTAAGAAAGAATATCCCTGATAACGGAATTGTATTACTAAAGGGCTCTAGAAATATGCAGATGGAAGATATTGCCCGGCATTGGGAAGAAACAGAAAGGAAGGAGTAGAATTATAAAAATGTTTAAAATTATAATTTCCCTTCTGATTGCCTTATCTGTTCCAATACTGGTAATACCGATTTTTATAAAAATCCAGAAAAAATACAAAATTGGCCAAAGAATCAGGCAGGAAGGTCCGGATTTGCACCAGCATAAAGCCGGAACTCCAACTATGGGAGGCATAGTTATTCTATTTTCAGTTCTTATTTCTTTGCTTATTTTTCAACCGGAGGATAAAACTGTATATGTAGTGTTCTTGCTGTTCTGTGGTTTTGGTTTTGTCGGTTTCCTGGATGATTTTATAAAATATTATAAAGGGAGATCATTAGGTTTAAAAGCAAGAAGTAAGATTGCTATGCAGCTGTTAATCTGTTTCTTTTTTTTTATATGGTATTTTCAGAATGAATCAGTTACACAAACAGTGATGTTGCCTTTTTCTCAGGATTCCCTGTATCTTCCACTGATACTTTTTATACCATTTGTTATACTGGTGTTTATATCTTCTACCAATGCAGTGAACCTCACTGATGGTTTAGATGGACTTGCTACAGGGCTAATGATTATTGCCCTCATTTCATATACTATTATTGCGTTTTTCCAGGGGCAGAAGGATCTGGGGACACTTTCTTTAATAGTCATATTTTCCTGTTTTGGTTTTATGTTTTACAATTTTCATCCTGCAAAAATATTTTTAGGTGATGTAGGATCTCTTGGTTTAGGAGGTGTATTAGCAGCCATTGCTGTTATTACCAGAACTGAACTTTTTTTATTACTTATTGGAGGTGTTTTCGTAATAGAAACACTGTCTGTTATTATCCAGGTATGTTCTATTAAAATAAAGAAAAAACCTGTCTTTAAGATGAGTCCGCTGCATCATCATTTTGAAATGTTACAATGGAAAGAAGTGCATATTATTTTATTATTTTGGGTAGCAGGAATAATGTTTTCTTTAATAGGATTGATTGCCTATTCGTTTAATTGATTTTTAAAAGATAATAATAAATGGGAGATAGTTAATAAAAATGAATATATCACAAACAAAACAACCTGATTACATTTTAATAGCTACTATATTCATTTTGTTAACCATAGGGATAATCATGGTGTTTAGCTCCAGTTATGTTATGGCATATAAATGGTATGATGATAGTTTTCATTTTTTTACCCAACAGGCATTTTCTGCTTTAATTGGAATAGCTGTTCTATTTGTGGCGATGCATTTAGATTATCATATCTGGCAAAAATTTGCTATTCCTATCTTGATACTGTCTATATTTTTATTAGCTATGCTATATTTTCCGGGGGTTGCAAGGAGTGTAAGAGGTGCCAGAAGGTGGATTAATCTTGGACCTATTCCATTTCAACCATCAGAACTGGCAAAAGTTGCGATTATACTTTATATTGCTGATTGCCTGACCCGGAAAAAAGAAAAAGATATAAGTAGCTTTATCTGGGGAGTATTACCTGTATTTATTGTTACAGTATTTATCTTTTTCCTGGTTTTCAGTCAGCCTGATTTCAGTACAGGTATTGTTATAATGGGCTGTTCATTTATTATGCTATTCATTGGTGGCAGCCAGATAACACAATTGTTTGCATTAATTGTGTTTTTGATGCCCCCGGGTTTGCTATTAGCTCTGGGAAAAGATTATCGGAGGGTTAGACTGCTTTCTTTTTTAAATCCATGGGAGGACCCATTGAATAGTGGATTTCATATTATCCAGTCACTACTTGCCCTTGGAAGCGGGGGTTTAACCGGTGTAGGAATAGCTGAGAGCAGACAAAAGTTTTTTTATCTTCCGGACCAGCACACAGATTTTATATTTTCAATTATCGGTGAGGAACTTGGCTTTATAGGAGCATTTTCAGTAATAGTATTATTTCTCCTATTTTTGTGGCGAGGCTTCTTGATTTCCTTAAGGGCAAAGGATAATTATGGCTTACTATTAGCAGCTGGAATTACTTCACTGATAACTTTTCAAGCTATAATAAATATTAGTGTTGTAACAAAATTAATACCAACAACCGGCATAACTTTACCTTTTATAAGTTATGGGGGTTCTTCTTTGATTGTGAATATGTTTTGTTGTGGCATCCTTTTAAATATTTCCAAAAATACTTCAGAGAGATTGGAGTATCCTAAAAAATGAAAATTATCATTACCGGAGGCGGTACAGGAGGGCATATTTACCCGGGCATCAGTTTAGCTAAAGAGTTTCAAAACAGGGATAAGAAGAATGAAATAATCTTTGTAGGTACAAGCACCGGTATGGAAGCAGATATAGTTCCCAGAGAGGGATATGAATTTGCATCTTTAAAAGTAAAGGGCATAAAGAGGGAAATATGTCTGGATAATATTTATGCAATATTCCTGTTTTTAGGTTCATTGTTTAATTCTTTTAAATTAATCAAAAAAATAAAACCTGACATGGTTATAGGTACAGGCGGATATGTCAGCGGTTCGGTTTCCTTGATGTCGGCTTTATCAGGAGTGCCTGTATTTATTCATGAACAAAATGCTTTACCCGGGATAACCAATAAGGCGTTATCTATATTCAGCAGGATAGTATTTACCAGTTTTCCGGAATCTGAGCAGTATCTCTGGAAGAAGAAAAAGGTAGTATTTACAGGAAACCCGGTGAGAAAGAGTATCTGGAACGGTGACAGGAAGAATATAATCAGCAAAGAAAAAATGAGTTATAACAAAAAAACAATTCTTGTTTTTGGAGGGAGTAAGGGTGCAAATGCTATCAGCCAGGTATTTTTAAATTGTATAGACTTAATTGATGACCTTTCTTTTAATAAATGGCAAGTATTGTTAATTAGTGGGAGAGAGGATTATTCGAACATGCTGGATAAAATAAAATTTTCTAAACACAAAGCCAGTATTTATATTACGCCCTACATTTATAATATGGAAGATGCTTATGATTTGGCTGATTTAGTAATATGCAGATCAGGTGCTACAACTATAGCAGAGCTGACTGCTGTAGGACTCCCATCTATTTTAATACCATATCCATATGCCACTGGCAATCATCAGATGTATAATGCCATGTACCTGAAAAACAAGCAGGCTGCTGTAGTGATAGCACAACAGGAATTATCAGAAAAAAGACTTGCAGAAGAAATAAGTAAGTTTTTGCTTGATAATGAAGTATTAAGTGAAATGGCTGAAAACAGTAGAAAAGCAGGCAATAGAAATACTGCAAAAGAGATTATTGATTTAATTTATAACAATATAAAAAAAGAGGTTTAGTCGTTAAAAAAAATTTCTTTTAATAATAAATAAAATAAGGTAAACTATTATGAGAATTAGTAGTTTCTTTATGAGCAAAACAGAAAGGTGTGTTTATGAATATTGAAGGAAAGCATATCCATTTTATTGGAATAGGTGGAACCGGAATGAGTGGAATTGCTTCAATCTTATTGGATTTAGGCTATAGTATAAGTGGTTCAGATTTACAGAGTACTATTGTCACTAAGAGATTAACCAGCAAGGGTGCTATGATTTATAAAGGACATGACGGAAGTCATATTTCAGGAGCAAATTTAGTTGTAATATCTTCAGCTATTAATGAAGAAAACCAGGAAGTTATTGAAGCTAAAAAGAAAAAAATAGAGATTATCCCCAGAGCAGAAATGCTTTCCAGAATTATGCATCAGAATCACAGGATTGCCGTTGCAGGAACGCATGGAAAAACCACAACCACTTCGATGATAAGCCTTATCCTGGAGAAAATGAATCTGGACCCGACTATTGCTATAGGAGGAGAAGTAAACGATATTGGCGGTAATGCAAAATTAGGTAAGGGAGATTACGTTGTTGTGGAAGCAGATGAAAGTGATGGCTCTTTTTTATTGCTCAACCCGAATATAGCGATTGTAACAAATATTGAAAATGACCACCTGGACTATTATAATAGTATAGGAAAGACTATAGAAAGTTTTGAAAGGTTCATTAATAAAGTTCCTGAAAACGGATGTGTAATCTATGGCAATGACTGTCCAAATGCAAGACAGATTGTCAAAAAGCATCTTTCCTCCCAACAGATTATATCTTACGGTTTTCATAGTGATTCTCAAATAAGGGCAATGAATTGTATATTAGATAAAAACACTTCTACATCAGAGATATATTATAAAAAGGAAAAATTAGGGTCCCTTAAATTAAATATCCCCGGATATCATAATATCTCCAATGCCATGGCTGCAATTGCTACTGGAATCAAGCTGGATATTAAGTTTAATAATATTAAAGAGATTCTCTTTCATTTCAGAGGAGTAAAACGCAGACAGGAGATAATTGCTGATTATGAAGGTAAACTTATGATTATTGATGATTATGCCCATCATCCTTCTGAAATAATGGCAACTTTAGAGGCAATCAGAAAGGGATGGCCAAATCGAAGGATTATTGCAGTATTTCAACCACATCGCTATAGCCGTACAAAATTTTTACTGGAAGAATTTGGAAATGCTTTTTATAATGCTGATATTGTTGTTGTTAATGATATTTATTCCGCAAATGAAAAGCCATTACCCGGAATTTCAGCTGAATTAGTCTACCAGAAAATAAAAGATTATAAAAAAGAAAAAGTTTTTTATCGTCCCGAAAAAGAAAAGGCTATTTCTTTTTTGGAAGATATAGTAGCAGACGGAGATATTGTAATGACTTTGGGAGCTGGTGATGTTTGGAAAATTGGGAAAGAATTTGCAAAAAAAACCAAGCGGAATGAGCCAAAAGTTGGCATAACCAATTAAGCAATGTTCAATAAGAGATTAATTTTAAAAGAAATCAAAAAGTGTGGATTAACAAAAGAGATAAAACCTGATGAATTAATGAAAAAGCATACTTCATGGAGAATTGGTGGGATTGCTGATTTTTTTTGTATACCCCCGGATGTGATTTCTTTAAAAAAAGTTTTATTATTTGCTGAAAATCATGAGATACCTATTTATGTTATTGGCAATGGCACTAACTTATGGGTTCCAGATGAGGGAATCAGGGGATTGGTGGTAAAGGTATCAGGAGCTATCGACAAAATAGAATATTCTGGTAAAATGATAAAAGCAGGTTCCGGGATTCTGTTACCTGATTTAGTAAAAAAAATGACGGATAAAGAATTAAGTGGAATGGAATTTGCCGCACACATACCTGGTACTTTAGGTGGAGCCATAATTAACAATGCTGGTTTTAACAACAAATCTATGGCGGATATTGTTAAACAGATAACAGTATTGGATTATAAGGGAAATTTAATAGATTTAGGCCGGACAAAGCTCAATTTTTCCTATCGTGGTATAGATATAGGAATTGAGAAGTTTGTGATTACCGGTGCCGTTTTAGAGATGATAGAGGATGAAAAAGAATTAATAAATGAGAGAATAAAAACATATTATAAAAAAAGAAAAAGCAGTCAACCTCTTGAATATTTAAGTGCCGGCTGTGTATTTAAAAATACTGAAAAAGAATCAGCCGGTTATCTGATAGAGAAGGCCGGAGCAAAAGGTTTAACGATAGGGGATGCTCAAGTATCTGAGAAACATGCTAATTTTATAATTAACAGGGGAAATGCAACTGCCGGAGATATCCTTTTATTAATTGAGGAAGTGTCTGACAGAGTTGAAAAGTCTTTTGGGATAGCATTAGAGATAGAAATAGATATAATTGGGCTTAATTATAACTAATAAATCATAGACAAGAGGAATTAGCTTTATCAAATATCAGGACTCAGAAGTGTATGAAGAAATTCTTCCAGAAGAAGTTGAAGATAATAAAAGATTCAATATTTTCAAAATAATTTTTTACTATATCATAATTGGATTTGTCGGTTGGAGTTTTTTTAGTTTTATCTTTACATTTTTCTGGTTTGACATAAAAGAGATTAATATTGAAGGTAATTACTATACCAGTAACGAAACTATCATCAAGCAAGGAAGATTAGATAAACATATTAATCTGTTTCTCTTTGATGTTGAGGCATCAGGTTTGGACATTCTGAAAAACCCATGGATTGCAGATGTATATATCAAAAAAAGACCCCCGAACAGATTAAGTGTAAAAATTATAGAACGTAAGCCAGAGGTGCTCCTTTATAATAATGAAGTTTTTTATCTTATTAGTGAAGAAGGGGTAATTTTATCGGCATCAGGACAATCTGACAATGAACATGGTTTGTACATTGTAACAGGTTTAGATATTAAAAATAATATTCCCGGGGAAAAAATAGATATTGAAAAATACAATTATATTAAAAGAATTATTTATGCTTTAAATAATATTTTTCCTGAACAATTCTATAAGATTCAGGTAATTTCAAACGAGGAATATCTGTTATTTCATAAAAAAGCCCAGATAAAGGTTAGAATTAAAGATGGGGACCAGTTGATTGATGAATGGTATTTGCTGGAAAGGGCAATCCAAAATGTCATCCAGGAAAATACCCCTATTAAAGAAATTAATATGAAATATGAAGACAGATTATCAATAATACTTGAAGAGTAGTGTTTTGTCTATTTTTACTGATGGAAACATAATATTCAGGAATATTCTTAATTTAATTCTTATTATTTCAGGGAAGATAAAGAATAGCAGTAATCATACAGTTATAATATGCGTATATATAAAGAATATACTAATCAAGATTTTATTCTTAACAATAATTAAAAAAATATAAAATAAGGCTTGAAAAAATCTTACCTTTAATATAATAATTATGAAATTTATTGCATTACTTAAAATGCAGGAGGGGCGTCTATGAGAAGTGAAATACTGGTAGCAGGTGTGGATATTGGAACAAATAATACTAACACGATAATAGCAGAGTTAGGAGAGGATAACCTTGTTGATATTGTTGGGATTGGATCTGTCCCATCAAAAGGGATTAAAAGAGGGGTTATTGTTGATTTAGACAAAGCTGCCGAGGCGGTTAAGGAATCGATAGCCAATGCAGAAAGAATGGCTGGTGGAAAGATTAGTTCAGCCGTGGTTGCTGTTAACGGAAGCCATATCTCTTCATTTAATAGCCAGGGAGTTATTGCTATAGCAAAGGAAAACCCGGAAATCAGCGAGGATGATATTGAAAAAGTAATTGAAGCCGCAAAAGCGGGGGTTATTGCCCCTGAAAGGGAATTAATCCATGTCCTGCCAAGAGAGTTTATTTTAGACGGACAAAAGGGCATCCAGGATCCGCTGGGAATGACCGGTTCAAGATTAGAAGGAAAAGTTCATATTGTTACAGGTTCAGTCACAGCAGTTCAAAATCTCTTAAAATGTATGGAAAAAGTGAATGTAGATGTGGATGAATTGATATTTGGAAACCTTGCCTGCGGAAATGCCCTCTTAACCAAAACAGAGAAGGAATTAGGTGTGCTTCTGATTGATATCGGAGCTGGCTCATCAGATGTTTCAGTATTCCTGAATGGTAATATTGCTTACTCTTCTATCCTTCCTTTAGGTGGAATTCAGATTACTAACGATTTGGCAATTGGTTTAAAAACATCAATCGAGGAATCAGAACAATTAAAAATAAAACATGGGAATGTTATGAGTAATTATATTTCCCCTGAAGAAGTAATAGAAGTAGCCGGAATCCAGGGACAAAAAAAAGCGTCAGTATCAAAAAAATACCTTGTTGACATTATTGAAGCAAGGGTTCATGAAATGTTTAGCCTGATAAGAGAAGAATTAGAGAGGTCTAATAACTACCATTTAATAACACAGGGTGTTGTATTAACCGGTGGATGTGCCCTTTTACCAGGTATTATAGAGCTTGCAGGTAAAGTCTTTGAAACTAATGTCCGACTGGGTAGGCCAGAATATAAGGGTGAATTAGGTGATTTGATTAATGAGCCAAGACTTTCAACTGTAATGGGGTTAATCGACTTTGCTGTTGAGATAGAAACTATAGAAGGTTCAAACAGAAGAAGCCGTAGAGGCGGAAATACAATTTTTGCAAAAATTACCAACTGGTTAAGAGATTTCTTTTAAATTACACTAAAATATAGAGAATAATTTTCTAAATTTTACCACCAAAATTGGAGGAGGATAAGTTTTGAACAATATAAATGAAAGACCCAGTTCATTTGTCGATATTAAAGTCATTGGAGTTGGCGGCGGAGGGGGAAATGCAGTCAACCGAATGATTGAAGAGAAAATAAATGGAGTAAAATATATTTCTGCAAACACAGATGCCCAGGTATTGGCCCTATCAAATGCTGAGCAAAAAATACAGATAGGGAGCAGGATTACTATGGGTTTAGGTAGCGGCTCAAACCCTGATATAGGTAAGAGAGCTGCGGAAGAAGACAAGGATAAGATTAGTAAGGCCCTGGAGGGAGCTGATATGGTATTTGTTACTGCCGGTATGGGAGGAGGAACCGGTACCGGAGGAAGTCCCGTTATTGCCCAGCTTGCTAAAGAACTTGGAGCCCTGACTGTGGGTGTAGTAACAAAACCATTTACCTTTGAAGGAGTTAAGAGAAAAAAACAGGCAGAAGAAGGTATCCAGCAACTTAAAGATTATGTGGATACTTTGATAGTTATCCCTAATGATAGATTATTGCAGATAATTGCCGAGAATACCCCGGTTTTAGAAGCATTTAAAGTGGCTGATGAGTTATTACTTCATGGAATTAAAGGAATTTCCGAAATTGTTGTTGAGCCTGGCTTAATCAATGTTGATTTTGCAGATGTAAAAATGATTATGGAAAATGCCGGTACTGCTATTATGGGAATTGGCAGAGCAAGTGGTGAAAATCGAGCTATTGAAGCGGCTCACAATGCTGTAAACAGCTCTCTTTTAGGAACTAAAATTACAGATGCAAGAGGTATATTGTTTAATATTTCCGGTGGTAAAAATGTAACTCTCTTTGAGGTAAACCAGGCTGCAGAAATTGTTCAGGAAGCTGCAAATCCTGATGCCAATATTATATTCGGTGCTGTTATCAATGAAGCATTGGGTGAAGATATTCGCATAACTGTAATAGCAACCGGTTTCGATGAACTATCTTCAGAAGAAAAAGAAAGAGAAAAAGAAAGAAGTTTTATTGAGGAAAGAACTGCTAAGCCAGAGCATGAACCTTTAAAAGAGAACAAAATAGAAAATGAAGAAGAAAAGGCCAGGGAAGAAATGCCTGATAAAAATGATGTTGATTATAATGATTTAGAAATACCGACTTTTTTACGTAGAAACAGATAAAAAATAATCAGGGGAGTTTTCTCCCCTGAAATACTTTATATATATAAATTATCCAAATTATCCAAAAATATTTTATTTACTCTTATTAAATTATATATTTATTTTATTTTTACTCTCTGATAGTGTAAATATCTGCACAAAAAAACTATTAAAATATTTATCCCCATTTTGTTAATTATGTCTTGACATTACATATTTAGGGTATTACTATTAGTAATAGCCCTAAATATGGAGTTGTTAAATGAAATGTCCCTTCTGTAATAACATGGATACCGGTGTAATTGAATCCAGATCAATGGAGAATGATTTAGTAATACGGCGAAGAAGATTTTGTAAAAAATGCAATAAACGTTTTACTACACACGAACGTATTGAGATAGTCCCCCTGGTGGTTATTAAAAAAGATAAAAGACGAGAAGTATTTAATCGTGACAAGATTATCAAGGGAATAATTAAAGCATGTGAGAAAAGGTCTGTAAGCATGGCTGAAATAAATCAAATTGCTGAGGATATAGAAGAAAGATTAAAACAAGGTCCCACTAATGAATTTAGAAGTGAGATTATTGGCAGACTGGTGATGGATCGATTAAAGAGTCTGGACGAAGTAGCTTATGTAAGATTTGCCTCTGTATATCGTCATTTTGAGGATGTGGGAAGCTTTTTGGAAGAGATTAACAGAATAAAAGAAGTGCCGGAAAGCGAAGATCAAGAAAGAGAAAAAATGTGAGGAAATTAGTTTATGGTTGAAAAAATAAAAAAAAGAGAAGGACATCTGGTCAATTTTAATGAGGAAAAAATATATAATGCAATTCTGTCAGCAATGGAGGCAGTTGGAGAAAAAAATTATACCCAGGCTAGAAAAATAACTGATCACGTAATTTACAGGTTGGAAGTAAATTTTGAGAAGAATATTCCATCAGTAGAAGAAATACAGGATATTGTTGAAGAACAGCTTATTTCTTCAGGACTGACCAGAGTTGCTAAAGCCTATATTCTATATAGAAATAAAAGAAATGAAATTCGCAAAAAACTATATGTACGTGGCAGTGATAAGAAATATAAGAACAGTACAGAAATGTCATTATTAGTCTCAACACCTACCAGGGAGACTATTGCTCCCTGGGATAGAAGCAAGATTGTAGATGCACTGTGTAAGGAAGCAGATATCACTTCTGGAGTAGCAAGAAAAATTGCCAAAAATGTTGAAGAAAAAATATTTAATTTAAATTTTGACAATATCTCTACCGGTTTAATCAGGGAGTTTGTAGATAATGAGTTATTTATCCGTGGTTATGAAAAAAAATGGATAAAACAAAAAATTATCGGGATGCCATTTTATGATTTAAATCGCCTCTTTTTGTCTAAGACAAAAGAGAATAGCAATATTGCAAATAATAATCCTGAAGCAATTAATTTGGCTATTGCCGAAAATACAATTAAGCAGTATATGCTCCAGGAAGTTTTTAGCCAGGAAGTTGCAGAAGCACATCTAAAAGGGATGATTCATATCCATGATTTAGGGTATCCACGTATTTACTGTTCAGGACATTCCCTCGAATATATAAAAAAATATGGATTAAATCTGGATAATTTAGATACTTCCTCTTCACCTGCTAAATATGCTAGAACCTTAACAGGTCACCTGAATACATTCCTATCCTCGATGCAGGCCTATTATGCAGGGGCTTTAGGTATAGCTTATCTTAATATCTTTTATGCGCCTTATTTGGTCGGGATGTCTTATGAGGAAATGAAGCAGGAAGCACAATACCTGATTTTCAGCGGTTCACAAAATGCCTTTTCAAGGGGAGGGCAAAGTTTGTTTCTGGATTTCAATGTACATACCGGCATTCCTGACCATTTAAAAGATGTACCTGCAATAGGTCCGGGAGGCAAATATACCGGAAAAAAATATCAGGATTATACACAAGAAGCCCAGCAATTCCTGAAGGTTTTAATGGAGGTATGGGAAAAAGGAGATTCTAACGGAAAAGTTTTTGCCTTTCCTAAAATGGACCTTCATATTAATAACGATTCTTTTTGTGATCCCAGGCAAAAAGAATTGCTGGAGTATGCCTGTCAGATTGCTTCCAAAAACGGAACACCTTATTTCATATTTGATAGGGATAGTGTTACATTATCTGCCTGTTGTAGATTAAAAAATGAAATAACAGACATGCAGATGATTAAAAAGCCTGAAAAATTAAGGTTTTCAGGAATACAGAATGTGACAATAAATTTACCACAGTGTGCCTATAGGACTCTCAAAGATATGAGATTACAATCCGGCACAGACAAAAGGAGAGAATTATTTGATAATTTCTTCCAACAGATAGACTTAGTTCTTAAATTAGTTATTAAGGCACATCAAGAAAAAAAGCATTTCTTGAAAAAAATGATGGATTCCCCGGAAGGTCCATTATGGCAAGTTGGGAAAATAAGTCCTGATGGAGAGCCTTATGTTGATTTAGAAAAAGGGACATACCTGGTAGGTATTATTGGATTAAATGAGGCTATTCAATATTTAACAGGTCAACAGTTACATGAAAATGAGGATACTTACAATCTGGGATTAAAAACTGTCTCTTTTTTACATATTAAATGTAATGAGTATTCAAAGAAATACAGAATAAAGCTGTCACTGGAAGAATCTCCTGCTGAAAGTGCTGCTGGCAGGCTTGCAAAAATAGATTTGAGAGAGTTTCCGGAAAGCAAAAAAGTGGTCAAGGGAAGCATTTTAGATGATGAGTGCTATTATTCAAACAGCATTCATTTTGCAGCTGCAGCAGATATTGACCTTCTTTCGCGAATAATCAAACAGAGTAAATTTCATCCTCTTATTAAAAGTGGGGCTATCATCCATGCCTTTGTCGGCGAAAAGCAGCCACCTGCTGATAGTATTTATAATTTGATAAAAAAAGTATGGGAAAATACACTTTCTGCCCAAATAACAATTTCACCGGAGTTTACGGTATGTAATCAATGTAATAAAATTAGCCGTGGCCTGCTTGATTCATGTAGCTATTGTCATAGTGAAAATGTCTATGGTATTACCAGAATTGTTGGGTATTATAGCAAGATTAATAATTGGAACAAAAATAAGATTGGCGAATTAAAAGACAGGAGAATAGGCAAATACCAGGTTGTTTAAAATGTCATCTGAATTATTTTGAATGAAGGAAAAAGATAAAAATGAAAATCAAGATATTTTGGAAAAAAGACTGCCCTAATTGCCCACAGGCAAAAAAAATTGGTAGGTTATTAGAAGATAAAGTTGAGGTTCAATATTGTGATATTGATACTGTTGATGGATTAACAGAGGCATGTATGCTGAATGTTATGAGTACCCCAACAATAATTATACTGGATAACTATGATAATGAAATGGATTCCTGGAGAGGCATTGTGCCTGACATAAAAGATATTGAAGGAAAAATAATAAGTTAAAAATATGGAAATGATTAAGATAAAAAAGATAATCTCAACATCCTTAATTGATTGGGAGGGCATGATTGTTTCAACTCTATATGTAGGTGGGTGTAATTTCCGCTGCCCATTTTGTTATAATACAGATTTAGTGCTAAGGCATCAGTCTTTGCAGGATATTCCCATAGAAGAAATGATTTCCTCAATACTTTCAAAAAAACCTTTTTTAGATGGTATTTGTCTGAGCGGTGGTGAGCCAACATTAAATGAAGGGGTTAAAGATTTCCTTTTGGAGATTAAGAAACATAATTTAAAGATAAAAATAGATACTAATGGCAGTAATCCAGAAATATTAAAAGATATAATAGAAAAAAATTTAGTTGATTATATTGCAATGGACATAAAAACAATGTTAAGGGAAGAGGATTACTCAGAGGTAATTGGGTTAAAGATTGATAATATTATCTCAAAAATCAGGAATAGTATTAACTTAATAATGAATTCAGGTATTGATTACGAATTTCGAACAACAATTATTCCAAAATTTCATGATATAGAGGTAATAAAAAACATAGCCGAAGAAATAACAGGTGCACGCAGATATATATTACAAAGGTTTATTCAATCAGAAGAAATGTTAGACCCTGATCTTAAAGATGTGAAAGCGTACGATGAAGAAAAAATAACTGACATACTAAAAAAGGTTAAAAATAATGTTTTAGAATGTAGGGTAAGGTGATAGGCCGAACCGGTTAATGATAAGGAAGAGTATTTCTTCAGATTAAATCTCTCAATTTTTTCTTCTGAATGCAATTATAATAGCAAAGATATCTTTCAGATATATTTTAATAGAAAAAATTATTTACGGATTATTTTGACACAAAAAATAACCAAAAAAAATATTTCAAGGCTAAAAGTGGTTTAATTTACTTCTTTTTGGTATTATGGTATATTATTATATTTGAATAAAATTTGTAATATTATAAGAGGAGGTATGACAATAGATAAGATTTCTATTAAATAGAATAATATGCAAAATAAAATTCAGAACAAAGAGGAGGAATTTATGTTAAGAATTAAGAAGATTTTCGTGATATTAATAGCCTTACTAATATTATTTCCCATTAATGTTGCTGCACAAGATACTGTATTAATTGGCCTGCAATGTCCGCTAACAGGATCAGAGGCAATTGAAGGTGAAATGGCGAAACAGAGTGTAGAAATAGCAGCGCAGATGGTTAATGATAAGGGTGGCGTTTTAGATGGAAAAATGATTGAAATAATTGTGGTAGACGATGAATGTACTCCAAAAGGTGGTTCCCTTGCTGCTCAAAACCTAACTTCAAGGGGAATAGTTGCAGGTATTTCAACTTATGGTTCATCTGTCACACAACCTGCTTCAGATATTTACGAAGCTAATAAAATAGTTAATATTGCATATGGAGCAACAGTTTCAGAATTGTCTGAAAGAGGTTTAAAGTATTTTTTCCGAACTTGTGGTAGAACAGATACGCAGGGAATCTTTTTTGCTGAGGAAGTTGTGCCATACTTTGGAGCAAAAAAAGTCGCTATCCTGCATGACAACACCTCATTTGCTTTAGGATTAGCAGAGGAAGCCAGAAAATTTCTTTTAGAAGCCGGCACAGCTGAGCTGGTTTATTTTGATGCTATTACTCCGGGAGAATCTGATTATACAGTTCCATTAACTAAGATGCGGGAAACAAATCCTGACTTATTCTATTTTACCGGTTATTTTTCAGAGGCGGGTTTAATTATTAGACAGGCCAGAGAAATTGGCATTGATGCTGTTTTTGTGGGAGGAGATGCAGCAATTAACGAAGATTTTATCAGAATTGCTGGATTGGAATATGCCTCAGGCTGTTATATGACTCAGGAAGCATTGATACAATATTTTACTAATCCGGAAGCTATGGAATTTAAAGAAAAATATCAGGAAGCTTATAACGCTTTACCTTCCAGCCCATGGTCTGTTTATGCTGCCGATGCTTTGATGGTAATAGCTGAAGCTATTGATAAAACAGGTTCAACAGATTCAGATATGTTAGCTGATTATCTGAAAAATGAAATGGAAGAATTTCCAAGCATTACCGGACCAATTGGATTTGATGAAAAAGGAGACCGTGTAGGTACTGGTATAAATCTGTATATAGTTAATGATGATGGTAGCTATGCTATTGTTGAGAGATAAAAATTAGTAGTATTATTGGGGTAGAGGTAAATGAAATTAATTATTGAACAGCTTTTGAATGGATTAACAATTGGTTCTTTTTATGCTCTTATTGCATTAGGGTATTCAATGGTATATGGTGTAATGAAATTGATAAATTTTGCCCACGGCGATTTATTTACTTTGGGGTCATACTTTGGATATACTCTATTAGTTATGAGCACTGCTTATGTAACCTCTACCTTTGGTTTGTGGGGTGGATTGATTGCGGCTATGTTGGTAGCCGCAATCGGTACAGGTATTATGGGAATTATTGTGGAAAGGTTAGCATACAGACCCATATATCCTACAGGTAGATTACCGGCCGTAGTATCCGCATTAGGTGTTTCGATTTTTTTACAGAATGCCATTATGGTTATTTGGGGAGCCAGACCACAGGCATACACATCAAATGTTATCCCTAATCATATTTTAAATATTGGTGGTTTAAGAATTAATGTTTTACAGATTATAATTCTGCTTTTATCTTTTTTATTAATGGGCATACTGTATTATATTATTCAAAGAACTACCTTTGGTGCTGCTATCAGGGCTTGTGCGCTGGATAGAGAGACAGCTGCTCTAATGGGAATAAATATTAATCTAATTATATTTTTTATTTTTGCCCTTGGACCTGCACTGGGAGGAACGGCCGGAGTTATGGTTGGGGTTTATTATCGCAGAATAAGTTTTATCATGGGTTGGAATTATGGTCTTAAAGCTTTTACAGCAACAATTTTAGGTGGAATAGGAAATATTCCCGGAGCAATGATAGGGGGACTGATTTTAGGACTTTTAGAAATGCTTGGTTCAACTTATCTTTCAACCGCATACAAAGATGTATTTGTTTTTTTAGTGTTAATTCTTGTATTGATTTTTAGGCCAAGGGGAATTCTTGGTGAGAAAGTAGCTGAGAAAGTTTAGAGTAGAATAATATGATTGAAAAAAACAATACCAAAAATGGTTTTGCTTATAAAAAAAGTGGATATTTTTTAACAGGTATTATTATAGCGTTTTTACTTTTTCCTGTTATTGTCAAAAATAATTATATTATTGATGTTGCTTTTTTCTTTGGCATCTATACACTGTTAGGATTAAGCCTGAATGTCGTGTTAGGTGAAGTAGGACTATTTGACTTAGGACACATGGGATTTGCTGCAATTGGGGCTTATTCCGCTGCAATTCTAAATACCAGCTTTAATCTACCCATATTAGCTTTATTACCTGTTAGTGCTATTGCAGCTGCTATTTTTGCTTACATAGTATGTTCTCCTATAATACATTTGAGGGGAGATTACCTGTGTATTGTAACTATCGGAATGGGAGAGATTATCCGTTTGACGTTGATTAACAATCCACTCGGGATTACAGGAGGTCCAAACGGTATTTTTGGAATACAATTTCCTTCTATCGGCAATTTTTTAGTTATAAATAATTCTACAGAATTTTACTATTATATATGGATAGTCGTTGGATTGACAGTTATAGCTTTAATAAGGTTACAGAATTCCAGGATTGGAAGAGCCTGGAATTGTATCCGTGAAGACAATATAGCGGCCGAAGCGTCAGGCATTGATGTCAGGTACTATAAATTGCTTGCATTTGTTATCGGTGCTGCATTAGCTGGTGTAGCAGGTAATATCTATGCCAGCAAACTTATGATTGTTTCCCCGGATAGCTTTACTTTTATGGAATCATGTCTGCTATTCTGTATTGTTCTAATTGGAGGAATGGGTTCAATACCCGGTGTATTTATCGGAGCTGCGGCAATATCTCTTTTCCCGGAAATATTTCAAACTTTTGCCCAATACCGTATGTTAATATTTGGGGCAGTAATGGTATTGATGATGATGTTCAGGCCAGGTGGCGCATGGCCGAGACAAAGAGGCAAACTGCAAGTAGAACCAATGGTTATTAAGGGAGAAGAGAGTGAAATATAATGACTGAAAAATATACTAAAGAAGAAAAAAATCTGCACAACGACAATACAGAAATTATACTGGAGACCAAAAAATTAACCAAGCAGTTTGGTGGATTAATTGCTGTTAATCAGCTTGATTTAAAAGTCAGGAAGGGAAATATAAGCAGTATAATTGGTCCAAATGGTGCCGGTAAAACTACTGTTTTTAATGTAATTACTGGAATTTATCAAGCTGATAGTGGAGAATACTATTTTAAAGATGAAAGATTATTTAAATTAAAACCACATCAAATACTTGCAAAAGGAATGGCCAGAACTTTTCAGAATATTCGCTTATTTAAAGATATGACTTGTCTCGAAAATGTAATGTCCGGACAGCATGCACGCAGTAAATCAGGATTATGGCCTTCTGTATTTCGGTTACCGTCACAAATAAAAGAAGAAAAAAGGATACAGGAAGTTGCAGAGAGCAAGCTGGAACAAATAGGGCTTAGTTCTTGTAAATTTGAACTGGCAAAAAATATAGCATATGGTAATCAAAGGATGTTAGAAATTGCCAGGGCTTTAGCTAGCAACCCTGATTTATTGATACTTGATGAACCCAGCAGTGGTTTAAATGATAAAGAATCTGAAGATTTGATGTTTTTTCTCAATAAATTAAAAAAAGAAGATTTAACAATACTACTTATCGAGCATGATATGAATGTTGTAATGGGAATTTCCGACTGGGTAACGGTAATGGATGAAGGGAAAAAAATTGCTGAGGGAAAACCAGAAGAAGTGTATAATAATCCCGTTGTTATTGAAGCTTACTTAGGAAAAGAAGAAGAGGAGGATTATTTGTAGTTTTGGTAAAATCATTATTAAGAATAACAGACCTTCATATCTATTATGATGCAGTAAAGGCATTAAAAGGAATTTCTCTGGATGTTTCAAGAGGCGAAATTGTTAGCGTTTTAGGTGCAAACGGTGCAGGTAAAAGTACATTGCTTAGAGCTATTTCCGGACTGGTTCCTGTACATGATGGTGATATATTGTTTCAGGAAAATTCTTTAAAAAAAAGAGAAGCATACAAAATTGTAATTGATGGTATTTCCCATGTTCCTGAAGGAAGGCATGTTTTTGCTACATTGACCGTTGAGGAAAATCTAAATTTAGGTGCTTTTAACCGTAGAAGTGATAAAAAAATTGTTTTAGAAAGAAAAGAACGTGTTTATGATTTATTCCCAATTTTAAAAAATAGAAAAAAACAGTTAGCTGGTACATTGTCAGGTGGTGAACAGCAGATGCTTGCTATCGGCAGAGGATTAATGAGTGACCCGGAATTATTGCTATTGGATGAACCATCGTTAGGGCTTGCACCATTATTGGTAAAACAAATCTTTAAAATAATCAAGGAAATCAATGAACAGGGTGTTGCAATTTTATTAGTTGAACAAAATGCCAGAAAGGCCTTAGCTGTTGCTAATCGGGCATATGTACTGGAAACAGGCAGGATAAGTATAAGCGGTTTGTCTTCAAAATTAAAGGATGATAAGAAAATACAGGAAGCATATCTTGGTGGAAGTGCCATAAGAGGCAAAAACCTGAGTAAACCTGGTTTTGAAAGAATCAAATAAAAAAGGCCCAAACTTTAAAACCCTGGCTTAAAGCATTATGATATTCTATTAATGTTTATTAATGTGATTCAGTCATTGGTTTCAGTTATTATAATTTAATTGAAAAAATGAACCTTTTTTGTTATATTATATGCAAGTTAATATGTTTAATTTATTTTAGGAATAAAGCAATATGAGTCAAAAAAGCAAAGAAGATAAGGAATTAATAGCTATTTTTAATAATGAGCTGGCAGATTTAAGGGATAACTTGATTAAAATGTCAAAAATGGTTAGAATTTCCCTGGAAAAGGCTGTACAGTCTTTGGTTAATAAAGACTGGGAGATGGCACAACAGGTAATTGACGGTGATGAAATAGTAGATCGAATGGAATTGGATATTGAAGAACAGTGCCTGCAATTAATAGCATTAAAACACCCGGTATCTAAAAAACTAAGAGTTATAACAAGTGCCATGAAAGCCATATCTGATTTAGAGAGAGTTGGGGATAGGGCGGCTAATATTGCCGGAGCTAGCCAGTATTTATCATCTAAGCCCATGGTAAAGCCATTAGTGGATATTCCCAGGATGGCAGATTTAACAAAAGAAATGCTCAAGGATAGTCTTGAAGCATATCTTAGCGGGAATGTAGAATTAGCTAAAGCGGTTTGGGAAAAAGACAAGCTGGTTGATCAGATAAATCAACAGATACTTCGCGAACTGTTAACATTTATGTTAGAAGATCCCCATACAATCAGCCGGGCAATACATTTGATTTTTATCTCTGATAATCTGGAAAGAATAGGAGACCATGCCGGAAATCTCGCCGAGAGGGTAGTGTACATTGTTGATGGGGAAAGAATAAAAGAAAAGTTTGGACAAATGAGAGGGGAAAGTTAAGGATATCTATGTATTTTTTAATAAATATTATTAATATAGTTTTCAGGATTTACAGTTATATTATTTTAGCCAGAATATTTTTATCATGGTTACCGGTTGATAGGTCTAATCCTATTATTAAACTGATATATCAGGCTACTGAGCCGATATTAGCTCCTTTCAGGGTAATCATTCCTTTGGGGGGGATGGGGATTGATTTGTCCCCGATTATTGTATATTTTTTACTAAACCTGTTAAGAACATCATTGATAAGATTAATTGTTAATATATATTATTAATTTTAGGAATTACATTCATATGGCTAAAAAAGACAGCCAATAGAAGGAGGGCGATTAATGAAGATTACCCCGATGGATATTGAACAGCAACAGTTTAATAGATCCTTCAGAGGATATAATGAGGAAGAAGTCGATGATTTCCTGGATCGTATTGCTAAAGATTACGAGGAAGTGCTTAATGAAAATATAAAGCTCAAAGAAGAAGTTGAACGATTTAAATCAAGGGTTGAAGAATATTCAAAAATGGACGAAACTCTTAGAAGTGCCTTGATTAATGCTCAGAAGAGCGCTTCTAATATTAAAGAAAATGTACAAAAAGAAGCACAGGTCGTATTAGAAAATGCCAAAATTGAGGCTGAGAGGATTAAGCAGCAGGCAAAACAGGAAATCTATGATATCAATAATGAGATAGTAGAATTAAAGAAAAGAAAATACCTGATTTTAGAAAAATTAAAAAATACACTAAAAATTCATATCAGGATGTTAGATGAAGAGATTATTGAAGAACCGGAAGAACAAGAAAATCTTAAAGAGCAACACAAACCGGAAGAGCAAGTGAAGCAGGTAGATCAAGGGGAGTCGGAAGATATCCGGGATAAAGCAATAGAAGATATTAAAATGAAATTTTACTCAAATAATAAAAAAAATAACCAGAAGGAATTTGATGATATACAGAATGATAAGGATTTTTAAAATCTTTAATCTGAAAATATTTTGTGTCCTTTAATTGACTCTTTATAAAAAAAGTGATACTATTTTTTATCACAATAATGAGAAATAATTATTTTAAAAATAAGCAAGGGGAAGAGTAAGAAAGTTAATAATTCTGAAAATCACCTCTTGAGATTTTGGCTGAAATATATATAATAAGCCAAAACGGTTGTCTCGATAAAGCTGAATGATGGAAGAATGTAATAACATATCTTTCATAAAGGTTGTTCTTGTTATAAATAATTAATAGAACAACGTGTAATAAGGTGGTACCGCAGGAAATTATAGCCTCTTGCCCTTTTGAAGGCAAGAGGCTTTTGTTTTTATATATTTAGAATATAAGGGAGTATATTATGGATTTTAAAGAAACACTAAACTTACCAAAAACAGATTTTTCCATGAAAGCTAATTTACCAAAAGAAGAACCAAAAATGTTGGATTTCTGGTATAGCATGGAATTAGATAAGAAATTATTGGAAAAACACAGAGATAACGAAAAGTTTATCCTGCATGACGGTCCTCCTTATGCTAACGGGAATATTCACATAGGTACAGCATATAATAAGATTCTGAAAGATATAATTCCTAAGTACCGGTGGATGAAAGGATATAATGCATATTATGTACCTGGATGGGATACTCATGGAATGCCTATTGAGCACAGGGTAAGCAAGAACTTAAATGTCACCCTGCATGACATCGACCCGGTTAAATTAAGAGAAGAATGCCAGAAATATGCAAAAGAATATATTAATATTCAAATGGATGAATTTAAAAGACTGGGAGTTATTGCTGATTGGGAAAATCCTTACCTGACATTTTTGCCTGAATATGAAGAAAAACAAATTGAAATATTTGGGAGAATGTATGAGCGCGGATATATATATAAAGGTTTAAAGCCGGTCTATTGGTGTCCTTCCTGTGAAACTGCATTGGCTGCAGCAGAAATTGAATATAGTGACGAAGAGAGTGACTCAATTTATGTTAAATTTAAGATAGAAGATGATATAAGCTCAATTTTTCCCAGGGTAGAACCTGGTGAGGTATATATAGTAATATGGACGACTACACCCTGGACAATACCTGCTAATTTGGCCATCACACTTCACCCGGATTTTAAATATAGCCTGGTGAAGACTAATCAGGGAAATTTGATTATAGCATCAAAATTAGTAGAAGAGGTAATGAAAAAGGTTGGGATTGATTCTTATCAGGTTTTAGGTGAACAAGAAGGCAAGGCCTTTGAAAGAATAAAAGCAAAGCATCCGATATTAGACAGAGATTCTCTTATTATTTTAGGATCCCATGTATCATTGGAAGAAGGTACAGGTTGTATTCATACTGCTCCCGGTCATGGACAGGAAGACTATGAAGTTAGTATTAAATATGGTCTGCCGATTATCTCAGTCCTTGACAGCAAGGGGCGACTAAATGAAAATTCCGGACCTTTTAATGGTTTGGATTATCAAAAAGGTAATAAGAAGGTTATTGAATCCCTAAAAGAAAATGGAAAACTCTTAGTAAGTGGCAAAATTAAACATTCATATCCTCATTGCTGGAGATGTAAAAAACCAATTTTATTCAGAGCAACAGAGCAATGGTTTGTTTCGGTGGATAAATTCAGAGAAAAGTCATTAAAGGCTATTGATGAAGTAACATGGATTCCACGCTGGGGTAAAGAAAAAATATACAGTATGGTAGAAGAAAGGACCGATTGGTGTATATCACGTCAAAGGGTATGGGGAGTTCCTATCCCTGCCTTTTACTGCAGTAACTGTAAAAAAATAGTAATAACACCACAAACAATTGATATTGTCAAAGAATTGTTTAGAGAAAAAGGTTCAAATTCATGGTTTGCCATGAATGCAGACGAGATTCTCCCAAAAGGATTCGAATGTCCTCACTGTAATGGTGATAAGTTTGAAAAGGAAACTGATATTATGGATGTCTGGTTTGACTCAGGATGCAGTCATGCAGCTGTATTACAAACCAGAAAAGACTTGCACTGGCCTTGTGAGTTATATTTAGAAGGTACAGATCAGCATCGCGGATGGTTCCAGACTTCTCTTTTGACATCGGTAGCGAGTTTTGACAGAGCTCCGTATAAATCAGTCTTAACTCATGGATTTATTGTGGATGAAGAGGGAAGAAAAATGTCTAAATCTATCGGTAATGTAATTCCTCCTCAACAGGTAATTGATGAATATGGTGCAGATATTTTGAGATTATGGGTAGCATCCTCTGATTATCGGAGAGATGTCAGAATATCTAAAAAGATATTAAAACAACTGGTAGAAATATATCGTAAAATAAGAAATACTACCCGCTTTATCCTGGGCAATTTAAATGATTTTGATTCGGAAAAGAATAGTATTCCATATGAAAAAATGGAAGATATTGATAAGATTATATTAAGTCAATTCCAGCAACTGGTTAAACATACTACTGAGAATTATGATAATTATGAATTTCATTCTCTATATCATGATATACATAATTTCTGTACTCTTAATTTGAGTTCTTTTTATCTTGATATAATTAAGGATAGATTATATGTACTCAATGCTGATTCTATTTCAAGAAGATCAGCTCAAACAGTTCTTTATAAAATTGTCAATGAATTAACTCGCTTGATTGCTCCGGTATTAAGCTTTACTGCAGAAGAAATATGGCAGAATTTAAATAAAGAAAATAAAAAAGAAGGAAGTGTTTTCCTCTCATCATGGCCGGAAGTAGACAAACATATGGTTCAAACACAGATGGAGGAAGAGTGGAGCAAATTGTTGGCAGTAAGAAAGGATGTTCTAAGGGCATTGGAGATTTCCAGAAAAGAAGGGCTTATTGGTAATGCTCTACAGGCACAGGTTGATTTGATCACTGATAATAATGAATTATACGAGTATTTGGGCAAATTTAAGGATAAACTGGAAACTATTTTTATTGTTTCAAAAGTTGAGATAATCAAAGCATCAGAGGAAGTATCTGCTGATAATATTTTAAAAGGGGAAGAAGTTCCGGAACTATCAGTGTCAGTAAAGAAAGCCCCTGGAGAAAAATGTGAAAGATGCTGGTGTTATTCAGAAAGCGTAGGAGAAAACAAAGAATATCCGACTATCTGCCATAAATGTGTTACTGTATTAACATATGATAAATAAGGATATATACTAATGGCAGGGAAAAAGAAAAAGGTTGCTAAAAAGGGTATTTCAATATACTTTTTATCAGGTATATTTCTGATTACCCTTTTTGATCAGATAACAAAAATTTGGGTTGAAACAAAAATGAATTTAATGGAATCCATACCGATTATAAAGGGAGTATTCCATATAACCTATATTTTAAATCCTAACTCTGCTTTTGGTATTCTTAGATTTCCAAATACTGTATTTGTTGTTGTAACCATATTGGTTATTTTACTGATAATATTCTTATTGAGAAAAAAGATAACCCCAGAGAACAAACTGGTTTTCTTCTCTTTGATATTTATTTTAGGTGGTTCCCTGGGTAACATGATTGACCGTCTCAGGGTTGGAAGTGTTATCGATTTCCTGGATTTCCAAATATGGCCTATTTTTAATATTGCTGATTCAGCGCTTAATATAGGTCTATTCATGCTGATTATTTATTTTCTTTTTCAAAAGGAAGAGATTAATGAAAATGAAGATGATAATTGATTAGTTATTAAAGATTTTTTTAAAAAGGGAAGTAATCAATTTTGGAGTTACAAAGTAAAACTAGAGAAATTATCTATACAAATGAAGAAAATATAAGAATTGATATTTATTTAGCAAAGGGCCAGTATTGTAGCTTTTCCAGAAATAGAATCAAGGAATTGATTACTCAGGGAAATATTCTGGTGAATGATAAAAAAATAAAAGCCAGTTACATTTTAAAAAATGGAGATAGAATTTCTATAAATATTCCTGAGCAAAAAGAATTGAATCTGCAGCCGGAAAACATACCTCTTGATATCTATTTTGAGGATGAGCATATGATGGTTATTGATAAAGCCGCAGGGATGATTGTGCATCCAACAGGTAAAGTTCGAACTGGTACACTTGTTAATGCAATATTGTATCATTGTCAGGGAAACCTCCCGGGCATCAATGGTGTAAACCGACCCGGGATTGTTCATCGATTGGATAAGGAAACATCCGGATTAATGATGATTGCTAAAACAGAACTGGCACATCATAGTTTAACCAAGCAAATAAAGGAAAGAAGTATTGTAAAAAAATACATTGCTCTGGTATACGGTATTTTAAAAGATAAAGCAGGGTATATTGAAGCACCTATAGGTAGAGATAAAAATCACAGGAATAAAATGAGTGTTTCTAATATAGCCAGCCGTGAAGCAAAAACGTACTTTGAGGTTATCAAGTATTTTGAGTCATTTACACTATTGTTGCTCAGGTTGTATACAGGTCGTACTCATCAGATTAGAGTACATCTAAGATTTATTGGACACCCGGTAGTTGGAGATAAGCTGTATGGCATCCGAAAAGAAAAGAATAACTATATTTCAATTCAAAGACAGGCTTTGCATTCCCATTATCTACAATTTTCTCATCCTGCTACTGGACAAACGATGAGTTTTACATCAGCCCTTCCTGATGATATAAAGAAACAACTGGCCATACTTTATGGAGATTAGAATGTTAGCCAGTCCACATTTTATGCATATCATTTTTAATCTCATCATGATTTATTAATATTTGCAGAGTTTTTTCATTAGAATAAATTACCTTTCCCGGTTTGGAGTTTTTGGGTTTTTTAACATATTTTCTCTGAGTGTAAATAATAATAGCATATTCTTTATCTTTAATTTTACTGTAATATCCTGCTAAGCGAGCTGCAAAAAGAAGAGTTTGAAATGGTGGATTATCCAGATTTTTATGGTTTTTTATAATTATATGTCCCCCGGGGCTGGTTAGATTATGCAGCCAGAAATCATTCCCGGAAGATAAATATCTTAAAAGATATTCATTCTGTTTATTATTTTTTCCAACAATTATTGTCCATCCATCTGGAGAAATGAACTTACTTATATTGGGTTGTGGCTTTTTTCTTTTTGTATTTCTTCTTTTTTCAGTTTTAATATATCCTGATTTGGAAAGTTCTTTGTAAATATCAGAAAGAATTTCCAGAGAATCCTTATTTTCCTCAGTTTTTTTTCTTATTTCTTCTAACTGGTGAAAAGCGTTTTCTGTTTCCTCAGCCTGTTGTTTTATATTTTTACTATTTTGCTGCAACTTTTTATATTTATTGAAATAATATTCTGCATTTTGAACAGGATTAAAATCCGGATTTAAACTCACAATTATTTCTTTTTCATTATCACTATAATCAACCAGGGAAACCTCCTTCACGCCGGGTTTAATACGATAAAGATTTGCCTTTATTAACTCACCTTTTTTGCGGTATTCTTCACTGCTTTCTATATCCTTTTTCTTTTTTTGGAAAATATTTTTCATTTTCTCAAATTTTTTTATATTCTTGTTTAAAATTTTATTAATATTTTGATATAATTCTTTCTTTTTATCCTGTTCGGTTAACCTGTTAAATACAAATTCAAGGCAATTAGATGTTTCCTTAAAATTAACAACAATGGAATCCTCCTTTTTCGTTACAGGAGAAAGCAAGGAGTAATCAAGTATATTATTGGATTTCTTATCAATAATTACAGCAGGAAACATTATATTATTAGCAATTTTATTGACAACCTCAGAAAACAATTGCCACATTCTGGCATAATCTCCCTGGCTAAACTCTCTTAAATAATATTGAGAAGATAAGCCCATGGCAGTCACAATCTCTTTCGCGCTTTTTTTACCTAATCCGCTAAAATTATGCTGCAGGAATTGCCAAAAAAATATAATATCATTATTTTTAATATCATCATTTAATAAGTTTAAAAACATTTCCTGGCTAATGGATAAGGGATTATGCTTATCCTGTTTTGGTGGATAAACATAGGGAATACCCGGTTTAATCTCCCGAAAACGGTTTACTTCTGAGCCAACCTGTTTTATGGCGGATTTAATATTTAATTGTTCGTCTACCAGAACAGCATTACTGTGTTTGCCCATAAACTCAATTATCAGTTGATAATTTTTTGTAGTGCCGAATTTAATATAAGGCTGAAAAATTAGTTTTATTATCCGATCAAATTGATAGTGTTCAATGTCTAACAGATCTGCTCCCTGTAACCAGTTTTGTAGATGATTGAAAAATAGTGATGTAAAATTTTCTGACGGTATCAGGGATTCACTTCTAAAAAAAGCCATCCTATCAGGTCTGATTGAGAAAAAAAGTCTCCCGATACCTTTTTTAGATTTCAATACAAATAGAATTTCATATTTGCTTGGCTGGTATAACTCGATAATTTTTGCCGGAATTATATTTTTTTTTGTTTCAAACACAACAGAAGCTATTGCAATACTGTCTAATTTCATGCTATAAAATACACCTTTTTATTTCTATTACAGGTAATTTATAATACATTTAATCTTTTAGGTCAAGTAGTTTTTAAGTTATATAATTATAATACTTATTTGACAGCAAGAAATGAATTACCTAAAATGATTGTAAAATAACCGGACTGGAAAGGAGAAGAAATCATTGACAAAGAGCATGACTGGCTTTGGGATGGGAGAATCAGTAATAAACGGTATTACTTCCAAGACTGAAATAAAATCAGTAAATAATCGCTATTGTGATATTAAAGTAAGGATGCCAATTCAATCACTGGATGTTCTGCAAAAAATTGAAAATATTATTCAGAAAAGGATTAGCAGGGGAAGTATAAATGTATTGATAAAATCTGAATCTTCTAATGATAATATCAGTAGTATACAACTTAATGAAGAATTGCTAAAATCATACCTGAATTCTTTACACAGGTTAAAAGAAATCAGTAAAATCAATGATGAGATTAATTTGGAATCACTGTTGCGTTTTAAGGAGATTTTTGATTTTAAAAAAGAAGAAGAAAATGATGATTTATGGAAATCAATAAAAGTATCTCTGGAAAAAGCACTGGACAATCTGATAATATGCCGGGAAGAAGAGGGAAATAAGCTGATTGATGATATTCTGAAAAGAATTGAAAAAATGAAAACAGTTGTTAATCAAATAGAAAAAGATAAAGATGAGTGCCTTTTGGAGTACCAGGAGAAATTAAAACAAAGAATTCAGCAAATTGGCCAGGATGTTACTCTTGACCAGGGTAGACTGGAAATGGAAGTTTCTATTTTAGCTCAGAAGAGTGATATCTCTGAAGAAATTACCAGGCTTAAATGTCATTTTAACCAATTAAAAAGACTTACAAAAAATGTAACTCCTATTGGTAGAAAGTTAGAATTTTATACCCAGGAAATAGGCAGGGAGATAAATACAATGGGTGCCAAATCTAACCATAAAGGCATATCATCAAAAATAATTAGAATAAAAGATGAATTAGAAAAAATAAAGGAGCAGTCAAGAAATATTGAATAAATCAAATAAATCAGGAGAATTATAGAATATGTTTATGATGAATATAGGTTTTGGAAATTTTGTTAATTCAAATCGGGTGATAGCTATCCTGGACCCTGATTCTGCCCCGATGAAAAGATTGCGGGAAGAAGCAAAACAAGAAAAAAAACTGATTAATGCAACTTATGGCCGCAGGACTCGCTCTATTCTGATAACAGACAGCAACCAGGTTATCTTATCAGCATTACAGCCTGAAACTATTATTAACCGGTTAGCCAGTCATCAGAAAAAAGATAACAATGACTGAATAGTTTGGAAGAAAAAATGAAAAAAAAGACTGGACATTTATTTGTAATATCCGGACCATCCGGAGTAGGTAAAGGAACTTTGAGAGAAAAACTATTTCAGCAGATATCCAATCTGTCTTATTCTGTTTCAGTCACAACCAGGAAACCAAGAAGAGATGAAGAAGAGGGCAGGGATTACTATTTTGTCAATGAGGAGACCTTTAAACAGTATATAAAGGATGAGAAATTTGCTGAGTGGGCATTGGTTCATGGTGAGTATAAAGGAACTTTGCTAAATACTATTAAACAAAATTTAGAACAGGGGAAAGATCTTGTTTTAGAAATTGATGTACAGGGAGCCCTGCAGCTTAAAGAGAAATTTCCGCAGGGAATATTTATATTTATTGCGCCTCCTTCCTGGGAAAAGCTGGAAAAAAGGTTAAGAGGTAGAAATACTGAAGACGAGGAAATCCTTCAAAAAAGGCTTAATAATGCCCATTCTGAGCTAAAACAGATAAAACACTATGATTATCTGGTAATTAATAATCACCTCCTCGAGGCATTAAAGGAACTGAAGTGCATTATAATTGCCGAAAGGTGCAGGGTAAGAGATGGGCTGTCTGATTTTAAATTATGAGACTACAGTTTTTATATTATTTGTTATATATGGTATTATTAAAATAATGATTATAAAACGAATTATCATATTTAAGTAATACAATTTTAGTGAAAGATACCGGTCAGGAATATGTTTGAAGAAAAAGAAAAAGAAAATAATAAAAAAATAAATATTGTTATTGGAATAACAGGTGGAATAGCAGCTTATAAGAGTGCTGAATTAATACGATTATTAAAAAAAGAAGGGCACAGCATTAAGGTAATGATGACCAACAACGCAGAGCGTTTTATTACGCCCCTTACCCTGGCGGTTTTAAGTGAAAACAGGGTATATACTGAGTTGTTTTCTGTTAACAGGGAAGAGGAGGAAATCCGGCATATCTCACTGGCTCAATGGGCTGATTTGATAATCATTGCTCCTGCTACGGCAAATACTATTGCCAAAATGGCTAACGGGATGGCAGATGATATATTAACCTCAACTGTATTGGCTTTTCCGGGAAAAGTATACCTGGCTCCTGCAATGAATACTGTAATGATAAATAACTCTATTTATCAGGATAATGTCAAATACTTAACAGAAAAGGGATATTACTTTATTAATGCAGAAACAGGCAATCTGGCTTGCGGGGATTACGGAGATGGGCGTATGGCTGAACCTGTTCACATAGTAAATTTTATAAAAGGGCAAATTAACAGAAAGAATAATTTAAAAGATAAAAAAATATTAATATCAGCCTCTGCAACAAGAGAACCGATTGACAGGGTAAGGTTTATAACAAATTA
>Ga0172382_10002443_pt1 | contig 31109 bp, 24 predicted proteins | sample Leawel138RmetaG_FD_122245 | JGI IMG/M metagenome (GOLD analysis project Ga0172382, IMG submission 122245) | Leachate microbial communities from a municipal landfill in Southern Ontario, Canada - Leachate well 138R metaG | ecosystem: Engineered > Solid waste > Landfill > Unclassified | place...
ACCATTTTCTTCATAATAGATCACGAAATAGCTGTCTTCAAATTCTTTGATTAGCTCCATGGCTTGCGCTGGGGCAACGGTAAAAAATGCAGTAGCAAGCCCGTCTGCCCATGATGCTTCAGGAGAAACAACGGTAACTGAAAAGACATTCTGCACGGGATAACCGGTCTTGGCGTCGATGATGTGGTGATATCTTGTGTCATCAATCTCGAAATATTGCTGATAGTCGCCGCTGGTGCCGATGCTGAGATTGTTTGCTCTGAGACTGGCGATGCTATCATCTGCCTTACGCGGGTGTTGGACATAGATGAGAGGGGAAATCTTGTAGCCAAAGAACTTCATTGAGCTCCTGCAATCGATGAAGCCCCTATTTATCTGTCGCTTTTTCATATATTCGAGTGCTTGGTCTATGATATAGCCTTTTGCGATTGCCCCAAATGTGAGCTGCATTCCTTTGGGTTTATAGAGTTTGCTTTCATCGAAGCTGATCTTGCTGAAGTCCACCTTTTTCAGCTCTTCTTGGATCAAAAGGCTGTCGGGAACGACGGGGGAGACTTCATTGAATCCCCAGAGGTCCCAAACGGGCTTGATCGTTGGATCAAAAGAGCCGTCCGTAAGTCGGTAGAGTTCTTGGGATATCTTAAGCAACGCAAAGATGTCTGCATCTATCTCAAAATTCTCTTCCTCGCTGGAGTTGATCTGGCTAATCATGCTTTCAGGATCGAATTCATCGAGCTTTGTTTCCAGTTTCTTGATGAAATCAAAGACCGCTTCGATGTCGTTACCAACGTTCTTTGATTTGGAGCTGGCAGAGATCTGGACAATCGTGTCCATGAGATATTTGCTGCGTGTTTCCGTGTATTCTCTGGTGATAAACTTATATGAACCGTAGGCAATAACGGCGATCAATATGATTAGTGAAAAGATTTCTTTTTTTGTCATAGTAATCAAATCCTATATTCAAGAAGTTCATATTCAATGAGAAGATCGGTGTAGTCTCTGATTGCAAAATAGGTCCAAGATAAGGTGAAAAGCGCGGGGAAGACGAGTAGCGCAAATCCGAAGATATTGAGCAAGATGAATATTAATGACATGAGATAGATGTTCCACCTCAGGTCGTGGAGGTGTTTATAGCTCATTCTTATTGCTTTTAAGGGATTGAGTCCGGTTCTCTCCATGATGACGGGAGCAGGTAATGCTATGGCAAACCAATAGTTGAGCAGCACAATCCACACTAAGCGTAAGATAGGATCGCTGCCGAAGCCGGGGAATCCGAAACAAACTATGTAGATTAGTGAGAAATAAAGGGCATTGATAATTGAAAAGAGGAAATATCTGGGATAGTTGCGAAATGAAGCAAGCAGGTCTTTGAGCTTTATCTTATAACCATCGGTGGCACATACGCTTACAAAGGGCAGGAATAACATGGGCATAAATATGCTGTATAAAACGGATTTAAGTCCGAGATTTAGCAGCATCTGGACGCTCGTGCTATATTCAACATAGCGTGCAAATATCCAGGTAAGTATAGCGATTGGGATTGCGCCCGTGATGATGCTAAAACCCATTGCTGGCACCATTGCCGAGACGTTGGACTTTATGCCTTCGCGGCTTTTTTTCATGCTCTTTAGTGCTGATAGCTCGTTGTTGATGACGGAAGTTTGGGTGCCGCATTCAACGCACCAAAGATCGTGATCTGCGAGCCTGCTATTACATTTCTTACAACGCATTAATATCTTACCTCTAACACTTTGACCAGCCGCATGAGACGCATTTGAGACAGCCTTCAATGTGTTCAACAACGCTGCCGCAATCAGGGCAATTGAAAGCCTTTTTCTTTGTGTCTGAGAATTCAATATGCTGATGGTCTTCTAAGCCTTCAATGCTTATGCTTTTAACGGTGGAATTGTTGTGGAATAAAAGGAAGTTTTCCAGTGCTTGGCCTACGGCGTCGCCACAGGAGGTTATCATCTTGCCTTTGTGCCACATAGGGGATTGGCATCTGATGCCTTTTAATTGACGAATAATCGCTTCGACTTTGACGTTTGCCCTCAGCGCAAGTGAGGAAAGTCGGGCGATGGATTCTAATTGGGCAGAGGCACAGCCGCCTACTTTGCCCATTTGAACAAATACTTCGCATGCGCCGTAGGAATCGGTGTTGATCGTCACATACATGTGTCCACAGCCAGTTTCTAAGCGTTGTGTGGTGCCTTGGGTGATCTCCGGTCTCTCTCTGGGTGCGACCTTTTTCTTGGTGTCTGTAGTGGGTGCTTCGGTTGATGTGCCCAGTGAAAGAACCTGATTGTCACGGCTACCGTCACGATATACTGTTACGCCTTTACAGCCGAGCTTGTAGGCCAAAAGATATGCTTCGTTGATGTCTTCGATCGTGGCGTAATTGGGGAAGTTGATGGTTTTGCTCACGGCGTTGTCTGTGAATTTTTGGAAAGCAGCCTGCATCTTGATGTGCCAAGTGGGACTGATGTCGTGGGCGGTTTGGAAAGTTGCTTTCAGCTCCTCCGGCATCTCTGTGATGTGGGAAATTGAGCCGGTTTGGCTTACTTCATCGAGGATATTTTCGCTGAGCAATCCCCATTCCTCAAGGGCTGCTTCAAACCATTTATTCACATATATCAGTTTGTCGTCGTCCATCACATTCTTCACATAGACCAAAGAGAATTGGGGCTCAATTCCGCTGGAAGTGTCGGCAATCATGCTGATTGTGCCGGTGGGGGCAATGGTCGTAAGGGTGGCGTTGCGCATGCCGTTTTTCTTGATATCACTGATGAGCTTTGCCCACTTCTTGCCTTCGCGTTTGAGTTCGCCGGTGGCGTAAATACTCTTTTCAAAATTGGGAAAACTGCCTTTTTCCATCGCCATTTCCATGCTTTTCTGCTTGGCTTCAAAGTCGATAGTTTCCATCAAGGTCTCGGCGAGATTTACGGCTTCTTCGCTCATATAAGGTATCTTGAGCTGGAAGAGTAAATCAGCCCAACCCATGATTCCCAGTCCAATCTTGCGGTTTGCGCGGCTCATCTCTTCGATGGCGGGGATGGGAAATTTGGATTGATCAATCACGCAGTCGAGGAATTCTACGCTGTCGCGCACAACTTCGGTGAGTTTGTCCCAATCAACAGCATTGTCTTTTACGAGTGCTGCAAGATTGATGGAGCCAAGATTGCAGGATTCATTGGGCAAGAGCGGCTGTTCACCGCAGGGGTTTGTGGATTCGATGTCGCCCAAAAGTGGGGTGGGATTTGCGCTGTTCATTCTGTCTAAAAAGATGATGCCGGGTTCGCCGTTGCGATGTGCCATCTCCACGATGAGATCGAAGACCATGCGTGCGTTTAGCTGACCTGCCACTTCGCCTGTGTGAGGTGAAATCAGGTTATAATCGGTGTTGTCATTCACGGCTTGCATAAATTCTTCTGTCATTCCAACACTTATGTTGAAGTTGTTGAGCTCTTTCGGGTCTTGTTTGCAGGTGATAAAGTCCAAAATCTGTGGATGATCGACGTCAAGTATCGCCATGTTTGCGCCGCGTCTGGTTCCACCTTGTTTAACGGCGTCGGTGGCGGAATTGAAGACCTTCATGAAAGATATGGGACCGCTGGATACGCCGTTAGTTGAACGCACCCGAGCGTCGGCTTCTCTCAGTCTGGAAAAAGAGAAGCCGGTGCCTCCTCCGCTTTTGTGGATGAGGGCGGCATTTTTTAATGTCTCAAAGATGCTTTCCATGCTGTCGTCTATGGGAAGAACAAAACATGCTGAAAGCTGCTGCAGATCAGCTCCGGCATTTATAAGAGTCGGTGAGTTTGGTAAAAAATAACCGCTATCTAAAAGGTGGAGAAACTTATCGTAAAGCTCCGGGTTGCCGCCGGAAATGTTCTGGGCAACTCGGTCAATCATGGATTCCCAGTCTTCTAAGAATTCACCATTGTTGTCTTTTCTAAAATATCTTTTTTGCAATACGATTTTGGCATTTTCGCTCAGATGCATGATAACTCCTTATCTATCAGGGCAAGGCGAGGATTTCGCGTGCCTGCTCGGGGGTGGCAATCGGACGGCCAATTTCTTTGGCGATGCGGGCAAGGCGGGCTACGAGCTGAGCATTGGAATCAGCAACTACGCCTTTGTGGTAGAAGATATTGTCTTCAAAGCCGCTGCGGATGTGTCCGCCTGTGACCATTGCAACCATGGAAGTCGGGATATGCCATCTGCCGATTCCGGCAACTGCCCAGGTTGCTGTTGGGATTTCTTCGGCAAGATGTTCGATCATATAAAGGAGGTTTTTGGGCTTGCCGCTCATGCCGCCTGGAACTCCGAGCACAAACTGGATGTGAAGAGGTTCGTGGGTGATGATGCCTCTTTTCACAAGACGGGCAACATAGTCGATCATGCCGGATTCATAGACTTCAACTTCGGGGACAACGCCATATTCTTTGAAGGCTTCGGCGAGGCGAACGATGTCTTTGGGATGGTTTTCAAAGATTTCTTCGCCGAAGTTTAGGGTTCCGGCGTTCAGGGTGCCCATCTCGGGCTTGAGAGCCAACGGAGCGAGTCGCTTTTCAAAAGGTTCGCCTACTGCGCCGCCTGTGCTGATCTGGATGATCACTTCAGGAACAGCTTCGCGGATGGCGGTGATGGAATCTTCAAAACGTTGCATGTTTTGGGTGGGATTGCCTTCATCATCGCGAACGTGAAGGTGGATAACGCGAGCACCGGCTTCAAAACAAGCTTTCGCTTCTTTGGCCTGCTCTTCAGGTGTGATCGGGAGATTGGGCTGATCCGCTCTGGATGTCTCAGCTCCTGTGATTGCAGAAGTTAATATAATCGGTTTCATATTATTTCCTCTCTATGTTTATTTTTATTATTTATTCTATGAACCAGCTTTCAAAGAGGCTTACTCTTTTCAGCTTGTCAATAGGTTTTTCTAAGATGTTTTGGGCTATAGTGGCGAACTTTTCTTCGTTGTCGCTCACATAAAATGTGTCGGTGCCGCTTTTGGTCTTATCTTGAGCTGGTAAAAAGTCCTTGAGGTGAAGTGCAATTGCGTCGGCGCTATCCACTAAATTCACTTTTTCACCAACAACTTTTTGGATGACATCTTTAAGCAATGGATAGTGGGTGCAACCGAGGACGAGAGTGTCTATATCGCTGTTGATTAAAGGGTTGAGATAGTCTCGAACAATGCTTTCAGCTATGGGCTTATCTTGCCAGCCTTCTTCAACGATGGGCACGAATAGGGGACAGGCAGCAGAAAATATCTCAGCTTCGGGAACTCGCTCTTTGATCGCCTTTGAATAGGCTTGGCTTTTAATCGTCCCCTCGGTGCCGATTACGCCTATTTTATTGTTTCTGGTGGTGGATAGTGCCACCTCGCTGCCGGGTTCAATAACGCCGATGATAGGGATGCTTGTGAGCTTTTTAAGGAAGGGAATGGCGACTGCGGAGGAGGTATTGCAGGCAACGACGAGGATTTTCAAGCCGAGTTGCAAGAGAAAGCGAGCGTTTTGCACGGAATAGTCGATGATGGTGTCCGGGGATTTGGGACCATAAGGCACGCGCGCAGTATCTCCAAAATAGATGAGGTCCTCATTGGGAAAGGCTTTGCGGATTGATTTATATACGGTTAATCCACCAACACCGGAGTCGAATATGCCTATAGCGTGCTTCATTTCCTTACTCTTTTCCTTTGGATTTTTCTTTTATAATCACTTTTTTTTGGCTTTGCTTTGGCGTCAATCTTTATCTTTTTTATTGCGATTTTAGGTAGCGGGGGATGAATGTGTGCGTCCTTTGTATTGGCGAGCTTTAAGTATATATCATCGCTAACTTCAATGATCTGAACTTTGACATGATCTAAAAGCTGGTAGCTGTAGCCGGTGTTGCGATTCATAAAGCGCATTTCTTGGGAGATATATTGCCAGTTTCCTCCCTTGAATTCTTCCTTTTTGAGCATGGCGGTGACTGGGATCTCATTGATGGATATGATTAATCCGGTGCTCTTTGCGGAGATTACGATTCCTGTGAACTCTTCGCCAATCTTTTCTTTCATGAAGGCGTTGTTATAGATTCTTTGGATGTCTCTCTCGGCACTATCGGCTTCGAGTTCTTGCTCGGATGCTACGCTCGACCAATGTTTTAGTTGATCATATTCGATCTTCTCGTTGCTGCTGCCTAAGAGATGAATTTTACAAAGGTGATGAATTACAAGGTCGCAAAGTCGTCTGATAGGGCTGGTGAAGTGTGTGTAATCCTCCATAGAAAGACCGAAGTGGCGGATGTGGCGCACAGAGTATTGTGCTTTTTTCATGCTGCGGAGGATTATCCTATCGAACACGCGGTGGTAGTCCTCATTTGGAAGTGAGTTGAGTAGCGCTTGGATGCTTTTATTGAGGTTTTTCTCTTCAATAAAAGGTATACCATAATATGAAAGAATGTTTGCCATCTCTTCGATTTTGTTTTGATCCGGGTCTTCGTGTATGCGATAGATGCTGGTCTTTGCTTTCTCTGATAGCTGTTTTGCGACATATTCGTTAGCGACGAGCATAAAGTTCTCGATCAGCTTGTGACTTTCTGTCTCTTCTTCTAAGGCCATTTTGCGCATGAAACCGTTGTCGTCATAGTGATAGAGTATATCGGGAAGGTCAAAGAAGATGTAACCTTGATTGAGTCTGTGCCGACTGAGCTGTTTAGAGAGTTTGCGAGCACTTTGGAGGGATTCAATTACTTCTGCAGGTAGCTTAGTGCTCTTGTTTTCAAATAACTCGTCAACCTCTTCATAGGAAAGACGATGCTTAGAGCAAACTATGCTCTCGTGAATGGATTGTTTTTGGATTTTGCCTTTTGAGTTGAATACTGTCTTCACACTAATGCAAAGCTTGTCTTCATCGGGGCGCAAGCTACATAACTTGTTGGAAAGAGCTTCGGGTAGCATTGGGATCACTTTTTTTGGGAAATAGAAGCTGTTTCCGCGGATTGACGCTTCTTTATATATCTTGCTATGTATTCCTACGTAATGAGATACGTCTGCTATATGAACCCATAGTATCACATTGTCACCGCTATATTCAAGTGATATAGCATCATCAAAGTCTTTTGCAGAGATAGGGTCGATGGTGAAAGTAAGAAGGTGTCTGAGGTCTAAACGTCGCTTTGTTTCTGCCTGGCTGATCTCTGGACTGATGTTCTTTGCTTCCTCTAAGACTTCATCAGGGAAGCTAAGAGGCAAATTATATTGACGAATTACGGACAGCAATTGTATCTCAGGATCGTCGCTGGGACCCAATACTTCGACGATCTTGCCATAAGGATACTTTCCTTCTTGTTGAATGCCCCAATTTTGAACCTGCATAATCACTATTTGATTTGATTTCGCATCACCTATATCAGTGATCTCGAACCACTTATGTATCTTGTGATTGCTGGGAACAAAAATCCAACGATTATACATCTTTGTAATGGAGCCGGGGATTTCAGAGTTCGCTCTTTCAAGGATTTTAACGATATTTGCTCTATCGCCATATTCACCGCCTCTTTTAAGTTCTATCTGCACGAGATCACCATGAAAGGCATTTAGTGTATCTTCGCCATCGACAAAATAGTCCCTTTCTTCAGTTCTCACGAAAGCAAATGATCTATCACGTGCTAAAGATGTGGCGTCAAACTTGCCGGTTATCAGCCTTGCAGGAGTGGTGGATTGTTTAGAGATATCCTTAATTTTAGTGGTTTGCTGTTGCACTCTATATCGCTTGCTATCCTTTAAGATAGCACCACTAAGTAAAAGTGATTTCAAGGTCTCAGAAAGGGCTTGTTTTTCCTTTCTTGTTCGGGCAATAGCCATGGTCAATTCACCATAAGTGAGACCACCCTCGCCCTTTGATTTTATTGTTTCAAGCACGAGTTTTTCAAAAGCCCTAAGTTCTTTTTTATTCAAAATTGTTTCCCAATCTTTTCTTTCAAGATTTCGAGCAGTTCATCCTTTTCTTTTTGGGTTTTTGAGAATCTAAGAGACAGTCCTCTGAAGGGATCAAGCCTTCTAGGTCGCACAAAAGTTGATAGCATTACACCTCGTTTATCATGATAAAAGCAGCCAAAATCACTATATGGACGCGATATTGTGACAAATATATACCTAACTTTAACCTCAGTATCGAGTAACCAATATTCAGTCATAATGAAATATGGTAATAAACTGACAATCATAAGTATGCTGCCAAGAAAGAAATACAATGGAATTTGCCAATTTACAACAGCAATTAGATAAAGCATTATGTTCAAAATTATTAGAAATATTATCAATAGGGTAGAGGGGAAAGGACGTTCGGCAAAAGGCCAAGATTTCCAATATAAAAGATGTTTATGAGACATTGTGAGCGATCTCCCTGCATTTTTCAATTTCTTCTTTGATGATGATAATGTTTTGGAATGTAGCGTTATTAGAGAACTTAGAGCCCAAAGTATTGGCTTCCCTCTGCATCTCTTGCAAGATAAAATTAAGATTCTTGCCGATCTCTTCAGTGTTATTAATCGTCTCCAAAAAGAGCTGAATATGTGATTCAAGCCGTGTGATTTCTTCATGAACATCATATTTATCTATATATAAAGCTAGCTCTTGCACTAGTCTTTGCTCAAGAGTATCTATCTTAAAGTTCTTTGTAACAGTCTCAATACGCCCCTTCATCGATTCAAAAAGTTCATCTTTATAGGGTTGAATCTCATGTTTAACTGCCTCAAGTGCGATGCTGATGGCATCTATAGAATCAATAAACACTTGCTTAATATTCATTCCCTCATCTGAAAGAGATTTATCAAGTTCACACAATGCATTATGAAGTACATTTCTGACGATATCAAGCATTAAACTATCTTCATCTAACTTGCTATCAAGCTCAAATATGCCGGGTTCACGGAATAGAATATCAAGTGGAATATCCTGTGTTAGCGAAAGAATATTCAAAGCTTTTTTGAGTGCTTCATAGTGCTTTCTCAATTTAAGCTCATTTACGGCGATATTTGGCTCTCGCTGATCATCTATGTATAGGCGAAGCTCGATCGTGCCTCTTTTGAGCTTAGAAGCGACCATCTTTCTGATCTCATATTCAAAAAAGTTTAGTTCGCGAGGGAGGTAGGTCTTCAGATCAAAGAAGCGACCGTTGATACTCTTGATCTCAACATAGACTTCGATGTCATCCTTTTTAGTTCGGCTTTTACCGAATCCAGTCATGCTTTTCATAACTCACTCCAGCTTATTAAAATCACATTATAAGAAACGGGGAATAGGGCATTATCATACACCTCAATGGGATAGCTCAAATGGCTCAGGTTTACATAACATGTGTTAAGCGAAAACATAGGCTACTCGCAGATCAAGGTGCCGGCTGTGGCGTTTAACACCTTTGCACGCTTGATGGTTCCTATATCATTTGCGTCGCCACTCAAAACGCAGATCTTAAAATCTCGGCTTTTGCCGGAAACTTTCTCTTTACTTTTCTTGCTGAAGCCTTCGACATAGACTTCAACTTCTTTGCCGATCATTTCGCGATATTTATCGAGCGTGATCTTTCTTTGCAGTTCAATCATTTCCTGAAGCCTTTTTAATCTTTCCGACTCGGGAACCTGATTTTCATAGTTTGCTGCTTCAGTACCTTCACGCGGGCTATATTTAAAACAAAATGCATAGTCAAAGCCGATTCTTTCCATTGCTGAAAGCGTTGCCTCAAACTGTTCTTTGCTTTCTCCGGGAAATCCTGCGATCAGATCGGTAGTAAGCGCTATATCTGGCACGGCTTTGCGAAGCTTGTCAACGATTAACATGTAATCTTCAATACTATATGATCTATTCATCCTTCTAAGGACTTTGTTATCGCCGCTTTGCATGGGTAAATGGATGTGGTTACATAGGATAGAACTATTTGCCATTGTTTCAATTAGCTCGTCAGACAGGTCTTTAGGATGTGATGTGATAAATCTCAATCTTTTAATGCCTTCAAAATCCTTTTCTATCTGTCTTAAGAGGGCTGGAAAAGCCATTCCATCAAATAGATAGGAGTTTACATTCTGCCCTAAAAGGGTGATATCAAACATATTGCTACTCAGAGCCTGCTCAATATCTTTTTTGATATCAGAATATGGCCTACTTCTTTCTCTACCACGCACATACGGGACAATGCAATATGAACAGAAATTATTACAGCCGCGCATGATCGTGATGAAAGCGCAATGTTCGCCCTGATGCTTAGGGATGATTCCCTCATAAATCTGTTCAGAATCAAAGCCAAGCTCTGAGCCACAAGTTTCTCTTAATATCTCAGGAAGCGCATGATATTGATCCACTCCGACGGCAAAATCAATGCCGAGATCATCGCTAACAAGCCTCTCCCCAATCCTTTGCGCCATGCAGCCCAGCAGGCCAATCTTGAGACTCGGCTTCTGAATTTTACGATGTCGCTCATTGGACACACGCCCTAAAACTCGCTGTTCAGCGTGCTCTCTCACAGAACAAGTATTAAACAAAATGATATCTGCATCATCGATGCTATCAACTTGTTCATAACCATCATTATCTAACACGGAAATGATTAGCTCGCTATCTGATACATTCATCTGGCAGCCATAGGTTTCTATATAATATTTACGCTTTATTTTCATTGATTAACTTCTTTAAAACTTTCACTAAATGATATGATATCTTGCAATTGTTCAATAGCAATAGTTTGTTTTGCATCGCAGATACTATTATCTGGATCGAGATCGCATTCAATCATCAAACCCATTGCACCTGATGCAATTGCAGCTTTTGCAAGAGCCACAACAAAGCGCCTATCCCCCGCTGCATGTGAAGGATCGACGATGACCGGCATTGTATAATTTGTCTTGAGCACAGGAACTGCCGATAAATCAAGCGTGAAGCGAGTTTCTTGCTCAAAGGTTCTGATGCCTCTTTCACAGAGAACGATATTTGCCTTTCCATTTTGTTTAATGTAATTCGCCGCCTCAATCCATTCCTTATAAGTAGCAGATATGCCTCGTTTAAGAATAATGGGATTGTCAACATTACTCAATGCTCTCAAAAGAGGATAGTTATGCATATTCCGAGCTCCGACGGTCAGCACATCGATATGCTCTGACATAAACTGAATTTTATCGATCTGTGTGACCTCAGAAACAGTTTTCATCCCGAGCTTCTCACCCACTTCCGAGATAATCATGATGCCCTCATCTTGCAAACCTTGAAAGCTTTCACAAGTTGTCCGCATCTTATATGCTCCACCTCTAAGATATTCAATGCCAAGTTCTTTCAGCACTTTTGCCGTAGCATAGAGTTTGTCATAACTCTCGATCGTGCAAGGACCGGCAATGATTTTGAAAGTATCTACGAAGTCATTCATTTCAAAGACCTTGCATAGCCTAAGTTGATTCCGTCATCATTAAAACTGAAGTAAGGAATATTGCATTTTGACATGAGAGCTCTGAGGATTCTCGCCACAAAGAACATAGAGAATCTATCTCGCATCTCTTCATCCTCCACCATTTCAACAACTATTATCCATAATTTCAGAGTCTCTTTACAGTCGATCAATTCCTCAAAATCATAGAGTACACGTGAATCAAGCACTTCGCTTCCTCCAAAACAGGATTGATGAAAAAGCTTCGCCGTAAGTCCTATCAGGACAACATTCTCGATGCCCTCAAACTTAAGTTTATCGATAGCATCACAGACGATATTGATGGCCTCTTCGCCCTGATTATGCGCCTTAATGAGGCTCACCAAACCGAAATCTAAGGAAACACTTTGCACTCTGCCGCCCTTGTTGAGCCAGGAAATCTCAGTCGTCATACCGCCGATGTCCAAAACGAGGCTCTTTCGTGGGTCTGACATAGTCTCAGCAACAGCTTCCCAGCCATATTGAGCTTCCTTTTTTGCTGATATAATCTTAGTCTGATATCCCCAACGAGATTCTGCCCAATCCAAGATCACATCTGCATTCTTAGCTTTTCGGCTCACTCCTGTAGCGATCAGCTTCTTTTCAGATTCAAACTGAGCATCTATCTCTAAAAACGCCTCAAGATTCTCTTTAGCATTTTCTATGCTTTTATCAGATAGCATTCCATCCTCAAAACCACGAGCCAAACCCGTCGTAAGCCAATGTTTATGCAGTTTAATACCTTTACTGTGATTATAAAGAAGATAGTTAAAATTGTTTGAACCAAGGTCACATATGCTTATTAATCTGTCTCTTGGATATACTTTCTTAAAGTAACTTGCTAAGATCATGCCTGCAAGTGCTTCATTAGCAATAGACATCGCAGCACACTCACCAGCAATATTTGCAAAGATATGCTTCCAAGCATCGAGATCCATAGGTATTTCATCGATAAGCTGCGCAGACGGATAATCATCCAAACCACGAATGAGGCAAGGCTCTTCCGGGTAGTTCTTACGCGGCAGATACAGCATCGGCTTGCCTCTGGAAAGCACCTCCGCAAAGCTGCTATATCCCGGTTTACACATAACTAATCGACTGATCCGAATGAGCTCAGAAAAGTTCTCATCTTTCAGAATGCAGACATGATTAGTCACAGAACATCCTTCAAAGGGCGATAAAACGGTTCCTTTCCATGCCTTACAAATCACATCCAGCGGCAGCTCCATCTTGCCTTCTCCGCCAAACATGATCAGCAAGATATCATCATCCTTAGGAATAGAATATTTTCCCCAAATGTCTTCATTAGCGTGGCAGTTACGTACTATGAGCCCAACATCTTGAGGATTTCTAAATCCCGGCAAAGAGTTCTCACAACTACCTGTTTTAAGCCTGAAACAACCATCCAGCCTTCTATAAAGTCCATATATCGTATTCAAAACCGGCTTCATCTCAGGATCATCTTTAAACAGCTCACTATAAATGAAATACCAATCAAAATTAGTGACACCATAAACCGGCACATGCGCATATCCGCAAGCCTCGATGATGAAATATGGAATATCGGCAACCACGAGATCAATGCAATGTTCGCGAAGAAACTCAACTTCCTGCGCCACAATCTCTTCACGTCTGCCAAACAGCTTTAGGATAGCCTCTTTTGTGCCCTGATAATCGGTAAGAAGATTTTCTTTATGCACCACACCAACATCAATTTGACAATGACGATATTCCACACAGCCGCCATCAAGATTTTCAAAGAGAAACTGAGGCCTATCGGTGCAAATAAAGACCTCAGCACCAAAGCTCATCAAGGACGAAGCCAGCGCTGCCATGCGCGTAGCATGTCCAAAACCATGATTCGAAGGGTATATTGCAATTTTCACTTATTAAAACCTACTGTAAATATAATTTCATCTCATCAGATTTATTTTCAAAACGGATAACGAGTTTATTAGGCATGCAGATAATCGGCATAGAATTGCTAAAACCCTGTTTAACACAGCGTTTATCAGGACAATCCGCCTCGATAATCCCCGCTTTATTATCATTAATTTCAATCGTATTATGTTCATCGATTACAATAACACAATCTTCTGAAAGATCAAATCTTCCAAAAAGTTCAGCATCTTTATAGACCAAAACAACGCTGCCCTCTTCCCTCTTCCCCGGAATAAAAGCTATCACTGCAACCACGCAAAGCACTATGAGAATGATGTCTGCAATGGAAAGAGAGCGAAAGTAATTCTTAATCAAATACGCCATAAACTTCAAAGCCACAATTCTTGCATATTCCAGGCTGAATCAAATAATTCTGAGTATATCCCAATCTTCTTTCGATGAGCAAACTCCCGCATTCAACGCAGACGCTGTTCGCCATCATCATGCCAGGTAAATTCCCACCATACACCCAATTAAGTGATTCTTTGGCGATTTTGATAGCCCGAATGACATCTTCAACACTTGTCGCAGGAATATTGGAAAGATATGCCGGTCGATATGCCGAAATATGCAGAGGTATCTCGCTGGAAATAGAGGAGATAAACTGCGCCAAACCACGTACTTCCTCATCTGCATCATTCCTACCGGGAATCAGCAGCAAAGTGATCTCCAGATGCACCCCAGCCTCGAATACAGCCTTAATCGTATTCTTGACAGATTCGATCTGTCCTCCGCAAAAATCAGCGTAAAAACTATCGCTAAACGCCTTCAAATCGATATTCATCGCAGATATCTTGGGCAATATCTCCTTCAGCGGAGCATCATTGATAAAACCGTTGGAGATCAAAACGATTTGCACATCAGGATAAGCCTCTGCAAAGTCACAGATAAACTCATACCAAGTAAAGGGTTCAGTATATGTAAAAGCAACTTGTTTAGGACTCTCAGACAGCTTACAAATCTGATCATAAAGCATCGCTGGCTCTATTTCCCGAGTCGCAACCTCAAATTGAGAGCTTTGAAAGTTCTGACAGAAGTCGCATTTGAGATTGCAGGAGTTTGGTCCCAAGGATACAATCATCGAGCTGGGATAGAAGTGATACAGTGGCTTCTTTTCGATGGGATCGACAGCTAAACCAATGCTATGGCCATAGTTGATCGCCCACAGCTTGCCCTCGATATTTTTTCGGGAGCGACAGATACCACTCTGGTTTTCGCCCAAAACACAATAATGCGGACACAGTTCGCACGCAAGCTCTCCATCTGGGAGCTTCATATAGTGCATAGCTTCTCTGTGTCTTAAATCCATTTTTCAATCTCTTTTATGTGATTCTGAAGTGCAGTAGCATTTTCCGTCAAGGCATATTTTCCTCTTTCACCCATTTCACGCCCAATCTCTTGATTTGTGATAAAATACGTAATATCCTTCTCGAGCTTATCTTGAGAGGAAACCCTAATTGCATCATATCTTTTCAGGATCGTTACGGAATCACGGCAAGACCGATGATATTCCCCGATAATCGTAGGTTTTGCATAGAAAGCAGGCTCCAAAGGATTGTGTCCGCCATAATCATAGAAAGAGCCTCCGACTATCGCCAAATCAGCACAAGCATAGGCCATATTGAGTTTCCCCAAGGAATCAACTAAGAGTATATCAAAATCCCGGCCGCCACTACCAATTTCAGATAATCTGACTGCCGAAAAGTCCTTTAACAATGCCGCAACTTCATCACAACGCTCCGGATGCCTGGGCGCAAGAATGAGTTTAAACTCAGCAAAAGAATGCTTTATCGCACGAAACGCTGAAAGCATAAGCTCCTCCTCCTTAGGCCGCGAACTACCCCAAACTGCGATGTAATCATCATTCGCAAAGCCCCATTTAGTGCGGAGCTCGTCACTATCATAATCAGGCAAATCCACATTGAACTTCAGATTTCCGCCCACAATGACGGGATCATCAAAAAGCTTGTCAAAGAGTGACTTATCCTCATCACTCTGCGTGATGATGCATTTCACTGAGCCACTGATCTTATTAAGCAGTGATCTAAAAGGCATAAATGATTTGTATGTTTTCTGTCTAATGCGCGCATTCACAAAGATTAACGGGATATTCCTCAGCGATGCCAGAGCTAAAAGATTTGGCCAAATCTCAGTTTCAACGACCAGGATCAGTCTCGGATTCAAGTTTCCAAGCTGCCTTTTCCGAAAGCTGCCTATATCCAAAACAGAAAGCCTAACCTCTATATCTGGGAAAGCTTTCTGAGCATGAGCTCTTCCTGTAATCGAGACTGTATTGATCACAAAGGGCAACTTTTGATCTTGCAAATAGCGCAATAAAGGCATGACAGCATTAATCTCGCCCACAGAGGCAGCGTGAATGAGAATAGGTCTATCAGTTCGTTGGTCCGGAATCTGAATTGACTGAAGATATCCGCGGCGTTTAACTGCATATCTGACTATGGGGTAGCCTAATCGATAGACTATCTCTAAAATACTATTTGCGATAAAATAAGTCAGGGGCAGTTTCATTATCTTTGTTCCTAAAAAAATGGACGCCATGTGGCGTCCAAAATGGCGGGAGCGACGAGACTCGAACTCGCGGCCTCTTGCGTGACAGGCAAGCGTTCTAACCAAACTGAACTACGCCCCCAGCGTCTTTCAATGTGTAAAGGTAGAATCAATTTCTTAAATCATGCTTATTTTGTCAAGACTTATTTAATGACATTTTAATAGTTTTCATTGATCCACATGATTAGAATCATACAACTCTCATAAACATAATAAGATAAGCATAAAAATTATTTTATTAATCCACAAACTCTCTCCAAAAGATTGATTTTTTATCACATCTTCCCTATCCCCTTCTCTCCTATATATATACGCTTATCGTCTGCTTATGATATGCTCATGCTGATGACCACATCATGACCATATCATGACCAGAACCCAGTAAGTAAGAGGGTAGAACGATGCATCTTGTAAGAGGCAGAAACCGTGATTTTTCATCAATATCAAAAAAATGAGCCCGAGATAAACCCGGGCTCTGCTGTACCTTTAATCTTATAAACACATCAAAGAGGAAGTGATACGCGCTGTCCAGTCTTTGCTGATTGATAGATTGCTTGGATAATTTCAACAGACTTGCGACCATCTCTTCCATTGGTTGAGGGGATAGTTTTGCCTAAAAGAACGTCGATCACATTTTGATAATAATAGCTGTGTCCAAATCCGTAAACATTTGGCGGGTTGTAGTTTGAATCAAAAATAGCCCTGTCATCATCGTCATACTCTTCAAACTCCCATTTTTCTACCTTATTAACAGCTACTCCGCCGATCTTGACGGTTCCCTTTTCACCGATGATGGTGATTGAACCTTCAAAGTTCTTTGGGAAGGTAAGCATTGTGACATTTATTGATGCGATGATGCCACTTCGAAACTTAAGTATAGCTGAGCCGGTATCTTCGGCCTCGATTTTGCGCGCCATCGTGGAAGTAAATGCCGAAACGCTATCAACATTGCCTAAAAGCCAATAAATAGCATCCACATAGTGACTTGCTTGGTTCATAAAAGCACCACCGTCAAATTCCCAAGTCCCGCGCCATTTCTCAGCATCATAATATGCTTGAGGGCGTTGCCAAAACACGTTTGCCTGAGCATAATAAATCTGTCCGAATCTATTTTTATCAATAGCTTTCTTCAAGAGTTGCATAGTGCTATTCAGCCTATTTTGCTTCACCACAAAGAGTTCGACGTTGTTATCATCACAAGCCTTAATAAGACGGTCTGCATCCGCAATATTGGTTGCCATTGGCTTTTCTGTCAGAACATTCACCCCAGCCTTTGCGACATCGACACCCTGTGAGGGGTGCAAACCGCTGGGCGTGCAAATCGATACTAAATCGAGCTTTTCCTCTTTCAGCATCTGATGATGATTTGTGTAAATGTTTTTAATGCCATAGGTTTCCGCTGCCAGCTTTGCTTTTTCGGGATTAGTATCGCAAACAGCCACAAATTCAGCTTCAGGAATCTGGGTAATAGCTTCAAAATGGTTCTTAGAGATCCGGCCGCAGCCGATGAGCCCAAGTTTAATTTTTGTCATGGAATGACTTCTCCTTTAATCCTTATCAATTAATTTATTGACTCGTTCGCTGATGAGTTCAGTCACAGCCTCACGAGAATATGTTTTTGCAATGAGAGCTCTGCCGGATTTCCCAATCTGAGCTCTGGTTTCTTCATGGTCTAACAAAGTTTTAATCTTTTCTACAAAAGCATTGTTATCGGCGGCAGACATGATATCCACTTCGTCGTCGGCTTTGAGGCTTTCCACCACATTCGGGGTGGTGACGACAGGGATGCCGCAAGCCATGGCTTCTAATGCCTTATTCTGGATGCCGGCACTGAAATACAGCGGGGCAACAAAGATATCACTCTTGAAAAGCTCTTCATAAAGATCATCTACGAAGCCCAGAACATGAGTGTTATTTTGCCCGTGCAAAGCTTGAACTTCAGGCTTAGGATTTGCACCGACAATATAGAATTGCAGATCTGGATGGTCTCTAATCAATGCAGGCATAATCTTTTTAGCAACATTCTCAGCCGCGACGATATTGTGCGGAACACTCATGTTGCCGGTGAATATTAGCCTATTTTTAAGCCTTGAATCGGCGATTTTTTCCGGAATAAACACTTGATTTGGCATGATTGTGCTACGCTTGTGATCCTTGAGACCCATGGTGCCGATATCGACTGGCGAGATCACCCAATTCTCGGCGAAGAGATTGGCGGTATCGAGCTCATATTGCGCAGTGCGCTCGCTTTCCACATGAAAGAAGAGCTTCCTGATGCCGCTGATATGCTCCAAACTTCGTTTATATTCCAGCGAAATGCAGTCCGTATAATCCAAGATAACCTGGCTGTCGCTGAATATCTTGGCATAGGGAACCATGCGAATCAGATGGGTATAGACCAAATCATAATGATTGTCTTGTTTAAGCTCTTGAAGCTTTCTCATGAGATTTTTGTTTTTATAATATGCCACTTGGAAAGGAGTCTTTGATGGGATATTGAACGCCATGTTTTTAAGTGCTCTTTGTTTCGTATGTTCAATAAAATAGGTGTGAGGAATCTCTTTGTCCAGCACGCTCATAGCTTCGGAATCGATGGATTTATCCACCAAAGAAGCCAAGGTAAGCTCACCTAATTTGTTTAATTCACGCAAAAAGAATAGGGTTCTGACCTTGTCCCCCCTATCCGGCGGATATGGTATTCTGGAACTTAAAAAAAGGATTTTCAATTCTACTCCTTGTTTAGCAGCTCTGAATATATCTGCAGATATTTTTCCTCTTCGGCTTCCCAGGACATGTGGCTAAATACAAATTCTTTGCCGATAAATCCTCTCTGGGCAAGCTCTTCGGGCTTGGATAGCATCTCTTTAATGGCTTTAGAGATCGATTTTACATCCTTAGGGTCAATATATCTACCGCTGTCGGAGTTGTCAAGCAGTTCTATATTAGCCGGGATATTTGAAGCCAAAATAGGCAAGGATGCCGCCATATATTCAAGCATCTTGGTGGGCAAGCAATGCATGTTGTTTGGATTTGGGAAGATCATGTGTATCCCCAGCGCGCATTGTCCCAAAAGCTCTGCCGCCTCTTCCCTATTGATAAAACCGTGTTCCACAACCTTGCTAAATCCGGGCAAGTTGCAAACCTCGTCTCGCAATTCTGGCGGCTCGAAGCTTCCGGCAAGATGCAGCTTGCAATCAATATTTTCAATGGCTTTGACCAATTCTATGATGCCGCGTTCTTTGGTAATGCTGCCTAAATAGCATAGATTGCGGCTTTTATAACGCTGTTCGTTGACGGCGACATTCTCCCATTCGGCAAGAATGGGATAGTTGTGAATCACAGGGATTCCGCCAAATTTATCAGCAATATGCTCGGTGACGGTCATGGATTGTTCAAAAATATTCAGTGCGGTTTTCTCCACGCTTCTTATGGCTTTGGCAAGGATAAAGCTTTGGAACTTATTAAGATAGTCTTTATGAGTGAGCAAGTCGGAATAAGATTCGTGCATATCATAGATCACCGGCTTACGGCTTAATTTTCTCAGCCATATCGCCATCGGAATCAATTCCGGGTCGTGAATTTGATAGATATCGGCAGAGATGTAAAGTGCTCTTCTAAGCAGCTTCATAGGAGTCACTATCATGCGTTTGAGCCTTCCTTCAGCAGCACCTACGTCTTGGATGATGACGCCATTCTTTCGCTCGTGCCTCATTCCGTCTGCAACCACCAAATGCACTTTATAGCCAGCTTTTTCGAGGCTCATACACTGTTTATAAAAGACCCTGACATCAGTTCTTTTGTGCACGGAGCTGAGATGGCAGGCGATAAGCTCATGTTTTGGCTTGGGATATAAGGAGATGGTCTTTTTCACGATATTACGGATGTCATAATTCTGCGTGGCATATTCTCTGATATGTTCCCGATCCCAATCGCTTGAAACCAGCTCTCTTATGCCGTGAGCAAAAGCATCGCTGTCTTTGGGCGGAACGATGATACCAGTCTCTTCTGTGACGATATATTCACTTCCACCGTTGCGAGTCGCCAAAACGGGCAAACCAGACGCCATTGCTTCGATCACCGTGATGCCAAAGCTCTCAATGAAACTTGGATGAACCAGCGCATCATGCTCTTTGAGGAGCTGAGCAACCTCGCTTGGAGTCTTGCTTCCCAAAAACTCAACTTGCTCTTCAAGATGATATTTACTCGTCAGGTTCTGAAGCTCTTCTTTATAAGCTCCATCGCCCACAATGCTTAGTTTCAGCGAGCTGTCCCCCACTTTAGAGAGAGCTTCAAGCAAGACCTGAACTCCTTTATGTTCTACTAAATATCCAATATATATCAATCTTTTGATTTCCTGGCTGCTTGCTTGCGGCGTGAAAAGCTCTGTATCAATCCCATTGGGAACAACCACCACGTTGTTCCTTGAAACTCCATGTTTTAAGAGAATGTTCTTTGTGTGTTCGGATACGGCAATGATCTTATCTGCACCATGATATGCATGCAACATCATCTTATTCATATATTTGATAGATAATAGTGTCTCCAAAACAGCTTGATGTTCAGTGATAACATAAGGAATCCCCATTTGTCGCGCGAGTGATGCAACCGCAACCCCATCAGGAAAACAGAAGTTTATGTGCAAAAGGTCAATCTTCTTTCGCTTGTTTAGAAACCACAATATCGGTGCGATGGCAAGCCTTTCAAATAAAGGAACAAATGCCCGCATGAAATTCTTGGGAAACAGCACAAATCGTGGGTGCCATATCCTTATTTTACGTCCTTCAAAGTTCTCAAAGCGAATGTGAGGAACCCCTTCGACGCTTTTCCTTCTGGACTTAACAAAATATCCAACCGGTGCTATTACATCAATATCAATATTCTTAGGATAGTGAGCAAGGTTTTTCAGAACAAAGTTGCCCTTCGTTGGCTCAGCCGGGTTTGGATAAATGCTATTAATGAATAATACTCTCATTATTTCCTCTAATTTTGCTTAAAACTGATTGAACAATCTGGAATATGTCTCTAAAATCTTCTTTTCTAATGATGAGACTGCTTATCTTGCTCTCTTTATGAGTTGTAAAATACCAAACAAGTAAAATTACACACCACAGTGGATAAACGATGGATGAAGCAATCGCAGCACCGTTGTATCCATATATCGGGATGATGAAATAACTGAGCAAAACCTTGATAGAAGTTGCGATGAATGGCGCAATAATCGTGAAAACAGGGAAGCCCTTGCTCCAAAGAAAGGTGTTGAACAAAGAGCCAAGCGTGAGCCCAAATATCGCTGGAATCATATACATAAATGCATTATATGCACCGATGTACTGACTTGTGTACATGAAGTTGATCACAAAATGACCCAATACAGCCATGCCAACAATGCAGACAATATTAAACGCAATCATCAAAATAAACACTTTTCTTAATATCTCAAGCGATGCCCTATCATCGTTTAATGCCGCAAACTTATTCAGGATCACGATGCCAATCATATTACTGGTGACGTTGATAATATCCACGAAATTAATCGCCAAAGCATATACTCCAATATCAGCAAAGCTGGCAAGTTGCTTCAGAATCAACATATCAACGCGCGTCATCATGATGAGTATATACTCGCTAAGAAATGCCCTGAAGCCCATGATATAGGAGCTTTTTACAAGCACCCAATCCCAAACAAACTTAAATGATGTCTGCTTGACTATCCTAAAGTGAAAGACTGTGATAACCAAAAACATAGCGAGTGTATATAAAAGAAAGCTGCTCTCCATCCGAAATGACTTTTTGAAAGTCCAAAACAGCGGCAAGATCAAGACCATAAAGAAGATGGTTGGCAACATCAACTGTAAAGAATAATCCTTTATTTCATTCATGCCAATTGATATCACCTTCTGCCGATTGTGCATCAAAAACAAAGCGATATAAATAGCCAATGCAATAATCACTAAGGGATGATATTCCGCTCCACCTAAGATACGATCCGAGAAGAAAGCAAAGATGATCAAGCTGACGATCATGCTAAGCCCAAAAGTGATCAAAGAGAGACTATATAAGGCGCGCGGGTCAGCTTTCTCCCTTTGCAGGCTATACATAAAAGACTTTGAAACGCCGAAATCAAAGAGCATCCAAACCACAGAATTCACGGTAAAAAGATAAACATATCTTCCCCGAAGGTCGGGACCCAAAAAGCGAGCCAAAAACCAATTGACCACAAAAGCCGTGATCATCGTAATAGCTTGTGCGACAGTGGTAAAAGATATGTTTTTCTTAAGATTAATTTCGCTCATATAGCTTCTGCCAGATGCCTCTGCTTAGGGCAAGCATTACAAAGATAATACCGATGATTTGCACAAGGGAAAGCATTTCTTTGAGGAAGAAATATGCCAAGATGGAAGCAAGCGCGGGCTTCAAAAAGAAATAGAGCGAAGTCTTATATGCCGTAAGCGCTTCCATAGCATTGAAATATAAGATATATGCGATGCCTGAGACAAACACACCTAAGTATAGGATGATGAGCACATTGCTGAGACTCAACTCAAAGCTCATATCGATCTTCAAGAACATATTGATGATAGTGAGTATCACGGCACCCGAAAGGAAAGTGAACGAGTTTGTGAAAAGGTTTCCATAGCTTGCGATAGCCTTCTTGGTGAGAACTGTGTAGAGTGCAAATGTGATGGACGCCAAGATGGCAAAAACGATTCCAAAGGGCAGGTTTTGGAATGTGCTTTGCAGGATGTCCTTCTCCCCAAGAACAATGACAATCAAACCCAGCGCACCCAAGACCAAGCTCAAGACATGGTGTTTATTGACCCTCTCTTTTAAGATCAGGTGTGCAAACACGCTCACAAATAGCGGATTCATGCTAACAATTACTGCTGTGAGCGATGCTTTACCATACTGTATTGCAAATTGAAGGAGCAGCATGCTGATTACGACATTGAGAATTCCCAATAAGCCGAGCTTTAGCATGCTGCTCGCATTAACTTTAATTTCTTTCTTTGCCACATCTCTGAGCGCAAAAGGCAAGAGCACCAACCCGCCGATCAGAAAACGCCAAGCCGTGATTGAATATGGCGTCATCTGCTCTGCCAAGAGCTTTCCTGAAAGCTCTAAGGAAGACCACATGCAGATCGCAAGCAGGCTGAAGATATGGCTTTTAAGTTTCAATTTACTTCATTAAGATCATTTTCTTGCTTGAACTATATGCTCCCGATTTGAGACGGAAGAAATAGATTCCGCTGCTGAGGCTATTACCGCTATCATCTTGTCCATTCCAAACATAGCTATTCATTCCGGCATTGGCTTGAACGATATTATGGCTCTTCACCAGCTGTCCCTTTTGGTTATAGATAGAGATGTTTGCAGGTGCAGCCGTTTCCATTTGGAACTGAATCGTTGTTTCAGGATTGAAAGGATTAGGATAGTTCCCGATCAGCTTGATAGGTGCTGGCGTCAATGCATCATCATCGTTTGAGACAGGATTGAAGTCAGCCAAACCACGAGGCGTGATCTGCACTGTATCTTGGAAATGGCCGACTAATCCACGAACGGTGAACGGTACAGTTGGAATAGCACTGCCGATATAGTCAGATTCAGCGAAAGCAGTTCTGAAAGTCATAAGACCGGTTGCATCTGCGAGGTCATAGTTTTGGCCTCCCTCAAACGAGCCACTCGCATTTTGAATGCTTGCATCAAGAATAGTCACCAAGCGGGATTGATAGTTAAAGTTACCAATGTCACTATTGAGAACGGCAACTGTCACGACAGTTTCATAAATAGGATTTCCGCTGGATACAGCAGGACCGGGATCAGATACCGGGATGAACTGCAAGGTCTCAAAATATTGGCTCAGTCTGCCGGTCAAGCCATTGATTGCATCCCCAATCTCATAGTTTGTAGTAATAGCACCGGGAGCATCGTCAATCAAGATAGCGCCGACAGAGTCTTGCACATATTTTTGATTGCGGGATGTACGTTTGTAAGAGAGGATTGCATCTCCGGTAACCTTATAAACAGTGCTGTTATCGGCTATACTCATTCTCAATGCAGCGAGATTTTCAACCGGGATTACAAAGCTATAATCAGCTGTGACAACAGCGCTCGGCTCAAAGCCATCAGCATATCCAATTGCTTTGATGGTGGTTGGGGTATCAATACTGATCGTGCCGACATAAAGAGTTGATTCTTGCGAAGGAATGGTGCCATCAAGAGTGTAATAGATGCTGGCGCCATCGGTACTCGTTGATATTTCCACTTCGATTGGCTCGTCATAGAATCCTGCGGGAGGGTTGAAAGTGGGATTGCTTACAAAGTTCATTCCTGAACCATATTCCGTCCATGTGATGTTATCGATTGTCACTTGGCGATTTTGTGTTCCACCTTGAATGTTTCTCAGCTCGATGACCACATCGCCGGGAATATTCACGCCATTGACCACAAAGTTATGAACAGTGTCATCAGCACCCGAAGCACCACCAAAGGTGATGGATTCAGCGATGAGGTTGTCGTTCACATAAAGTGCTAATTGTCTATCACCTGCACTGGTATATGCCTTACGCATCTGCACGCTGAAGTTTCCAATGCCACCGGCGATGGGTTCAGAATAGATTCTGCTTCCTTCACCGCTTCGGCGTAAGATCATGCCATTGCCGTCGATAGGGTTTGAGTTGTTTCCGGCAGTGGTGCCGGTCACATGAACGTGAAACCACTCGATATCGTCCTCACCAACGAAGCTACCATCGATATAGTTCGTCCCGGTATATTCGAAGTTATCAAAGGTTTCCAGTCCTTGTGCCCAGATCGAAAAGGCAGCGACAAGGATAAGGGCGACTAAGATCGTTTTTTTCATAATTTCCTCCACGAAATTATCTGTTAATCTGATGTTTATTTATACTACAAAGATTCTTGCGACCATGAGTGCGGCATAGAGAAAACTCCCGCTCAGCAAGATGCTGTCGGTTCTATCCAATATTCCGCCATGACCGGGAATCAGGCTTGAACTATCTTTTACTTTACAAAATCTTTTGATCATTGACTCGCTCAAATCGCCAAGCTGTCCAAAAACTCCGGCAGACAGGCATATTAAACTCGACTCAAGCAAACTAAACTCGATAAAACTATTAAAATATAACAAAGCTGATAAAAGCACCGATGCAACAAATCCAGCGATGAAGCCTTCTAAGCTTTTTCGCGGACTCACCGCAGTGATATTTCTTCTTTTACCAAAGCGCATACCAATAAAATAAGCCGCTGAATCGACTATCCAAACAATGATTATTAGGGCAAGCAAAATATTCTTTTTATCATAATAAATGTCGAGTTTATAAAGAAGTGCCGGCATAAATGCAACATACAAAGTTCCGAAAAGACTTGAAAATGTTTGCGGCAAACTCTTTTCTTCATCCCAGATAAACAGTGCTAAAACAAGATTTGTGATAATGATAAAAACAAACAGAGCACTATCGATATTAAATATTGAAAACAAAGAAAAAAGAAGTGGGTTGAATACAAGCCAAAGAATTGAGGTCTGAATCCCTGCATTCTCCATCATTTTTCGATATTCAATCGAGCCCAAAAAAGAAATCAAGAGTAGCATGAGATATAAAAACAAACCACCGCGATAGATAGCAAAGATCAATATCGGGATAAAAAGAATAGATACTATCAGGCGTTTAGCAAGTTCTTGCATTATTACAGACCTCCAAATCGTCTAATTCTCTTTTGGTAATCGAGTATCGCTAAAAGCATATCAATTTTGCCAAAATCAGGCCACAAAACATCGGTGATATAAATCTCAGAATAGGCGGATTGCCAAAGTAGAAAGTTTGACAGCCTATGCTCACCACTGGTTCTGATGATGAGATCAGGGTCAGGCTGACCTTTTGTCCACAGATATTGGTTCATGTTTTCAGGTGTTAATGCCGAGATTTCCTCAGCGCTCAGTGATTTGATCGCCTCGATGACTTCCTGTCTGCCACCATAATTAAAAGCGATGTTCACTGTCATACCAGTGTTTGTGTGCGTCATATCAGCCATTTTCTGGATATCAGCTAAATAACCCGGCTCCAAACCTGCTTTTGTGCCGATAAATTGAACATATATATTTTGCTTGTTGAGCTCAGGGATCTCTTTGATAAGCCGTTCTTTGAGTAGCTTTAAAAGACCTTTCACTTCATCTTCAGGCCTATTCCAATTCTCCGTTGAGAAAGCATAAAAGGTCAGATAATCAAGCTTGAGTTCAACACATATTTCCACCACACGACGAATAGCTTTCGCTCCTTCCTGATGCCCAAACAGCCTGGGACGCAGACGTTTGCTCGCCCATCTACCATTACCATCCATAATGATGCCGATATGACGCGGCATGCGCTTCAAATCCACTTGTGCAATCAGTTCTTTTTCTTTATTTATCATAATGATTTCGTCTTTGCACTCAGCTTGAGCCAAGCATTGATAAAGGGATCAAGATCGCCATCCATGACCCTATCAACCTGACCGCTTTCGTGGTTTGTGCGGTGATCTTTCACCATCTGATAGGGCTGGAAAACGTAGGAGCGAATTTGATTTCCCCAGCCAATCTCTGTTTTACTGCTTTCTTGGCTTTTCTTTTCTGCTTCGCGTTGTTCTTCATAATACTGATAAAGTCGGCTTTTGAGTATTGCCATAGCTTTTTCACGGTTTTGAATTTGAGACCTTTCGTTTTGACAGCTTACCACGATATTTGTGGGCAAGTGCGTGATTCTCACGGCTGAATCGGTAGTATTAACGTGCTGACCACCCGCGCCGCTTGCACGGTAGGTATCGACCTTGATGTCTTTGGGATCAATCTCCACTTCGATATCATCATCAAAATCGGGATAGACAAAGACAGATGCAAATGATGTCTGACGTTTGCCTTGGGCATTAAAAGGGCTGATTCTCACGAGCCTATGCACTCCGATTTCGCTTTTCAAAAGACCATAAGCAAGATTTCCGCCGATCTGCACGGTGACGCTCTTGATGCCTGCTTCGTCTCCGGGAAGCTGATCGATGATTCCAAAGCTATATCCCCTATCCTCTGCCCAGCGCATATACATCCTCAGCAGCATCTGAGCCCAGTCTTGAGCCTCGGTGCCGCCAGCGCCGGCGTGTATGGTGAAAAGCGCATTATTGTGATCATATTTGTCATTTAACAAACATTCAACTTCAGCTATTTCTACGAATTTCTGATGGTTGTTATAAACCTCAATCGCTTCTTCAAAGAGATCGGGCATGAATTCTTCGTCCAAGATGTCGATAAAGTTTTGTAGCTCTTCGCCCACATTATCAAGCTTTTTGATGTGATCGAGCTCATCACGAATGAGAGCCACTCTCTTGCTAACGCTCTTTGCCTTTGCCTGATCGCTCCAGAAATCAGCATCATTCATAGTGTTTTCAAGTTCTTTGAGTTCGTTTTGCAGTTTATTCTTATCTAAAAGTTTGCGTATCTCTCGAACCTGATCAATCAGCTCCAAGCTTTCTCGTTTATAATCTGTATAATCCATTTATCTTCTCATTTATTTATGCTTTCAAGCAAGGTGTGGCAACAATGTGTCCTTTCAAGAACACCCTCAATACTATTGTATTAGAAGGAACTGCGCTCGCTGATCTCATGTGATTTATCAATATGTTTCTCATAAATGTTGTTTTGCTTATTTGCTCACTAATTTATTATAGATATCATCAGTGTCAGGTGCCATAATGAGTTTCTTTATATAGCTTTCCTCTTTGAGCCCCAACATCAGCCGCGAAAGCAGCCTGATATATTTTCTATCTTCAACCGCATTGGTGACGATCATAAACACAAGGTGAACCGGCTTTTTGTCTATTGCATTCCAATCCAAACCCTCTTCAATTCGCGCAATAGAGATTATACTCTGTTTAATATTTGCAATTCTCGCATGAGGAATGGCGACTCCGTTGCCGATGCCCGTGCTCGTTTCCTTCTCACGAGCGAAAACGGCAGCCTTTATAGATTCGGCATGGTCTTCGTCCATATCTTTATTTATATTGTCTATCAAAGCTTTAATTACTTGTTCTTTAGTGGTTTTCACAAAACTAAGCACCCGGTTTGGGGACATATAGGAGCTAAGGTCAAAATTATCTGTCATAACACTTCCTCACAGTATCGAGAATTATAACCAGTATTCTGATTTATGCCCTTTTGTCAAGGCAAAACAAGTGATTTATGATATTATGCTCGATTAATTGAATATGATTTTCATCTTGATCTACTTGTGCTCTGTAAAAGAGCCACATTTTCCTTAAGAATTTCACCATGATTTTTCATCTCTTTCAAGCGCCTTCCTTATATGGTTCTGGTCATGATATGGTCATGATGTGGTCATCACCATGAGCATATCATGACCATACGATAAGCTGAACCCAATAAGTAAGACACAGCAATGCAAGGTGTTATGAGTAGATTATGGAGTGAGCCTATGCTCTACTTTCTTGAGAATTCAAAAACGTCGAAGTCGTAACCAATAGAAAACATGGTGTTTATCTTTTTATTATCATTGAATGCTATATAAGCTCTGAGCGGTAAATAGTCCGAACGGAATCCAATTCCGGCGAAATAGCAATATTCGTCAAACATATTACCATTAAAAAGATGATCGCTTCCTTTTTTCAAAGCTTGAGCACCAATATCAATAAAAAGTTTGGAATGGACATTTGTGCTCAAAGAAAGAGTTGAAATAAGATAGTGGGGCGAGCTGATGGCATATCGTGAGTAACCCCGAAAGCCATCTATACCGCCTATCGGATAGGGGTCAAATTGATCAGAATTAACAGAGTCTAAATATGTGCCCAATGAAACCCCAAGATGGGTGCTAATGTTCTTAGTAAGCGGGATATAGGCGTCAGCGCTTCCGCGGAAACTGCTATAAATATAGTCCGAAACAGAAGTCGCACGCGCAAAGTTTAGCTTGCCGATACTCCTCAATCCGCGCTTAGGAAAAACAAAATCGTCTATACTTTCATGATAAGCTTTAAGCCCTACGCCAGTCACGATAAAATGTTGAGGTAGCAGATAATTTTCGGATATATCGTGATATAGCCCTGTGTCTGAACTATATAAAAAAAGCTCCATAATAGCGTGGTGCTTTGTGAATAAACCCAGCCCAGCGGTTCCCCCATATTCAAGCGATTTGACAGACTCGGTTTTGATATAATCTTCGTTATAGACGTTCAAGAGCTTTTCATTCACATAGGCAAAAATGCGGTAATAGACACCCCAAAGCTCTCCGAAGTTCTTGACATAATCAACATTAAGCTCGTTTCTTCCGCCCACACCAAGTTGCAAGAGAAACTTCGAATTCTTGAATAATTCGTTATTTGACATGAGGATCAAACTCACTGTGAGCTTGTCTTGCTCGTTATAAGAATTACTCAGCACCATGCGTCTATTCTTCTTTTCTTGAACGTGGATATTTAGGAGATAAGAGCCCTCATCAGCGGAAATAAGCTCGGGATAGACCACATGGAAATAGTCAGAGTTCCATAGTCTTTTTGAGGCTGCAATGATGTCCGCAACGCTATATTCTTTATCGAGTTGTAAGCCCAAATATTCACGCACTTTAGCAGGACTGATGCTTTCGTTGTTTATCACCTGAATCCGGCTGATATGATATTTATCTATCATTTGTAACTGTCTGATTTCTTTTGAGCTTGCAGTGCTGTGATATTCAGAGACAGCATGTCTGATCATATCGATGTTTTTTCTGGCATAAGCTTCGCCGATTGCGATGATTTCTTTGATGTTTTTGAACTCTGTGGATGAGATATCCCCCAAGTCCGGCTCGAGCAAAAGATCACAAAAATCTATGTTTTCTGTCAAGTTGCGCGTCATGCCGATGTTAATCGTCTGGTCCAAGATATCAACAATGCTCTTTAATTCATCGACGGATTTCAAAGATGAATTCACTTTACTTCCGATGATGAAATCTGCGCCCATTTCCTGCAATGCCTCGATAGGCAAGTTCTGGCTGATGCCTCCGTCAATATATGTGTCGTCACCAATCTTAAAAGGAATAAGTATGCTGGGAACCGAGATCGAGGCACGAACAGCTTGCATCAGAGAACCTTTTGAAAAGTGTCGAGCCTCGCCTGTTTCGATGTTTGTGGCAACAGCCCGGAAAGGAATGGGGAAACAATCGAAATCTTGCTCTTGGGCCGCTAATGAGAAGATTTCAAAGAGCTTGAGATTGATGCCGTTAACCCGCATTACACTGCTTGGTATTATTGGCTTAAAACCTTCTTCAAGTTCAAATTCTAAGCTTCCAACCGGTGTCCAACGCTTTTGACCGATATATAGATCATTGCGTGGCAGATTTTCAGCGGAAAGAATGCTCCAATCGAGATCAATAACGAGATTTTCAATTTCTACAGCATTATAACCCAGTGAATATAATGCGCCAACAACAGCGCCCAGACTGGTTCCGGCGATATAATCCGGGCGCAAATCTTCTTCTTCTAAAACCTTAAGTATGCCGATGTGTGCAAATCCGCGCGCACCTCCGCCTGAGAGAGCATATCCAAGCCCTTGTGCAAAGATTGGACAAATTAGTAAGCTGATTAAAAGAATCAGCAAAAGTCTTTTCATTTTCAGAACTCGCCAGGATCGTCCGCCGCCTCTACTTCTTCATCAACTTGCTCAAATTCTGCATTCTCGACTCTTTCTGTGACATATTCCAAGGTGCCAAACACGCAGGAAGATTCGATCTTGATTGCTTTAACACCTTCTTTTGCAATGTTTGTTACATTGCGTGTAGAGGTCGCTCCAAAAACAGTGGTAGGTTCGATCTTAAAAGAAAGATGATCAGGCAATATCACGGTCGCAGAGGCAAAGACGACAGATATCTCAATATCGTCAGAATCTTCTTTAAGCTCTCTCAAATCGATGGTTCCTGAAGAAAAGACGAGGTTATATTCTTCGCTTCCATCGGCTTTGTAATAGCTCTTACCATGTTTGGTAGTTTTACTTCTGACACTTACTTTGCCGCTTGTCACCAATATCTGTATCCCGAAGGCAATGATAACTATCCCCAGAAACACTCTTCCTAATGGGATGTGATAACCAAAGGATTTTAAGACGAGGGACACACCCCAAAGGATGAGTAATAGTCCCCAAAACGGGTAACC
>Ga0172382_10002444_pt1 | contig 31096 bp, 33 predicted proteins | sample Leawel138RmetaG_FD_122245 | JGI IMG/M metagenome (GOLD analysis project Ga0172382, IMG submission 122245) | Leachate microbial communities from a municipal landfill in Southern Ontario, Canada - Leachate well 138R metaG | ecosystem: Engineered > Solid waste > Landfill > Unclassified | place...
TCGAGCGGGTGGCGGCGCTGATCGCCGCCGATTTTCCGACCCGGGTCTATTATGTGCCGTTCCGCAACAACGCGTTCGATACCCATGTATATCAGGCCGATCAGCACGCGCGGCTCTGGTCCTACACCTCGGATCACATCGCCGCCTTCCTGCGCGACATGGACCGGCTGGGTCGTGCCGACGATGTGGTGCTCATGGCCTTCTCGGAATTCGGGCGGCGGGTGGCCGAGAACACCAGCCTCGGCACCGACCACGGGACCGCCGGTCCCGCCTTCATCATCGGCAAGCCGATCCATGGCGGGCATTACGGCGGCGTGCCCAGCCTGACCGATCTCGACGACGGAAATCTCAGGCATACCACGGACTTCCGGCGCATCTACGCCACGCTCATCCGCGGCTGGATGGGGCACGACGGCGTCGGCACCATTCTCGACCGGGATTTCGAGCCGCTGCCCGTCTTCGCATCGGCGGGCTGATCCGACCTCCATGCCCATAGGGGCACCAACGCAAGCAAGGGAAGCCATCATGTTCCAGTTCAGGACCGCCAGACTGCCAGCCGCGCTGGCAATCGTCACGATGGCCGCGCTGTCCGCAGCCGGGGCCGCCGTCGCGGAGGATTACCCCGAGCTCGTCGTGACGCTCGGCACCGACGACAATGTCTTCAATCCCACCACCGCCTCGGTGTTCCAGCTCGCCGGGGACCTGGGCTTCTATGACCGCCATCAGGTCAAGGTCACCTTCATCGGGCTGGACGGCACGCCCCTTGCGGCGGCGGCGCTGCAATCCGGTGCCGTCGATGTGGCGCATATCACTATCGACTCGGCCATCCGCCTTGCCGCAGGGAACAACCTTCCGGTGCGGGGCTTCCTGTCGGTCGAGGCGGGCACCCCGTTCCTGATCGCCTCGCGCGCCGACATCGCCACGCCCGAGGACCTCGCCGGGCGCAGCTTCGCGATCTCGGACAATGGCGGGCTCGATCATATCCTGACCCAGCAGGTATTGCAGAGCTTCGGCATCGACCCGGAGGCGCCGAGCTATGTCGCCATCGGCGCGCCGTCGGTCCGGGTCCAGGCGCTCGCGGTCGACCAGGTGGAAGCGACCACCGTCTCGGTCGGAACCTTTGCCGCCGTCGAGGACACGCCCGGCCTGCATGTGCTGGTGCCCCCCGAGGTATTCACCGCCCGCGCGCCCGCGCAGTCGAAATTCCTGGTGGCGCGCGAAGAGACTCTCGAGGAGAAGCAGGACGCACTCCAGCGCTTTACCGATGCGATCATGGAGGCGTCCCGCGCATTCGCCGCCGACCCGGAGATCTGGATCGAGGCCGCCGCCGCCGCGCGGCCCGACCTGAACCGCGAGACCATCGAACGGATCGCGGGCTACAACACCCGGCTCTGGTGCGTCAACGGCTGCATGCAACCCGATGCGCTGCAGGTGTCGATGGACTTCATCTATGCGAACCCCGATTTTGCAGGTGTCCCCGTGATCGGCGTCGAGGATATCGTGGACTTCAGCTTCACCGATGCGGCACTGGCAGAAATGGGGGTGGCCGAGGCCGTCGGCGTCGACAGCGGCGACTGACCGGCAGGCGAAGGGCATGTTCCGTCATTGCGAGGCGAAGCCGAAGCAATCCATGCCAGGCGCGGCGCCCGGTCCTGTGGATTGCCGCGTCGGCTTCGCCTCCTCGCAATGACGGATCACACCCTTCGCCCGATCACCCCGCCTCAGCCGCGCTTGAGCTTGCCGATGGTGCCGATCTGCGGATCGTAGCCCCGCACCGCGAGGATGAAGGCCACCAGGGTCGCCACCAGCACCACGGCCAGCGCCGTCCAGTTCATCCGGCCATAGGCGGCAAAGCGGATCAGTTCGATGGCGTGGGTGAACGGGTTGGCCATGGCGAGATACCACACCAGGTCCGCGCCGCTCTCGCGCAGCTTCCACAGCGGATAGAGCGCCGACGACAGGAAGAACATCGGGAAGATGACGAAGTTCATCATCCCGGCGAAATTCTCGATCTGCCGGGTGTAGACCGTCACCACGAGGCCGATCGCCCCGAGCATGAGCCCCGCCAGCAACATCGCGGGGATGGCGAACCACATCGTCGCCCAGGGCATGTGGAAGCCGACGAGCGCCGCCACCGCAAGGAAGGCGATCGCCTGACCCAGCGCCAGCGTCGCGGCGGCGATGATCTTTGCCAGCAGCAGCCAGGCCCGCGGCAGCGGCGTCACCAGCATGACGCGCATCACCCCCGCCTCGCGGTCATAGACAAGGCTGAGCGCCGATTGCATCGACTGGAACAGCACCACCACGCCGACAAGGCCGGGCAGGACATATTCCTGATATGGCGTATAGGTCCGATACGGCGGGATGATCGACACGCCCAGAAGGTCGTGCATCCCGGTCGCGAATACCAGGAGCCAGAGCAACGGCCTCACCAGACTCGAGATCAGTCGTTCGCGCTGCCGGAAGAACTTCGACATCTCGCGCGCAACAATCACCCAGAGCCCGAGACCGAGATGGGCCACCGTCACATTCACAGGCATCAGCCTCGCCAGTTGCCAGGGCGCCGGATTCCGCCGGGCGCAATCCGCTGCATCGGGCCATCCTCCCCCAGCGCACCGTCATTCGCAAGTCCAATGGACCGCCTGCCGGCGCTGCACAAGGACGCAGGCCGCACGGTGCCGCGGCAGCCCGTCGCCGGCTTGCGGGAAATTCCTGCGGGAACCGCCCCCGCCTGTCGCGGGCCGGCGCGTTCCTGCGCAACCGAGGCGCTTCCGCCGCCCCGGTCGTGGCTTCGTCAGGCCGGGAGCGGGCTGCCTGCACCCTGCCCCGTTACGGGCAATCCGCTTCCGCCTCGTCGATGCCGAGCGTGTCGAGCACGTTGGTCATGTGCAGAAACCCCTCGACCGGCGCCACCACGATCACCGCGTCCGAGGTGGCGAGCAGGATCGGCATGCGCATCTGGCCCGACCAGGGCCGGTAGTTGAGCTGCACCCCCTTGGAGCCGTCGAGCGCCATCGCGTCCGAGGTCATGAACGCCGTCATCCCCTCCCGCGTCTGCTCGGGCGCCCGCGCATAGGCCTGCAGGATCGACTTCACCGCAATCCAGGATGCCCAGTCGACCGAGCCCATCTTCCGGCCATAGAGCTTGTCGAAGCGCGAGGACACCTGGGTCGCCCCGTCGCGCTCGATCGCCCAGTGCCAGGCCTCGGCGGTCAGGCCGGTCGAGCCGATCACCGGCCGCGCGTCCTGCGTGGCATAGGGCACATAGCGCCCGAACTCGCCGCGCGAATCCGCCACGAAGACCACGTCATACCGGACACCGCCGGTCAGCAGCGAGACGTTGTTGCCCTCGCGCATCGAGGGATCGGCGGCGAGCGTGAACTCGCGCCGGTCGCGGATCGTCAGCCGCAGGCGCCCGGCGCTCTCGGTGAAGGCGTCGGCCATGGCCGCATCGCGCGGGTTCTCGCCCTCGAGGATCAGGACATTCGTCCAGTCCTTGAAGCGCAGGTATTGCGCGAAGGCGTCCATGAGCTGCCGGTCGCTGGGGAAGGTATGAAGCAGCCGGGCATGGCATTGCATCCGCAGCGCATTGTCCGGCGCCGAGATGTTGATCAGCGTGACATCGGGTTCCGCCGCCGCCACCGCCTCGACCATGTCGCCCGGCAGGTCGAGCAGCACGAAGAGCGCGCCGGCGCCGATCAGGTCCTGCACGGCCGGCAGCGCGTCATCGCCCGTCACCTCGCGCGACTCCATTCGCGGGGCCAGCCCCACCGCCTGCGAGACGAAGGCGAGATCCTCGATCGCCATCTCCGCCCCCTCGATCGAGCGCACCGGCGGCGGCACGATCAGCCGGGCATATCCCCAGTCCTGCACATAGCGCGGATCGTCCTGCAGCGTGACGAGGCCGATCACCACATCTGCGGGCGGCTCGTCCTGTGCGGTCACCGCCAGCGGCCAGATCAGCAGCACAAGGGCAAGGAGGCGGCGCATGTCAGTCATCGACCAGGATGGTATGCGGGGTCCGCCCGACCGGGATGCTCTCGACCGCCGACATCGTGCCGAGGTCGATGATGGTGATATCGTCCGAGAGCCCGTTGGCGACATAGGCGGTCTGCTCGTCGCGGCTCAGCGCCACCGACCAGGCCCGCGAGCCCACGAGGATATAGGCCTCGACCCGCCGCGTCGCCGCATCGACCACCGCGATGTGGTTCGAGCGGCCAAGCGAGATGAGGATCCGGCTGCCGTCGGCCGTGATCTCCATGCCCACCGGCGTCACGTCCTCGGGCCGGAAGCCCGGCGGCTGGAAGCTCAGGACCTCCTTGATGGTCTCGGTCGCCGTGTCGATCACATGCACTTCCGAGGACAGCTCGTCCGAGACCCAGAGCTCGGCCCCGTCGGGCGTCACGATGAAGCGCCGGGGCCGGGTGCCGACGATGATGTTCTTGGTCACCCGCGCCTCGACCGGATCGACCACATGCACCATGTCCGCCACTTCCGAGGTGACGTAGATGGTCGATCCGTCGACCGAGTTGATCACCCCCTCGGGCTCGGCCCCGGTCGGCACCCTCGCCACGACCGTGCCCGAGGCAAGGTCGATGAATTCGAGCGTGCTGTCCTCCTCGTTCGAGACATAGAGCCTCGTCCGGTCGGGAGAGAAGGCAAAGACCTCGGGCGACGGGCCGGTGGGGATGTCGTCCACCACCTCGAGCGTGGCGACATCGATCACCTCGATCACGTCGTCATCGCCGCAGGCGACATAAAGCAGCGTGTGATCATCGTTGAAATGCATGTCCCGCGGCCGCCGCGACGTCTGGATCCGCGCGATGACCTCGTGCGACGGCGAGAGGACGGCGATCTCGTTGCCCCGTTCGAGCGAGACGAAGATGTTCCCCGTGCCCTCTGCCGCGACCGAGAGCGGGACGAGTGCCAGGACGGCGACAGCGATCCATCGCATCTCAGTTCACCATGAAATGGCCGAGCATGCCCCGGTCCTCGAAGCCGGGGACCCAGAAATCGTATCTGCCCGGCCGGATCGGCACGAACCAGATGACGATCGTGCCCTCGTCGTCGAACTCGACCGAGTAGAGGCCCAGCGGCTTCACCTCGAGGTCGTCAACCACCAACTGGTTGATCCACGAGTTGCGCCACAGCTCCGGCGCGAGCACCGCGAACTCCTCCTCGCCGTCCGAGGTGATGGCCCAGCGATAGTATTTGCCGGTCTCCAGCGTGTATTCCAGCGGTGCCATGCTCCACTCTTGGCCGTTCAGCACCAGCGGCTCAAGGGTCTCCGGGGCGGCGGCGAGGTTGCCTTCGGCCATCAGGGGCGCGGACAAGCAGGCAATCGCCGACGCAAGAATGAGGCTGCGGAACATCACTTTCCTCCCTGTTTCTGCGCACGATCTTTCCTCATGCGGAGACCCCTGACAATACTGCTTTGCCAATGTTCCGTATTAGTCCGACGGGTCGGGGGGCGTGTTAATTCAGCCGCAGGAACTTGCGGCGCCGATGGGCCGACTTGGGGAGACACAGCAATGACCAGGACCGCCCTGAAGATCATGGCCGCGGGGGCCGCCATCGTCGGCTGGATGGCATTCTCCGCTGCGGCTCCCGGCGCCAAGAAGATCGAGGTCGGCCTGCTGGCCGGCAGCCCCGTCGCCTGGGAAATCGCCGCGATGCACGAGACCCATATCGACACGGAACGCGGGATCGAGGTGACGCTTCACGACCTCGCCGACGCCGATGCGGCTCAGGCCGAGCTGCGGGCAAAACGGGTCAACGTGATCCTTTCCGGTCTTGCCTGGCCCTCGGCCCAGCGCCACGCGCGCGCCGACTTCACCTTCGTGCCCCATTCGCGCGCCATGGGCGGGCTGATGGTGATGCCGGATGGTCCGGTCCGCTCGGTCGACGACCTTGCAGGCGCCTCGGTCGCCGTCGCCGGAGATCCGGCCGACGCATCCCTTGTCGCGCTGCGGGCCTATTACACCGCCCGCACGGGCGCGCCGCTGCCCGATGTGCAGTTCGGCGACCCGGCCGCCGTCAACCAGCGGCTGCTCTCGGGTGATGTCGATGCGGCGCTCAACACCTGGGACTTCAACGCCCGTGCCGCTCTTGCCGGCGCGGTCGAACTGGTCCCGGTTGCCGACATGGTCGGGGAACTCGGCGCCGATCCCGCGCCGCCGCTGCTCGGCTGGGTGTTCTCGCAACGCTGGGCCAGATCGCATGACGACGCGATCACCCGCTTCCTCGAAGCCTCGCTCGAGACCCGACAGGCATTGCTCGACGACGACAGCCTGTGGGATCGTATCCGTCCGGCCATGGGCGACGATATCTCCGATGAACTTTTCGTCGCGCTCCGCGACGGCTATCGCCGCAGCATCGTCACCTCGTTCACCGACGAGGACATCGCCGCCGCCACCCGGAGCTTCGCGCTGGTGGCGCAGTCCGCCGGCCCGGATCTCGGGGAGGACGATGCCGGGATCGCCGACGGAACCTTCTGGGATGGTTTCAGAGTCGGCGGGTGAGCACATTTGCATCAATGCTGCGGGCGTGGTCGCATCCGGTCGGGCATGACCCCGGCTGCGGGACAAGGTGCCCCGGGCAGGGCAGCCCATGACCGCCGGGCCCTTCCTCTCGCTCAGGGATGTAACGAAGTCCTACGGCTCCAAGCAGGCGCTGCGCGGCGTCACCCTCGAGGTCAACGCCGGCGAGGTCGTCGGCCTGCTCGGCCCCAATGGTGCCGGCAAGTCCACCCTGTTCCAGATCTGCGCGGGTCTCTTCGCCGGTGACAGCGGCTCCGTCTCGCTCTTCGGGCAGGATTACCGCAGCGCGTCCTCCGCGATCCTGCGCCGCATCGGCGTCGTCTTCCAGTCGCGCTCGCTCGACGCCGACATCTCGGTCAGGGCCAACCTGCGCTTCCACGGCGGCCTGTTCGGCATCTGGGGCGCCGAGCTGCGGGCCCGTATCGAGGCCGTGGCCGAGACGATGGAGATCACCGACCTGCTCCTGCTTCCGGTCCGCGAGCTTTCCGGCGGCAACCAGCGCCGGGTCGAGATTGCGCGCGCCCTGCTGTCGAAGCCGGACCTGCTGCTGCTCGACGAACCCTCGACCGGTCTCGACCCCGCCTCCCGCCAGCGCCTTGTCGCCACGGTCCGCGACCTCGCCGAGACCGGTGGCAAGGCGGTCCTGTGGGCGACCCACATCGCCGAGGAAGTCGAGGGTGCCGCCCGGATCGTGCTTCTGGTGGATGGCCGCGTGCTGCAGGATGCGCCGCCCGCCGTCCTGCGGCAGCAGACCGGCACCGTCACCCTCACCGATGCCTATATCGCCCTGACCGGGTCCGAGCCGGCAGCCCCGTCGCCGGATTGAGCATCAGCGCGAAACGCGTCACGGGCCGGCTTCATGCCGCAGGCAGGGCCGGCCGCCGGGCCCTTTCCGGCCATTTATTTTTCCAATGCGACATATTGTCTGTCGGCGCGGCCGTCGGAGCCATCCGGACAACGGCCGCCCGGTCCGGCCGCCGCTTCGCCCCGTGAACGGGCGGGCAGAAGGGGTTAACCATGGCCCTTCCGCGCGCTGCCGGAAAAAAGCCATGTAATAAAGGAAATCACGAGGACCGCCCGCAATTCCGTGCAGCCCGGAGCCGCCGGAACCGGCCCCCGGCCCGGTGGCCGGGCGCGGGCGCGGCCCCCTGCCCTTCCGGTTCGCGGACCGTCTAAACCGTCCCCGGGCCCGGGCCCGCAGCTTGACCCGAAGAAATCGGCGCTGCTATGTCGTGCCAGCGAATGCCCTGACAATCGCGGCAATTCCACAGGCTGGGCGGCGTCCGCCAGAGGGCGGGCCGAGTGGAGATGGGAGAAGATATGACACAGACTGGTGCGGCCTGGACCGCAGGCGGGGGCGCGGGCGCCTGGATCTTTCGCATCCTGCTCGTGGCGGCAGGCGCGTTCATGGTCTATTCGTGGTTCCAGCCATGGTGGAGCGCCGACATCGCCGTCTTTCCGGGCACCGACGATCTGGTGCTGCACCCCTGGGGGATCGAGACGATACCCCAGGTCAGGGTCGCGGCCGATCCCGCCCTCTACCAGATGCCCGGATTCTTCGGCCCGTTCGTATGGACCTATTTCACCGTGGCGATGCTGGCCCTGCTGGCCGCCCTGTTCGTGAACGTGCAGATTCCGCTCGGGCGGGTCAGGCTGCCGCTTGCGGCGCTGCTGATCATCGCGGTCGGCCTGTCCTATGCGCTTGCCCCGACGATCGCCTATTACATCGGTGACATGCGCGCATCCGGAATGGACATGAAGTTCATCGGCCGGTCCCGATATACGGACCCCACATCGAACCGCAAGGTTCAGATGGTCTCGGAGCTGCGCGACGGGTTCTGGTATGCCTATTATGCGGCCGGGGCGCTGGTGGTCCTCGGCCTCGTCCGCTTCCTGTTCGTCCGCCAGTGGAGGAAGCCGAAGGCATAGGAGCGGCCCGCTCCGGCGAGGGTCGGGCCGGCGGCCAGCCGGTTGCGGCCTGCTCCGGAACCTGTAACCGGCGATCGACCGGATTTTCGCGGCCCCGGCACCCCCGGGGCCGCGATTTTCGTTCATGCGCCGCCGCGCCGGGGCACCGGATCACCAATATCGCATATAGGAATATCCACCGTGCAAAGGTGCCAGTATGGCCGGGTCATGTCGATATGACCGGAAACCTCGGGAGGCATACCATGGGAATGAAATATTGGGTCGCGGGGCTGGCTGCCGCCACGGCCGCGGCGGGGATTGCCGCCGCCGACGAAGTCACGCCGGAACGCCTGCTCGCGGCAGGCTCGGATGCCGAGGTCGGCAACTGGCTGATGATTGGCAGAACCTACGATTCGAATCGGTACTCGCCGCTCGACCAGATCAATTCCGGCAACGTCGCGGGCCTGCGCGTCATCACGGCGGCCGCTCTAGGCGGAACCGAACCTACGGGTTTCGGGATGGGGTCGATCGAAGGGACGCCGCTGGTCGATAACGGCTTCATCTACGTGGCGGACCCGTGGGGGACTCCCTACAAGTTTGACCTGTCGAGTGGCGTCGCGGCGACGCCGGTCTGGATCTGCGAGACGGATATCGACAAGGATCCCAGCAATGGCCACCTTCTTGCGAATCGTGGTCTCGCGCTCTCGGGCAACAATGTCATCACGGTGCTGAACGACGGTCGTGTGGTGGCCTGCGACAGCGACACCGGGGATGTCGTCTGGGACCAGCAGGTCGCCACTGACCCGGGCGAAGGCTTCAGCAATTCACCACAGGCGGTCGGCAATCTGATCATGGTTGGCCAGTCCTATGGTGACTGGGCGACCAGAGGATGGATTGCTGCACTGGATGCCGACACCGGCAACGAACTCTGGCGCTTCTACACGGTACCTGCACCGGGCGAGCCGGGTTCCGAGACCTGGCTGTGCGACCAGACCGGCAACCCCGACTGCTGGAAGACCGGCGGCGGCGCGACCTGGATGGCCGGCTCTTATGATCCCGAGTCGAACACGATCTTCTGGGGCACCGGCAACCCGGTGCCGATGTTCGACCCCGAATACCGGCCGGGCGACAACCTCTATACCAACTCGACCGTGGCGCTGGACGCCGATACCGGAGAGCTCAAGTGGCACTTCCAGTATACGCCCGGCGACTACATGGACTATGACGAAGTCGGTCCGCAATTGCTGATCAACACCACGATCGACGGTGAAGAGCGTCAGGTTCTGGCGCATTTCGGGCGGAACGGCATCTTCTACACGCTCGACCGCAACAACGGCGCCTATATCAACTCGGGCACCTATGTCAGCAACCTGAACTGGACGGCGGGCATCGACCCCAAGACCGGCAAACCGCTGGAATACGACCCCGAGGCCGCGCTGCAGACCTATGCGCACGGGGCGATCACCCGTGCCGGTGATACCGCCACGACCTGCCCGAACATCCAGGGCGGCACCAACTTCTTCCCGACCGCCTACAACCCCAATCTCGGCCTTGCCTATGCGGCGGGCATCGAGGGTTGCTCGGACCTGTCGGTGCGCGAGGTTGATCCGGCGGACGTGATCCCTGGAAACTCGTTCAGCGGCGGTGCGGGCGTGAATAGCGGCATCCAGACCGGGTCGATCAACGCGGTCGACGTTGCTACGGGTCAGGTGGTTGCGACGCACGAGACTCCGTATCCGTTGTATGGCGGCGTCATGGCTTCGGCGGACCTTCTCTGGGTCGGGCATACCGACGGCACTCTTGCCGCCTATGATGCAGAAACGCTGGACGAGTTGTGGTCGATGAATGTCGGCACGCCGTTTCTGGCAGCGCCCGTAACCTTCACCGCGAACGGCAAGCAATACGTTGCCATCCAGGGGGGGGGTATCGGGATTGCCTCGGTGGGCCATCCGGAGCTGGCAGATATCCAGCAAGCTCACATGCTGTGGATCTTCGGTCTCGATTGATCGCACGACCGCTCGTGCCGGGCAGCTTCGGTTGCCCGGCATTATTGTCTGCCAGATCCGGACCATCCGAATGCGTATCGTGCTGCTGAACCGCATTTCCGCCACCTTGCTGGCCGCCTTCACCGTCGCCGTTGCGACGCTCGCGGCCACCATGGCCCTGTCCCAGGAGGAGAGCGATCTGACCGGCGATCCCGAGCGTGGCCGGGTCGTATATCGGCAGATCGGATATTGCGTGAATTGCCATGGCTGGGCCGGTGATGGACTGGCGGGGGTAAAGCTGCAGGCGCCGGTCGGACCCGACCTGCGCGAGACCGGGCTGGATACGGCGGCGCTCTACGAGACGATTGCCTGCGGCCGGCCGGGAACGGCCATGCCCTTCCACGACCGGGCGGCCTATCGCGACGGCCGCTGCTTCGGAATGACTCTCGACGATTTCGCCCCCGGAACCGCGCCCGCGCAGGGCAAGACGTTCAGTGACACCAATGTTGCCAATGTGGTCGCCTATCTGCAGACTTATGTGATCGGCCATGGCGAGCCGACCTTCGAGGACTGTATCCGGTTCTACGACAACCCGTCCGCCGCCGCCTGCCGTGGACTGAGGTAACCGATGATGCGCAAGAAATCCTGCCCCGCAGTTCTCGGGCTGTCCCTGGTGGTGCTGGGCCTCTCGGCCCATGGCTCGCTTGCCCAGGGCCAGATCCAGCCCGTCTATTCCATCTGGGACGTCGAGCTGGGCCAGCCGGTCTCCCAGATCGTCGAATCCGAGGTCGCCGAGATCGCCTGCGGCACGGCCGGCGGCCCGTCGGGGCTGGCGCTCGCCTCCTTCGAGGACTTCATGTCCTGCGCGCCCGAACCCTCGGGCCTGTATGAGGTGGGATTCATCTACGACGACGAGCAGGACTATGTCGCAAGGGCGCTGGAGGTGGAGTATCAGTATCTCCGGGGCGGCACCTCGGTCTATGCCCATCCCGTCATCGTATCGGTTCTCGTCGATCCCGAGGGCATCGTGCAGGGCCGCCGGATCGTGACCGACGACCGCGCCTCGGACACGGTGCGCCGGACCGCCTACACGCTGATCCGCAACTTCAAGGCGCAATACGGCAACTGGTCGCTGGATTGCGCCGACATCCCCATGCGGGATGGCGAGATGCCGGTCGGCAACATATTCTTCCACGAACTGTGCACCGGGCGGTCACCCGATGGCAGCACCCTGATCGCCATCGAATCCAGCTACCTTCGCAGGCGGGGACAGATCGCGATCAATCCGGAAACCCGGCAGGTCAACACGGGCTATTTCCAGAGCCAGACCCGCTACGAGGAAGTCCTGGCGCCCTACACCCCCGCGACGGCACCATGACGTCAGTTCTGCAGCCGGCCATTGGCCATGAAGTTCCCGCTCATCTCAGCCATGTCGAAATCCACCCCGCGCGTGGCGGCCGTGGTAAAGCGGTTCCCGCTCAGGGTCGCGCCGGCCACATCGGCCTGCCGCAGGTTCGCGCCATAGAAGTCGGTATACGAGATCGTCGTGTCGGCAAAACTTGCACGGCTGGCCTCGGCCTGAACAAAGCCCGCATAGTTGATCGTGGCCCCGTCGAACCGGCTCCGTCCCAGCCGCGCCCCGTTCAGATTGGTCTCCTGCATCGACGCCGCGCTGAAATCGACGTTGTTGGCCACGGCATCGCGCAGCAGGGTCCGGTCGAGCACCGCGCCCGCAAGCGTCGCGGAGGTGAGCCGTGCGGTCTGCACCCGGGCCTCGGTGAGATTGGCGTCGCTCAGGTCGGCTCCCGACATCTGCGCACCGTAGAACATCGCGCGCGTGAAGTTGCCCCCGGCCATCCGCGCCTGTGTCAGTTCGGCGAGATTGAAATTCGTGCCCGTGGCCGTCACCCCTTCGAGAATCGCGCCGCGGAGATCGGCACGGTGGAAGGTGGCATCGGTCAGGTCGGCGCCGGTCAGATCGACGCCGGACAGATCGGCCCGCTTGAAATTCGCGCCCCGCAGGTCGCAGTTCCGGCATTCATCCAGCGTTCCGGCGATCAGGTCGGCGACCTGATCGGCAAGGAGCGGGCCCGCCGCGATTGTCAAGACCATCGCCAGTGCAATGCGCATTCCGGATCACTCCTGCTGTCGAAAAGGTTTACCCATGATTTCTGATACAGGTCATATCCCCGGCTTGCGCAAATTCTGGGCATTGGCTTTATCTATAGTGCTGTGCGGTGCGGCACCAGCCGGTCCGGCAGGCGCCCAGACGGCCGAGACCGGGATAAGCGGCATGGCCGACGTGATCGATGCCGACATCCTGCGCATCGGGAACCAGCGCGTGATCCTGTGGGGCATAGATGCGCCGGACCGGCGGCAGACCTGTCAACTGAACGGCGAACTCTGGGGCTGCTATGACGTCGCCTTCCGCCACTTGCAGCTGCTTGCCGGCCGCGGCGAGGTTGTCTGCCACTTCCACGGCGAGCCCGACCCTTTCGGCCGCCGCTTCGGCGTCTGCGAAAGCGGCGGGCAGGACCTGAACGCCGAGATGGTCAGGGCCGGCATGGCACTGGCCTATGAGGAGGAAACCGACGCCTATGTGCCGCAGATGGCCGAAGCGATCATGGCGGGCGCCGGGCTGTGGCAGGCCGGCGCCAGGTTCGAGGAACCATGGGTATTCCGCCGGCGCGAGACCCCCGGCGGTTTCAGATAGGACTGAAGACAATGCAACTCGCCGATGCCATCCTGGCGCCAGGCCGCGACGGGGCCTATGACGCGGTCCTGAAATGGGCGCTGTTCATCGCGCTGGTCGCGATCGGGAGCATCGTCTCCTATGATTACGGCCTCCTGACCTATCTGTTCGCGGCCGACCAGTCCCGGATCACCGTGCTGATCGCGGTGCTGTTCGTGGCCTTCTCGGGCCATTGCCTGTGGATCCTGGTGGAACTGTCGGGCGAATACCGGCGGGCGCTGGCATGGAAGGCCGAGCTTGCCTCGAGCGTCGACATCCCCGAACTGCCGCGCGGTCGCGGCCTCGTGGACAGCTTCGTGGCCGATGTGATCCGCTCGCGCGAACGCCCCACCGAAATGGAGGGCAATGCCCATCTCCTGACGATGAGCCTGGGCGCCGGCTTCCGCCGCCGCACCAAGGTCGGCACCTACGGGTCGGACCTGCTCTACAAGCTCGGGATGCTGGGCACGATGGTCGGCTTCGTGATGATGCTCAACTCGATGGGAGAACTGACGAATTTCGATGTCGACACCCTGCGTGGCGCATTGCAGAAGATGATCGCCGGCATGGCCGTCTCGCTTCTGACCACGATCGCCGGCCTGATCGGCGGCATCCTGTTGCGCATCGAATACAATATCGCCGATGCACTCGTGACCGACATCAGCCAGACCACGGTGAGCTTTACCGAAGTATCGCTGCTGCCGCTCCTGGCCCGTGGCGAGCGCAGTGTTTGAGGAAGAACAGGAACCGGAGTTCGAGATATTCTCGGCTCTGCTTTTCAATTCCCTGAAGGCCATCACCTTCATGTTCTTCATGTCGTTCGCGATGATCAACGATCCCGCGGACGCCGGAAAGATCGACCCCAAGGCCGAGATGATCATTACCGTCTCCTGGCCCGACAACAATCCGGACGATGTGGATACCTATGTCATGGATCCCGCCGGAAACATCGTCTGGTACAACCAGCCCGAGGCCGGGCTGATGCATCTCGAGCGTGACGACCGGGGCATGTTCAAGGATGTCATCATCATGAACGGCGTGGAGATATCGAACCCGCTGAACCAGGAAACCGTCGTTTTCCGCGGCCTCGAGGACGGCGAATATGTGGTCAACATCGTGCATTACATCGCCAACGGCTCGGCGCCGCTGCCGGTGGCGGTGAAGGTCGAGAAACTGAACCCGACGGTGGAACTGATCTTCTACCAGACCCTGGAATTGCGGGGCACGGGCGATGAGGAAACCGCGGTGCGATTCACGCTCGAGGGCGGACAGGTGGTCGATGTGTCGAACCGCCCGCGAAGCCTGGTCGAGCTGACGCGCGCCGGCGGCAGGTCGGGCGGGAACGCACCGAGCGGCTACATCGACCCCGGAACCGGACAGGTGATCGCGCAATGACCTTCACGATCCTGTCCCTGACCGCCGCCTATACGCTGGTGGCGGCGCTCCTTGCCTATCTCGTCCTGCTGTCGCGCCTGCACTGGCTGTTCAAGGGGCTGGCGACCATCGCGACCGCCGCCCTCATTCCGCTGACATTCCACGGCATCGGCGAATTGCGCGGCCTGCCGTCGGACGGCCCGATCCCCCCCAGATTCGTCATGCTCTGGGCCAATATCGTCGAACCGGACCCGTTCCGGGACGTAAAGGGCCATGTGTTCCTGTGGCTGCAGACGCTCGACAACGAGAATTACCCGGTCGGCCAGCCGCGCGCCTATCAGCTCCCCTATTCGGACGACCTGAAGATCAAGATCGCGGAAGCGCTGGCCGACATTGCCCGGGGCGAGGACGTGCAGGGCACGGTCGAGACCGATGAGGCTCTCCCCGAGACGACGGCCGAAGCCCTCGCCCTCGAGATCGAGTCGGATGCCGTCGGGGACCAGTCCGGCGGGTCGTCCTCGGTGGGCGAGCGGATCTTCCAGTTCGACCCCTCGATGCTGACCTTCGGCACCCGCGAGGCCCCGGTGACTCCCGCGAAACCACAGTGAAAGTCGGGAGGCCACGCGCCCGGCGGCATCCGGCGAGGGCGCGGACGGCGGCCGGAGGAAGGCAGCACACCCAGCCGGCCCAGCCCCGCGGACCGACGCCCCCTCGGAAAGGCGTCACTTTCAGCGCCATGGCCGGACGCGAAAGGACCACGCCCGGCCGCATCCGGCAGATGATCGGCCTTGCCTTCCCGGCCCCTGGTATCCGTGGCCAGATCGCTGCGGGAACCCGGCCGATGGCCTTCACCTCCGAATGGTTCAAGACCCGGCAACTGCCGGTCGACCGGGACGAGCACCGCAGGATCGTCGCCGCACCTTGAAGAAGATCTGCCCGGAGGATTTGACGGTTAGAAACCCCGACGGGTATCGCCTTGCGACGAGCCGGCAGAAGTCTCGCAGCTCTTGATACTGCGCCACGGGCGTTCTGTAGCGCGACAGAAATACGGGCGGGGAAAACCAGTGAAACGGGCGTTTCGCCTCCGGCGCGGCATCAAGCGGGTCACTCGGAGCCATGCGCTAGACGCATAGCTCGGCCTCCCCGGACGGCATTCAAGGGTTGTTCTAGCCCGGTTGAAGCATAGCTCGCTACGGCCTTCACAACAGCCTTTCAGCACAAATGACACCCCGCCGGGCAGCGGGCCTTGCGGGTATCCGGCGGGTTTCGCGGGCGGTAGGATGGGCCAGTTTCAGGAGGGATGCCATGGAACCTGTCCGCGCTCTGCTTGATCTTCCGCTCGCCACGCTCGCGCCACTTGCGGCTGGTTATCTTGGTTACCGCACGGCCTTCATCGGACGCAATGGCGCGCACCGGGCGGTGGATGTCGTCTTCCTGTCGCTGGTCTTCGCCCTGGTGGGAAAGATGGTCATGGTGGCCTCGGGGGGCTGGATCATTCCCGGTGCCGTCGCTGCTGTTGCGGTCACCATCATGACCGCCGCGCTTTGGCGTGTCCTCGGGGTGCATCATGTTTTCGCAATGCTACGGCGCCGGCGGATCGTCGATCACGACGGGCAACCTGATGTCTGGCGCTCGATGCTGGCACGTCAGGACATCGACGGGGCCAACCGGATCACCGTGCGGCTGAAGAGCGGCAGACATCTTCTCTGCAACGACACCCGCAGCTTCAACCTCGCGCCCATGGGTGCATATCTGCTGGGCGAAGACGGGTCGATCGCGCTCTATGTCACCCACTCCAAGGGCGCGGTGCCGGGCAGCGAATGGATCGAAGCGGAGCCGCTCGACCAGGGCTTCGGCTATGACATGACCTTCATCCCGGCTGCCGGGATCGAAAGCGTCGACCTCCGCCGCATCGGCTGATCCAGTTACTCCTTGGGCTTTGGAGGCGGCGACGCCGCAGGTTTGACAACCGGCTGCGGCGTTACCTGCCCGACGGGCCGCCGCGCCGTGCCCTGCTGGGAGTTAAGCGATATCTGGGCATCGCTCGATCTCGGCTCATCTTTATTTGTCATGCTCTTTCTCCATAACCATTGCTCTACTCGATGTTTGGTAGTCGCCGGAGACACTCTGATAATGGTGGATAAATCTGGCTGTCGAAACCAGCTTCGATGCCCCAAGGCAGCCCGGTCAGGCTATCAACAAGATACCATCCAGACGGCAGAAGCTTCTCCGGGTCACCCCCACGACGCCGCACCGAAGACTCGGTGCTCGCACCGGAGAGATAGCAATCACACTCCGGCCCGTTTGCGGGGAAGTGCGACTGCCAAAATGGATGATCGGGGGGGAGAGCAACCCCATCCAACGCCGTGTGCTGCCCACAGGTGTTGCCCGCGTGGTAGATCCAGAATGGGTATCTGCCCTCTAGCAATTGGTCATGGCGCACAGCTTGATAAGCAGCCCGCATCGACCATCGATATAGAAACAAGATGCGACGCCGCATAGTAAATGGGCGGTCGGTCGCGAAGAGGTCGCCCAGATTGTGGGCCTCGATGACAGGAAGCAGTTGTTTCTGGAAGCGGTCAAGGCCGTCATATCGTCCCTGCTCCAGAGCTTCATCGAGAGCCCGACGTGCTGCCGGTGCAATGATGGTGGCCACAATCATCACTCCCTGATTTCTTTTTTTCGTCACGTGATGCGGCAGACGATCCGGCCCCGATCAGTATCAGCACCCGATTCCACGAGACTTGCGGATATTCAGGGTGCCGAGGGAAGCCTATCCTCGTATCTGCAAGGCTTGCCGCGATATCGAAAACGCGGACATCGACATACCCGGAAAGGATCATGAAATGTGCGCTACCAAGGATATGACGTTAACCAAGATCGACAAGCTGACGCTCGCGATGCATCGCCTCGCGAGCGCCATCGAGAACTCGAACCTAGTCGGCGATTCGATTGAGGGTCAGCTTCATCACGACACCGGGAGCCTGGGCGGCAGTGGCAGTGCCCGCGATCTGGCTTCCAGAGATGTTCCCCTGAACGGTTAGATTGGCTGCGTCCACCCCGAAGACTGAAGTCGGGACGTGCTGCTTGACGTACGTCCCGATTGCGACAGAAGCCCGCAGGGTGTCGCCTTCTACCTCATAGGTTCCGCGGTAATACATGGAGGCGTCCCCGCCATGTGCCTTCCCGTCATGGAGGTAGATGACGCCGCTGCCGACACCTAACGGCGTCTCGAATGTCATAGTGTAAAAGCCTTCCGCCATCTTGGTTCTCCTTCTCTGGCTGATTCACGGCATCAGCAGCGCTTACCTGCCGATCACTCCCTGTTCGTTCTTCCCCACCACATGACGCGGCCAATAATTTCGGCGCGGCGAACATCAAGCACCTCGGGTGCAAAATCGCGATTATCGCTTAGCAGCATCAGGGTATCGCCACCCGCACGCTCGATACGTTTCACACGGGCACCGCCGTCATCACGAAGCGCGAAGATCGGGGCCGGACGGGTGTCCTTGGGGCCGCGCACTTCGCTGGGTGGCTCCCGCCGTGCTGTATCGATCAACAGCGTGTCGCCGGGTTGAATCGTAGGGGCCATGCTGTCCCCGCGCGCCTGCGCCACCACCGCCTGCGAGGCAGCGACGCCGATCCCGCGCAGCCATGTGCGGCGGAAGGCGAGATAGTCGAGCCGCTCTTCATCCTGATTCTCGACACCCGCCCCCGCGGCCAGTTCGGCCTTGCTGCGTGGGACCAGGGCGAAGTCGGTGCCGTCGAGGGTGATCTGCTCCACCGGGCCGATGTCGCGTGGCGGGCCAAAGTAGAGCTCGAGGCCCAAGACATCGAATAACGGCTTTAGACGATCAATTCCGGGCACTCTACCGGCACGAATATCCCTAACCAAGCCGTCGTGCCCGACCGCCATCAAGGAAGCCTTGCGCGCCGAGATACGCTTCTCTTCAAGCGCAGCCTCAACGAGACGTCTGAGCCTGGTGTTTGGGTCTTCTTCGTCTGATGTCGTTCCGCTCATGCCTCGTATGAAGCACATGCGGCAAGATAGATAAATCTGATTCTTAGCGACAACCCAGAGCACAAGACGAAACAATCTTGACTAGGCAAGATTGATCTGTCTTTATCGTGCCATGGAACACGCACCCTATCATGACCTCCTTGCCCTGTGTGACGCCTTCGCGTCGCACCTGAACATCAGCCACTGGCGTGTCTCGTTCCTTGCGCGCGGCGATGGCCAATTCTTTCGGCGCCTCATGACTGGCGGCGGCTGCACCGTGAAAACAGCTGTCAGCGTCACAGCCTGGTTCGACGCCCATTGGCCTGCGGACCTTGCCTGGCCGCCCAGTGTCCCTCGTCCGTCCAAGAGTAAGAAGGAGGTCGCGTGATGCCCCGGCAGCACGACACTACCCCCAGCATCCCTCCTTTGAGCAAGACCGACACCATCGCCGCCCTGGCGCGGATCAGCGAGGCCAGCGACCCGTGGGCCGCGCTTGTCGCGTGGCTGGACGAGCGCCGCCGCCTGAACCGGGCGACTGGCGGCGACGACGCGACGTTCATCGGCACCCTGCTGGTGCAGAATGCGACATGGGCATTGCCCGTCAGGTCCGGAGGTCGGCAATGACCTTCCGCACCCCCGAGCCAGCACATCGTTCAGTCATTCGAACAGTCCTTTGGTTAGCCCGTGGCAGGGCTGGCATGAACCGCCGGCTGTCTGGGGCATGGCGGTCGGCAACCCGTCTGCCGGGAAGTCGCCCGCCATTGATGCGGTGCTGGCCCCTCTGCGCCGGGCCGAGCGCCCGTTGCGTGAAGCTGCCGAGGCCGAGTTTCGGGAATGGGTGAAGCGGTCAGATATTGCGGCAGTCGCGAAACGCGCATGGGAAAGGCGGTGCGCCCCCGCCCTGAAGGAAGGCAAGGCCGCCCCGCCCATGCCGCCCGAGGCCGATGCCGGAACCGCCCCGCATATCCCGCGTCTTGTGGTGAATGACGGCACGGTGGAACGGCTGGGCGTCATAGCAAAGGAACAGCCCAGCGCCGCATCACGGCTGCCGAGTTTGGCCGCGCCTGCCATTACCTTGAAAGCTATGCCCTGCCGATGGCGCGGCGCTGCTATGGGGCCGCATCGCTGCCTGCGCCCGACATGGCCGCCCGGCGGCTGGTGGCGCTCATTCGCGAAGAGCATTGGCAGACATTCACGGCGCGCGAGGTGCAGCGCCGGGGGCGGCAGGGGCTGGCCGATGCAAAGGACGTGAGCGCCGCTTTGGCCCGGCTGGCTGAGGCCGACCTTGTGGCCGAGGTGGCGCAGCCGTCGGGGCCGCAGGGTGGTAGGCCTGCCCGGCTCTATACCGCCAACCCGGTTGTGTATGAGGTCGCGAAATGAGCCGCTGGCTGGCCGCCGCGCAGGCCGCATCTAGGCAAATGACAAAAGACAAAACCGACACAACTGACAAAACCCAAGCTGGGGTTGTGCGACAGGCCGAGGTTGCAGCCCCGGAGGGGGTTTCGTCAGTTATGTCAGTTTCGTCGTTACGTCAGAAGGTGAAAACGGCACTTTCGCCCCCGAGGCCGCCTATCCCCGCCGGGTTCATCGTCTTCGCGACAGGCGACTGCCCCGAGGGCCGGGCGGAGGCGCGGGCTTGGATCAAGGCGAAGGGGCTGACACGCCAAGACGTGAAGGGCCGCATCATAGGCGGGCAGGCCTGCCTTGTCGCCTTGCGCCCGCTGTGGATAGCGCCGGGGCACGGCATATCGTGAGCGCACGGGATTCATTACAATGCCCCCCACAGGACAGGTTTTCTGGTTTTTCTTGACTCAGCAGCAGTATCCGCCTTGTTTGATACGCATCAACATCACATTTGGGGAATGTCATGAATATCTTGAAGGCCTGTGCGATACCTCTTCTTACTCTCTCTGCTTGCGCGCCTGCCGTCACGATCACAAGCCGCACAACTGGCCAGCTAGGTAGCGGGACCTTGGAAAATATTGAACTTGGTAATTCTGGGCGGATGACGATTGCACTGGGCAATGAGCAATTTACTGGCACATGGCTTGCCGTTCGTGATTCTGGAATCTTGGGCATCCCAGCTAACGGCGGCATCGGCAATGCAGTGCTGCACTCAGACCAAGGTAGCCGGATGACATGTGAGTTCAGATACAGCATGGGCACTTACACAGCCATGGGCACCTGCCTGAAGAATGATAGTGAGACATTCGACATGCAGGCGACACTTATCTGAAGATGTCGCTCAGTATACTAACCTGACTTAGGCCTTCATCTGTGCGACCCTGACGGGGCTGCGCAAAATATGATATAGCTGCCCCCCAGAGTATCAAGACAATATCAAGCGCGGGGCGCATCATGGCAGGACATGGCGGCAGGCGAGCGGGCGCAGGACGCCCGGCAGGGGCGCAGAACCGGGCAACGAAAGAGGCAGGCGCGCGACTGTCCGAGCTGGCGCAGGCCCGTGCCGAGAGGACGCGCTGGCGGTGCTGGCCGAGGTGATGCAGGATGAAGCACAAACCGGCTACGAGCGCGGCGGCGGTCAGACCAGCAATACCTGACGGGAGGTGTATGAGGTTCAAACGGTTAGTCTGCGGGTTGCTTTTCGATTTTCTCTAGTATCTTGCTGGCCGTTGACGCGATGTGGACTAGGCAGCGCCCAATGTGAGCGACCGCCAACATGCTTAATGCCGAGAGGGCAAGGGCGATCCCATAGGGCATCAGCACCCACTCACCCGTAATCGGCGCGCCAACAACAATGATAAGCCCGGTAACGATTGCCACAAGGCCGAGCAGCTCAAACACTACAAACACTCGGATGGATGATGTGGGGTTGAACATAACGACCTCGTTTGATGACATTCAGTATCTAATGGGCGATCATTGAAGGCAGCTTGAGGGCAAGTGTCGGCGGCACCCATCCCGCGCAATCTTGCTCAAATCACCGCGCGGCATCATCAAACCCCGTGACATTGAAGCTGAGATTCATGAGTGAGCCTTCCCACATCTTTACCTCAAAGACGACGGTCACGCGCCCATGAGTCAAGCCGGATCAGGATCCCAGAAGAGCCAGTGGCCGCAGTTTGGCAATCAACTTCTTGTCGGTTGTCTCAACAGTCACATGATTGCCGTCAGTTAGGTGGATCGTATACATGCCTTCTTTGCGGCGACGGCCACCGATAGCTGCGCCCGCAATAAGACCAACACCACCGGTCAACAGGCCGCCGACTACAGCACCGGCGGCAGCCTTCCCGCCATGACGATAGGTTTCCTCTGAGACTGTCGAAACCTTTTTGAAGTCGCGCAGGATGTATTTTTTCAGGGTCCGAAACCCCTTGTGGACGGTGATTACAGGCTGGCCGCCGGACAGAGCGACAACAACCCTGTCTGCTGAAATGGAAGTGCGGATTATCTTGGTCATTGCTCTCTCCCTGTTTCAGGTGAGCTTCGCCGCCCCCGCGCCCGTGAGTCAAGCGCTCTCGACCGACCGCAACCGTCGCCCGCCGGGCGCTGCGCATGGTGCGGCGTCGAGGCCGAGCCGCTGTTGCCGCATCTGGCGGGCGATGGGCACACATGGCTTCACGAAACATGCTGGACCGACTGGTATGCAGCCGCCGGGCCGAGGCGGCGCTGGGCGCGGATAAAGTTTGCGATAGTGCGGCCTAGTTGTGGCGACCGGAGTTAGCTTCTCACTAGTCTTTTCCTGCACTCTTTTTGGCCTTTTCAATTTTCTTCTCTATTCTTGCAAAATGCTTTTCCCAGTCATCAATCCATCCGGCACTCTTGGCCGTTTTACAAAGCTCCAATGCTCTCTCATAGTTGCCGCGTTTTTCTTCGACTATACGCAACCTGTCAAAGCATGGATGTTTTGCCATCCATCCATAATTTTTCACTAGCGCCTTCGCTGCATCTTCATGAAATGTGATGCAAAGCTCACATGCGGCAAGCGCCTTATCAAGAGCGCCCGGCACCACATCACGCCAGCGATAGAAGACTACGCTCAAATTATACAGCCCAAAGTGTCTATCAAGGACAGGCATAGTCTCATCGTAAAAGTCTAGTGCTTTTGCTGCGAATTCTACCGCACAATGGGCATATCCTTCCTTGTTGAACCACGGCGCAATTCCGGAAAGATGTGCAAATGAGTTTGGCTTTGAGGCGTAGTTACTACTACCCTCAATAAGGGGCCGCTTCCCGAGGCCCATTGGCGCGTATGTGTCAGCCATCCACTCACGCTCAGATTGCGAAAAGTTTGACTGCCACCACTCCTGCAATCCCATCATTGCAATGTCGCCGCCGATACGTCCCTTCCTGCGGAATATGCTGAACACTGTGGCGGCCTTTATGCTTGCAGCGGCTGTGCTACGGTAGGACTGATGTAGTAGGAAAACAATCAAGACAATTTCAAGCGCGGGGCGCATCATGGCAGGACATGGCGGCAGACGGGCAGGCGCAGGCCGCCCGGCAGGCAGCCCGAACCGGGCAACGAAAGAAGCTGGCGCGCGATTGTCTGAACTGGCGCAGGCCCGTGCCGAGGATGCCTTGGCGGTGCTGGCCGAGGTGATGCAGGACGAAACGCAAACCGGCTCTGCCCGCATCGCGGCAGCGACTGCGCTTCTGGACCGGGGCTTTGGCAGACCGGGGCAGGCGATGCAGATAGACACGAACGCGGTCGAACAGCCGACGCGTATCATTATTTGCGGCGTTGACCCTGAAGACATGCTTGGCGACGAAGCCCGCCAGTAACGCCCGGCACCCGCGCTTTTATGCAACCGAACCCGGTTCATCGGCTTCGCGAAGGGGGAACAATTGTGGGAACGCTGGGCGGTGCCGCCTAAAATATCCCGACAAAACAGCTAGTTACAAGGACAGTCTGGCGGAGAGGAAGGGATTCGAACCCTCGATACCGTTTCCGGTATACTCCCTTAGCAGGGGAGCGCCTTCGACCACTCGGCCACCTCTCCGCCGGCGTGTCTAGTCGGGGCGGGGGGCGGAGACAAGGGTTTGTTCTGCGGTCCGGGCGGCCGGCCGGGTCATTTCATGACGGGCCGCGGGCCGGCGTCCTGCCGGGCGGTCGGGGCCTCCGTGGCCGGCGGTCATCACCCCTACCTCCCGTCCGGCCCCCTGCCCGCGAGGATCTCCCCGCGTCCGCGGCTGATGCGGGCGGTGCGGGTGGCCGGGCGCCGGGCGCTGCCGACATGCAGCAGCCAGGCGCGGCGGCGGCCGGGGGTGAGGGCGGCGAAAGCCTCGGCGAGCGGGGGATCGGCGTCGAGGGCGGCTCCGAGTTCGGGGGGCATCGGCAGGTCGTCGTCCTCGCGCGGGGGGATGCGGCGGCCTGCCTCGGTCAGGGCGGCGGCGCGGCGGATATAGCCGCGGATCACCGGGGCCTGCATCTCGATCTCGGCCACCGAGCGCAGCCGGATCTGGCGCAGCGAGCGGTGGCTTCCCGGCTGTTCGAGCACCCCGGCCGGATCGTCGAGCAGCGCCCCGCGGGTGAAAGCCAGCGCGCAATAATCCTTCATCCGCTGGATCAGCGCCACATTGCCGCCCCGGGTCACATAGCAGGGCGCGCCCCATTTGATCGTGCCGGACAGGCCCTCGTCCTCGAGCAGGGCGCAGAGCGCCCGCGCCTCGTCCCGCCAGCGGCTGATGCCGGCGAGATAGTCCTCGACGCTCGCGCCACCCCGGTCCATCGCCCCGCCCGGCCCCCCGGGCCCCTCTCCGGCCTCTGCGGGTGCCAGCATCGCACCGCAAGGGCGAGGGGGCAAGGGGCGGGAGGCGCCGGATTCGTCCGGCGTTCCGTCACTGCGTGCCGCAGACGGGACGATCCACAGGGCCGGCGTGGATTGCCACGGCGGCTGCGCCGCCTCGCGGGTGACGCACGGCGGCCGGCATCCCCGGTGCCGGCCGGGGCGATCGCCCCTTACCCCATGTCGAACGACAGCGCCGTGACCTGGTGGAAACGGCCGGTGGCACGCAACTGGTCCAGCACCGGCTCGGGCACCTTGTCGTCGACATGGAGGATGGCGATCGCCTCGCCGCCGCGGGACGCGCGGCCCAGCGTGAAGTTGGCGATGTTCACCCCCGCCTCGCCCATGGTCCGGCCGAGCACCCCGATCACCCCCGGCGAGTCGTCGTTGGTGGTATAGACCATATGCGCGCCGACCTCGGCATCGACATTGATGCCCTTGATCTGGATGAAGCGCGGCTTGCCGTCCGAGAACACCGTGCCGGCCACCGAACGTTCGCGCAGCCGGGTCACCACCGTGACCTTGACATAGCCCTCGAACATTCCCGACTGCTCCTGCCGCGTGGTCGAGATGCGGATGCCGCGCTCGCGGGCGATCACCGGGGCCGAGACCAGGTTCACGTCCGGGTTGGCGCGCCGCATGATCCCGGCGATCACCGCGCATTCGAGGGCGCGCAGGTTCATCCCCGCCGCCACCCCGTCAAAGAGCACATTGACCGCCGTGATCGGCTCATCGGTCATCTGGCCGATGAAATTGCCCAGATGGCCGGCAAGCCGGATCCACGGCCCCATGATCCGCGCCTCGTCGGCGGTGACCGAGGGCATGTTGAGCGCATTGCTTACCGCCCCGGTCAGCAGGTAGTCGGCCATCTGCTCGGCCACCTGCAGGGCAACATTCTCCTGCGCCTCGCGGGTCGCGGCGCCCAGATGCGGGGTGCAGATCACGTTCGGCAGGCCGAACAGGACGTTCTGCACCGCCGGCTCGACCGCATAGACATCGAGCGCGGCGCCGGCGACATGGCCGGAGCGCAGCAGGTCGGCCAGCGCCTCCTCGTCCACCAGCCCGCCGCGGGCGCAGTTGACGATCCGCACCCCGGGCCGGGTCTGTTCCAGCCGCTCGCGGCTCAGCAGGTTGTGGGTCGCATCGGTGAGCGGCACATGCAGGGTGATCACATCGGCGCGCGCCAGCAGCTCGTCGAACTCGACCTTCCCGACCCCGAGCTCGTCGGCCCGCTCCTGGCCGAGGAACGGGTCGTAGGCGATCACCTTCATCCGCAGCCCGTGCGCCCGGTCGATGACGATCGAGCCGATATTGCCGGCGCCGATCACCCCCAGCACCTTGCCGGTGAGCTCGACCCCCATGAAGCGCGACTTCTCCCATTTGCCGGCCTGGGTCGAGGCATCGGCGGCCGGGATCTGGCGGGCCAGCGCGAACATCATCGCGATCGCATGTTCGGCGGTGGTGATCGAATTGCCGAACGGCGTGTTCATGACGATGATGCCGCGCCGCGAGGCGGCGGGCAGATCGACATTGTCGACCCCGATTCCGGCCCGGCCGATCACCCGCAGCTCCGGGGCCGCGGCGAGCAGCTTTTCGGTGATCCGGGTGGCCGAGCGGACGGCGATGCCGTCATAGCCGCCGATCGCGGCCAGCAGCGCATCCTTGTCCTTGCCCAGCCCGGGGCGGAAATCGACCTCGATGCCGCGATCGCGAAAGATCTGCACGGCAGCATCGGACAGGGCGTCGGAGATGAGAACCCTCGGGGTCATTCATGTATTCCCTTGAATATGGAGATCGGCGGTCGTGCCTCGCACGCCCGAAGAAGACGGCTCGCTTGCCAGAGGCATCGGCTCAGCCCTGCGCCGCGAGTTCCGCCGCGAATGCCCAGTCGATCCACGGCAGCAGCGCCGCGACATCGGCGCGCTCGACCGTGGCGCCGCACCAGATGCGCAGGCCCGGCGGCGCGTCGCGATAGTTCGCGACATCCAGCGCCACCCCCGCATCGGCGAGCCGCCTGGCCACGGCCCTCGCGAACCCCTTCTCGTCGCCGATCCGCGGATCGGTGAAGCGCAGGCAGACCGAGGTGCAGGACCGGGTCTCGGGCACCCGCGCCAGATGGTCGATCCAGTCGCGCCCGGCGACGAACTCCGCGACCAGCCGGGCATTGCCCTCGGAGCGGGCGACCAGCGCCGGCAGGCCGCCGATCCGCTCGGCCCAGTCGAGCGCGACGAGGTAATCCTCAACGCAGAGCATCGAGGGCGTGTTGATCGTCGCCCCCTCGAAGATCCCCTCGTTGATCCGGCCGCCTTTGGTGAGGCGGAAGATCTTGGGCATCGGCCACGGCGGGGTCCAGCTCTCCAGCCGCTCGACCGCGCGCGGCGAGAGCACGATCATCCCGTGCGCCGCCTCGCCGCCCAGCACCTTCTGCCACGAGAAGGTGGTGACATCGAGCTTCTCCCACGGCAGTTCCATCGCGAAGGCGGCCGAGGTCGCGTCGCAGATCGTCAGCCCGGCGCGGTCGGCGGCGATCCAGTCGCCGTCCGGAACCCGGACCCCGGAGGCGGTGCCGTTCCAGGTGAAGATCACGTCGCGGTCGAAATCCACCGCCGCGAGATCGGGCAATTCGCCGTAATCCGCGCGCCGCACCACCGGGTCGAGCTTCAGTTGCCCCTTCACATCGGCGGCCCAGCCCTCGCCGAACGCCTCCCAGGCCAGCACCTCGACCCCGCGCGGGCCAAGCAGCGACCACAGCGCCATCTCGACCGCGCCGGTATCCGAGGCCGGGACGATGCCGATCCGCCAGCCCGCCGGCACCCCGAGCACCGCGCGGGTGCGGGCGATCGCCTCGCGCAGCCGGTCCGAGGCGGGCGCGGCGCGATGCGACCGGCCGAGCGCGGCATCGGCAAGCAGGTCGAGCGAGAATCCGGGGATCTTGGCGCAGGGGCCCGAGGAAAAGCGCGGATTGGCCGGCCGCGCGGCCGGGGTGACGAGAGCAGTCATGCTATCCTTCCAGATATGCGCGCCCCGTTGGGGGGGCGTGTCCCGCCGCCAGTGCTAGGGCCCCGGCGCCCGGGCCGCAAGGGATTATTGCGGGCGCGCCCCTTCCGCACCGCCTTGCCCCCGCGGCGCTTCTGTCGCATGGCGCAAGCAGCCGCACGGGAGCGCCCATGTTCACCGCCGTCCTCGTCAGCCCCGCGACCCTGCCGCCATCGGCGGTTGCCGACCTGCGCGCCCGCTGGCAGGGCGGCGACCCGCGCCGGCTCGGCGACGATGCGGCGGAATTTCCGCTTCCCGCCCTGCCCGCCGACCTCGACGAGGTCTGGACCGGATTGCAGGCGCAGGGCATCGACCTCGCCCTCGTCCCGGCCGCGAACCGGCGCAAGCGGCTGCTGATCGCCGACATGGATTCCACCATGATCGGCCAGGAATGCATCGACGAGCTCGCCGACGAGGCCGGGGTCGGCGCCCGGGTCGCGGCGATCACCGCCCGGGCCATGAACGGCGAGATCGGCTTCGAGGGCGCGCTGCGCGAACGGGTGGCGCTGCTGGCCGGGCTCGGGACAGAGGTGATCGACCGGGTGCTCGCCCGCCGCATCACCCTGATGCCGGGCGGCCGCGAACTGGTGGCGACGATGAAGGCCCACGGCGCCCATGCGGCGCTGGTCTCGGGCGGCTTCACCGCCTTCGCTGGACCGATCGCCCGGCGGCTCGGCTTCGACGAATCGCGCGCCAACCGCCTGCTGGCCGAGGGCGGCCACCTCACCGGCAGGGTGGCCGAGCCGATCCTCGGCCAGGATGCCAAACGCGCGGCGCTGCACGAGATCACCGCCCGGCTCGGGATCACCCCCCACGAGGCGCTGGCGGTGGGCGACGGGATGAACGACCTGCCGATGCTGCAGGCGGCCGGCATGGGGGTGGCGCTGCACGGCAAGCCGGCGCTGCAGGCGCAGGTGCGGCTGCGCATCAACCACGCCGACCTCAGCGCGCTGCTTTACCTTCAGGGCCATGCCCGCGCCGATTTCCGTTCCTGAACGGCAGGTTCCATGGCACAGATCGGCAAACCGGCGGCGGGGGATTCATGACATTCGAAGTGGCGCTCCAGGTCGCGGCCCTGCTGGCGCTGGCCGCCTTCGTGGCCGGGTTCATCGATTCGATCGCCGGCGGCGGCGGGCTCATCACCGTGCCGGTGCTGCTGCTCGCCGGCGCCGATCCGGTCACCGCGCTGGCCACCAACAAGCTCCAGGGCCTGTTCGGTGCCGGCGCGGCGGCGGTGAGCTATGCGCGCGCCGGGCAGGTGGACCTGCGCCGCCAGTGGCGCGCGGCGCTGGTGGCCTGCGGTGCCGCCGCCTGCGGGGCGCTGCTCGCAAGCTCGCTGCCCACCGGGGTGATCCGCATCGGCCTGCCGGTGGTGCTGATCGCGATCGCGGCCTTCTTCGCGCTGAAGCCCGGCCTCGACGACACCGACCGCGCCGCCCGGCTGCGCCCGGCCGCCTTCACCGCCACCGTGGTGCCGCTGGTCGCCTTCTACGACGGGCTGATCGGGCCGGGCACCGGCTCGTTCCTGATGCTGGGCTTCGTGATGCTGGCCGGCTTCGGGATCCTGCGCGCCACCGCGCATTCCAAGCTGCTGAATTTCGCCTCGAATGTCGGCGGGATCGCCGCCTTCGCCGCGGTGGCCACGCCATGGTGGCTCACCGGGCTGGCGATGGGCGCGGCGCAGATGGCGGGTGCGGCGCTGGGGGCGCGGCTGGCGCTGCGCATCGGCGCCGGGCTGATCAAGCCGCTGCTGGTCATCACCTCGACCGCGCTGGCGCTGCGGCTCCTGTGGGACGCCTGGGGCTAGAAGTCGATGGCGATGCCGTTCTTCTCGTAATCGCCGAAGCGCACCGGCTCGGCGCCGCCGCGGCCGTCGATTTCCTTCGGCAGTTGCAGCGGCCTTGCGGCATCGCGCCGCTCGAGCGCCTCGGCCATGGCGCGCAGGGCTTCGGGCGTGGGGACGGGACGGGACGGCGTGTCGGTCATGGCGGCTTTCCTGTGGGGCTGCGCCTGCTATACCGCGGGCGATGACCCAAGCAAAGCCGCCCGCGGCCCCTTCATCTTTCCGCAAATATCCCGGGGGGAGGCCCCACCGGGGCCGGGGGGCAGAGCCCCCCGCGACCACACCTCCCGCGACCACGCCCGACCCGCTCGCCCCGCGCCGCGCCGCGCTCGCGCTCCTGCACGGGGTGATGGCCGAACGCCGCGCGCTTTCGGACGAGGCCGCCGCCCTCGCCCGCCTCGCGCCCGCCGACCGTGCCCGGGCCCGGCGGCTGGCCGCCGACACCCTGCGCGGGCTGGCGCGCGCCGACCGGATCCTCGGGCCGTATCTGCAACGGCGGCCGCCGCTGGCGGTGCTGAACATGCTGCGGCTCGCGGTGACCGAGATCGCCCATGGCGAGGCCGCGCATGGCGCGGTGAGTGCCGCCGTGGACCTTGCCGCCGCCGACCGGCGGCACCGCAACCTCAGGGGGCTGGTGAACGCGGTCCTGCGCAAGGTCGCGCCCGAGGCGGCCGCGCTCTGGCCCGCGCTGCCGCCGCCGCGCCTGCCGGCCTGGCTGCGCCGGCCGCTGGTGCAGGCGCATGGCGCCGCCGTGGTGGCGGCGATCGAGGCCGTCCATGCCGGGGCCCCGCCGCTCGACCTGACCGCGAAGGGCGATCTCGCCGCCCTCGCCCGCGCCACCGGCGGCGAGCTGCTGCCCACCGGCTCGGTGCGCCTCGCCGCACCGGTGCAGGTCACCGCCCTGCCCGGCCATGCCGATGGCGCCTTCTGGGTGCAGGACGCCGCCGCCGCGCTGCCGGTGCGCGCCCTCGGCCCCCGGCCGGGCGAGCGGGTGCTCGACCTCTGTGCCGCGCCGGGCGGCAAGACCCTGCAACTTGCCGCCGCCGGCGCCGATGTCACCGCGGTCGACCTGTCCGAAACCCGGCTGGTGCGGCTCCGCGACAACCTCGCCCGCTGCGGCCTGAAGGCGCGGGTCGTCACCGCCGATGCGCTCGCCTTCAGCGAAGGCGGCTGGGAGGCGATCCTGCTCGATGCGCCCTGTTCGGCCAGCGGCACCATCCGCCGGCACCCCGAACTGCCGCATATCCGCGACGCCGGCGCCCTGCCCGCGCTCTGCGCCCTGCAGGCGCGGCTGCTCGACCATGCGCTGACGCTGCTCGCGCCCGGCGGGCGGCTGGTCTATGCAACCTGCTCGCTTCTGCCGGCCGAGGGCGAGGACCAGATCGCCGCCGCGCTGGCCCGCCACCCGGGGCTGCGCCTTGCCCCCGCCACCGTCGCGGGCCTGCCGGACGCGGCCCGCCGCAACGACGGCAGCCTGCGGCTGCGGCCCGATCTCTGGGCGGAGAGGGGCGGGATGGACGGGTTCTTCATCGCCCGGCTGGAACGGCCGGCCTGAGGCAGCTCAGTCGTCCAGGACCCCGGCCAGCAGCCGCACCATCGTCCCCTCGTCCAGATAGCCGGTGACGATCAGGCCGTTGCGTTCCTGATAGCGGCGCAGGGCGCTGCGGGTGGCGTCGTCGAACCGCCCGTCCACCGGCCCGGGATCGAGGCCCATCGCCGCCAGCCGCGATTCCACCAGCCGCGCGGTCAGCGCGTTGAGGCCGATCGCCGCCTCGGCGGCACGGGCGCGCTCGACCTCGGCGCCCAGCGCGCCCTCCGGCGCGGGTTCGGGCTCCGGTCCGGCCTCGTCCGGGGTCTCGAGCGCCGCGATCCGCGAGCGGGCCTCGGCGGCGTGGCTGCCTTCGGGGAAGTCGCGCAGATAGCTGCGGAA
>Ga0172382_10002445_pt1 | contig 31068 bp, 26 predicted proteins | sample Leawel138RmetaG_FD_122245 | JGI IMG/M metagenome (GOLD analysis project Ga0172382, IMG submission 122245) | Leachate microbial communities from a municipal landfill in Southern Ontario, Canada - Leachate well 138R metaG | ecosystem: Engineered > Solid waste > Landfill > Unclassified | place...
CGTGAAACAGGACCGCGCCGATGATAGTGCAGATTACCTGTGCGAAAGTAGGTCATCGTCAGACTAACCCAAAAAAACGCCGCTCCATTCATATATGAATCGAGCGGCGTTTCGCCGTGTACATGCCAATGCCGTCCACAAAAACAGACTCAAGTGCTTCAATTCATTCAGCGATTTCCTTGTAGCCTGAATGCATTTTCTGCTGTACTCCATATTGCCGGAATACCTTGAACAGGTTGCTGAGCAGTAGCGCAAATGCCACCACCAAGCCCATGCCGCTCAGACGTATCAGCAGAGGGTCTCCACTGATTGCCGCAACCAGCAGGGTCAAGGAAAGGAGCGCATGTGCCAGCAGTTGCCTCTTGATGGCTATTTCCGGGAGCAATTTCTTGACGTTGGGGGCACGTACGCCTGCCTGGGTCAGATTGAGCCAGGCGAGGAATGGCACGATCTTGTAGAGCATGCCACTGATGAAGCTGACAAAACCTCCATGCATGATCAGGATGCCGGCCACCAATGGCCAGTGTGTGCCCTCAAGCAGTGTCAACTCAATACCGGCCACAACAACCAGCCCCACCAATATGTTCACCATGCTGAACTGTATGATCCTGAAGATGCTGTCGGGTTTGGCACGCCGGGAATGAGCCTGTACCCACAGGGTGGTCACTGGGAACAGGGCCGAAAGCAGCATGAGCAGGGCAGTGATGACGGTGGCTGGGATTGACAAGCCCATGAGCGTGCAAACGCTCCAGACGAAGAGTAGAACGAATGCGATGGGTGACCATACACGTGTGAGTATGCCGGGATAATTGGGGGTGATCTGAAACATGGGCACCACCAGCCAACTCGTGCCGGCCAGTAACAGGCCAACGCCTCCAAGCCATGCCCAGCCAATGTGCAGCCGTAGCAACTCAAGCAGGGGCCAGGGCTGACCGCGTGACAAAATCAGAATCAGGGCAATGCCGAGTGCCAAGGTCACCATCAGACCGACCAAGGCCAGTCGCAAGTCTCGTGGTGTCGCCTGTGGGCCGATCGGGGTTGCCCACAACCCAAGTATGCTTGCAATCAGGAAGATGCCGAGTGCCAGCGTTGACACAATGGCGGCGGCAAGCAGCATGCCGGGCGACATCAATAGTAGCCCCAAGGACAATAAGCACGCGCCGAGCGTGAGGGTCAAGTGAACAACGGCACTGACATATCTGGCGCCCGGGATGGCTGCACCGGCGACCACGGGGAGTACCTGAAACAGTGCCCCCGTCATCACCATCAGCATGAATCCCACGGTGATCAGATGAGTGAGGGACAGGGCAGCAGGGGTCCAGCGGGAAGCCAGCGCAGCAGGCTCCATCATCAGAAGCAGGCCGGCCAGCATGCCAAAGAGTGGGGCGGTAAGGAAAAAACGTAATGGGACCGAAAACGCTGGCGTGGCTTCGTAGCTCAGCGCGGCGCCCGGTTTCATAGTCCTTCGATCCAGACGTGCACAGTACCGTCCTGCTCGACTACATGCCTGTGCGTGTGTCCATCACGTTCGAGAATGCGAAACAGTGGCCAAGGCGTTCGGTCAAGCAACACTTCCAGGGTTTGGCCGGCCTTCAGATCTGCCAACTGTTCCATGATGCATTCAAACGGCTGAGGCGGCTCCAGTCCGCGTACATCGAGTGGGATGCTCATCCGGGCACTCCCTCGTGCCTGCCCTTGAGGGTGGCGCGCAGTTCCGGTTCGATTTCAGCGCTGGCGATGTGCTGGTCACACATCGGGTAGAGAATGTTTTCTTCCTTCATGTTGTGCTGCTGGAGCATGATCAGCAAGGTTTCGGCTTCACCCTCGAACTCTTCCGCATCTTCGTCCAGGGCAGCTTGCAGCAGGGTTTCTAGCATGCCGCGAAGTTCCTGATGCTCGATTCTCATCATTCTGGTGGGGCCTTGTGTCATGCCTGTAGCGCTTTCGAAGCGGGGGAAGAGCACTTGCTCTTCAGTCTCGAAGTGGCTGTGCAATGCGTCACGAAACTGTCTCGCTGCGTGCTGGACCGCTGACCAGTTACCCTCGGCGGCAGCTTGCTCGGCATCGCCCAGCCATTGGTCGCAGGCGCGGTGGTCGTCGGTCATGAGGGTGGTGATCAGGGACATTTCGGTTTCTCCATTAATGTGTGTGTATTCTGAGCGTGATCCCTTCAGAATCCTTGATGTCCATCAAGCCTGATTGAAGCGTGTTCCGCCTTTCATATTTGACCGCTTACGGGCAGAATTCGACGTCTGACCAACAGGTAGAATTGCCATGAACCCTTCAAACCGTCCCAATCCGTGGATCGGCATTTTCCTGCCGTTTGCGCTGGGCTATTACCTTTCATACCTGCTGCGCACCGTGAATGCGGTGATTTCTCCCGACCTTACTCAGGACTTGAGTTTGTCAGCGGCAGATCTGGGCTTGCTCACCAGTGCCTATTTCCTGACTTTCGCGATGGCCCAAATTCCGCTGGGGATTGCGCTGGATCGCTTCGGTCCCCGTAAGGTAGAGGGGGGCTTGCTGCTGCTGGCAGCACTGGGCGCGGCCTCCTTTGCGATGGGGGACTCCCTCACCGAGCTTGGACTGGCGCGGGGGCTGATTGGGCTGGGCGTATCTGCCTGTCTGATGGCCGGCCTGAAGGGGTTTGCAATGTGGTATCCCGCCGAACGGCAAAGTTCGATGACCGGCTACATCATGTCGGCCGGGGCACTGGGGGCGTTGACTGCAAGCGCGCCGATCGAGGCGGTGCTGCCTCTGCTGGGCTGGCGTGGCGTGTTCTGGATCATTGCGGTGATTGCGGCGGGCGTGGCCGCATTCATCTTCATGTCTTTGCCCAATCAGGCGCCACATGCCTCGGGTGAGTCGGTCGGGCAGGCGTTTCGTTCGGTGGGCAGGATTTTTGCTGCGCGTTCATTCCTGCGCTATGCCGGTTCTGCCGTTTTTTTCACCGGTGGTTTCATGGCCCTGCAAAGCCTGTGGGCAGTGCCTTGGCTGATGAATGTGAATGGACTTACGTTGACCCAGGCCGCCAACCATCTGTTGGTTTTGAATCTGGGCATGCTGGGCGGGCAGTTGTCGATTGGCATCCTGGGGACCCGGCTGGCGCGCCGTGGGGTGACGCCACTGAATCTGATGCAGGGTGGCTTTTCGCTGATGCTGTTGGTGGAAGTGCTGATCCTGATGCAGGTCGGCCCCCTTGCCGTGCTGTGGTTCTTGCTGGGCCTGCTGTCTTCGGTGAATGCCCAGTCCTATCTGGCCACTTCAATGCACTTTCCGAAAGCAGCCTTTGGTCGGGTGAGCACGGCCATCAATTTGATGGCGTTTGTTGGCGCATTTGCCGTGCAGTGGGGGCTGGGCGGCGTGCTCGATGGTTTGCAGGCAGAAGGTTGGGAGATGAGCACGGCACTGAAAGCGGCATTTGGCGGGCTGCTGGTGTTGCAGGTGCTGACCTTGTTGCCCTTGCTGATGGGAGGGAGGGCAGTGCCTCACCCCTCACATCAGTCGCCCGGCAAGTGAGCCCTTTCAGGGTTTGGGCAAATTTCGCCCTGGGCGTCCAATGTGATAGCCCTGTGCATAGTCGATCTCAAGTGCTCGAAGCATCTGCATGACGTCTTCGGATTCAACGAACTCCGCAATCACCTGAATGTTCAGTGAGCGGGCCAGGTCGTTGATCGAGCGTACGAAGATGCGGTCCCGTTCGTTGTTGAGCATGTTGGCGATGAAGTCCCCTTCGATCTTCAGGTAATCGAAGGGGAAACGGCGCAGGTAATGGAAGGATGAAAAACCGGAACCGAAGTCATCGATGGCCAGCCCGAAGCCCTCGGACTTCAAGTCGCTGAAGAAACGGTCGAGCACGCTGAGGTTCTTGACCGTATCGCGCTCGGTAATCTCGAACACGATGCGTTCCGGAGCGACCCCCGAGTTGCGCACTACCGTGTGCAGGGTGCGCACGAACTCGGCGAGCACCAGGGCCCGCGGCGAGAGGTTGAAGAAGACCGGTCCCTTGAAATCGCTGTTCGCAATCTGTTCCAGTGCAGCCTCTATCACCAGCGCATCGAGGCGGTGGATCACGCTCATCTTCTCGGCAATCTCGATGAACTGATCGGCTCGCATCAACTGGCCGTTGATCTCGATGCGCGACAGGACTTCCACGGCTGTTGGCTGCTGGCCGGCAACATGGCATATCGGCTGGAAGAACGGGATGATTCGGCGCTGGTTGATCGCATCCATCACCGCAATGCCGGTTTCCGAAATGTTGCGGAAGGCGTCCATCACGTCTTCCTCGCTGGGCAGCGCGACCCGTTCCTTGCCTTCCGACTTGGCCTTGTACATCAGGGTGTCGGCAAACAGGAACATGTCCTTGGGTTCGCGTGCATGGTCCGGATAAACGGCCAGACCGATCGAGGCCGAAGCCGTGGCCCGTCCGACGCCAGTGACTTCGACCACGACATCGCGGGTGGCTTCGAGCACGCGCTTGGCCACGATGTAGCCCTGTTCAAGGTCGGCTTCGGGCAACAGGATCACGAATTCGTCGCCACCGTAGCGGGCGAACACATCACCGGTACGCAGGGCGGATTCGATGGCACGGGCAAAAGCCTGCAGGAAGCTGTCGCCCACAGCATGACCGAAGTGGTCATTCACCAGCTTGAAGTTGTCCAGATCGACCATCAGCAGCGTGGCCTTGGTGCCGTGTCGCTTGCATCGGCCAAGCTCATAGTCGAGCAGTTCCCAGAATACGCGCTGGTTGTAGAGGTCGGTGAGCGGATCGCGGGTGGCGAAGTATTCCAGGTCGCGGGTGTACTTGTGAATCGCCTTGATCGAACCAACCACGTTCAGCAGGGTGGACAGGATGCTGTCGAGGACCAGGTGGTGCGTCGGTTCGCGCAAGGTGTCGGAATGCACGCCGATGCCGACGATGCTTCCGATGCGCGGGCTGTCCACGAAGAAGGATTTCACCTGCAACGCGAAGCTGTCGGTATCGATCTCCGTCGGACCGTGGGCAAATTCGGGGTGATGGTGGTGGATGTTGAGGGAGGCCGGATCGCTGAACCGGCCATCGCGGCGCAAGGCGTCGATGATCACATCCTGCACATGTGTCTTGGCAGCGATGGAGGGTTCGTGATGCCAAAATATCTCGATGTCGAACAATTCGTCGTCGATCTGAAAGACCGAGAACAATACATGTGCATTGAGAATGCTGTTGATGTCGTGCAGTAGTTGCTCGACATATTCGCGCCAGTCACGGATCACCTCGGAGGTGATGACGAATTTCTCCAGCAGGCCGATCTCGAACATCAGGATGTCCTTGTCCACCGCAATGGAGCGCAGGCGGGTGGCCAGAGAAATGATGGAGTCCTGAATGCGGTTCAGTTCGTTGAAGGAATGCGTCCTCGGATGCACCTCAAGCTGACGCAGGTCGGACAGGTTGTTGATCGAAGCCAGATTGGTTTCCACCGCCGACACGCTGCGTGAGATGCGTGACACCACCCAGAACACTGCGCCACACACCAGCAACAGACCCAGCGCCAGGCTGGGCACCGCACTGGTGTAAAAATTTACCCGTGCAATCTGCAGCAGTCGGTCGTAGGGCTGGCGAATCTCCACCACGCCCAGCACATCGCCTTCGCGTACATTCTGATGGCATCCCAGGCAGCGCGCTTCGGCCAGCAGTGGAATGGCACTCACATGGCGGCCGGCAAGCAATTGATCAAAGCGCTGTGCCGTCGCGAAGGCCTCGCGCACCGGGTGTTCTGCTTGAGGCTGATCGATGCGCCCGTAGAGGTCCTCCACCAGCGGGCCGCGATACAGCTCGATGCCGATCAACTCCTGATCGTCCGCCTGCTGGCGCACGCTGCTCAGAAAGGCTTCGGCCTGATCGCGCGTCCAGCCCTGGCTCATCACCTCGTACATCGAGGCCAGCGTGATGCGGGCCACCTGTTCGGCCTGGTCACGTGCCTGATCCCGAAACAGCGTTTCAAAGGTGTTGCCGATCGCCAGCCAGCTGCCGCCGAGAAAGACCGTGCCGACTACGGCTGAAGTGACGAGGATGAAATTGCGCAGTTTCATTGGACTGGGGACATCGGGAAGCCGTCTGACCTGACCCCGTTCAGAGCAGGAAGAAACCGGGCATCGTATGCGCTTCTGGTAGGGTGGGGCTTGCGCTAGGTCAACATAAGCCCGCTTCGGCTGCCCACAATGGGCAGCCGAAGCGGGTGAGGGGTGTCAGACCTTGGACAGCGCCTGATCGAGGTCGGCGATCAGGTCATCGATGTGCTCGATGCCGATGGACAGGCGGATCATGTCTTCACTCACACCGGCTTTGGCCATTTCCTCGGGGGCCAACTGGCGATGCGTGGTCGAGGCCGGATGGCAGGCGAGGGTTTTGCAGTCACCGATGTTGACCAGGCGGGTCACCAGTTGCAGTGCATCCTGGAAGCGTGCACCGGCTTCACGTCCGCCCTTCACTCCGAAGTTCAGGATGCCCGACGCACGTCCGCCCATGTAGCGCTGCACCAGCGCATGGTCCGGATGGTCCGGCAGGCCGGCATAATTCACCCAGCCCACTTTCGGATGATCCTTCAGATAGCGGGCGATCGCCAGGGTGTTGTCGCAGATGCGGTCCATGCGCAGCGCCAGGGTTTCGATGCCCTGCAGGATCAGGAAGGCATTGAAGGGCGAAATGGCCGCGCCCATGTTGCGCAGCGGCACCACCCGGGCACGACCGATATAGGCTGCCGCGCCGAGGGCTTCTGTATATACCACGCCGTGATAGGAGACATCCGGCTCGTTCAGGCGGCGGAACTTCTCTTTGTGTTCGGCCCAGGGGAATTTGCCCGAATCGACGATGATGCCACCCAGCGAGTTGCCATGTCCGCCCAGGTATTTGGTCAGCGCATGTACGACGATGTCTGCCCCATGCTCGAATGGCCGGCACAGGTAGGGCGAGGGTACGGTGTTGTCGACGATCAGCGGCACGCCATTGCGATGGGCAATTTCGGCAAGCTTCTCGAAATCGGTGACATTGCCCAGCGGGTTGCCCACCGATTCGCAGAACACCGCCTTGGTGCGGGCATCAATCAGCTTCTCGAAGGAGGCCGGATCGCGGTAATCGGCAAAGCGCACCTCGATGCCGTACTGCGGCAGGGTGTGGGCAAAAAGGTTGTAGGTGCCACCATACAGCGTACTGGAAGTGATGATGTTGTCACCGGCCTCGGCAATTGTCTGGATCGCATAGGTGATGGCCGCCATGCCCGAGGCGAGTGCCAGACCGGCAATGCCGCCTTCCAGGGCCGCCACCCGCTTTTCCAGCACATCCTGAGTGGGGTTCATGATGCGGGTGTAGATGTTTCCCTGCACCTTCAGGTCGAACAGGTCGGCACCGTGCTGGGTGTCGTCGAACGCATAGGAGGTGGTCTGATACACCGGCACGGCAACGGCGCGGGTGGTGGGGTCCGGGCTGTAGCCGGCGTGAACGGCCAGGGTTTCCAGTTTCATCGGCAAATGTCCTCAGGTGTGGTGAATGTGAATGCCTTGGAGCTTCATCGGGAGTGACCGGCTCGCAGGCCAGCCAAGGTCCGGGCAGTATAGCGAGCCTCGATTCGATAACGAAAGAAGTGCGGGAAATATGCTCCACACGGTTCGGTCGGCGCCCTGACAGTTCATTTTGCCGCGCATGACAGTCAGCAGGGCTGCGGGCGATGGGATAACATAGACGGCCTGACACAGGGGAGGCGGATGGATGATCAGGCATTGCAAGCTGATTGCACTGATTTCTCAGAAAGGGGGGGCGGGCAAGACCACGGTGACCATGCAGTTGGCCGCAGGCTTGGCCGCGCGCGGGCATGTGGTGGGGGTAGTGGACCTCGATCCTCAGGAAAGCGCCCTGCGCTGGGCCGAGTCCGCCCTGCCGGACAAGCCGTTTCCGGCCACTGTGGTGCCCATGGCGGGTGATGTGGACGCGCTGCGCGAAGCCCTGAACGACTTTGTCCGCAAGCGGGATTTCGTACTGTTCGACTGCCCGCCGTCGATCGAGCATCCGCATGCGCTTGCGGCACTGCAGCTGGCTGATCTGGCGGTGGTGCCGGTGGTGCCGAGTCCGCCCGACCTGTGGTCTGCGCGCGCGGTCGAGCGCCTGATCCTGCAGCAGATGGACCGGAACAGGGCACTGAAAGGGATCTTGCTGCCAAACCGGGTGCAACGCACCGCCCTGTCGGGCACCGTCCTCGAAGTGATGCGCGACTTCACCCTGCCCGTGCTCGATACCCCGCTGTATCAGCGCAACGCCTACGCCCAGAGCGCAGTCACTGGCAGCTCGGTGTTTCAGCTCGGACGTGCTGCCGAAGCTGCGCAGCAGGAAGTTGACCGCCTGGCCGCCGCCGTCACTGAACTCCTGAGCTGAATCATGCACACCCTGTCCAGTCATTCTCTGCCCGCCCCGGTTCACTACACCCTCACCCCCGCGCATCCCGGGGCGCATTTGTTCAAGGTGAGCTGCGAGCTTGCGCAGCCCGACCCCGCCGGGCAGCGTTTCTGGTTGCCGGCGTGGATTCCGGGCAGTTACATGATCCGGGAGTTTGCACGCAACATCGTTACCCTGAGTGCCGAAGCCGGGGGGCGTCCGGTGGTCCTGACCAAGCTTGACAAGCACACCTGGCAGGCTGCAAGCGTACCCGCCGGAGTGCGTTTGCGGGTGGAATACGAGGTGTACGCCTGGGACCTGTCGGTGCGCGCAGCGCATCTGGACAGCACGCATGGCTTTTTCAATGGCACCAGCGTGTTTCTGGCTGCCGAAGGGCAGACCGACCAGCCCTGCACGGTCGATATCCTGCCACCGCTCGATCCCGCGCTGCATGACTGGAAGCTCGCTACCACGCTGGCGCGCGATCCGTCCTGTCCTGTGGATGAAGCCACTGCATTTGGCCGCTTCCGGGCGCAAGACTATGACGAACTGGTTGACCACCCGGTAGAAATGGGGCGCTTCACCGAAGCCGCATTCGACGTGGCTGGCGTGCGTCACGAAATCGTGCTCACCGGGCGGCATGATTGCGATCTGCCCAGGCTGTGTGAAGACCTGTCGCGGGTGTGTGCCTGGCAGATCGCGTTGTTCGGCACCCCGGCTCCGGTGTCGCGTTACCTGTTCATGGCCATGGTCGTGGGCGATGGCTACGGCGGCCTGGAGCATCGTGCTTCCACTGCGCTGATGACCAGTCGCAAGGATCTGCCCTACCGGGGCATGCGCGGACGCAGTGAAGGCTACACCTCCTTTCTTGGACTGTGCAGCCATGAGTACTTTCATACCTGGAACGTGAAGCGGATCAAGCCAGCGGCTTTCGTGCCCTACCGCTATGGCGAGGAAAACTACACCCGCCTGCTGTGGGTGTTCGAAGGTTTCACCTCTTATTACGACGATCTGGCGCTGCTTCGTTCGGGGGTGATCGGTGTCGAAGACTATCTTGCGCTGCTTGGCAAGACGATAAGCCGGGTGTTGAGCGGCAGCGGACGCTTGAAGCAGAGCGTGGCCGATTCCTCGTTCGACGCCTGGAGCAAGTTCTACCGGCAAGACGAAAACGCACCGAATGCCATTGTCAGCTATTACGCCAAGGGGGCACTGATCGCGCTCGCGCTTGACCTGAAGTTGCGCGCTGGCAGTGAGGGGCGGGTCAGCCTCGACACCTTGATGCGCATCCTGTGGCAGCGGCATGGGCTGACGGGGGTTGGGGTGGAGGAGGGGGCGATCTTCGATCTGGTGGCCGAGCTTGCCGAGCAAGCGGCGCCTGGTGCAGGGCGCCTACTGGCCCGCTGGCTGCGCAGCATGGTGTCCGGCACAGAGGATTTGCCGCTGGTACGCCTGCTGCGTGGGTTTGGCGTGGACCTCAAGATGGAGGCCGCCTCCAGCGCGCCCTCGCTGGGCGTCAAACTGGCCACCGGTGCGGGCGAGGTGAAGCTGGCCCAGGTGCATGATGACGGTGCAGCCCAGCGGGCTGGGCTGTCAGCGGGTGATGTCTTGATTGCGCTGGATGGTTTGCGGGTGAGCAGTGGTGAGCTTGACACCATGCTGATGCGCCGCACGCCAGGCGAGAAAGTGGATATCCACGCATTTCGCCGCGATGAACTGATGCGCTTCGAGGTGGAGCTGGATCCTCCTGCGCGCCATCAGGCCAGACTGACCTTGCGCGAGACGGCGGACGCCACCGCCCTGCGCTTGCGCAAGGGCTGGCTGAGCGGCGGGTGAGGAACGGTTGAAGGGGAAGGGCTGAAGGAATCCCCCGTATTCCTTCAGCTTGAGCGGGCTTGCCTCAGCTTGCCGCGCCAGAAATGCCAAGCAGGGTAGGCCAGCGCCGCAGCCACAATGAGCAGAAAGCCCATGCTCTGCCAGAAGGCAATCGGGTCGGTGGCCATGAAGTACACCCGGTCCGGGCGCTTGAAGGCAATCGAGCCGTTCAGGATGGCGCGACCGATCATGCCGATCAGGCCCAGGGCGGGAGCAAACCATACCACCACCCCCAGTCCCACCAGCAATTTGTCGATGAGCGGAGTTTCGCGCGTGTGAGGGCGATAGACACTCTGCACGCCGTACCACACAGCCACCAGAAAGGTGACTACCGTGACCACAGGCAGGCCAGCCAGCAGCAAGCCCAGAAAGGCTGCGGCAATCATGAATGCGGCGCCTTCCAGGGCGGCAATCGGTGGCCAGACATGTACCAGGCCGGCGAACAGCCAGATCGTGGCAGGCAGCAGAATCAGGAACAGCAGACCAGCACGGCGGGCGCGACGGCGCGCCAGATCGCCAGCGGCTTCATCGGGGCGGGGAGCAGGGAGCAGGGGCATGAGGCGGAGTTTCCGGGAGGGGGATGTCGTCCTGTGACGGACCGGTTTTGTGCACAGCGGCAAGTCTATCCAAAATAGCCGTGCATGTACCAGTATCCGGAGGTTTCGCTCGTTCCGGAGTCGTCATGAAGGCGCCACGCAGTGGCCCGGTGTGGCGCTGCTCAGTGCGGCACGTTCTTGCGGAGCAGGCCGACCACCCGGCCTTCGATGTTCAGTTCGGTCGTGCGCAGATCCACCTCGATCGGCGAGAACTCCGGATTGGCCGGCAGCAGGCATACTCGCGCCCCTTGCCTGGAAAAGGTTTTCACGGTCACCTCATCATTCACCCGGACCACCACCACTTGGCCGTTTCGGGCTTCATGGGTCTGTTTTACGGCCAGCAGGTCACCATCCAGGATGCCGGCGTCGCGCATGCTCATGCCCGACACCCTGAGCAGAAAGTCGGGCTTGGCATCGAACAGGGCCGGGTCGATCCGGTGGTGCGACTCAATGTGTTCAATCGCCATGATCGGCACGCCCGCTGCAACCTTGCCGACGATGGGCAGCCCGGGGTCGGTGCTCATCGACGGCGGCAGGCGAATGCCGCGTGCCCGTCCCTCCTCAAGAATGATCGCCCCCTTCGCCGCGAGGGCCCGCAGATGGGATTCGGCCGCATTCGGCGACTTGAAACCGAAGGCCGTGCATACCTCTGCCCGGGTGGGTGGGCGGCCTTGGGTAATCAGGGATTCCCGAATGAATTCAAGGATTTCACGCTGCCGAACGGTCAGCTTCAGGTTGCTGTTCATATTGTATTCTCCGTTCGCTATATTTTTGAACAGTTTCACCTCTGCTGCAAGCCCCGATCGTTCCTGAATCGGTCATTTTCGGCATGATCGGGGGGCTTGGAGTGGGCGGACATTCTGTGCCGGCGCCGCTTGGGTTATGCTTCGCCCCTACGGGCCGGCAGCGCGGTCGGGCAGGGTGCCATGGGCGAGTGTCGAGCCCTGGCCTGCGCGGGTAGTGCTGTCATCGGCTCTCAGCTAGAATTGTTGCGACGTCAGGGAGATTACATGCTGCAAGTCGGTGATGCCGCCCCCGCTTTTTCCTTGCCGGACTCGGACATGGACATTTTCGACCTGTCCTCCGAGCTTGGCTCACACAACATCGTGCTGTACTTTTACCCGCGTGCCAACACGCCGGGATGCACCCTGCAGGCGGCTGACTTCAGCGACCATGAGGATGACTTTGCCCGTTTCGGTGCCATCGTCGTCGGTGTGAGCCCTGATGACTGCCTCACCAATGCAGAGTTTCGCGACCAGCATGGCCTGTCCCTGCGGCTGTTGTCGGACGAAGACAAGGAGGTGTGTCGCCAGTATGGCGTGTGGCATACCAGAACCCTGGATGGCGTCACCAAGGCGGGCGTGTCCCGCACAACCTTCATCATCGACAGGCAAGGCGTGATCCGGCACGTTCTGCGCGATGTGTCACCCCGAGGCCATGCGGCCGAGGTCTTCAACCTTGTAAGAAACCTGGAAACGGAACATGCAAACGGAAATTCTTAAAAACACCGTGGTGACGCTCAAATATACCGTCACCGACACCGATGGCAACATGATTGACGATGGCCAGCACCCGCTGGTGTATCTGCACGGTGGCTATGACGGCATTTTCCCCGCACTCGAAGAGGCCCTGCACGGCAAGAAAGTGGGAGAAAACCTGAAGATCCGTCTGGAGTCGGACGACGCCTTCGGTGACTACGACGAAGAGCTCGTGCTGCTTGAGGATATCGCCCAGTTTCCCGACAACATCGAGGTCGGCATGTCCTTCGAGCGGGTGACCGAGAATGGCGAGGAAGACATGATCTACCGCATCACCGACATTGCCGATGGCAAAGTGGTGGTGGATGGCAACCATCCCCTGGCGGGCATGACCCTGCTGTTCGACGTGACCGTCTCCGAGGTTCGGACGGCCAGTTCTGAAGAAGTGTCTCATGGTCATGTGCATGGTGCCGGTGGCCACCATCACTGACCGGAGCACCGCCGACCCTGCCGCTTGATGGGGCAGGGTGCGCGCTTCAGCGCCGGGTGCCTGTCGCCGTCGGTGCGCGCGGCACCAGCAGCGTCTGGCCGATGCTCAGTCGGTTGCTGTTGTCCAGACTGTTGATGTCACGCAGTTGTGCCACGCTCGTGCCGTACTTGCGTGCGATTGCGCTCAGGGTATCGCCTTGGCGTACCCGGTGGGCGGCCAGTTGTGACTGCGATTGCGGTACTTGCGGGCGGAGCGGCTCGGGTTTGTATTCGGACAGCCTCAGCCGAAACCGTTCGGCACGGTCGGTCGGTACCACCAGAAAGTCATCCTCGGCATGTACCACCTGCTTGTTGTAGCCGGGGTTCAGGGCCACAAAGTCCTCCAGCGACATGTCGGCCATGCGCGCAGCTGTTTTCAGGTCCATGCCGCGTGGCACATCCACCGTGGTGAAGTGCTGGTCGTTGGGCACATAGGGCAGCTCGAAACCGAATAGTTCGGGGTTGGCCACGATGTTTTTCAGCGACTGTAGCTTGGGGATGTAATTGCGGGTCTGCTCCGGCATCTCCAGGCTCATGTAATCGGTCGGCCGTCCGGCTTCCTGGTTGCGCTTGATCGCGCGCCCCACCGCCCCCTCGCCCCAGTTGTACGAGGCAAGCGCAAGCTGCCAGTCACCGTGCATTTCGTACAGATATTCCAGATAGTCGAGTGCCGCGTGAGTGGAGGCGATCACGTCGCGACGCTCATCCACCCAGCTGTTCTGGGTCAGATCGAAATTGCGGCCGGTCGAAGGAATGAACTGCCACAGGCCGGAGGCCTGAGACGGGGAGCGGGCCAGTGGGTTGTAGCTGCTTTCCACCATCGGCAACAAGGCCAGCTCGGTCGGCATGCCACGCTTTTCAAGCTCATCGACAATGAAATACAGATACTGCCCGCCGCGCTGAAACACGGTGCGCAGAAACTTTGGCCGGTTCAGGTAAAACGCCTGCCATTCGACCACCAGTGCGCTGTCAAGATCGGGGATGCCGAAGCCGCGGCGTACCCGGTCCCAGATTTCATCGGGTGTGCGGGTCAGGTCGAGCTTGAGCACCCGTGGCTGGTGCATCGGCAGCTCGATGATCTGGGTGGGGGCGATGCGCAGGCCACCCGCCAGGGCGTCTGTCGCAGTGATGTCGGTTTCGGCCTGGGCGGGCATCGCCACGAGTGTTGCCGTGGATGCCAGGAGGGCCGTCAGCAGGGGTTTGAGTGGAAGGCGCACGACGAGGCAGGCCGCTTCTGAAGGAAAGTGCCGAAGTCTAGCAGTCATGAGGGTTTCGGCCAATTCCGGCGCCTGCCTGTTTTACGCCCTGTTGCCTGCGCTGCAATCACGCCTGCACACGCCTTGACGGGCAATCGTCCGCTGGTGCGCATTACTTGTTACGATACAGGGATTGATCAATTCATGGGGTTGCCCGTATGAAAGCGCTCGTCGTTGAGGATACGGTCACGAGCGCCACGCTGATCTGTCATCTGCTGGAACGCATGGGGCTGACTGCGGTTCACGCCAAGGATGGTGAGCGTGGCCTGGACATGTTCCGTGAGGAGCGGCCGGATCTGGTCCTGCTCGACATCATCATGCCCGGCATGGATGGATTCGAAGTCGCCAGGCGCATTCGCCAACTCGAGAGCGATGGGCAATGGACGCCCATCATCTTCCTGTCGGCCAAGGCCAGCGATGCCGATCTGGAGCGGGGCATCGAGGTGGGCGGGGACGACTACCTGGTCAAACCGGTGTCGGAGGTCGTGCTGAAGGCCAAGATCCGGGCGATGCAGCGGATTGCGCAGATGCGCTACTCGCTGCTGCTGCTCACCCGCAAGCTCAATGACGCCAATCGTGAGCTCAGTCGCCTGAGTGCGGTGGACGGGCTGACCGGTATTGCAAACCGGCGCATCTTCGACGAAACCCTGTCGCGCGAATGGCGGCGTCTTGCGCGGCGCGGCAGTCCGATGTCGCTGCTGCTGGCCGATGTCGATCATTTCAAACAGTTCAATGACCATTACGGCCATCTGGCCGGGGATGACTGCCTCCGAAGGGTCGCCAGCACGCTGCAGGCGTCGCTGCACCGTTCATCCGACATGGCTGCGCGCTATGGTGGCGAGGAGTTTGCCATCGTCCTGCCTGAAACCGATGCCCAGGGCGCGCGCTGTGTGGCGGAAGGCATGTTGCAGGCGATTCGCGCGCTGGACATTCCTCATCAGGCCTCGGCGTCGGGCAGCTGCGTGACGATCAGCATGGGGGTGGCCACGGTGGTGCCGGTGCCCGGTAACGAGCAGGGCTGGTCGGAGCTGATCAGGATGGCCGACGAAGGGCTGTATGTGGCCAAGCGGAGCGGACGCGATCAGGTGTGCGCGGCCGAGGGCGTGGCGCAGGTGGAGGGCTGAAGGAGGGGTGCCTCTCCTCAAGCCCTGGTCCTCGCATCAGAAAACATCCTTCCATGCACGCAGCGCGGTGAAACAGGCCAGCGCATCGGTCGGTGGGGTACCCAATCGCTGTGCCAGAGTGTCACGCAGGGAGGGGGCGTCCAGACGCAGGAAGGGGTTGATCCGGCGTTCCACACCCAGGGTGGAGGGCAGGGTCGGCAGTCCCTTGGCGCGACGCTTCTCGCATGCCAGCAGATAGGCATCGCGAAAGGCATTCACCGGTTCGGCCGCCCGGGCAAAGCGCAGGTTGGACAGGGTGTATTCGTGGGCAGGGTAAATGCGCGTCTCGTCCGGCAGCCCGGCCAGGGACTGGAGCGAGGCATGCAGTTGGTCCGCCCGCCCGCCCAGCAGGCGGCCACAGCCGGCACTGAACAGGGTGTCGCCGCAGAACAGCATGCCATGCCCATGGTAGGCCACATGTGTTTCGGTATGCCCGGGCACGGCAAGCACTTGCAGGCTCAGCGTATTGTCGAACAGTATGGGCTGTGCCCCATCGGTTGCCGGTTCGGTGACGATGCCCGCGATGCGCGAGTCCGCCGGACCGATCACCCGCAGCGCCGGAAAGCGTGCCAGCAACTCTGCAACACCGCCGACATGATCCGCATGGTGATGCGTGAGTAAAATGGCCTCAAGCCGCACACCCTGTGCATCCAGCCATGCCAGAACCGGAACGCTGTCTCCGGGGTCGACCACCACAGCCCGGTCATGCTGCCGGATCAGCCAGATGTAATTGTCGTTGAAAGCCTGCAGGGGGACGATGTCACCGGGCAGGGTAGCGGAGTACGTATCGTTCATGGCAAATCAGTACCTTTCCGAATGGCTGGACAGCCCTCAGGGGCGTGACCTGCTCGCATGGGAGCAAGCGTGTTTCGACCGGCGGGTGGCAGATGTATTTGGTTATAACGCACTTCAGGTCGGGCTGCCAGAGTTCGACTTTCTCGCCAGCAGCCGGATTGCGCGACACTTTGCCTGCGCCTCACGGGGGCCGGCACAAGTCATCAACAAGACTTATGCGCTACCATTCGCCTCTTCCAGCCTGGATCTGGTGATCCTGCCCCATGTGCTGGAGTTTGCCTCGCATCCGCATCAAGTGTTGCGCGAGGTCGAGCGGGTGTTGGTGTCGGATGGCCGGGTGCTGATCAGCGGTTTCAATCCGTTCAGCCTGTGGGGGATGCGTCGCCTGTTGGCCCGTTCGGGCAGTGCCTATCCTTGGCGGGGGCACTATCTGTCCGTGCCGCGCCTGCGCGACTGGCTGGCGCTGTTGGGCTTCGAGACGGCCCCGGCCGATTATGGCTGCTACCGGCCAGCCGTGGCCGGGCCCGACTGGCTGGAGCGCTGGCGTTTCATGGATCGCATGGGCGCGCGCTGGTGGCCGGTGTGTGGCGGCGCCTATGTGCTGCAGGCGGTCAAGCGGGTACATGGCATGCGGTTGATCACACCGAAGTGGCGCGAGCGGCTGACGGCCGACAAGCGCTTGGCCGGCGTGGCCTCGGGTGGGCAACGGGTGGCCGGGCGGTTTCAGCACAGGCGTGCCGACCGGCATGGGGCTGGAAGTGCGAATGAACAAACATGGAAATGATGTGACTGAGAACAGAACGGACAAGCGTACAGGCGTCGAGGCTTCCCGAGTGGCCGTGGCCACAGCGCAGGGCGATGATGGCGGGCAGGCGGTGGATATCTTTACCGACGGGGCCTGCAGTGGTAATCCCGGCCCCGGGGGCTGGGGGGCGATCCTGCGTTCGGGCACGCATGAAAAGGAGATCTGGGGGGGTGAGCCGGCCACCACCAACAACCGCATGGAGCTCATTGCAGTGATTCGCGCCCTGGAAATGCTCAAGCGCCCGGTGTCGATCAGGGTGCATACCGACAGCCAGTATGTGCAGAAAGGCATTTCCGAGTGGATTCACGGCTGGAAGCGGCGCGGCTGGAAAACCGCCAGCAACGCCCCAGTGAAGAATGTGGATCTGTGGCAGGCGCTCGACAAGGCTGTGTCGGCGCACAGGATTGAATGGATCTGGGTGAAGGGGCATGCCGGCCATGCCGAGAACGAGCGAGCCGATGCGCTGGCCCGCCAGGGCGTCGAGGCGGTGCGCCGGCAGGGCCGCGCAGTCGATGTGCAACAGCAGGAAGCAGGCCGATGAGACAGATTGTTCTGGATACCGAAACCACCGGCCTGGACTGGCGCAATGGCGACCGGGTGATCGAGATCGGCTGTGTGGAACTGCTCAACCGCAGCCTCACCGGCCAACACTACCATGTGTATGTTCACCCCGAGCGCGACATCAACCCCGAAGCGATTGCGGTGCACGGCATCACGCTCGACTTTCTTGCCGACAAGCCCAAGTTCCGCGACATTGCCGACGACTTCCTGGCTTTTGTGCGCGATGCGGAACTGGTCATCCACAATGCCAGTTTTGACGTGGGCTTCCTGAACCATGAGCTGTCCCTGCTGGGGCTGCCGTCGGTGAATCAGGTGTGTGCCGGGGTGATCGACACCCTGAAGATGGCCAAGGAGCAGAATCCGGGCAAGAAGGCTTCGCTGGACGCGCTGTGCGAGCGCCACCAGATTGACAACGGCCATCGCACCCTGCATGGCGCTTTGCTGGATGCGGAGATCCTCGCCGAAGTGTATCTGGCGATGACGCGCGGGCAGGAGAGCCTGATCATGGCACTGGACGAGCCCGCGCCCGGTGCTGCGAACGCCGGCAGCATCAAGCACGACGCGCGTCCACCCCTGAGCGTGCTGCGTGCCTCCGCAGACGAACTGGCCGAGCACGAGCGCGTGCTGTCCGGTATCGCCAGCGCCAACAAGGGCCTGTGCCTGTGGTTGCCGCCGGCCGAAGAGGGGCAAGTGGCGCAGGAAGGATAGGCCTCAGCGCTCCCGCCGGAACCCTGTCCGGCGACCGTGCTCCGGCCACTCATCCGGGCACTCAGCGGCGGGATAGCCTCTCGGCCACATGTTCCCCGATCGCCAGGCTGGCGGTCAGCCCCGGGGATTCGATGCCGAACAGGTTCACCAGCCCGGCAACGCCGTGCGCCGTTGCATCGTCGATGCGAAAGTCGGGCTGTGCTTCACCTGCGCGGTGGATCTTCGGGCGGATGCCCGCGTAGTCGGGGCTCAGCGCCCCCTCGGGCAGGGCCGGCCAGTAGCGCCGGATGGCGGCCTCGAAGGCCGGTAACGGTCGGGTGTCCACCGCGTACGCACTGGCCGGCGGCTCACCTTCGGAGGTGCCCACATCATCGTCGAGCCACTCCACGTCGGGGCCGAAACGGGCGCGGCCCTGAAGGTCCAGCGTCAAATGCACCCCCAGGCCTGCCGCTTCGGGCAGTGGATAAACCAGATGCCGGAAGGGAGCCCGGCCGCTCAGGCTGAAGTAACTGCCCTTGGCGTAATGCGCGCGTGGCACATGGGCCGGGTCCAGCCCGTGGGTGCGCGTGGCCAGGGCAGGGGCCGCCAGGCCGGCTGCATTCACCACCCTGCGGGCCAGCAAACGGGTAGGCATCGCCCCGCCCGTGCTGACCATCAACCCATCTTCCTGCACCGTCATCTCGACCACCGGAGTTTCCAGCACCAGGGTGGCACCGGCATGTTCGGCATCGCCCAGCAGGCTCAGCATCAGGGCGTGGCTGTCCACAATGCCGGTGGAGGGGGACAGCAGCGCGGCAGCCCCCTGCAGGGCCGGCTCCAGCGAATGCAGCGTGGCCGCATCGAGCAGGTGCAGGTCTTCCACGCCACAGGTCCGGGCACGTGCCTGCATGGCCTGCAGTGCCGTTACCTGGGTTTCATGTTCGGCGACCACCAGCTTGCCGGTGCGCCGGTGCGGCAGTCCGCGCTGCGCGCAGTACGCATACAGCAAGTCCTTGCCGCGCACGCACAGCCGCGCCTTCAGCGAACCGGGCGAGTAGTACAGCCCGGCATGGATCACCTCGCTGTTGCGGCTCGACACGCCACCGCCAAAGCGCGGTCCGCGCTCCAGAATCAGCACCTCATGGCCGGCCTGGGCGAGGGCACGGGCACACGCCAGCCCCACCACTCCGGCACCGATCACTACCGTATCCACCCGTTCCATCATCGCGCCCTCAAAGGTGCAGCACGCCGCCCGGCACGCTGCCGGACTGCTCCAGCCGGGTCACCGTGGGCAACAGGTCCAGGCCGGTGTCGGCCTTCAGCTTGCGGGCGCGCTCGCGCAGCGCTTCGATTGGCAGGGCAACGGGATCGCCCTGCGCAGCAAAGGCCACCACATTGCCCGAGTCGCAGGACGGAAACGCCATTGCCCGATTGTCAAAGGCCTGGATGATGCGCTCCACGCTGGCCCGGTAGCCACGCGAGCGGCCAAACAGGTTGCTCGACATCAGCCCCCGCTCCGACAGGCGGGCACGTACCGCCTGGTAAAAGGGCAGGGTGTCGAGTGCACCCGCGCGGGCGTTGCGGTCGAAACCATCGACCAGCACGTAATCGAACTGGCGCTCGGTGTTCAGCACATACTGCGCACCGTCGCCAATGTGTATCGACAGACGCACGCTTTCCTCGGGTAGCTTGAAAAACTGCCGGGCGGCCGCCACCACCCGGGGTTCGATCTCCACCACCTGTATTCGTGTGTGGGGCAGGTGATGGTGAATGAAACGGGTCAGCGAAGCCGCCCCCAGTCCGATGAGCAGCGCGGTGCGTGGCCAGTCACCGGCCTCGCGCAACAGTAGCCCGGCCATCATCTCGCGGGTGTAGGCCAGCTCCAGCGCATGGGGCTTGCGCACGCGCATGGCGCCCTGAATCCATTCGGAACCGAAGTGCAGATATCGTACGCCGGCTTCTTCGCTGATGTCGATCGGAGTGCTCATGGTTGGCGGTATGCAATATTCAGTGTTCAGTGTTCAGTGTGGGGTTCAGCCCTGCCGTGTACTGCCCAGGCGCTTGAGCAGGTAGAGCTGCTCCAATGCTTCGCGCGGCGACAGCGCATCCGGGTCGAGGGCATCGAGCGCGCCCAGCACCGGATGGTTGCAGGTTTCCGGGGTCTCGTCCGGCAGGTCGGCAAACAGGTCGCTTTGCGGACCGGCCGAGATTTCGCGGTTCTCCAGTGCGCGCAAGCGTCGCCGTGCCTCGCGGATCACGCTGCCCGGCACGCCGGCCAGGGCCGCCACCTCGATCCCGTAGCTCTGGCTCGCCGGTCCGTCTTCCACGGCATGCAGGAACACGATGCGGTGGCCGTGCTCGACTGCGTCCAGATGGACGTTGGCGCATTCCGGAAAATCCTGGTTGAGCCGGGTGAGCTCGAAGTAGTGAGTCGCAAACAGTGTCAGGCAACGGTTGCGCTCCAGCAGGTGGCGGGCAATCGACAGCGCCAGGGCCAAGCCGTCGAAAGTGGAGGTGCCGCGCCCGATCTCGTCCATCAGCACCAGGCTGCTGGCCGTGGCGCCATGCAGAATGGTGGCCGCCTCGGTCATTTCCACCATGAAGGTGGAGCGCCCCGAGGCCAGGTCGTCAGAGGCGCCGATGCGGGTGAAGATGGCGTCCAGCGGCCCGATGGCGGCCGAGCTGGCCGGCACCCAGGCGCCCACGCAGGCCATCAGCGCGATCAGTGCCACCTGACGCATGAAGGTGGATTTGCCGCCCATGTTCGGACCGGTGATCATGAGCATGCGCCGGGTGGGACCCAGCTCGCAATCGTTGGCGATGAAGGTGTCCACCTGACGCTCCACCACCGGATGCCGCCCGCCCCGAATCGAGACACCGGGCTGTTTCACGAATACCGGCTGCACATAGTCGTAGCGCAGCGCGGTGTCGGCAAAGGCGGCCAGTGCATCGAGTTCGGCCAGCGCGCGGGCCAGCCCCTGCAGGGCGGGAATGTGTGCGGTCAACTGCTCCAGCAAGGCTTCGAACAGCAGCTTCTCGCGGGCCAGCGCCCGTTCCTGCGCAGACAGCGCCTTGTCCTCGAAGGCTTTCAGCTCCGGGGTGATGTAGCGTTCGGCATTCTTCAGCGTCTGACGGCGGCGGTAGTCGTCCGGGACCTTGTCCGCCTGGGCACGGCTCACCTCGATGTAAAAGCCGTGTACCTTGTTGAATTCGACCTTCAGCGTAGCAATGCCGGTGCGCTCGCGCTCGCGGGCTTCGAGGGCCAGCAGGAACTCGCCACAGTTGTTCTGGATGCCGCGCAGCTCGTCCAGTTCGCTGTCGTAGCCAGGGGCCATCACGCCGCCATCGCGCAGACTCACCGAAGGCTCCTCGGCCACTGCGCGTTGCAGCAACACAACTGCATCGGGCGGCATGTCGATGGCCGCCAGCAGGGCGAGCAGCCGTGGGGCGCTGGCGCCGTCCAGCCCGGCCCGCAGTTGTGGCAGACGCAGCAGGCTGTTGCGCAGGGCCGACAGGTCACGCGGTCGGGCGCTGCGCAAGGCGATGCGGGCCGTGATGCGGTCCACGTCGGCCACCGTGCGCAGGGCCTCGCGCACCGCGCCCATCATGTGTCCGTCGCCCTCACCGATCAGATCGGCCACCACCGCATGGCGTGCTGCAGCAGCCAGCGGACTGGCCAGCGGATGGTGCAGCGCATGACGCATCCAGCGCGAACCCATGCTGGTCACGCAGGTGTCGAGCAGCGACAGCAGGGTGGGCGAGGCTTCTCCCCGCAGCGTCTCGGTCAGCTCCAGATTGCGCCGGGTGGCGGCATCCAGGCGCAGGTACTCGCTGTCACGCTCCACTTGCACGCCGGTAATGTGGCTCAGGCTCTGGCGCTGGGTGCTGCGGGTGTACTCAAGCAAAGCCCCGGCAGCGGCCAGCGCCACCGAAAGCCCCTCAGCGCCAAAGCCGGCCAGGTCATGCGTGCCGAAATGTCCGGTCAGCTGGCGCCGTCCGTTATCCACCTCGAATTGCCAATCGGGCAGGCGTCGCAGTACCGGGGCGAGGGCTTCGAGCAGTGGCAGGGAGAGTCCATCAGGGCTCAGCACTTCTGCCGGCCGCAGGCGCTCGAACTGCGCCTGCAACTGCTCCGCCGGGCACTCCATGAGCCGGAAATCGCCGTTCGAGAGGTTCAGCCAGGCCAGCCCGAGCACGCCCCGGTGCAGGCTGAGCGCGAGCAGCAGGGCATCGCGCCGGTCATCGAGCAGGGCCGCATCGGTCAGTGTGCCGGGCGTCACGATCCGGCTCACCGCCCGCTCCATCGGCCCTTTGGTGGTGCCCGGTTCGCCCACCTGTTCCGCGATCACGACGGACTCGCCCAGCTTCACCAGCCGGGCCAGATACTGCTCCACCGCATGATGCGGCACGCCCGCCATCGGAATCGGGATGCCCGCAGACTGCCCGCGTGTGGTCAGCGTAATGTCCATCAAGCGCGCAGCCTTCTCGGCATCCTCAAAGAACAGCTCGTAGAAATCCCCCATGCGGTAGAACAAGAGCATGTCGGGGTGCTGTACTTTCAGGCGAAGATACTGCTGCATCATCGGAGTGTGCTGCTCGATGTCGGCCTCCGTAAGCCCTTGTCTGCGCTGCTTGATGTCTTCCATGCTCTGTGTGGGGGTGGCGTCTGGTTCAATATGGCCCGCTCAGGCGGTCTTGATCGGGGAGCGGTCATCCTGCCTGCGGGGCAGCATCTTACCAGCCCGGGGCCGGTGGCCGGGCATGGCGAGGGTTTTCTGACTCAGCAGGGCGTGAGCCAAGCGAGTCGGTACATTCTTACAGCCCTTCCATGCCCTTCAGCTTTTCCCACTCCAGCCCGAAACGCGCCAGATACTTGCGCAAGCGGTCGGCGTCGTTGCGGCTGGCCTTCTCCTGGCGTGAGGCGGCGAACAGCATGCGGCCGGCTTCGGATAGCGAGCGGGCGCGGCGGCAGACGGCGATGACGCCTTCGAGCTGGAAGCGATCGAACAGGTCGAGCCGGTCGGCGGCGTCGCCCAGCAACGTGGCCAAGGTGTCCCGTGGGCTGCCGATGGGGCGCCAGGCGTCGCGCAGACGGGCGATCTCGTCGGCCACGCCGTGTTCGGTGATGCGGCCGGCGTCGGCGAGCGTCGCCATCCGCGAGACGCTCGCCGACAGTTCGCGAAAGTTGCCACTCCAGCGCGCTTCCGGCGAAGTGGCAAAGCTCAGGTACGCGCGTCGCGCCTCGGTGTTGAAGCGCACCCGCTGGCCGTGTTCGCGGGCAAAACGCTCGAGTTCGAAGTCGAGGTTGGGTTCGATGTCCTCGCTGCGTTCGGCCAGGCCGGGAAGGTCGAAGCGCCACAGGTTGATGCGCGCGTAGAGATCCTCGCGAAACCGCCCCTCGGCTACCCACTGGCGCAGATCGCGCACGGTGCCGGAGATGAGCTGGAAGTTGCTCTCCACCTCGCGGTCGCTGCCAAACGGGAAGAAGCGCTTTTCCTCGATCGCCTTGAGCAGCATCGCCTGCTCGTCCAGCCCCAGTTCGCCGATCTCGTCGAGGAACAGCAGGCCGCCGTCGGCCGCGCGCAACAGCCCGGCGCGTTCGGTCTGCGCACCGGTGAAGGCGCCCTTGACGTGGCCGAACAGTGCCGACATCGCGCTGTCGCCGCGCAGCGTGGCGCAGTTCACCTCGACGAAGCGGCCACCAAGCTGGTGGCGCGCCTTGCGAATCTCGTACACCCGGCGGGCCAGAAAGGACTTGCCGGCACCGGTGGGGCCACACAGCAGCAGCGGCGCGCGCGAGCGCACCGCGACCTGCTCGATGTGCTCGATCATCCGGTTGAAGCGCGGGTTACGCGTGGCGATGCCCGATTTGAGGTAGGAGACGGCGGTGTCGCGCTCTTCGGCAAAGCGGCTGGCGATGCGGTTGTAACGCGACAGATCGAGATCGATGACCGTGTAGCCACCGACGGTGTCGTTGGGCAAGGACTTGCGTGGCGGCGAGGTCTGCACCAGCCGTGCCGGCAGATAGCGTGCCTCGGCGAGCAGGAACCAGCAGATCTGCGCCACGTGGGTGCCGGTGGTGATGTGGATCAGGTAGTCCTCGGCGTCGGTGTCGAAGGCGTAGCCGCGGGCGAAGTCGAGCAGGGTGGCGTACACCTCCTCGAAGTCCCAGGGGTCGCGCAACTCGAGCTCCACGCTTCGTACTTCGGTTTCCGGCGACACCGCCGCGATGTCCTCGCGCACCCGCGCGAACAGCCCGCGGCTGCGCGCGTCGTGCAACAACTCCAGGCGGTCGACGATCAGGTCTTCCTGCTGGCACAAGCCCACCGACGGCCGCCATTTGCTCCAGCGCTGGGCGCCGCGCCCGCCGTAGTCGAGGACGGTGCCGAGGAAGCCGATGGCAATGGTGCGCCGGTTCATCGTGTTATCCGTAAAGATAAGAGACGAGATCAAGGTATCAGAAAAACTGCTCTGGAGTTCGCTTTGTTGCATTTGGCATCGTTCGTGTTGTCTCGTGTTGTCAATTGATTTCAAGATAAAACAAGGGTATGAAGCGCTGATTGCGTGTCTGGGACAATAACTGGCACGTTTGCTGCGAAGGAACGAGCGACGCGGTGAGGGTTTGAGCGCAAATGAATCTCCAGGCGCAGTGCATGGTTGGGTCTCGCCGCGTGGTTTCCGTCTTTTGAAGTGGCGAGAAGAACAAAATGGAAGAGAACAAGATGACGCAGTACGAAACCCTCGCGGCGCAGGGCGCCGCCCCGATCAAGATGTGGACCCGCGGTGTGCCGGTGGAGAACGAGGCCCGCGAGCAGTTGCTGAAGACCGCGCGCATGCCCTTCATCTACAAGCACCTGGCGGTGATGCCGGATGTACACCTCGGTAAGGGATCGACCATCGGCAGCGTGATCCCCACCGTGGGGGCGATCATCCCGGCGGCGGTGGGTGTGGACATCGGTTGCGGCATGATGGCCGCGCGTACCACGCTGAGCGCGGCCGACCTGCCGGACAACCTGTCGGGCCTGCGTTCGGCGATCGAGGCGGCGGTGCCGCACGGACGTACGCCGGGGCGGCGCGACCGGGGATCGTGGGAGCACCCGCCCACCGAGGTGGACGCGATGTGGGGTGAGCTGGTCGACGGCTTCAAGCGCATCACCGACAAGTATCCGAAGCTGAACAACACCAACAACTACAAGCACCTCGGAACGCTCGGCACCGGCAACCACTTCATCGAGGTGTGCCTGGACGAGAGCCAGCAGGTGTGGTTCATGCTGCACTCGGGTTCGCGCGGCGTAGGGAACGCCATCGGCAACCTGTTCATCGAGCTGGCACAGGCCGACATGCGTACCCATATCGCCAACCTGCCGCACCGCGACCTGGCCTACTTCGAGGAAGGCTGCGCGCACTACGACGACTACGTCGAGGCGGTCGGCTGGGCGCAGGATTTCGCGCGACGCAACCGCGCGGTGATGATGCAGAACGTCATCGCCGCGGCGCGCAAGGTGATCGCCAAGCCCTTCACGGCCGACGTCGAGGCGGTGAACTGCCACCACAACTACGTGCAGAAGGAAACCCACTTCGGCCGCGAGGTGCTGGTGACCCGCAAGGGCGCGGTTGCGGCGCACAAGGGTCAGCTCGGCATCATCCCCGGATCGATGGGGGCGAAGAGCTACATCGTGCGCGGCCTGGGGAACGAGGAAGCCTTCTGCTCCTGCAGCCATGGTGCGGGCCGTACCATGAGCCGCACCCAGGCGAAGAAGCGTTTCACCGTGGACGACCAGGTGCGTGCAACGGCCCATGTGGAGTGCCGCAAGGACGCCGATGTGATCGACGAGATCCCGATGGCGTACAAAGACATCGACGCGGTGATGGCGGCGCAGTCGGACCTGGTGGAGGTGGTGCACACCCTGCGGCAAGTGGTGTGCGTGAAGGGATGAGACGATGGAAAGGTTGGCATGAACACGATTGAAACCCGGCTCCGAGCCGTCGATCTCGTAGAACTCGACGGCTCGGAGGGTGAAGGCGGTGGGCAGGTGCTGCGTAGCGCACTCACCCTGTCCATGATTACCGGGATACCGTTCCGCATCCAGCGCATTCGCGCGCGGCGCAGCAAGCCGGGCCTGCTGCGCCAGCATCTGACCGCGGTGCTGGCGGCGCAGGCGATCAGTGGTGCGCAGGTGGAAGGGGCGACGGCCGGCTCGCAAACCCTGAGCTTCGTACCCGGGCCGATCCGCGGTGGCACCTACCGGTTTGCCATCGGCACGGCGGGCAGCTGCACGCTGGTGCTGCAAACCCTGGTGCCGGCCTTGTGGTATGCCGATGGTCCGAGTGAGGTCGAGGTCAGCGGAGGCACCCACAACCCGCTTGCGCCTCCGGCCGACTTTCTCATCGACAGCTGGGCGCCCCTGATGGCCCGTCTCGGCGCACCGGTGGGCATCGAGTTGCTGCGCCACGGCTTTTATCCGGCTGGCGGTGGAGCCGTACGCGCACGGGTTGCCCCGGTCGTAGCGCTGTCGGCGGCGCTGACGCTCACCGACCGCGGGGCGGCTCGCGGCTTGTTTGCCGAGGCGCGTGTTGCCGGGGTGCCCGGTGGGGTGGCCGCACGCGAAATCGGGCGCCTGCAAACGCATTTCGACGGGCTCGACGGGAAGGTGTCCGAACTGCCAGCGCGCGAAGGGCCGGGCAACATTGTGCTGCTACGGGTCGAGCATGAACACGTCACCGAGGTATTTGCCGCATTCGGTGAGCGGGGCGTGCCCGCCGAGGCCGTGGCCGACCGTGCCGCCAAGGCCGCGCACCACTACCTGCACAGCGGCGCCGGCGTGGGGCCACACCTCGCGGATCAGTTGCTGCTGCCGCTGGCGCTGGCGGGCGGTGGCGTGTTCACCACACCGCATGCCTCGTCGCATCTGAGGACCAATGCCGCGGTGATCGCCCGTTTTTTGCCGGTGAAGATGGACATTACCCAACGTCAGGCATTGACGTGGGTGACTGTGGCGCAGCGGTAAGGGAAGGGGCCGATCAATCCGGTCAGGGCAATCGAGGGTAGCCGCCCATTGAGCGGCTTGAGCGGCGCCAATGTCCGGTGCTGTAGCAACATGCGTTACCCTGGGAAGGACCAGGGCCACCCTTCGTTCTTCGTGCTAGTCTGCCGGCCGTGACGCATTGTCTGGAGCTGTCCGATGGAACGCTTTTTCAATACCGCTGGCCCCACGATTCCCGAGGATCACTATCACCTTGACCCGCTGCACCGGCTGGACTGGGAAGACATCCAGCAGTTGATTGCCACCAAGCGCTATTTTGTGCTGCATGCACCGCGCCAGACCGGCAAGACGAGTACCCTGCTGGCGATGGTGCAGGCGCTCAACGCTTCCGGCCACTATGTCTGTGCGTATGCCAACATCGAGGGCGCGCAGGTGGCTCGCGGGGATGAAACGCAGGGCATCCCCGCAGCGTGCAGCGCGATCGCGCGCAGCATTGAAGACTACACCGGTAGCACCGAACTCAATCGCTGGTGGCGGGCGGAGGGCGAACACTACCCACCGCAGGATCAATTGACCCAATTGCTGCGTCACTGGGCACAGATCAGTGCGCGCCCCACGGTGCTGCTGCTCGACGAAGTGGATGCCCTGGTGGGCGACACGCTGATTTCGCTGCTGCGCCAGATTCGTGCAGGCTACGCCCAGCGCCCGGCGCGCTTTCCCCAGTCCATCGTCTTGTGTGGCGTGCGCGATGTGCGCGACTACCGCATGGAACAGGAGGGAGTGCAAGTCATTACCGGCGGCAGCGCCTTCAATATCAAGGCCGAATCGTTGCGCATGGGCAGCTTCACCGAAGCCGAAACCCGTGCGCTATGGTTGCAGCACACCGAGGCCACCGGGCAGGTATTCGACGAGGCGATCTTCCCGGAATTGTGGGAAGACACGCGCGGCCAGCCCTGGCTGGTGAATGCGCTGGGGCACGAGGTGACCTGGAAGAACCGTGCGGCGCGGGATCGCAGCACCCCCATCGGTCTGGTGGACTATCGACAGGCACGCGAGCGCTTGATCCAGTCTCGCGCCACGCATCTGGATCAGCTCAGCGACAAACTTCGCGAGCCGCGCGTGCACAGCGTCATCAGTGCGTTGTTGAGCGGTGAGGCGTCGGACAACTTCAACACCGTCAAGCCCGACGATCAGCAATATGTGGAAGACCTCGGCCTGATCGTCACCCGCCCGTCACTGCGCATCAGCAATCGTATCTATCGCGAAGTCATCCCGCGTGAGCTGACCTGGATCAGTCAAACCCGCATCGCCAACCAGGAACAAAGCTGGTACGTCGATGCCGACCACCGGCTGAACATGCCCAAACTGATGGAGGCTTTTCAGCAGTTCTTCCGCGAGCATTCGGACATCTGGACGCAGGGCTTTGACTATCGCGAGGCGGCCCCGCAGTTGCTCATGCAGGCCTTTCTGCAGCGCATCATCAATGGCGGTGGTCGAATTTCCCGCGAATACGGACTTGGCCGCAAGCGCACCGACTTGTTCATCGAATGGCCCCTGGACCCGGAGCAAGGCATGTACGGCCCATTGCAGCGGGTGGTGATCGAGCTGAAGATTCTGCGCGGCGACCTGGATACAATCATCGCCCAAGGGCTGGAGCAGACGGTGGACTACACCCGGCAAGTGGGGGCGGACGAAGCGCATCTGGTGATCTTCGACCGCAACCCGGCCACCGCGTGGGACGACAAGGTCTGGCAGCGGCAGGCAAGCCACGAAGGACTGGAGGTGAGGGTATGGGGGGCGTGAGCACCGGGGCTTCTCGGAGGAGCTGTGGATGAACAAGGCTTTTGTGAAGGAAAACGAGCACACGGACGATGAGGACGGCGACCCGCAGGCGCCGGCCTTGCCGCGTGGCAGCAAGAACTACATGACCCGCCGGGGCTATGATGCGCTGCGCCACGAGCTCGACCAGTTGGTGCGCATCGAGCGCCCGAAGATGGTGGAAACCGTAGCCTGGGCGGCAGGCAATGGCGATCGCTCGGAAAACGGCGATTACATCTACGGCAAGAAGCGGCTGCGCGAGATCGACCGGCGCATCCGTTTTCTGATCAAGCGCATCGAGAGCGCCGATGTGGTCGATCCCGAGCGTCAGCAGGGGCTCGATCAGGTGTTCTTTGGCGCAACGGTGACCGTGGCCGACCTGGACGGCACGGATGAGCAGACGTGGCAAATCGTCGGGGTGGATGAGGCCGACGCCACGCTGGGCCGCATCAGCTGGATTTCACCGCTGGCCCGGGCACTGCTCAAGGCGCGCGAGGGCGACGTGGTGCGCTTCGCCAGCCCTTCCGGGCCGCGCGAACTGGAGGTGGTGGAGATCCGTTACGAGTAAGGAACGGACAGGAACTGGGCCGGGGCAGGGAAGGGGCAAGTACCGGGGCCGGTTTTGCGCACAGGTTTGGGGCCTGTGGACTTGAAATCCATCGTCCGATGCCCATATGGGCTGGGTTATCAAGCCAAAACAATGGAGTCCCATCGATGTCCAGCGCACAAGCTGCCACTGCTCAGACCATGAACTTTCAGGCGGAAGTGAAGCAACTGCTTCACCTGATGATCCACTCGCTGTATTCGAACCGTGAGATCTTCCTGCGCGAACTGGTTTCCAATGCTTCGGATGCCTGCGACAAGCTGCGTTTCGAGGCGCTCGACAACGCTGCGTTGTTCGAGGAAGACGCTGACCTGAAGATTCGCATCGACTTCGACAAGGATGCAAAGACGCTCACCGTGTCCGACAACGGCATCGGCATGAGCCGCGAGGAAGTGATCGCCAACCTTGGCACCATTGCCAAGTCCGGCACCAAGGAATTTTTCAGCAAACTCACCGGCGACCAGAAGAACGATGCGCACCTGATCGGCCAGTTCGGCGTGGGTTTCTATTCGGCCTTCATCGTGGCCGACAAGGTCAGCGTGCTGACCCGCCGTGCCGGCGCTGCAGCCAGTGAGGCCGTGCGCTGGGAGTGCGCAATGACCGGTGAGACGGCGGGCGAATACACCGTGTCCGAGGCCGAAAAGCACAGCCGTGGCACCGAGATCACCCTGCACCTGCGGGAAGGCCAGGAAGACCTGCTGTCGAGCTGGAAGCTGAAGAGCCTGATCCGCAAGTATTCCGATCATATCGTCCAGCCCATCCTGATGAAGAAGGAAGAGTGGGACGAGGAAAAGGGCGAGCAGGTCGTCCGCGACGAGGACGAAACGGTCAACCAGGCGAGCGCCCTGTGGGCACGGTCGAAGAACGACATCAGCGAGGAAGAGTACAAGAGCTTCTACAAGCATGTCGGCCATGATTTCGACGAGCCGTTGGCCTGGACGCATTCGCGTGCCGAAGGCCGCCACGAGTACACCCAGTTGCTCTACATCCCGTCTCACGCCCCGTTCGACCTGTGGGACCGCAACGCCCGCCATGGCGTGAAGCTGTACGTGAAGCGGGTGTTCATCATGGACGATGCGGAAAAGCTGATGCCCACCTATCTGCGCTTTGTGCGCGGGGTGGTCGACTCGGCCGACCTGCCGCTCAACGTGTCGCGCGAAATCCTGCAGGAATCCAAGGACATCGACGCGATCCGTGCCGGCTGCACGAAGAAGGTGCTGGGCCTGCTGGAAAGCCTGTCAGGCAGCGACGAGGCGGGCGATCAGGAGAAGTACGCCAAGTTCTGGGCCGCCTTCGGCAAGGTGCTGAAGGAAGGGGTCGGGGAAGACTTCGCCAACAAGGAGAAGATTGCGGGCCTGCTGCGCTTTGCCTCCACCCATGCGGATACGCCCGATGAAGTGGTGTCGCTGAAGACCTATATCGAGCGCATGAAGGAAGGTCAGGACAAGATTTACTACGTCACGGCCGAGAGCTTCAACGCGGCCAAGAACAGCCCGCATCTGGAAATCTTCCGCAAGAAG
>Ga0172382_10002446_pt1 | contig 31043 bp, 33 predicted proteins | sample Leawel138RmetaG_FD_122245 | JGI IMG/M metagenome (GOLD analysis project Ga0172382, IMG submission 122245) | Leachate microbial communities from a municipal landfill in Southern Ontario, Canada - Leachate well 138R metaG | ecosystem: Engineered > Solid waste > Landfill > Unclassified | place...
CCACTTCCGAGAATTCGGCGTCAACGACATCGTCGTCAGCCTTCGCGGCGCCCCCATCCGCGCCCGGCGCGGCGGCGGCCTGTTCCTTCTCGTAGATCGCCTGGCCCAGCTTCATCGCGACCTGCGCCAGTTCCTGAGCCTTGGCCTGCATTGCCTCAACATCGCCGCCTTCGATCGCCGACTTGGTCGCGGCAATCGCGGTTTCGATCTCGGATTTCAGGCCCGCGTCGATCTTATCGCCATGCTCCTCAAGCTGACGCTCGGTGGTGTGGACAAGGCTTTCGGCATTGTTCTTCGCCTCGGCGCCTTCGCGCTTCTTTTTGTCCTCATCGGCAAAGCGTTCGGCATCCTTGACCATCTGGTCGATATCGGATTCGGAAAGACCACCAGATGCCTGAATGCGGATCTGCTGTTCCTTGCCGGTGCCCTTGTCCTTGGCCGAGACGTTGACGATGCCGTTGGCATCGATGTCGAACGTCACCTCGATCTGCGGCACGCCGCGCCGCGCCGGCGGGATGCCGACAAGGTCGAACTGGCCGAGGATCTTGTTGTCCGCCGCCATCTCGCGCTCGCCCTGGAACACGCGGATCGTCACCGCCTGCTGGTTGTCCTCGGCGGTCGAGTAGACCTGGCTCTTCTTGGTGGGGATCGTCGTGTTGCGGTCGATCATGCGGGTGAACACGCCGCCCAGCGTCTCGATGCCCAGGCTCAGCGGGGTCACGTCAAGCAGCAGCACGTCCTTGACGTCGCCCTGCAGCACGCCCGCCTGGATGGCGGCGCCCATGGCGACGACCTCATCCGGGTTGACGCCGGTGTGCGGTTCCTTGCCGAAGAACTCCTTCACCGCCTCGCGGACCTTGGGCATGCGGGTCATGCCGCCGACGAGCACCACCTCGTCGATGTCGGACGCCTTGAGGCCGGCGTCGGCAAGCGCCTTGCGCATCGGTTCGTTGGTGCGCTCGATCAGCGCGGCGACCATCTTCTCGAGGTCGGAGCGCGTCACCGTCTCCACCAGGTGCAGCGGCGTGGTGTTGCCGCCTTCCATGCGCGCGGTGATGAAGGGCAGGTTGATCTCGGTCGCGGCGGTGCTCGACAGCTCGATCTTGGCCTTTTCAGCCGCTTCCTTCAGGCGCTGCAGGGCAAGCTTGTCGGTGCGGAGATCCATGTTCTCCTTGGCCTTGAACTTGTCCGCCAGCCATTCGACCAGCCTGGAGTCGAAGTCCTCGCCGCCCAGGAACGTATCGCCGTTGGTCGACTTCACCTCGAACACGCCGTCGCCGATTTCGAGGATCGAGACGTCGAAGGTGCCGCCGCCGAGGTCGTAGACCGCGATCGTCTTGCCGTCGTTCTTCTCGAGGCCGTAAGCGAGTGCCGCCGCGGTCGGCTCGTTGATGATGCGCAGCACTTCGAGGCCCGCGATCTGGCCGGCGTCCTTGGTCGCCTGGCGCTGCGCGTCGTTGAAGTAGGCCGGAACCGTGATGACGGCCTGGGTGACGGTCTCGCCCAGATAGCTCTCTGCGGTTTCCTTCATCTTCTGCAGGATGAAGGCGGAAATCTGCGACGGGCTGTAATCCTCGCCGCCGGCCTGAACCCAGGCGTCGCCGTTCTTGCCCTTGACGATCGTGTAGGGGACGAGTTCGGTGTCCTTCTTGGTCACCGGATCGTCGAAGCGGCGGCCGATCAGGCGCTTCACCGCGAAGATCGTGTTGTCGCCGTTGGTCACCGCCTGGCGCTTGGCCGGCTGACCGATCAGACGCTCGCCGTCCTTGGTGAAGGCGACGATCGAAGGCGTCGTGCGCGCGCCTTCCGCATTCTCGATGACCTTGGGCTTGCCCCCATCCATCACGGCGACGCAGCTATTCGTGGTGCCGAGGTCGATACCGATAACTTTAGCCATTATTCCCCATTCCTTCACGTCCGTGGTGACACCGCGCGGTTCGCCTCCCGACACGCGGCAAGGCCTCTCGACGGCTCGATGACGTCTATCGTCGCGACGCGATATAGGAGCGGTTTCGCTTGGCACAAGAGCGTCCGGGGATTAGCGCAAGGCGATCGAATGCCGCATTCCAAGCAGAAGGAAACACCCGTGAATCTCCGTTCTTTCCCCCTCCGCAACGCCCTGCTTCCAGCCGTGCTGGCGCTGGCCGCCTGCCAGCAGCCGCAAGCGCCCGCGGATGAGGGCGCGCCCGATGCGAAGCCGGGAATCACGGTCAGCGACGGCATGCTGATGCTGCCCGTGGTCAAGGGCAATCCCGGCGGCGTCTATTTCGCGGTCGCCAACGGCGGCGCCCGGCCCGCGACCCTGGCGGCGGTCACGATCGAGGGCGCCGACAAGGCCGAGATGCACGAGACGAAGGGCGGTTCGATGGAGCCGCTCCCGCCGCTGGAGATCAAGCCGGGCGAGACGGTGAAGTTCGAACGCGGCGGCAAGCACGTCATGGCCTTCGGCCTCGGCGAGGCGGTGCAGGCAGGCACCACCACCGAAATGACGCTGACGTTCGCCGATGGCGACAAGGTTTCCGCCCCGCTCAGGGTCGAGGCGATGGGCGCCGCCATGCCGGACATGGCCGGGATGGACCACGGGGACCAGCCCTGACCGGCAAGGACGCGCCCGGCACCTGCCCGGTCGGCGGCGAACGCGGCCTGACCGAGGCGGAACGGGCGCTGGTCGGCTCGGTTTTCGGGGGTGCGATCGATTGCGCGGCGGTGCGGATCAGGCGGCGGCGATGGCACCCGCTGCAGCCGCGCAACATCACCATGGCCCCGATGGGACACCTCCATTTTCCGCCTGCCTCGCCCTTCTACTGCGAGGATTTCGCCGCCGCCGGCCTCGATCGGCAAGGGCTCTTCATCCACGAGATGACGCATGTCTGGCAGACGCAGCGGCTGGGCCGGTTCTACCTGCTGCTGTGCCGGCATCCGTTCTGCCGCTACGCCTATCGCCTCGTGCCCGGCCGGCCGCTGACGCGCTACGGCATCGAGCAGCAGGCCGAGATCGTCCGCCACGCCTTCCTGCTGCGCCATGGAGCCACCCCCGCCGGAGCCGGCGATCCGTCGGCCTATGAGGCGCTCATGGACTTCTCCCGGACCTAGCCGATCGGCAGCCGTCCGGGCTGGTAGCCGGGCTGCGCGGGCTCGCCGAAGGCGGCATAGAGTTCGGCCATCCGGGCTTCGAGCGGGCCCTTGAATTCGGGGTGCGAGATGATGTGCAACGTGTCGTTCTCCACCGCGCGCGCCACCGCCCGGCCGAGCCACACCGGCTCCATCATCAGCGCGGACAGGGCCTTGGCCTTGTCTTCCGGCAGGCCCGGCACCTGGCTTTCGGACATGCGGCTGCGGGTCAGGCCGGGATAGAGGATCGACACGCCCACGCCGAAGGGCGCCAGGTCCTGCCGGATCGATTCGGACAGCCCGACGACCGCGAACTTGCTTGCGCAGTACGTCGCGAAGGGGCCGTGCGGCAGCAGGCCGTTCACCGAAGCGGTGTTGACGATATGGCCCGATTTGCGCGCCTTCATCTCGGGGATGAAGCTGACGCAGCCGTTGTAGACGCCGCGCACGTTGATCGCCATGACCCGGTCGAACCGCTCGGGCGAGACATCTTCCAGCGGCAGGAACGGCAGCGCGACGCCGGCGTTGTTGCACAGCACGTCGACCGCGCCGAGTTGTGCCTCGACGGCGCGCTTCACCTCGGCCCAGCTATCGGGCGAAGTGACGTCATGCCGCAGCGCGATCGTGCCGTGGCCGATGCGCTCGGCCTCCGCGCGCGCATAGTCGAGGTTGATGTCGGTCACCGCGACCCGGGCGCCTTTCTCGGCCAAAGCCTCGGCGATGCCGGCGCCGATCCCGCCGCCGCCGCCCGTGACCAGCGCCACCTTGCCTGCCAGTTCCATTCTCTCACTCCGCCGGTTGCCTGTTTTCGCGGTTCGCTATCGCAGGTAACCGGCGGGCTGGGAAGGCGGCAGGATCAGCAGCGCGTGCTGCGACGGCGACCATCGCGATCGCGATAGTAGCAGCCGCGGCGGTCCTTCTCGATCGTCGCGCCCGCCACGCCTCCGGCCGCCGCGCCAACCGCCGCGCCGGCCACCGTGTCGCCTGCCAGCGCGCCGACACCGGCGCCCAGGACGCCGCCCGCCAGAGCGCCCTCACCTGCGTAAGTGTGGCCGCAGCCGGCCAGCGCAAGCGCCCCGGCCGTCATCGTGGGCAGGATCAATGCACGCATGACAATTCTCCGAATGCAATGGTTATCCCATAGCAAACGGCCGAATTGTCAGTCAGTTCCGGCGTCCGGCGCTGCCGGAGGGCGGTCAGTCCGGCTTTTTCGCCACCGCGACCATGGCCGGGCGAAGCAGGCGGTCCTTGATCATGTAGCCGGCCTGGAGTTCCTGCACCACGGTGCCCGGCTCCGCCTCGCTGGACGGCACTTCGAGCATGGCCTGGTGCTGGTTGGGGTCGAGCGGCAGGCCCTTGGCGGCGATGCGGCTGATGCCGTGCATGCCGAATACCTTGTCGATCTCGCGCGCGGTCGCCTCGATGCCGGCGACCAGCCCCTTGATCTTGTCGTCCTCGCGCAGTTCGGCGGGAACGGCATCGAGCGCGCGGGCGAGATTGTCGGCCACCGACAGGATGTCGCGCGCAAAGCCGGTCGCTGCATAAGTGCGTGCGTCAGCGATATCCTTCTCGAGCCGGCGGCGCACGTTCTGCGTCTCGGCCCGGGCGTAGAGCACTTCCTGCTTGGCGGCCTCGAGCTGGTCGCGCAGTGCCGCGGCCGCGTCGCCGCCCTCTTCCAGCAGATCTTCGGGCACGCCCTTCAATTCCTCTGCCACCGCCGCGTCCTGCGGCTGCGTCTTGTCATCCGTCATGTCGTGTAAGGTTCCGCTATCCGATCAGCTTGCCCAGGCTCTGGGCGGTGAAGTCCACCATGGGGACGACTCGTGCATAATTCAACCGCGTCGGCCCGATTACCCCCACCACGCCGATCACCCGTCCCTCGCGGTCGCGATAGGGCGATGCGATCACCGCCGAACCCGACAGCGCGAACAGCCGGTTTTCCGAGCCGATGAAGATGCGCGTCGATTCCGCCTTGCGCGCAAGGTCGAGCAATTCGGCCACCGACTGCTTGTTCTCGAGGTCGTCGAGCAGCAGGCGGACGCGCTCCAGATCGGTCAGCGCCTCCTCGTCGAGCAGGTTCGCCTGGCCGCGCACGATCAGCACGGGACGCCGCGCCGCATCCTCGCTCCACACGGCAAGACCGCGCTCCACGAGGTCACGGCTCGCCGCATCGAGCGCGGAGCGGCCCGAGGCGATCTCTGCCCGCATCGCCCGCGCGGCCTGGGCAAGCGTCCGGCCCGCGAGATGGGCGGAAATGTAGTTTGACGCTTCTACCAGCGCCCCGGGAGGAACCAGGCCCGGCAAGGGCACGATGCGGTTCTCGACCGCCCCATCCTCGCCCACCAGCACCGCCAGCGCGCGGTCGGGGCCAAGCGGGACGAGGCTGAGCTGCGCCAGGTGCGGCTCGCGGCGCGGGACCATGACCACGCCGGCGCAGGCAGACAGATCGGACAGCACGGCACTCGCCGCCACGAGCGCGTGCTCGATCGGGCCGGGCTGCGCCATGCCCCGCTCGATCGCGGCGCGTTCGTCGGCGGTCGGCTCGGCCGCCCGCATCATGCCATCGACGAACAGACGCAGGCCCTGCTCGGTCGGCATACGCCCGGCGCTGGTATGCGGCGCGGCGAGCAGGCCGAGCTGCTCGAGGTCGGCCAGCACCGAACGGATCGAGGCCGCCGAAAGCCCCAGCCCCCCCGCCCCCGCCAGCGTCTTCGAGCCGACGGGCAGGCCGGAACTGATGTAGCCCTCCACCACCAGGCGGAATATCTCGCGGGCGCGGCTCGTCAGCTCGCTGATCGGCAGGTTCGACATGCCCCTCAATTTAAGCAGCGGGCTTGCAGCCTCAAGCCCAATGCGCCTAACGGCGCGCAACCATCAGAAAAGGAACTGCCATGCGACCCTCCGGCCGCGCGCCCGACGAAATGCGAGCCCTGTCTTTCGAGACCAATTTCACCAAGCATGCCGAAGGTTCGGTGCTCGTCTCGTTCGGCGACACCCGCGTACTCGTCACCGCCAGCGTCGAGGAGAAGGTGCCGCCCTTCATGCGCGGCAAGGGCGAAGGCTGGGTGACGGCCGAATACTCGATGCTTCCCCGCGCCACCCACACCCGCGGCAGCCGCGAGGCGGCCAAGGGCAAGCAATCGGGCCGGACGCAGGAAATCCAGCGGCTGATCGGCCGCGCGCTGCGCTCGGTCGTGGACTTCCGCAAGCTCGGCGAGCGGCAGGTCGTGCTCGACTGCGACGTGATCCAGGCGGACGGCGGCACGCGCACCGCGGCGATCTCGGGCGCCTGGGTGGCGCTGCGCCTCGCCGTGGACAAGCTCATGGCCGAAAAGCTGATCACCGAGGACCCGCTGCCGCGCAAGGTCGCGGCCGTCTCGTGCGGCATCTACCAGGGCACGCCGGTGCTCGATCTCGACTATGTCGAGGACAGCGGGGCCGATGCCGACGCCAACTTCGTGCTGATCGAGGGCGGGCACATCGCCGAGGTCCAGGCCACCGCCGAAGGCGCGACTTACGACGAGGAAGGCCTGCTGCGCCTGCTGCGCCTCGCCCGCATCGGCTGCGACCGCATCTTCGCGGCGCAGGACAAGGCGGTCGGAAAATGACACGGCGGCTCGGCTCCGAGACGCTGGTGATCGCCACGCATAACGCGGGCAAGCTCAAGGAGATTTCCGCGCTGCTCGCGCCCTATGGCGTGCAATGCATCTCAGCCGGGGCGCTCGGCCTGCCCGAGCCTGCCGAAACCGGCACGACTTTTGTCGAGAACGCGCTGATCAAGGCGCGCGCCGCGGCGGAAAGCGCGGGGCTGCCGGCGCTGGCCGACGATTCCGGCCTCTGCGTCGCGGCGCTCGACGGCGCGCCAGGGGTCTATACCGCCGACTGGGCGGAGCGGCAGTGGTTCGAAGGCCCGCCGGGACGCGACTGGTATATGGCGATGGGCAAGGTCGAAGGGCTGCTCTGCGAGAAAGGCCCAGAGGTCGACCGGAGTTGCTGGTTCGCCTGCGTCCTCGCCATCGCCTGGCCCACCGGGGAACACGCCGTCTACGAAGGCCGCGCCGACGGCGCCTGCACCTGGCCGCCGCGCGGGACGATGGGCTTCGGCTACGATCCGGTCTTCGTGCCGGCAGGCGGAACCCTGACGTTCGCCGAGCTGGACCCGGAGGAAAAACACCGCATCAGCCACCGCGCCGACGCCTTCGCCAAGCTGGTGGCCGACCAGTTCGAGCCAGACTAGCCGATCGGTTGTCCGTAGACGTTGCCTGCGGGCCAGTAGCGGCAGACCATCACATCCTTGCGCCCGCCGCGCGCCACGGCGCAGCCCACCGCCTGCGTTTCGGGCCAGATGACCTGGGTGTAATGGCCGACATCGGCCCAGTTGCCGGTGGCCGAGACGTGCGGGAAGCGGCCCGGCCGGAAGGCGCGGCGCTCGGAGAGGAAACCGCCGACCATCTGCTCGGGCGTGAACCAGTCGGCGGTGCCCATCCACAGGTTCTCGCCGGTGCCCGCGCGGTTGTGCGAATGCGCGAAGGCGCCGCTGCGCGCCAGCGTGCTCGCCCAGCGCTGCGCCTCCTGCGAAAGCTGCGGCGACCAGCGCAGCGGCGCCATGCCCAGGCGCGTCCGTTCCGCGTTGTGGGCGACAAGCACCCGCCCTTCGAATCCGGGCGCGGAAGGCGCGCGTTCCCCAGCGGCCAGCGCGGTCGGGGCCAGGCAGCCGGCAAGCGCGGCGATCCGCAGAAGAACGTGGACACGACGTGACATCACGGCCGAGCTTGACATGGCTTCGTAAAGAACGACTGAATCCGGCCAGTCAATGAGTTGATGATCCCGATGGCGCGCGCGCTCTATATCCACTGGCCCTTCTGTCTGGCGAAGTGCCCCTATTGCGACTTCAACAGCCATGTCCGCGACAGCGTGGACCATGGCCTGTGGGAGCGCGGGCTGCTTGCCGACATGGCGCGCGAGGCCGAGGTCGCCGGCGGCGAGCGGCTGACCTCGATCTTCTTCGGCGGCGGCACGCCGTCGCTGATGCCGCCGGCGCTGGTCGAGCGCCTGCTGGCGGAGGCCGAACGCCGGTGGGGCTTTGCCGAGGGGATCGAGATCACGCTGGAGGCCAATCCCTCGTCGGTCGAGGCGGCGCGCTTCGCGGCGCTGGCCGGCGCGGGGATCAACCGGGTTTCGCTGGGCCTGCAGGCGCTCGACGACGAGACGCTGCGCTTCCTCGGCCGGCTGCACGACGCCCGCGAAGGGCTGGCCGCGCTGGACATCGCCCGGCACCGTTTCGCCCGCGTCAGCTTCGACCTGATCTACGCCCGCCCCGGCCAGAGCGCGTCCGCATGGGAAGCCGAGCTGCGCCGCGCCCTGTCTTTCGAAACGGGGCACCTTTCGCTCTACCAGCTCACCATCGAGCCCGGCACGCGCTTTGCCACCATGGTGCGCGAGCGCGCCTTCGCCCCGCTCGACGACGATGCCGCGGCCGACCTGTTCGACCTCACCCGCGAGATCACCGCCGCCGCCGGGCTGCCCGCCTACGAGGTGAGCAACCACGCCCGGCCGGGGGAGGAGAGCCGGCACAACCTCGCCTACTGGCGCTATCAGGACTATTGCGGCATCGGCCCCGGCGCGCATGGCCGGCGCGGCGGGGTGGCGACGGTACGTCACCGCAAGCCCGAGAACTGGCTCGCGGCGATCGCGCGGCAGGGCGACGGCATCGCCGAGACGCGCGCGCTCCCCCCCCGCGAGCAGGCGAGCGAGGCCATGCTGATGGGACTGCGCCTTGCCGAAGGTGTCGATGTCGCCGCCCTGGCCGCGCGCTGCGGCCTCGCCGCCGCCGAACTCTGCGATGCGGAAAAGCTCGGCTTCTATTGCCGGCAAGGGCTGGCCTGGCAGGCGGAGCGACGGATCGGCGTCACGCCGCGGGGCATGCCGCTGCTCGACGCGCTGATCGCCGAGCTGGTTCCCGCGGGGCTTGTGGCGGCGTGACCCGCGCCGACCTGCTGGAGGCCTGGCACGACCATCTCGTCGAGGGCCGTCGCCGCTCACCCCATACGGTGCGGGCCTATGTCGCCACGGCCGCGCGGCTGCTCGACGCGATCGCGGCCGATGACTGGTCGGCGCTGGCGCGGCTCGATGCCGGGGCGCTGCGCACCCAGCTCGCGCGGCGACGGGCAGACGGACTCGGCAACGCCTCGGCCGCGCGGGAGCTATCCGCGCTCAAGGGCTTCATCGCCTTCGCCCGGTCGCAGGCGGGCCAGGCCGACGCCGCCCCGCCGCGCATGCGCGGGCCGCGAATCAGGAAGGGCCTGCCCCGGCCGGTGACGCCCGACGAGGCGGTGAACCTCGCCGCCACGGTCGAGGAAGACGCCGCGGTGCCATGGATCGGCGCGCGCGACCGGGCGGTGCTGCTGCTGCTCTACGGCGCCGGCCTGCGCATCGCCGAGGCGCTGTCGCTGACGGGCGCGGCGCTGCCGCTGGGCGAGGTGCTGCGCGTCACCGGCAAGGGCGGCAAGCAGCGCGTGGTGCCGCTGCTGCCCGTCGTGCGCGAGGCGGTGGCCGACTACCTCGCCAAATGCCCCTGGCCGATCGCCCGCGACGGCGCGCTGTTTCGCGGCGCCAAGGGCGGCCCGCTATCGCAGGGCATAGTGCAGAAAGCGACGGCGCGCGCGCGCATCGCGCTCGGCCTGCCGCCGACGGCGACGCCGCACGCCCTGCGCCACAGCTTCGCCACGCACCTGCTCGGCACCGGGGCGGACTTGCGCTCGCTGCAGGAACTGCTCGGCCATGCCAGCCTGGGATCGACCCAGATCTACACCAGGGTCGACGCCGCGACGCTGCTCGACGTGTACCGCGCCGCGCATCCGCGCGAACAGGAAGGTTAGGGGACCCTAACGCCGGACGGCGGTGAACGATCCGGTCCGGCCGGCGGCCGTCACGACGCCGCTCATGCGGTCGCCATCGACCCGGCCATCGAAGGCGAGCGTGATGGACAGCAGCGCCACGCGCGTCTTGAAGCTCCAGCGCTTCTGGCTGGCCGAGGATGACAGGCTCAGCAGCGGGTGCGACCGTTTGCCGCGCGATTCGGCATCGACGCAGACCCCCGCCGCCTGTTCGAAGCGACAGTCGAGCGCGAACTTGCGCCCGCTGATCGCACCGTCCACCCGCCAGCTATCCACCGACTGGGTATTGACCGGCTGGGCATTTGCCGCCGCGTCGGCCGCCAGCAGGGCCATGGCGCAAAGCAGGAATCGCAATCGCATCGCGGATCATCTCCCGTCGAACAAGAGTTGTGATCCACCATGTATCGCAATTGACGGTGCTGTAAACCCAGAGGCATTCCGGCTCGAAGTCACGCTAGCCGCGCGGCTTCCACGTCGCCACGCGCCAGCCGTATGCGGCCAGCGCCAGCACGAACGTCACGATGACGATGCCGTTCAGCCAGCCCTCGGCTTCGGCCAGATAACCCGAAAGCCAGTGCCCGCCCTTGACCAGCAGCGCGTTCCACACCGCCGCCCCCGCGAACGTGAAGATCAGGAACTTGCCGTGCCCCATATGGGCAAGGCCGGCCGGCAGCGAGATCATCGTGCGCAGGAAAGGGGAAAAGCGAAGGGCGAAGACGACCCATTGCCCATGCCTGCGGAAGAAGCGGCTGGCGCGCTCGATATCCTCCCATTCCAGCGTCAGCCAGCGCCCCCAGCGGTCGATCATCGGCTGCAGGCGCTGGTAGCCGAGCTTGTCGCCGATCAGGAACCACACATAGTTGCCGGCCGTCGACCCCACGGTTCCGACCAGCAGCAACGGCCAGAAATCCATGGTGCCGCGCGCCACGGCCATGCCGCCCAGCCCCATGATCACTTCCGACGGAATCGGCGGAAAGACGTTCTCGACGAACATCAGGAAGGCGATGCCCCAATAGCCGCCCTGCTCGATCAGGTGGAGAATCCATTCGGTCATGGCGAGGAAACGATCCGGAGTGGCAGCGGTTCTGGCTCAGCCGTTCAGCATTGCGGCGTGGCGTGCCTCGATCGCATCCCAGATCAGCCCGCCGCAGTCGGTCCCGTCGAAACGGTCGATCGCGACGATTCCGGTGGGCGAGGTGACGTTGATCTCGGTCAGCCACTTGCCGCCGATCACGTCGATGCCGACGAAGACCAGCCCGCGCTCCCGCAGCACGGGGCCGAGCGCGGCGCAGATTTCCGCCTCGCGCGCGGTCAGCGTCGCCGCCTCGGCATAGCCCCCGACGGCCAGGTTGGAACGGAACTCGCCCGCCCCCGGCTTGCGGTTGATCGCGCCGGCGACCTCGCCATCGATCAGGACGATGCGCTTGTCGCCTTCGGACACCTCGGAAAGAAAGGGCTGGACCATGAACGGCTCGGTCCAGATCTGGCCGAACAGTTCGGTCAGCGCGCCCAGGTTGCTGCCGTCGGCGGGAACGCGAAACACCGCCTTGCCGCCGGCGCCGTGCAAGGGCTTGACCACGAGGTCGCCGGGGTGCCGGACATGGAACGCCTTTACGTCCTCGATCCGGCGGGCAACCAGCGTCGGCGGCATGAACCGCGCGAAATCCAGAACCATGACCTTCTCGGGCGCGTTGCGCACCGCCGCCGGATCGTTGACCACCAGCGTCCGGCCCGCGAGCCGTTCGAGGATATGCGTGCCGGTGATGTAGCCCAGGTCGAACGGGGGGTCCTGCCGCATCAGCACCACGTCGATGTCGCGGCCGAGGTCGATCAGTTCATAATCGCCACGCCGGAAATGGTCGCCCGCGACGCGCTGCACCGTCACCGGCGCGGCCCAGCAGGTGATGCGTTCCCCTGCCCCCGTTCCCGTCCCCGGCCCGGTATCAAGCGCCAGCGTCTTTACGTCGTAGTGCCACAGCGCATAGCCGCGCGCCTGCGCGGCGAGCATGATGTGGAAGGTCGAATCGCCGGCGATGTTGATCGTTTCCAGCGGGTCCATCTGGACCGCGACGCGTAGGGTCATCGAAAATCCTTCTTCATCGTCGTCCCGGCTTTCGCCGGGATGCAGCAAATCGGCTAGCCCATCCAGGCGTTGACGATGTGGCGCGGGAAGCGGCGCGGCGCAAGCAGGAGCACATCGATCCGCTGATCATCGCCGGCGCGCGCGAAGCGCGGCGCGATCGCCTCGGCCGCCAGGGCGACGCGGCGCAGGCGATGATGGTCGATGGCGAGGTCGAGTGCGTCCGCGCTCTTGCGCCACTTCACTTCGACGAAAGCGACCGTGCGGCCGCGCCGGGCGACGAGGTCCACTTCCCCGCGCGGCGTCTTCACGCGATGCGCGAGAATGCGCCAGCCCTTCAGCCTCAGGTACCAGGCGGCCAGCGCCTCTCCCCGCCGCCCGTGCCGTTCGGCCCCCGCTCTGCTCATTTGCGTTCGGGGCTCATTTGCGTGCGGGGCTCATTTGAGTGCGAGCGCCCGCGCGTAGAGCGCCTTGCGGTCGAGCCCCGTCAGCCTGGCCACTTTCGCGGCGGCCTGCGAGGGTTTGGCGCTTTCCAGCTCGGCGCGCAGCAGCGCGTCGGCATCCGCCGGATCGGCCGGGGCGGCGACCGGCGGGCCGACCAGCAGGACGATCTCTCCCTTCGGCGGATGCGCCGCATAGTGCGCGGCCAGCGCCTCCGGCGAGCCGGTGCGGCATTCCTCGAACTTCTTGGTCAGTTCGCGCGCCACCGCCACTTCGCGGCCGGGCAGGACATCGCCCAGGGCCCGCAACGCATCGTCCAGCCGGGGCGCGGTCTCATAGAACACCAGCGTCGCGGGCACGGGCGCCAGCTCGGCCAGGACATCGCGCCGGGCCTTGTCCTTCGCCGGCAGGAAGCCCGCGAAAAGGAAACGGTCGCTGGGCAGGCCGGCGAGCGTCAGGGCGACGATCGCGGCGCTGGGCCCCGGCAGGCTGGTGACGGCGATGCCGGCCTCGCGTGCGCCGCGGATGAGGCGATAGCCCGGATCGGAGATCAGCGGCGTGCCCGCGTCGCTGACCAGCGCGATCGGCTGTTCGGCCGCCAGCGCCAGCAGACGGTCGCGGTCAGCCTCGGCGGCGTGGTCGTCGTAGCGAATCAGCCGCTGCTTTATGCCGAGGTGATTCAACAGCTTGCCGGTCACGCGCGTATCCTCGCAGGCGACCGCGGCGACGCCCCGGAGAACCTCGACGGCGCGCAGGGTGATATCGCCGAGATTGCCAATCGGCGTTGCGACAATATACAGACCGGGCGAAAGTAGCTGCTCCATGCGGGACTTCATGGAGCATGCGAGCGGGGAGCGGCAAGCAATGTTGAAGAGCGCATCGAACCGGCGCAGGTTCCTGACCCTGGCGACGGTCACCCTGCTGGCAGGCTGCCAGGTCATACCCAAGGGGCCGCCCGCGCCGCCCCCGCCGCCGCCCGGCCCCGACGCCGGCCGGCTGCCCACCGATACGCAGCGGCACCGCGTCGCGCTGCTGGTGCCGCTTGGCGGGCCCAACGGCGCGGTCGGCCAGTCGATCGCCAACGCCGCGACGATGGCGCTGCTCGACACCAACGCGCAGAACCTGCGGATCACCACCTACGACACCGCCGCCGGGGTGGCGGGCGCGGCAACGCAGGCCATCGCCGACGGCAACAGGCTGATCCTCGGCCCGCTGCTGTCGGACGACATCCCCGCGGTTTCGGCCGCCGCGCGGCGCGCGCGCGTGCCGGTGATCTCATTCTCCAACGACACCGCGGCCGCCGGCAGCAATGTCTTCATCATGGGCAGCGTGCCGGGCGAATCGATCACGCGCACCGTGGATTTCGCCCGGACACGCGGGGTCGGCCGCTATGCCGCGCTGGTCCCTTCGGGCGAATACGGCGAGCGCGCGTCGGCGGCGCTGTTCGCCTCGGTGCGGGCGGCGGGCGGCAGCGTCGTCGCGACGGAGACCTACGATCGCACGAATCCGTCGATCGTCAGCGCGGCGCGGCGGCTGCGGGCGAAGGGCGGCTACGACGCGGTGCTGATCGCCGACGGCGGCCGCTTCGCCGCGCAGGCCGCCGGGCAGCTCAAACCCGCCGGCGCGCAGGGCCCGCGCCTGCTCGGCACCGAGCTGTGGAGCGGCGAAAGCGTGGTGGCGAGCACGCCCGCGCTGCGCGGCGCCTGGTTTTCGGCGGTTTCCGACATGCGGTTCCGGCAGTTCTCGACCAGCTACAAGACCCGCTTCGGCACGCAGCCCTATCGCATCGCCACGCTGGGCTACGACGCCGTGCTGCTGACGCTGCGCATCGGACGCGACTGGCGGACGGGATCGGCCTTCCCGCTCGCGCGGCTGCTCGACGACGGCGGCTTCATCGGCCTCGACGGCGCTTTCCGCTTCCGCTCCGACGGCGTGATCGAACGCGCGCTGGAAGTGCGCGAGGTGCAGGCCGGCGGCGTCGTCACCGTCAGCCCCGCGCCGGCCCGGTTCGGGGAATAGGCGCGTCATCCGGGCCCATGAAGCGGCTGATAACCCGCCCGGCGGCGCTTGCGCCCCGATTCCCCAGCGTTCTATAGCCGTTCTCCCATGCACGACGCCCAACCCGACGACCTGTTCGACAAGCTGCCCGCCGCCTCGAGCGAGACCTACGACGGCTCCACAATCGAGGTTCTGGAAGGGCTGGAGCCCGTCCGCCGCCGTCCGGGCATGTATATCGGCGGCACCGACGAGCGCGCGCTGCATCATCTTGCCGCCGAAGTGCTCGACAACGCCATGGACGAGGCCGTCGCCGGCCATGCCAACCGGATCGAGGTGACGCTCGAGGAGGGCAACCGCCTCACCGTCATCGACAACGGCCGGGGCATCCCGGTCGACGAGCATCCCAAGTTTCCCGGCAAGTCGGCGCTGGAGGTGATCCTCACCACGCTCCATTCGGGCGGCAAGTTCTCGGGGAAGGCCTACGCCACCTCGGGCGGCCTGCACGGCGTCGGCGTCTCGGTGGTCAACGCGCTTTCCGTCGACACGCGGGTCGAAGTGGCCCGCAACAAGGAGCTGTTCGCGCAGGAGTTCTCGCGCGGGCTGCCCACGGGCAAGCTGCAGAAGCTGGGCGGCACGCCGAACCGGCGCGGCACCTCGGTCGCCTTCACGCCCGACCCGGAGATCTTCGGCGCCGACGCGCGGTTCAAGCCGGCGCGGCTGTTCCGGCTGGTCCGCTCGAAGGCCTACCTGTTCGCCGGCGTGGTGATCCGCTGGAAATGCGCGGCCTCGCTGGCCGGCGAGGATGTGCCCGCGGAGGCGGAGTTCCAGTTCCCCGGCGGCCTGGCCGATCATCTGGCCGAGCAGGTCGGCGAGCGCGAATGCGTGACCGCGCAGTTCTTTTCGGGCAGCCAGGATTTCCCGGGCGAGCAGCAGGGCCGCGTCGAGTGGGCGGTCGCCTGGCCGCTGTGGTCCGACGGCGCCTATAGCTGGTACTGCAACACGATCCCGACACCCGACGGCGGCACGCACGAGCAGGGGCTGCGCGCCGCGCTGACCAAGGGCATCCGCGCCTTCGGCGAACTGGTCGGCCAGAAGAAGGCGAAGGACATCGCGCCCGAGGACGTCGTCACCGGCAGCGAGGTGATGCTTTCGGTCTTCGTCCGCGACCCGCAGTTCCAGAGCCAGACCAAGGACCGCCTGACGAGCCCCGAGGCCGCGCGTCTGGTCGAGAACGCGGTGCGCGATCACTTCGACCACTTCCTTGCCGACAACATGGAGCGCGGCAAGGCGCTGCTCGGCCATATCATGGAGCGCATGGACGAGCGCATGCGCCGCAAGGCGGAGCGCGAGGTCAAGCGCAAGACCGCGACCAACGCGCGCAAGCTGCGCCTGCCCGGCAAGCTGACCGACTGCTCGGGCGAAGGCAGCGGCGAGACCGAGCTGTTCATCGTCGAGGGCGACAGCGCCGGCGGCAGCGCCAAGCAGGCGCGCGACCGCAAGACGCAGGCGATCCTGCCGATCCGCGGCAAGATCCTCAACGTCGCCAGCGCCACGGCCGAAAAGATCCGCGCCAACGCCGAAATCGCCGACCTCGGCCTCGCCCTGGGCTGCGGCACGCGCAAGGACTGCAATCCGGACAACCTGCGCTACGACCGCATCATCATCATGACCGACGCCGACGTCGACGGCGCGCACATCGCCACGCTGCTGATGACGTTCTTCTTCCAGGAGATGCCGGAGATCGTGCGGCGCGGCCACCTCTACCTCGCGCAGCCGCCGCTCTACCGCCTGACCGCCGGCTCGACCTCGGCCTACGCGCGCGACGACGCGCACCGCGCCGAACTGGAGGCGAGCCTGTTCAAGGGCAGGAAGGTGGAAGTCTCGCGCTTCAAGGGCCTGGGCGAGATGAACCCGCAGCAGCTGCGCGAGACGACGATGAGCCCGGCGACGCGCAGCCTGATCCGCATCACCCTGCCGCCCGAATACGAGGACCGCGCACAGGTGAAGGACCTCGTCGAGCGGCTGATGGGCCGCAACCCCGAGCACCGCTTCATGTTCATCCAGAACCGCGCGGGCGAGATCGATCCGGAACTGATCGACGCGTGAGGCGGGTCAGGCGGCGGCCTCTGCCCCGCCGCTCACCGCACCCGCTTGACGAAGGCGCCCCCGTTGCGCTTCTCGATCACGAAGTTGGGCAGCGATTCGATCAGGTCCGACAGCCGGGTGAAACCATAGCTCCTGGCATCGAACGACGAGCGGTTGGCGACCCGCTGGCCCAGCTCGGAAAGGCTGGCGAAGCCGTGCTCGTCGCGCTTGGAGCCTTTCCACGCCTCGCCGAGCAGCTTGATCAATTCGGCATCGACGACCGGCTTGGGCTGGGTATCGAGTTCTTCCGCTTCCTCGTCCATCGTCAGCGTGGTCAGGTCGATGAAGCGCGTGCAGGCCTCGCGAAAGCCCTCGGGCGTCTTGCTCGAACCGAAGCCGTAGACCGGCAGCCCGTTCTGCCGGATGCGCATGGCGATCGGCATGAAATCGGAATCGCTGGACATGATCCCGAACCCGTCCACGAGCCCGCCGTAGAGCAGGTCCATGGCGTCGATCGTCATCTTCATGTCGGTCGCGTTCTTGCCCTTGGTGATGTCGAACTGCTGCTGCGGCTCGATCGCGTTGCGCACGGCCAGCGCCGCCCAGCCTTTCAGCCCCGGCTTGCTCCAGTTCCCGTAAGCCCTGCGGATATTGACCGTGCCCAGGTCGCCCAGGATCGTAAGCGCCGCGTCGAGGCTGCTGGGCGCGGCATTGTCCGCGTCGATCAGCAAGGCGATATTGCTGACGCGCGGCGGCTGGTTGATCGACATTGCGGCTTGGCCTTCCCTGTTCCTTCGCGACGCCTGTTCCTTCGCGATCGGGGCCGCTTGTCCCCCACCCGGCGGGGCGGCGTCAATCCTGCAGGATATCCATCTGCAGATAGCTGAGCGCCTGGCGGCTGATCCGCCACTTGCCGTCGGGGCAGCGCACATAGCGCTCGCGGTAGTGGCCGTACCCGGTGTGGCCGCGGTTACCCATCGCCGCGCGGCGGCCTTCGCTCCAGGTGTTGCGGTCCTGCATGGCCCAGATCACGTCGGCGGCATCGTTGCCGTCGAACGTCACTTCCGGGTTGTGGACATGGTGCGTCGTCACCGAATCCTCCACGCAGCTCCGGACATAGGCGAGCGCCGCGTCGCGGCCGCGATGCGTGTTGCCCTCGGGCGGCAGCTCTATCACCAGGTCCTCGGTGAAGCAGTCGGCATAGCCGGCCCAGTCCTTGGTATCGAGCAGGCGGCAATAGCGCGCCTTGGTCTCGCAGATCGCGAGCCAGTCCGCGAAGTCGGCGGCCATGTCTCTCTCCCCGGTTGCATTGTGCCAGCCCGCATGATGCAGTCATTCGCCGCGCACGCAAGGACCGCGCGGGGGAGAACCTGATGATTCGCAACGTCAGTCGCGTCGACCATGTGGCCGGCCTGGTACGCCTGGAAAACCTGGATTCGGTCATCGAGCGCATGAGCACGGTGCTGCAAACCTCCTTCCACGGGCCGTTCGACCGGCCGCAGTCGGGCATGCGCGTCGCCGTGTCGATCGACGCGGGCATCGAGCTGATCGCGCCGCTGAGCCCCGATCCGGACAATCCGCTCAACAGGCTGCTGGCCGAGCGGGGCGAGCATTGGGTGTCGGTGGTGTTCGGCGTCCGCAGCATGGACGCGACCTGCGACCATCTGGCGCGCCTCGGCTACAAACCGACCTGGCGCGGATCGCCGCTGCAAGGCGATGAGCCCTATATCGAACGCGTCGCGCGGATGGACTATGCCAGCTTCGATCCCGGGCTCTTCCACGGCCTGCCCTGCATCCTGGCCGAGATCGAGGAACGCGGGCCCGCCGGTTGATCCGGCGCTTTCGGCGCTTGCCTCCCCGCTGCACGCAACCTAACGCGGAGGGCGAACCCCGAACCCGAACCCTACACAGGACCTCAAGATGCAGCGTTTCGAAGGTACCAGCAGCTATATCGCCACCGAGGATCTCAAGGTCGCGGTCAACGCCGCGGTCCTGCTGCGGCGGCCGCTGCTGGTGAAGGGCGAACCGGGCACCGGCAAGACGGTGCTGGCGATCGAGATCGCCAAGGCGCTGGGTGCGCCGCTGATCGAATGGAACGTCAAGTCCACCACCAAGGCGCAGCAGGGCCTCTACGAATACGACGCGGTCGCCCGCCTGCGCGACGGCCAGCTCGGCGACGAGCGCGTCCACGACATCCGCAACTACATCAAGAAGGGCAAGCTGTGGGACGCGTTCACCAGCCCCGTCCTGCCCGTGCTGCTGATCGACGAGATCGACAAGGCCGATATCGAGTTCCCCAACGACCTCCTGCAGGAACTCGACCGCATGAGCTTCGACGTCTACGAGACGGGCGAGCGGATCGAGGCCAAGGAACGGCCGATCGTCGTCATCACCTCGAACAACGAGAAGGAACTGCCCGACGCCTTCCTGCGCCGCTGCTTCTTCCATTACATCAAGTTCCCCGAACGCGACGTGATGCAGGCGATCATCGACGTTCACTTCCCCGGCATCCAGAAGGCGCTCGTCACCAGGGCGCTCGATATGTTCTATGAAGTGCGCGAGGTTCCGGGGCTCAAGAAGAAGCCCTCGACCAGCGAACTGCTCGACTGGCTGAAGCTGCTGCTGAACGAGGATATGCCGCTCGACGTCCTGCAGAACCGCGATCCCACCAAGGCGATCCCGCCGCTGCACGGCGCGCTCCTGAAGAACGAGCAGGACGTGATGCTGTTCGAGCGGCTGGCCTTCATGGCCCGGCGGCAGGGCAACTGAGCCATGGGCGGGCTTCGCACCGGAGCCGAACCGAGGACGGCGCGGCGGACCAAAGCGCGGGGCAGGCCATGAGCTATACCGGCCGCTGCGCCTGCGGAAGCGTGACGCTCGCCATCGCCGGCGAGGCCCTCGCCGCGCGCGAGTGCTGGTGCCGCCAGTGCCAGCGGATCGCCGCCGGTGGGCCAACCCACAATGCCCTGTTCCGCACCGAGGACGTGACGATCGAGGGGCCGCTGCTCGCCCATTCCTACACGGCGGCGAGCGGCAACACGATCGAGCAGGCCTTCTGCCCGACATGCGGCACGCCGGTGACGGGGCAAAGCTCGGCCCGGCCGCAGTTCCGCGTGGTCCGCTTCGGCGTGATCGACGAGCCGCACGACCTGAGGCCGCTGATGGCGATCTGGACGGAGGACGCGCCCGCCTGGGCAGTGATCGACCCGGCGATGGAACGATACGAGCGGCAGCCGCCGCCTCCGCAGTCCAGGGACTAGGCCCATGTTCTTCAACTTCATCGACGAGCTGCGCGCCGCCGGCATCAAGGCTTCCTTCAAGGAGCACCTGACGCTGCTCGAAGCGCTCGACAAGGACGTGATCGAGCAGACGCCCGAGGCGTTCTACTATCTCTCGCGCGCGACCTTCGTGAAGGACGAAGGCCTGCTCGACCGCTTCGACCAGGTGTTCGACAAGGTCTTCAAGGGCGTGCTGACCGACTACGGCCAGAACCCGGTCGAAATCCCCGAGGACTGGCTCAGGCAGGTCGCCGAGCGCTATTTCTCCGAGGAGGAGATGGAGAAGATCAAGGCGCTCGGTTCCTGGGACGAGATCATGGAGACGCTGAAGAAGCGGATCGAGGAACAGGAAAAGCGCCACTCGGGCGGCAACAAGTGGATCGGCACCAACGGCACCTCGCCGTTCGGCCATGCCGGCTACAACCCCGAAGGCGTGCGCATCGGCGGCGAAGGCCGGCACGGGCGCGCGATCAAGGTCTGGGAAAAGCGCGAGTTCAAGAACCTCGACAACACGGTCGAGCTGGGCACGCGCAACATCAAGGTGGCGCTGCGCCGCCTGCGCCGCTTCGCGCGCGAGGGCGCGGCCGAGGAACTGGACCTCGACGCCACCATCCAGGGCACCGCCCGGCAGGGCTGGCTCGACATCCACATGCGGCCGGAGCGGCACAATGCCGTGAAGGTCCTGCTGTTCCTCGACGTGGGCGGCTCGATGGACCCGCACATCAAGCTGGTCGAGGAACTGTTCAGCGCCGCCACCAGCGAGTTCAAGAACCTGGAGTTCTTCTATTTCCACAACTGCCTCTACGAAGGCGTGTGGAAGGACAACAGCCGCCGCTGGTCCGCGCGCACGCCGACCTGGGACGTGCTCCACAAGTACGGGCACGACTACAAGGTGATCTTCGTCGGCGACGCGGCGATGAGCCCTTACGAGATCAGCCATCCCGGCGGCTCGGTCGAGCATTTCAACGAAGAGGCGGGCGCCGTCTGGCTGCAGCGGGTGACGCATATCTACCCCGCGACGGTCTGGCTGAACCCGGTGCCCGAGCGGCAGTGGGACTATTCCTCGTCGACCATCCTCATCCGCCAGTTGATGAACGGGGCGATGTATCCGCTGACGCTCGGCGGGCTCGACGACGCGATGCGCGAGCTGACCCGCAAGAAGAGCTGACCCGCAAGAAGGGCAGATCCGGCCGGGGCGCGGAACGGGCCGTGCCCGCTCCTTGTCCGCAGGTTAGGCAAGGGGTGCGATTGGTGGCGCGCGGGCGATCCGCTAAAGCCGCGACATGGATGTCCAGCTCCTCGTCATCTGCCTGCTGACAGCGGGGATCAACCTCATCGGCACGCTGGCCTACGCCGCGCGCATCGCCGGGGTGCGGACGCGGCGGATCGCGATGAGCTTCGCGCTGTTCAACATCCTGGTGCTGGTCTCGCGCACCTCCAACGGCTTCCTCGGCCCCTTCCTGGCCAAGCGGATCGAGACGCGGCTGTCGGACGGCGGCGGCGAGGCGCTGCTCGGCGACTTTCGCCTCGTACTGCTGTCGGCGACGGCGGCCGTCGCGGTCGGCATCGTGCTGGTGCCGACCGGGCAGCGGCTGTTCGCCCGCGCCATCGGCCATTTCCAGGAACACCGCTCCACCGCGCTGATGATCCTGCGCAGCGCCACGCCGGCGGGCCTGCGCACGATCCGCGATGCGATCACGCTGCCCAGGGCGCACCAGTTGCGCGAGCTTGCCCTGCCGCGCGGCGTGGGCTGGGGCGTGCTGCTGGCCAACTGCCTGGCGCAGGCGCTGATCACCGTGGGCGTGCTCGCCTCGCTCTATGCCGGCTATCTCAATCCCGAGTACCGCGTCACCGCCTCGCAGCTTTCGGCGGTGATCAACGGCTTCGCGACGATCCTGCTCTTCGCGCTGATCGATCCGCAGCTTTCGGTGATGACCGACGACGTGGTCGAAGGGCGGGTCAGCGAGCCGCTGTTCCGCCGCACGATCGTGTGGATCTCGTTCAGCCGGCTCGCCGGCACGCTGCTGGCGCAGGTTTTCTTCGTGCCGGCGGCCCAGGCGGTCGCCTGGGTGGCGAACTACGTGTAGAGCAGCAGCCGGCGCGTCCGCTCGGCCCAGCGCGCTTCGTCGGCCGCGGCCAGGGCGTCGAGGTCGCCGGGAAGCGCGGCGCGGTCATCGACCCATTCGCGCAAGGCGGGGCCGCCGTTGATCACGTCGATCGCCAGCCGGTCGAACTCGTACTCATAGGGAAAGTCGCGCCAGATCGGATAGTCGGGCCGCAGGTTGCGAATCGCCTTGAAGGCCAGCGCCTGCAATCGCCAGGGGCGGAAGGCATGGTGATCGTAGAACAGCCCTTCCGCGTGGATCATCAAGCCGTTGCACAGCGTTCCTGCGTGCTTGTGGAAAGTCGGCTCGAACCAGCATTCGCGGATCGCGCAGCCGGCAAGCCATTCCGGCGCCAGCCGGCGCATCTCGGCATGCACCGCCCTGGCATCGACGTCGGGCGCGCCGAACAGGACTTCGAGCGGCCGCGTCGTGCCCCTGCCCTCGCTGAGCGTCGTGCCTTCCAGCATGACCGTCCCGGCATAGGCGCGCGCCATGTTGAGATTGGCGGCGTTGGGGCTGGGGTTGATCCAGATCCGGCTTTCGGGCCAACCGAAGCCCGGCGCGCTTTCGGGCCGCCAGCCTTCCATCGCAATCACCCGGTATTCGACGTCGAGCCCGAAATGGTCGACGAACCAGCGCCCCATCTCGCCCAGCGTCAGCCCATGGCGCATCGGCATCGGCCCGGCGCCGACGAAGCTCTCCTGCCCGGCGAGCAGTGTGGTGCCCTCGACCGGGCGCCCGGCCGGATTGGGCCGGTCCAGCACCCAGACCGCCTTGCCCTGTTCCGCCGCCGCTTCGAGCAGGTAGAGCAAGGTCGTGACGAACGTGTAGATCCGGCAGCCGAGGTCCTGCAGATCGAACAGGAAGACATCGGCGGTATCCATCATCGTCGGGGTCGGCCGGCGGACTTCGCCATAGAGGCTGAACACCGGGATGCCGTAGGCCGGATCGGTCTCGTCCGCCGTCTCGACCATGTTGTCCTGCTTGTCGCCCTTGAGTCCGTGCTGGGGGCCGAATGCGGCGGCAATGCGGATGTCGGGGCAACTGTAAAGCGCGTCGAGCGAATGGACGAGATTCCCGGTCAGCGAGGCCGGGTGCGCGACGAGCGCGACGCGCTTTTCCGCCAGCGGCGCGCGCAGTTCGGGGTCCGCCAGCAGCCTGTCGATGCCGAACTTCATGCCGCCTGATGCGCCGCCAGCGGCAAGGCAAAGCAGGCCGGATCGTGGAAATCGGGCTTGTCCGACGGATGCGCCAACGCCCAGTAACTGCGCGTGCCGTCCTTCTCGTCGACCACCGCGGCAAGCCCCGCGCCCTCGCTGCCCGCCAACACCGAAATATCGAGCAGCGCTGTCAGCACGAAGAGGAAGTGGCCGCTGTCGCCGCTGACCTCGGGCGCCGGGATTTCCGCGTCGGCCATCCCCTCGCGATAACCGCTGAAGCCATAAGCCGCCCAGCGCTCGGACGGCGAGAAGTTGAACTCGCGATAGCTGGTGCCGCCGCGATCCTTGAGGAACAGCTCGCCGCAGGTCGTCTGCCACAGCTCGTCCCCCCGGCCCTTGCCGGCGAAAGGCGGCACCGCCAGCGCTTCCACGCCCTGTATCAGCCATCGCAGCACCAGCCGGCCGTCAGGCGTTTCCAGCCAGCGGACCTGGATGCCGTGGACGCCCTTGGGCGGGAATGCGGGATGCGGGATCAACTCTACCGAACGGTGCGCAAACATGAGCCTCAATTCCGTCTGCCCCCGGCCTCCGGGAGGGCTGTCATTCTCCGGGTGCGCGCACGTCGTTTGCAAGCGCGCCGCGCCATGCTAGGCGCGCCGCTCCGAGAAGAGGCCGCCATGACGCAATTCCAATCCACCCTGCTCCGCCTGCTCGACGAGCGCGGCTACATCCATCAGCAGACAGACGCCGCCGGGCTCGACGCGCTCGCGGCGAAGCAGATAGTGCCCGGCTATATCGGTTTCGACGCCACAGCGCCATCGCTTCACGTCGGTTCTCTTGTGCAAATCATGATGTTGCGCCGATTGCAGCAGGCCGGCCACAAACCGATCGTACTGATGGGCGGCGGCACGACGCGGATCGGCGATCCCACCGGGCGCGACGAGAGCCGCAAGATGCTGGATGACGAGACGATCGAGGCAAACATCGCCTCGATCCGCACGATCTTCTCGCGCCTGCTGACGTTCGGGGACGGGCCGACCGACGCGGTAATGGTCAACAACCAGGACTGGCTGGGCAAGCTCGGCTACATCGAGTTGCTGCAGGAAGTGGGCACGCATTTCACCGTCAACCGGATGCTGACGTTCGATTCGGTCAAGCTGCGGCTCGAGCGCGAGCAGCCGATGACCTTCCTCGAATTCAACTACATGATTCTGCAGGGCTACGATTTCCACCACCTCGCCAAGGCCATGGGCATGCGGCTGCAGATGGGCGGGTCGGACCAGTGGGGCAACATCGTCAACGGTATCGAACTCGGCCGGCGCAAGGACCAGATCGAGCTGTTCGGCCTCACCACGCCGCTGCTCACCACCGCCGACGGCGCCAAGATGGGCAAGACCGCTGGCGGCGCCGTCTGGCTCAACGAGGACGCACTGCCGGCCTGGGATTTCTGGCAATATTGGCGCAACTGCGACGACCGCGACGTCGGCCGTTTCCTGCGTCTGTTCACCGATCTGCCGCTCGACGAGATCGCGCGGCTCGAATCGCTCGAAGGCAGCGAGATCAACGCGGCCAAGGTCGTCCTCGCCAACGAGGTGACGAAGCTGTGCCGCGGCGAGGAAGCGGCAAGAACGGCGGAGGCCACCGCGGCGGCGACATTCGCCGCCGGCGGGATCGGCGCGGACCTGCCCGAATTCACCGTCCCGGCCGAAGGCATGACGATCGTCGATGCGCTGGTCGGTATCGGATTTGCGGCGAGCCGTGGCGAGGCCAAGCGGCTTATCGCCGGCGGCGGCGCGAAAGTGAATGGCGTTGCCGTAACGGTTGAATCACACGTGATTCCAGGGAATTGCGGAGAGATTCGGATATCGGCCGGGAAGAAAAAACACGGAGTCTTGCGTTCGGCTTAACGGCAAGTCCGGCAAATCGCTGCCGGCAGCGATTTGCCGGTTTACCCTATTTTTGCGTTTCACGTGCAAGGAGGACCCTCAACCAACAGCCAGGGGTTTGACGTATGGGCGCAGGAGCACAGCTTTCGGTCACGGATATGCGCCGCGCCATGCGGCATCCGGTCGACTATCCGGTGATGGGCGAGCATCGCCAGTTCGGCGATGTCCATCTCCATATCGCCAACATCTCGGCTCACGGCTTCATGGCGGTCGGCCAGCATGAACTGACGCGCGGCGAGCGCATCGTCATCCGCCTGCCGGTGATCGGCCGCATCGAGGCGCACCTGATCTGGCTGACCGAGAAACGCTCGGGCTTTCAATTTGAGCGGATCATCCGGGTCGACGACTTCATGCGCCTGATCGACGCGATGCAGCCCAACCCCCGCCTGCGCCGCATGCGGTGAGGCGGCGGAGCCACCCAACGAAGCTCTTCTACTAGCGCTGCAATTTCCAGCCCGCTTGGCAAGCCGGACGGGCGTTGGCATCTGAACGGGGTGAGCACGCCCACCTCCCTTTGGCATATCCCCGACTACCGGTTCTTCTGGCTGACACGCTTCGCCTCCGTGCTGGCGACCTCGTCGATGGTCGTCGTCATCGGCTATCAGTTCTACGATATCGCGCGCAGCGACTATCATATGGCGATCCCGCAGGCCGCCTTCATGCTCGGCCTGCTGGGGCTGGCGCAGTTCGTCCCGCTGCTGTTGCTTACGCCCGTCGCGGGCGTCCTGGCGGACCGCTTCGATCGTCGCGCCATCGCCGGCCTTGCGCTGGGCATCGACCTTCTGATCGCGATGACCCTGGCGGCGGCCAGCGCGGCCGACGTGCTCAACCTGCCCTTTCTGTTCGTCATCGCCGCGATGCATGGGTCTGCGCGTGTCTTCGTCGGCCCGGCAGTCAGTTCCATCGCACCCAACATCGTCCCCGCAGAACTGATCCCCCAGGCGATCGCCTTCAACTCCATCGCCATGCAGGCGGGCACGATCGCCGGCCCGGCTATGGGCGGCCTCCTGTTCGCGGCGCATCCGGCGATGCCTTACGGCGTTTCGGCGCTGCTGCTGGCGGGCGCCTGCCTGTCGCTGACGATGATTCGCAAGCTGCCCCCGCCCGAGGGGAGCCGCGAGGCCCATCCGGTCCGCCAGATCGTCGATGGCTTCCGCTATGTCTGGAACGAGCGCTTCCTGCTGGGCTGCGTGACGCTCGATCTCTTCGCCGTGCTGCTCGGCGGCGCGACCGCACTGCTCCCCATTTTTGCGCGGGATATCCTCCACGTGGGGCCCGAAGGGCTCGGCCAGATGCGCGCCGCACCCGCACTCGGCGCCGCGCTGGTGGCGCTGTGGCTTTCGTGGAAACCGCTCACGCGCAACGTCGGGGCCAAGATGATCCTGGCGGTCGTCGCTTACGGCGCCGCGACGCTGGCGTTCGGCCTGTCGCGCTGGTTCCCGCTCTCGCTGCTGTTCCTCGCCCTGCTCGGGGCGGCCGACATGGTCTCGGTATTCGTCCGCAGCAGCCTGGTGCAACTCAACACGCCCGACGACGTGCGCGGACGGGTGTCATCCATTTCCGGCCTCGCCATCTCCGCTTCCAACGAACTGGGCGAAATGCGATCCGGCATCGCCGCGGCGCTGCTCGGCGCTACGGGGGCAGTTGTGTTCGGCGGTGTCGGTGCGATAGTGGTTGCGGCTCTCTGGGCCTGGCTCTTCCCCGAGCTGGTCAGGGCACGCACTTTTGCCCCGCAGTATCGTCAAAGGGAACCCGTATCATGAAGGCAGACAGCATCCTCGCCACCATCGGCAACACCCCGCACGTTCGCCTCTCACGCATGTTTCCCGACCACGAAGTGTGGGTGAAGTGCGAGCGGGCGAATCCCGCGGCCTCGATCAAGGACCGCATCGGACTCGCCATGGTCGAGGCGGCGGAGGCCACCGGCAGCCTCAAGCCCGGCGGCGTGATCATCGAGCCGACCTCGGGCAATACCGGGATCGGCCTCGCCATGGTCGCGGCGGTGAAGGGCTACAAACTCATCCTCGTAATGCCCGATTCGATGTCGATCGAGCGCCGCCGGCTGATGCTCGCCTACGGCGCGACATTCGACCTCACCCCGCGCGAAAAGGGCATGAAAGGCGCGATCGAGCGGGCCAGGGAGCTGGTCGAGCAGACCCCTGGGGCCTGGATGCCCCAACAGTTCGACAATCCGGCCAATATCGAGATTCACGCCCGCACCACCGCGCAGGAGATTCTGGACGATTTTGCCGACAGCCCAATCGACGTGCTGATCACCGGCGTCGGCACCGGCGGCCACCTGACGGGCTGCGCCGAGACGCTCAAGAGGAGCTGGCCGGCCCTGAAGGCCTATGCGGTCGAGCCGACGCTCTCCCCGGTGATCTCGGGCGGACAACCCGGACCGCATCCGATCCAGGGCCTGGGCGCAGGCTTCATCCCGACCAACCTGCACACGCAGTCGATCGACGGTGCGATCCAGGTGGACCAGGCTGACTCCAAGGAAATGGCGCGCCGCTGCGCACGCGAGGAAGGGCTGCTCGTCGGCATCAGTTCGGGCGCTACGCTTGCGGCGATCGCCCAGAAGCTGCCCGAGCTGCCGGCGGGCGTGCGCGTGCTGGGCTTCAACTACGATACCGGCGAGCGCTATCTCTCGGTGCCCGACTTTCTGCCCGAATGAGCGCGCTCGAGCCCGTCGCCTACGCCCACGGCAAAACCGCGCTGACCGGCCGGCTGGCGCGCCCGACGGGGACTGCCCGGGCGGCGTTGGTGCTGTTCCCCACGATCGCCAATTTCAACGCGCCGGCCGAACGGCGGGCACGGATGCTGGCGGACGCCGGCTATCTGGTGCTCGTCGCGGACTTCTACGGGGTGGACGAGGGAGACTGGCAGGCGCTCGAGGCGGACCTGCGCGCGGACACCGGGCACTATCGCGCCCGGCTCGCCGCCGCCGTGGCGGCACTGCGCACCCGTCCCGAGGCGCAAGGCCTGCCGATGGGCGCGATCGGCTATTGCATGGGCGGCCAGGCCGCGCTCGAAGCCGCGCGCGACGGGCAGGACCTTGCCGTCGTGGTCAGCTTCCACGGCCTGCTCGAAACGGGCAAGGCGGCCGAGCGTGGCACGATCAAGGCGCGCCTCCTCGTCTGCCACGGTGACGCCGACCCCCTGGTTCCGCGCACGCATGTTATCGCCTTCTGGGAAGAGATGGACGCCGCCGGGGCGAACTGGCACTTCCAGAGCTACAGTGGGGTCAGGCACGGCTTCACCGATCCCGGCAGCGACGCGCGCGGCATTCCCGCCATCGCCTACGACGCCAGCGCCGACCGCCAGAGCTGGGCGGCGATGCTGGCGCTGTTCGACGAGGTGTTCAGTTAGCTAGGAAAGCCCGATCACCGGGCGCGCCTCAGCTCAGCCGGTCGCGGAAGTCCTCATAGGAAAAGGCGCGAACCTGCTCGAGCAGGTCGCTTTCCGAATCCCACAGCCAGATCGAGGGCAGCGGCACGCCGTTGAAGGTTGTCGTCTTGACCATCGAATAGTGCGCCTGGTCGAGAAAGGCGAAGCGCGCGCCAGGCTCGACCGGCACCGGCAGGGCATAATCGCCGATGACGTCGCCGGCGAGGCACGAGGGGCCGCCGAGGCGCACGACGCCTCCCGGCGCGTCGTCGAGTTCCGGATCGAACGTCCGCTCGCCGAGCATGGCCGGGCGATAGGGCGCCTCCAGTACGTCGGGCATGTGGCATGTCGCCGAGATGTCGGTCACGGCCAGATCCATCCCGTTCCAGTGCGTGTCGAGCAGCGTGCCGACGAGGATGCCCGCGTCGAGCGCCACCGCCTCGCCGGGCTCCATGTAGATCTCCGCGCCGGTGTCCTCGGCCATGTCGCGCAGGAACCCGACGAGTTCCTCGCGCTGGTAGTCCGCCCGCGTGATATGGTGGCCGCCGCCCAGGTTGAGCCACTTGAATTCGCCGAACCAGGGTTCGAGATGGTCGAAGGCGACGTCCCAGGTGCGGTGCAGCGGCGCGAAGTCCTGCTCGCACAGCGTGTGCATGTGGATGCCGTCGACCAGCGCCATGTGCGCGTCGGTAAGCTGGTCGATCGGAAAGCCGAGGCGGGAATGCGGCGCACAAGGATCATAGCGCGGCACTTCACCTTCGGCATGCAAAGGATTGACCCGCAAGCCGATATCGAAGCTGTCCCCGCGCGCCCGCGCGGCCTCGATCACGGGCATGAAGCGCTCGATCTGGTGCGGCGTGTTGAAGATCAGGTGATCGGACAGCCGGCAGATCTCCGGCAGGTCCTCGGCTTTGTACGCCGCGCAGTAAGTGGCGATCTCGCCGTCATAGAACTCGCCGGCAAGCCGCGCTTCCCACAGGCCGGACGTGCACACGCCGTCGAGGTACTCGCCGATCAGCGGCGCCACGCGCCACATCGAGAATGCCTTGAGCGCCGCCAGCATCTTGATTCCCGCCGCGTCGCGCACCTCGGCCAGTACGCGCAGGTTGGCACGCAGCTTCGCCGCGTCGACGACGAACGAGGGGCTGTCGACCCGGTTCAGGTCGAAATGGGCGAAGGCGCCCGGATCGCCGGCTCTGGTTTCCATGTATCTGGCCCTGATGTTCGCGCGCGGCCTTTGACAAGCTCAGGCTGAGCGAGGTGGGTGAAACAGGCAGAACATCCGCTCATGCTGAGCTTGTCGAAGCACACGCGCGGTTTTTGCCCGGCCGTCAAAACTCCAGCGGTCCCGCCAGTTCCTTCACCTGCCAGGGCAACCCGTGCTGGTTCAGCATGTCCATGAAGGGATCGGGATCGAACTGCTCCATGTTGAACACGCCCTCTCCGCGCCAGGCGCCGGTCAGCATCATCGCCGCGCCGATCATCGCGGGCACGCCGGTGGTGTAGCTGACGGCCTGGTTGCCGGTCTCGTGATAGGCGTCCTCGTGATCGCAGATATTGTAGATATAGAATGTCTTGTCGCCCGAACCGTCCAGCGCTTCTCCGGTGGCGATATCGCCGATGTTGGTCTTGCCGTGCGTCGTCGGGCCGAGCGAGGCCGGCTCGGGCAGCACGGCCTTGAGGAACTGCAGCGGAATGATCTCCTGCCCGTTGTACATCACCGGGTCGATCCGGGTCATGCCGACGTTCTGCAGCACGGTCAGGTGCTGGATATAGGCATCGCCGAACGTCATCCAGAAGCGCCCGCGCTCCAGTTCGGGGATGAACTTCGCCAGGCTTTCCAGTTCCTCGTGGTACATCAGGTACATGTTCTTCGGGCCGACGCCCTCGAAGTCGAACTGCTGGCGGATGGTCATCGCCGGAGTCTCGACCCACTCGCCGTTCGCCCAGTGGCGCGCCGGGGCGGTGACCTCGCGGATGTTGATCTCGGGATTGAAGTTCGTGGCGAAGGCCTGGCCGTGATCGCCGCCGTTGCAATCGAGGATGTCGAGCGTGCGGATCGTCCTGAGCTTGTGCTTCTTGAGCCACATGGCGAAAACGCTGGTCACGCCCGGATCGAAGCCCGAGCCGAGCAGCGCCATCAGCCCCGCCTGCTTGAAGCGGTCGTGATAGGCCCACTGCCAGTGGTATTCGAACTTGGCCACGTCCCTGGGCTCGTAGTTCGCCGTGTCGAGGTAGTCGACACCGGCGGCGAGGCAGGCGTCCATGATCGTCAGGTCCTGGTACGGCAGCGCGAGGTTGACCACCAGCCTGGGCCCGATCTGCCGGATCAGCGCGGTGAGCGCTGGCACGTCCTCGGCGTCGATGGCATAAGTGGCGACCGTCTCGCCGGTGCGCTGCCTGACCGATTCGGCGATCGCGTCGCACTTGGACTTCGTCCGGCTGGCGAGGTGCACGTCAGAAAAAATCTGGGCATTCATCGCCATCTTGTGGACCGCGACCGAGCCGACGCCGCCCGCGCCGATCACCAGAACCTTGCTCAAAGCGCATCTC
>Ga0172382_10002448_pt1 | contig 31022 bp, 31 predicted proteins | sample Leawel138RmetaG_FD_122245 | JGI IMG/M metagenome (GOLD analysis project Ga0172382, IMG submission 122245) | Leachate microbial communities from a municipal landfill in Southern Ontario, Canada - Leachate well 138R metaG | ecosystem: Engineered > Solid waste > Landfill > Unclassified | place...
TCGAGGGTAAGTCCATTAGCGCCGTCGCAAGGACCTTCAACGTTCACCCGGCCACCATCTATCGCTGTATCGAGCCAAACAGTGCCTTATGACACTTTCCTGTTCCGCTCAGCCGCACGACCCATTTTGGGCGAGGGGGCGCGTCTCGCGATCGGTGGCGAAGCGGGCCGAGCCGTGGATGTCATCGCCGGCAGGGCCGCCATAGCGCAGGATCAGCGGTTGGAAGAGGGCGCGCAGCGTGACGAGAATGATGACCAGGCCGGTCAGCATCGTCACGATCTGGTAGATATTGGAATCGCGCGGCAGGCCGAGCAGCTTGCCGAGGATGAGCGGCACGCCAAGCCCCAGCACCAGGGCGGTGATGAGGAACAGGACCAGGACGCCGAACAGGTGGCGGATGAGCGCGACCGGGCTGGTGACGAGGGCCGTAATCGCCCAAATCGGCTGTTCGCGCGCGATCCGGGCGAGGTTGCTGATCGCGCGGCCGAGCTGGCGGAACCATTCCAGCATCAGGTTTCCCCTTCGACAGCGGCGCGGACGAGCCGCGCGCGCTCGCTGACAGGGGCGAGGGGCAGCGTCACCAGCTCGTAGCCGAGGCCGGTATAGACCGCGACCATCGCCGCATGGGTCGCTTCGGCTTCGGCCCAATCCTGTTTCCGCTCCGCGTCAGACACAAAAATCTCGCGCCAGGGCGGGGCAATGAATACGCGATGCCGGTAGCGGAACAGATCGGCCGCACGCTCGACATGGGCCGGCACTGGCAAGCCGCACAGACGCAGATAGCCGATGACATCGGGCACGCCGCGATCGAAGATCACCGGCCCGGCGAGATCGCGAGCCTCGTGCCAGGAGCGCAATTCCCAACCCAGCATAAGCTCTGCGAAAGCCGCGCGATCGGCCCAGGGCAGAGCGGTGCCGCCGATCGCGGCTTGATCGCGGATGATGGCGCGGCCCGCTTCGGGCATGTGGTGGAAGCCATCCGCCGCGAGGGTGTCGATCAGGGTGCTCTTGCCCGAGCCGGGACCGCCGGTGATGACATGGAAATCGAGCGCCTCAGCCGGCATCGGATGCTCCCTGTCCATCACCGGCGAGAGGTTCCGCGCCGATCGTCGCCGGCGTGATCGCCAGCGCCGGGTCGGCATGACCGAGCAGCTTGAGGACGATTTTCGTGGCGAGGGCAGGGGGCACCGCTTCCGCGCGCAGCATGTCGAACAGGGCGTGTTCGTCGGCATCCAGCGCCATGCCTTCGATCGCGAGATTGGCGCGGGCGTCCGCATCATCCTCGCGCCACATCGCGACTTCGGCGGGGGTGCCGCGCGTGAAATTGAGCGCGCGGACCTGGGTGCGGGTCGCCTCGACATCGAGCGTCGTCATTGTGCCTCTCTCCCTTCCGCTTCCGCGTCGAACGCGCGTTTGCCGCGCCGCTTCCAGAGCATGAGCTGGTCGCGGTCTTCATGGGCCTTCGCCGCCAGTTCGAGCATCGCGCCATAGAGGGTGGCGCGATCGTCGTCGGCCAGCTCGACCAGGCCGGCTTTCTGGACGAGGCCGCCCAGCTCTATGAGGTGGCGGGTGCGTTCGCGTCGGGCCACGACCCATCCCCTCGTATCGGTGCGGCGTGCGGCGGCTTCAATGCGGCGTATCGCTGCCAGCGTCCGCGCCATCGCCTTGCCGTTCGCGGCGACATTATCCGCGAGCCTTCTTCCCGCGCCGTTGAAAGAAGGCGGAGCCTTTCGCGCGCCACGCCTCCTTTTCCTCCGCGCTGGCGGTTTCGATGGCAGCGAGCAGCACGCCGGCCAGCACGTCGAGATCGAGCGCGTCGGCCCCGGTGGACGTGACCAGCTCGCCGAGCTGCTGGACCTTCTTCGCCTTGAGCGCGCGGGCCTTGTCGCTCAGCGCCTTCAACTCGGCGTCATAGTCGCGGACCTTGCGCATATTCTCTCCCTCGCGCCCATGATCGGGAGCCGCAGCGTAGCACGATCGCCGCGAGAGAGTAGCGGTTCCATAAAAAAATGCGGCCAAGTCAATCATGCGAACGACAGAGAGTGTAAGTGCGCGCTTATACGTCGTTGCCGAAGTGCGCTAAGAAAGGCAGTATAGCGGCCGTCATGGCGATCTACCATTTCTCGGCCAAGGTTATCAGCCGCGCTAACGGATCGAGCGCCGTTGCCAGCGCGGCCTATCGTGCGGCGGAACGGCTGCACGATGACCGGCTAGGGCGCGACCATGATTTCTCGAACAAGGCCGGCGTCGTCCATTCGGAAATCATGCTGCCCGAGGGCGCACCGGAGCGTTTAAACGATCGCACGACCTTGTGGAACGAGGTCGAGGCCGGCGAGAAGCGCAAGGACGCGCAGTTGGCGCGCGAGGTCGAGTTCTCGATTCCGCGCGAAATGAATCAGGCGCAGGGCGTGCAGCTCGCCCGCGATTTTGTCGAAAAGCAATTCATCGAACGCGGCATGGTCGCGGACATGAACGTGCATTGGGACATGGGCAAGGATGGCCAGCCCAAACCGCACGCGCATGTCATGTTGTCGATGCGGGAAGTTGGCCCGGAAGGGTTTGGCCAGAAGGTGCGCGAGTGGAACAGCAATGCGCTGCTTAAGGAGTGGCGCGAGGCGTGGGCCGATCATGTCAACGAGCGGCTTGCCTCGCTCGATATAGACGCGCGGATCGACCATCGCAGCTATGAGGCGCAGGGCATCGACCTTGAGCCGCAACACAAGATCGGGCCAGCGGGATCGCGCCGGTTGGAACGCGGCGAGGATGCCGAGCGCGCCGAAGATCATGTGCGGATCGCACGCGAGAACGGCGAGAAGATCATCGCCAATCCGTCGATCGCACTGGACGGCATCACGCGCGGACAGGCGACGTTCACCACCCGCGACCTTGCGATGTTCGCGCACCGTCACAGCGACGGCAAGGAGCAGTTCGACCAGGTGATGAGCGCGGTGCGGTCCTCGCCGGAACTGGTGGCGCTGGGGCAGGACGGGCGCGGCGAGGATCGCTTTACGTCGCGTGACATGATCGCGGCCGAGCAGCGGTTGGAGCGTGCGGCCGATGCCCTTGCCGATCGGGCCGGGCATGGCGTTTCCGGCCCCCATGTCGAGCGTGCGCTGGTGTCGGCCGAGGGGAGGGGGCTTGTCCTGTCGGCCGAGCAGCGCGGGGCGCTCGAACGGATTACCGATCGCGACGGCCTGGCGTCGGTCGTCGGCTATGCCGGCAGCGGCAAGTCGGCGATGCTGGGGGTCGCGCGCGAGGCGTGGGAGGCCGAGGGCTACACCGTGCGCGGCGCGGCCTTGTCGGGTATCGCGGCGGAGAATCTGGAAGGCGGTTCCGGCATCGCCTCGCGGACGATCGCGAGCATGGAATATCAGTGGGAGCAGGGCCGCGAGCTGCTGGGGCCGCGCGACGTGCTGGTGATAGACGAGGCCGGCATGATCGGCACGCGCCAGATGGAGCGCGTGCTGTCCGAGGCGGACAGGGCAGGGGCCAAGGTCGTTCTTGTCGGCGACCCGGAGCAGTTGCAGGCGATCGAGGCCGGCGCGGCGTTCCGATCGGTGACGGAGCGGCATGGCTGGGCCGAGATCACCGAGATACGGCGGCAGCATGAGGATTGGCAGCGTGAGGCCACGAAGGCGCTGGCGACGGGCCGCACCGGCGAGGCGATCCATGCCTATGAGCGGCATGGCATGGTCGAGGCGGCCGAGACGCGCGAGCAGGCCCGCGCAAGCCTTGTGGACCGCTGGGACGCGCAGCGCACCGCCGCGCCGGATCAGACCCGCATCATTCTCACCCACACCAATGCCGAGGTGCGCGACCTGAACCTTGCCGCGCGCGATCGGCTGCGCGACGCCGGCGAGCTGGGGCAGGACGTGCGCCTGTCGGTCGAGCGCGGCGCGCGCGACTTCGCCAGCGGCGACCGCATCATGTTTCTGAAAAACGAGCGCGGCCTTGGCGTGAAGAACGGCACGCTGGGCAAGGTCGAGCAGGTCAGCGCCGAGCGCCTGGCCGTGCGTCTCGGTGATGGGCGCAGCGTTGCGTTCGACCTCAAGGATTATACCCATGTCGATCATGGCTATGCCGCGACCATCCATAAATCGCAGGGCGTGACGGTCGATCGCGCGCACGTCCTCGCCACCCCCGGCATGGACCGTCATTCCGCCTATGTGGCGTTGTCGCGGCACCGTGACGGGGTGCAGCTCCATTACGGCCGCGACGACTTCAAAGACCAGCGCAGCCTTGTCCGCACGCTCTCGCGCGAGCGGGCGAAGGATATGGCGTCGGACTATCCGCGTGATCGCGATGCCGGGATTCGTGCTTTTGCCGATCGGCGCGGATTGTCGGGCGAGATCCGATTGCCGGATGCGCCCGAAAGGCGGGGTGTGGAGCTTCCAGGCCCACGCGCGGGCACCATGCGCCGCATGGGCGAAGATCCACGCGCGCAGCGCCAGGACAACGACCGCGGCGCTCGCGGCGCCGGCGAGGCGAAGGCTACGGGCGAGCGTCAGCCGCGGCGCGGCATGTTCGACGGCTTCCGCCCTGCGCCGGAACGGCCAGTGCCGGCGCAAAACTCGATCGCGGATCGCGGCCAGGCCGAGCGGGGCGACAAGCCGAAGCGGTCTATGTTCGACGGGTTGAAGCTGTCCGCCGCGCCGAAGGCCCCAGCGCTGGCGAAGGCGGCCGAGCGCGGGCAGGACCGCCCCTATGCCCAGGCCGTCGAGCGGGTGGCGCGATCGGCGCAGGCCATCGCCCAGACACAGGAGAAGGGCGCTCCGATCCTTGAGCATCAGAAAGTCGCGCTCGAAAATGCGCGGGGCGCGCTTGATCGGATCAAGCCGGGAGCCTCGCGCGATATGATCGCGGCCGTCGAGCGCAATCCCGGCCTGGTGCGCGAGGCGGCGGCGGGGCGCAGCGGGCCGATGCTCGCGGCGATGGACACCGAGGCGCGGGTGCGCGTCGATCCCGCCTTGCGCGCCGATCGGTTCGTGGAACGCTGGCAGGGTCTCAAACAGGAGCGGGACCGCCTCTATCGCGCCGGCGACAGGACAGGCCGCGAGAAGGCCGGGAAGGCGATGGCGGGAATGGCGAAAAGCCTTGAGCGCGATCCCCAGGTGGAATCGATCCTGCGCGGCCGCACCCGCGAGCTGGGGCTTGAGATCGGCATGGAGCGGAGTCGCGACCTCAATTTGAGCCGCGAGTTGTCGCGGGATTTGGGCATCGGCCGCGATCGGGGCATGAGCCGGTAAGGAGAGGATGATGGACGACGAGGATTATCAGGAACCCCATGCCGACGCCAGCGACGATCCGGCAGCGGCGTTCGAGCGGCTGCGCGGCGAAGTGGCGTTGTTGCGCCATGCCGTCGAAGGGCTGGCGAGCGTGCGCGCGTCGATCGAGATTCCCGACTATCAGCCGACGCTTGAACGCACCGAAAAGGCGCTGGGCGTGCTGGCGCAGCAGATGGAGGGAGTGCGGAAAAGTCCCGCGATGACGCTCACCCCGGAGGCGCTGGGGCAGCGTGTAAACGTCGCCGTCGCCAATGTGACCGGCGAGCTGCGCAATAGCGTGAGCAGCGCGAAATCGGCGCTGGACGGTGCCGCCCGCGACCTGTCCGGCCTGGTCGCGTCGGCGCGGCGCGGCGACGAGCAGAACAAATGGCTTTATCTGTTTGGTGGCGGCGGCGTGCTGCTGGGGTTCTTGCTCTATGTCCTGCTGGCGGGGCCGTTCGCGCGCATGATGCCGGAGAGCTGGCAATGGCCCGAACGCATCGCCACGCGCACGCTGGGGGTGGCCTCGCAATGGGAGGCGGGGCAACGATTGATGCAGACGGCCGCGCCGGAGAGCTGGGCGTTGATCGTCGCGGCCTCGCCCTTGTCGGACGGCAACCGCGAAACGGTGCAGGGGTGTCGCGAGCGGGCGGCCAGAGCGAAAGAGCCGGTGCGCTGCACGATCGAGGTCAAGCCCGATCATGCGCGGTAGGGCACCGCGTTAAAAGCGTTTCCGCACTGTCACGCCGTAGGTTCGCGGTTCGGCCAGATAGGCGGAGAATATCTGCCGCCCACCCGGATATAGCGCGTCGGTGTAGGGTGCGCCGGTCGCGCCTTCCTGAAATGGCGAGTTGAACGCGACCTGGGCATAATTCTGATTGAACAGATTTTGGCCCCACAGTTCGATCGCCCACGGCTCGCCGTCGCCGCGTATACCGATCCGGCCATTGACCACGGTGTAGCCGTCCTGGCCCTTTTGGGGGAACAGGTCCGATCCGGTGTTGTAGTCGCTGGACATGCGCGCATCGAGGTAGAACAGGCCGGTCAGGCCGTTGCCGCCGATTGGCGGCGTCCAAGCCAGCGATGCCGTGCCGACGAACTCTGGTGCGTTCGACAGGGTGCCACCCGGTAGCATCCTTAGCGCCTGGTCGAGCGGTGCGCCGGTGTTGCTGGGGTGACTACACGAAAGTGACGTATCTGCACGCTAAGGGCGAACAGATCCGGTACGATGCCAGCAGATGCTTTTGGTGGGCTTTCCTGCCCCTTGGATATGTGTCGGTCACTATGGACGCCGATAGCCATTCCCGCCTGACCTGTTCTTCGGTGGGCTGGATGTTCTTCCTGCGCCACCACACGAAGAGCCGCGCGCCGCATACGGCGGTATGCGGCCATCGTTGACGGATGTTTGCGCCTGATAGTGACGCGACAGTTCATCGCGGGCCAGTGCTCCGCGCAGGTCGGCCGCCAGAGCCCGGAAAATTCGTCGCCGCCCGTCCTGGCGACAAACTTTTAATCAGCGGGTCCTAGGTTCGACCCCCTAAAAAGTGCGCCCACAAAATTTCCTTTGTTTACATAAATATAGAGAAGGGGTGCTGTCTCGTGGGTGGGCGACGGCTCGCGCTAGGTAGCCCCCTGCCCCACCGAATTGCGCATCGCGGCGCGATACAACGGTCTTGCACTGCCGCGAGCAGGATTCGCTGCGGCAACGCTGCATCGTACCAAGTAGTCTAGCTCGTTCGTTAGCGGGCAAGAGTGCCACGAAATGGCGGTCGCTAGTCCTACGGCTACGGGCTACGATCACTGGCCGCCGTTAGTTGTGACCTTCAGCGGCCTCGCGGAGCGTTCCGGCCGACGCGACTTTCCCGCAGGCACGAGGTGCCGAAGGAACGTATGATGCCGGGGAAGTTGCTGCCGTATCTCTACCATTCGCTTCCGTAGCCCGTCGGTGCCCCTGCTCGCCGCGCCAAGCGCCACAAGCGCAGAGCCATACATCGCCTGGGTTCTAAACCCCTCGTCGGACACGTCGCCGTGCACCCATAGGTCGACGCTGCCGATGAACATCAGCATGAGCGAGCGCGGCAGGGCATCGTCGTCAAGCTCGGCGGTAGGCAAGAGACCGTCGCGTGCTGCGGTTGAGACCGAGTGGCGCCAGAAGCTCAGGGATCGATGCATGAACCATGGCCGGTGCAACTCATCGCGCGTTCCGAGAAACACCAGGAAGAGCTCACGGAACACCACGGGATCTGACAGGAACAGCTCTACGACGAAGTTCGTTGCTTCAATGCAATGCTGTAGCGAGTCGCTGGCCTTGTACTGCCGCACCCCGATGAAGAGGTCGTCGAGCAAGCGGCTGAGCAGGGCATAAAACAGCCCGTTCTTATTTCCCAACAGGTTGAATACGGTTGCGGGGGCGACACCGGCGCGTGTCGAGACGTCCTTGATCGTGAAGCTGACGTCGCCTGTTTCTCGCAGAATCACGCGCACCGCGTCCAGGATTCGATCGATTCTCTCAGTGGTCTTCTGATTAGCCATCTTGCTCCGCCACACTCTTGTCCCCGGCGGATATGCCATGCCCAGTCGATTGCGCCAATTGCCGCTTCAGCGCATCGCCGCAATTCGAGCAAGCACCTGCTCAGGGTTGGCGTCAGGGGGGATTCGAGCATAACGGAAGCATCCTGGTGCCAGAGCGAGCTCCACGAGGTCGCCGGTCCAGAACACTTCAGGCACCACAAGCCCTTGGAGGCAGCCGCCGACGCGTTCAGGCGAAATAATGAAATCGCTGCCTCCCGCGGGCACCTCGGCACGCCAGGCTCCCCTTGGTGCCAGTATGCCAGCCGTCCATCGATAGTGTCGCGCCACGTTGAACACCGGCCGGAACAGTGCGAGTTCGTCGGTGGTCGGCGGGGCAGGGTCGTCAGACACGTCAATCACTATGGCGTGCACCCGCGCTTCGGGCAGCTCGCGAATGAAATCTGCGATGTAGCATGCGCCGGCGTCAACGAGATCATCATCGATCTCAGTCGGCTCACCTGGAAAGGCCGCTTTCCACGATTGCACCAACCATGTGCGCGGCGAAGGCACGATGCAGGCGAGCGCCACGTCGCCCAGGGACTTCCCGACCGCATCAACCAGTAGTGCAGCATGGGCGCGCAGGCCGGGCGCGTCCAGCATCGTGCGCAGGGGATAGCCTGGACGGCTACGCGCGCCCATCTCTTGCCGCAGCGCCGGGTCCCTGGCGATCCACTGGCGCGACGCAGCGCCAAGGTTCACGTTAGCCACCGTCGAGCCGAGTAGCGCCTGCCCCTGCCGCAGCCACGCGACGATGCCGTCGATTTCCAGCCAGTTCGGCTCGGCGCCCAGCAGCAAGCGTGCAGTATATTCGGCACTGTCTAGCCACGGCGCCGCACCCGGCGTGGTCAGACGATCGATCATGTCTTGCAAGGCCCGGTCTCCCCTTTCGCATTCATCACCATAAGCTGGGTTCTCATATCACAAATTTTTTAGATTGCACTCTAATGTCTAATCTAACATAGTAACGCCAACGCGGATTCGATCACGGGCCGCGAACCCAAGGAGAGGGTGGGATGTCAAAGGGGAGTGCATGGGCCTATGCGCCCGGTCTCGTTGTTGCCGCATTGGGGTGGTCGGCCGCAGCGCAGGCGCAGCAGGAACAAGTCGGCGAGTCGCCGCAGGAGCAGGCGACCGGCGGGATTTCGGAAATCATAGTCACCGCGCAGCGGCGATCGGAAAATATGCAAAAGGTGCCGGTCTCGATCACCGCGCTCGACAGCAAGGCACTTACCGAACGCGGCTTTTCCGACACGATCGCCATCACCAAGGATGTCCCGAACCTCGAGGTGAAGACCTTCGTGGGCAACCCTAACTTCTTTATCCGGGGCGTCGGTCTCAACGACTTCAACTCATCGTCCATTAGCCCGGTATCGATCTACCGCGACGATGTGGTCGTGGCGGCTTCGGGAGCACAGATATTCTCGCTGTTCGATCTCGACCGAGTGGAAGTGTTGCGTGGACCGCAGGGCACGCTGTTCGGGAAGAACACGACCGGCGGCTCTCTGCAGTTCTTCTCGCATCTGCCGGGCAACGGAGTGGAGGGATATGCGCGCCTCGGCTACGGCCGCTTTGATCGCGTCGAGGCCGAAGGTGGCGTCACGCTGCCCATTTCGGAGACGCTTTCGGCACGCATATCGGGGGTATTTCTGCGGGACGACGGGCCCCGGGTCAATGTCTTCAACGACACCAGGTCAGGTGAGACCAAGCAGTATGCCGGGCGGATAATCCTGCGCTGGCGCCCGCAGGACGGAACCGAAGTGCGGCTTGAATCCGGTATCGGCCGAGACCGCAGCGACATGGTCGTCGCCAAGCCGCTCGGCGTGGTCAACGGCGCGAACGCCTTTGGCTACACTGATCCCTTCCCCAACAATTCGCGTCTGCTGAACTACAACTATCCGACGCAGCGCCACTCGAACGATTTCTTCACGAACCTGACCTTCATGCATGAGATGGACGACTTTTCCATCAAGCTGATCGGCGGATACGACGACAACTCTGTCGCCAACAACATCGACGTCGATGCATCGCCTTCCAAGATCGATCAGCTGCAGCTCCGCAGCAAGGGCAAACAATACACCGGCGAACTCCAGATAGGCTACGACAACGGGCCATTGAAGGCGCTGCTCGGACTCTATTACTTCAAAGAGAAGTTTCGGGCGCACAACGATGCGAACATCTTTGGTGAGCTCACCTCGGCGCAAGGTGCGCTCCCGGTCGTGACCGATTCGACCCGCGACAACGATGCCTATGCCGCATTCCTGCAGGGAACTTACGAGGTGCTGCCGGGCTTTCGCCTGACTGCCGGCGGCCGCTACACGATCGACAAGGTCGGCGTGACCAGCCAGGTGCTGCTGATCCCCGGCTATTTCAACACTGCGGAGCCGCTTGGCGCCCCTGTTCCGCTGGTCCCCTATGCGGAGTTGGAAGACACTTTCCGATCGTTTTCATGGCGCCTGTCTGCCGACTACGACATTTCGGCCGACACCCTCGCCTATGCGAGCATCAATCGCGGCTTCAAGGCAGGCGGTTACAATATCGGCGTCATCTTCAGTCCAGCGGAACGCACCAAGGTTGAGCCAGAGTACCTCACTGCCTACGAGATCGGTCTAAAGACGACTTTGCTCGATCGCCGGCTGCGGTTGAACCTGGCCGCGTTCCACTACAAGTACAGCGACATGCAGGTGCAGTCGGTCCAGACAGTGCCGGGGCAATCAGTCCCCACGCTCGCGATCGAGAACGCCGCCGAAGCGAGCATCGACGGGATCGAAGCCGAGATGATCGCGCTCCCGGCGGATTGGCTGTCGCTGGGCGCCAGCGTCGGATACCTTGACGCCAAATTCAAATCCTACGCATCTGCCGGGCTAGATCCTAGCGGCAACCCGCTGGACTTCTCCGGGAACAAGCTTCCGGGAGCGCCGGAATGGACAATCGGCCTGAACGCCGAGGTCAAAGTACCGCTTAGCGGCGACATGCAAGTCAGGTTGCGCGGCGACTACAATTATACGAGCAAGATCTACTTCAACAACGCGCAGGATGAAGTAATAAGCTCGGGCAAGTCCCGTTCGATTGCTGACGTAAGGCTCACGCTCGAGAACACGGCTGCAGGCTGGAGCCTAGCGGCGTTCGGAAAGAACATCTTCAACGAATCCTACATTGTCGACGCGATCGACCTACGCGGTCTTAGTTTCGTGCCACGCTTCTATGGCGACCCGGCTCGCTGGGGCGTCGAGTTCAGCTACAGGTTCTGATCGACGGCTCCGGGTGGGTAGCTTCGCGATTAGAAGCACCCACCCGTATTACGACATACAATAGGGGCAGGAGGCGGTGGTCCGAGGCGCCGCCCCCTTTTTTAACACGCACTTAGAGTCTGCTCTAGTGTCTAGTTCATCTAAATTTCGATCGTTCTGATTTGTGGAGAGTGATGTGCAAAAACGCATCTGCATAGACAATGGCGGCACCCTGACCGACATTTGCGTGTTCGACGAAGGCAGCACGTGGACGGCGAAGACGCTGACCACCCCCTTCGATCTTTCGCAATGCTTCTTCGACGGCCTGCGCAAGATCTCGACCGAGGTCTATGGGTCGGAGGACGTGGAGCGGCTCCTCGCCGAGACTGCGACGATCAAGTATTCGACGACGCAGGGCACCAACTCGCTGGTCGAGCGCAAGGGCCCCCGCCTCGGACTGATCGTCGACCGCGGGTTCGACCGCGCGGCGTTCGCCGCCGAGGGCGAACACGCAGACCTGTTCGACAGCCTGGTCGGTTCGCGCATCGTCGAGATCGACCTGGCGGGCGACGACGAGGAGGTCCGTCGCCGCGTGATCGAATGCGCTAACACGCTGGCCCAATCGGCCACGAGCCGCATCGTCGTGTGCCTGGGCGGTGACGACTACGCCGCGCGCGAGCGCGCGTTCGTCGCCCATTACGAGGCGGCGTTCCCGTCCCACTACCTCGGCACCGTCCCCGTCGCGGTGTCGCACGAGAGCACCGGCGACTCCGACGAGCATCGCCGGATGTGGAGCGCGATCCTCAACGGCTTCCTCCACCCGCCGATGGAGAACTTCCTGTTCAACGCGCAAAAACGCCTGCGCAACTACCGCGGCGCCGCCCCGCTGCGCATCTTCCGCAACGACGGCGGCGCCTCGAAGGTGTCCAAGACCGCGGCGATCAAGACCTACAGCTCGGGCCCGCGCGGCGGGATGGAGGCCGTGCGCACCGCGGCGCGGCGCTGCGGCTTCGGCCGGGTCATCTCGGTCGACGTCGGCGGCACGACCTCGGACCTTGGCCAGGTCGAGAACGGCGAGGTCCTGAGCACGCTGCGCGGGCGCATCGAGGGGGTCGAGACTTCGTTCGAGATGTGCGAACTGGTCAGCGTGGGGATCGGCGGCGGATCGGTGATCCGTTGCAAAAACGGCGAGATCCTGGTCGGCCCGCAGAGCGTCGGCGCCTCGCCGGGGCCAGCCTGCTTCGGCCTGGGCGGCACCCGCGCGACGATCACCGACGCGCTGCTGGTGATCGGCGTGCTCGATCCGCACTCGTTCTTCGCGGGGTCGATGGCGCTCGACGTGGAGCGAGCCCGCGCGGCGATTTCCGCCGCCGTGGCCGAGCCGCTCGGAATCACGGTGATCGAGGCGGCACACGCGATGCGCCGCACCTGGGCGACGCGGCTGGCCGAGGACATCCGCAACTTCGCCGAGGTGGACCCCGGAACGGTGCTCATGGCGTTCGGCGGCGCCGGACCGCTGATCATCTGCGAAGTGGCCGATCAGTTGGGCCTGCGCCGGATCGTCGTACCCCGGCTCGCCGCGCTGTTCAGCGCATTCGGGCTCAGCTTCTCGGACATCGCGCAGGATTACGAGGTCATGCTCAAGGGCGTCGATCGGCAGGCTTATCCCGCGCTTGTCGCAGCACTGCGCGCCCGCGCCGAGCGCGACATGGAGGCAGAGGGTACCGACCTGGCGCACTGCGAGGTCAAGGCGCGCGCGATCAGCGGGGCCGAGGTCCACGCGGTCGATCTCGACAATCCCAGCGTGTGGCCGGCCGAACTCGACTCGCTTCAGGTCCACGTTTCGGCCGAGAGCGGCGGCGAACTGGCCGCCATCGCGCTCGAACCAGCGCGCAGCGCGGCCCCGGCGGCGGGCGAGCGCACGCTGCTGAACCCGGACGGCAGCGAGCAGCCCGTACCGATCTACCGCCTCGACGCGTGCCCGCCGGGCAGCGGCGGGAGCGGCCCGGCGGTGCTCGAAGGCCGCTTCTTCACCGGATTTCTTGAAGCCCACTGGTCGTTCGCGGTGCTCGCCAGCGGCGACGTCGTGCTCGAACGCAAGGCATAAGGATCACTTACGATGAAAGTCGTCATCACCGAATATCTCCGCATCGACACGGAGAGCGAAACTTGGGAATGCCGCTGCTGTTCGAATGCGCTCGGCAATGCGCGCGAGAACTACAAGCACCACCTGCTCGTCCACGACCGCGACCCGCGCGAAGTCCATCCGCCCAAGCTCGATCCCGCGCAGTACGAATACAACTTCGCGCCCGATCCCGAATGGTGCCGGATCCTCGAGTACTACTGCCCGCACTGCGGGGTGATGGTCGAGGCCGAATACACCGTCCCCGGCGCCAAGCCGCTGCACGACCTTGAGCTCGACATCGACTCGCTCAAGCGCCGGGCCGCCGAGTTCTTGGCGGAAGGCGAGGACATGCAGGACGCGAGCCTGCCCACGCCCGACCCGCGCGAGCACCTCGGGCACAGCCATGACCACGGCCACCACCACCACGGCAAGGGAGCGCACTGAGATGAAGCGCATCGCGGTAGATATCGGCGGCACCTTCACCGACTGCTTCGTCGCGTGGCAGGGACGCTACCTCCAGTCCAAGGCCCTGACGACCCACGGCAACCTCGCGCTCGGTTTCAACGCCGCGCTCGACCAGATCTGCGACCAGCTCGAAACCTCGCGCAACGAGGTGCTCTCGCAGGTCGATTCGGTGCGCTACGCCACGACGCTCGGCACCAACGCGCTGATCGAGCGCAAGGGCCCGCGCGTCGGCGTGCTGATCACCCACGGGTTCGAGAGCACCATCCCCGTCAGCCGCGGCCGCGGCTATGGCGAGGGGCGCTCGGTGGCCGAGCAGATGGACCTGACCCGCGCCAAGCGGCCCGACCCGCTGGTGCCGATCACCCTGATCCGCGGCGTGCGCGAGCGCATCGACTATCTCGGCAACGTCATCATGGCGATCGACGAGGACGACCTGCGCCGCCAGATCCGCGACCTGGTCGAATGTGGGATTGAGGCGCTCGTTATTGCTTCGGTCAACGGCGTCGCGAACCCGGCGCACGAGAACCGCATCCGCGAGATCTTCCGCGAGGAATACCCCAGCAGCATGCTGGGCGCGCTGCCGGTGATCACGGCCTCGTCGATCTCGGGACGGCGGGGCGAATACGTCCGCACCACCTCGGCGATCATCAACGCCTATCTGCACTCGGCGATGTTCTTCGCGATGAGCGGGCTGGAGCTCAACCTTCGCGAGAACGACTACGCCAAGCCGATTCTGCTGGTCCACAACACCGGGGGCATGGCGCACCTGAACTCGACCGACGCGCTGCGCACGGTCCACTCGGGCCCGGTCGCCGGGATCGCCGCGGCCGAAGTGCTCAGCACGCGCGGCGAACTCGGCAACATCGTCGCGACCGACATGGGCGGAACGAGCTTCGACATCGGCATCGTGGTTGAAGGCGGCATCAAGCATTACGACTTCACTCCGGTCATCGACCGCTGGATGGTAACTGTGCCGATGGTCCACCTCGCCTCGTTCGGCGCGGGCGGCGGTTCGATCGCGCGGTACGACCCGGTCTACCGCTCGATCAAGATCGGTCCGGACAGCGCGGGCTCGGACCCGGGCCCAGCCTGCTACGACCGCGGCGGGCTGCGCCCGACGGTGACCGACGCCGACCTGGTGCTCGGCTATCTCGATCCCGCCAACTACGCGGGCGGGTCGATCAAGCTGAACCCGCGGCGTTCGAAGCTGGCGTTCGAGGACCTGTGCGACACGCTGGACGTCTCCGAGGTCGAACTCGCGCGCCAGATCAAGCGCCGCGCCGACAACGACATGGCGATCGGCGTGCTCTCCGAGCTCAGTTCGCGCGGGTACAAGCCCGAGGACTTCACGATGCTCGCCTATGGCGGGAACGGCGGGCTCCACGCCTGCGGTATCGCCCGCGCGGCGCAGATCAGGCGCGTGCTGCTGCCGCCGTTCTGCTCGGTGTTCTCGGCCTGTGGCGCGGGCGGGATGACGCAGATGCACATCCACGAGTACATGAAGACCACGGCGATCTACAACCAGTTGCTCGGCAAGATGTTTTCCGAGTTCGACGAGTTCAACCGGATCGTCGCGGACCTGGAGGAGAAGGGCCGCCAGGATCTGCTCCGCCAGGGCGTTGCGCCTGAGGACATCCGCCACCGGCTCGAGCTCGACATCCGCTACGGCGCGCAGCACATCGACACCGCGGTCGTGCTCGAACGCAACCGGATGGACAGCAACGACAACATCCTCGACCTGATCCAGAAGCACCGCCGCGATTACGAGGCGCGCTTCGGCACCGGGGCCCCGGCGCCCGAAACCGGGATCTGGATCTCGACCTACCGCGTCGCGAGCTATGTCGAGGGCACGCCGATCGACTTCGGCAGCTTCGCCCGGCCCGAGGAAGTCTCCTCGCGCACGGCCGAGCCGGTCACCACGCGCAAATGCCACTTCACCGGCTCAGACGAGGCGCTCGACACCCCGATATATGACAGCGCCGCGCTCGAGGAAGGGGTTCGCATCGACGGGCCCGCGCTGATCAACACTGGATCGACCACCTATCTCGTCGAACCCGGCTGGCAGTTCGAGGCCGTGGCTCACGGGGGCGCCTGGATGACCGTGATCGAAGACTGACCCACCCCCGCGGCGGCCCGGCACCCCGGTCGGCCGCCGCAGCCCAGACTTCAGGAGTGTTTATGAACATCGCAAAGTCCGACATCGCGGCCGATCCGCGCATGAACGAGTTCATCGCCGCCAACATCCCGTTCCTCGGCCCCGACGAGGAGATCATGCGGGACCACCGCATGCGCCCGCGTAGCGAGCGCGAGGAGCGGGTGTTGGCAGAAGGCGGCAACGAATACCTGTTCGTCGAGATCCGCCGCATGCTGCAAGGCACGCTCGACGACAACTTCGAGATCACCGAGAACATGATCGTCGCCCCGGCGGCACGGTTCGGCGACCTCACCACGGCGATCTTCACCGCGGCGGGCGACCACGCGATGGCCTCGACCAAGGGCGTGATCGGGTTCTGCAGCTGCATCCATTACCCGATCCGGTTCGTGAACAAGTACTACGCCAACGACCCGGCGGTGGGGATCTACGAGGGCGACTGCTTCCAGTTCAACGACCCGTTCTACGGCGGGATGCATCCGCCGGATCACTCCTCCTTCATGCCGGTGTTCCACGAGGGCGAACTGATCGCGTGGGTCTGCTGCGGCCTGCACCAGGGCGAGGACGGCGCCAAGGAGCCCGGCGGGATGGGTCCGGCGATGGAATCGCCGTATGACGAGGGGCTCAAGATGCCCCCGATCAAGGTTGCCGAAAAATACAACGTCCGCACCGACATGCTGACGTTCCTCCAGAACAGCACGCGCGATCCGCGCATGCTCGGTGCCGACATCAAGACCCGCTTCGCTACCTGCCGGCGGATCGAGGACGCGCTGCACCGCGCGATTGCGATCTACGGGGTCGACGCGGTGGTGGGCGCGCTGCGCCAGAACATCGAATACGTCGCGGACGAGGTGAAGCGCCGTATCGCCGAGCTGCCCGAAGGCACGATCCGGACCAACGCGTACCTCGATTCGACGATGCGCGAGGACGTGCTCCTGCGCATGCCGCTGACGATGACGATCCGCGACGGGCGGATGATCCTCGACTTCCGCGGCTGCGCCCCGCAGCTTGGGAACCGACCGATCAACGCGCCGCAGACCAGCATGAAGGTGCTGCTCTCGATGTGCTATCTCTGCTTCGTCTGGCCGGACCTGCCGCGCGTCAACGCGGTGCTCGACCCGATCGAGTTCGTGACCGACCGCAACAGCATCTGCGACGCCTCGCGCGACGTTCCGACCGCGCTCAACATGCAGGTGTTCTTCAAGGGCATCACGCTTGCCCATCTCGCGATGGCCAAGCTCTACTATCCGACCCGGCCCAAGTACGGGAAGGTCATCGCCCCGTGGTTCAACCAGGCGGTCACATTCATCTACGGCGGGATCACTCAGAACTTCGAAATGGTCGGCAACCTCTGCGCCGATCTCAACGGCATGCCGGGCGGCGCCCACTGGGACGACGACGGCGAGCATTCGATCACGCCGAACTTCGCGGCGATGACGGACTGTGGGGAATCGGAGATCACCGAGCTCGAGCTGCCGTTCATGCAGCTCATTTCCAAGCACTTCGCCACCGACAACCTTGGCTTCGGCAAGTACCGCAGCGGCGCGGGGTACCAGACCTCGGCGGCGATGCGCGGCTCGCCGCTGTGGGGCTTCTCGGCGATTGCGGGCGGTTCGAAGTTCTCGTCGGTGCCCGGACTGTTCGGCGGCTACGGTTCGCCCGCCTATCCGGTCTGCAAGATCAAGAACGTCAACATCTTCACCGAGCTCGAGCGCGATCCCTCGCTGTTCAAGTCCGACATGGCGATGCTGATGAACACCCGGCCGTTCGAGGGCGCGATCTATACCTCCAACCGTGCCGCGATCCCGTTCGAGCTGTGCGAGGAGGGCGAACTCTACATGATGTCGCAGGGTGCCGGCGGCGGCTACGGCGACGTGCTGGAGCGCGATCCCGAGCGGGTCATCAAGGACATCGAGGAAGGGCTCGTCTCGCACGAGATCGCACGAACGCTGTTCTGCGTCCGTTTCGACGAGACGACGCTGGCGATCGACCACGCCGCCACCCAGCAGGCGCGCGCCGACGAGCGCAAGGCGCGCATCGTCCGCGGCGTGCCGTTCCACGAGTTCGTCGAGAACTGGGTCCGCCCCGAACCGCCGGCGAGCATCCCCTACTTCGGTTCGTGGGGCGACGATATCTCGGTGATCTATGCCAACGGCGTCGCCTCGCCAGCCGACGCGGTGCCGCGGGTGATGATGCCCGACCCGCGCGACGTGAAGGTCGCCAGGCTGGAGGCCGAAGTGGGCGCGCTGCGCGCGCAGCTCGCCACGCAGGGATGACTAGGCGGCGGACTGCGGACGGAGGCACTCCGCCTGCGGCCCGCCCACCCGCTGAATCACTTCTGGAGGACCCAGCCTTGCAACTGATTTCCCACTTCCAGCGGTCGGCGCGGCTCTATCCCCGGCGCGCCGCGTTCGTGCAGCCGGACGGCACCGAGATTTCTTATGCCGAGGCGCTGCGCCAAATCGAAGCGTTCGCCGCGCTGTTTGCGTCCTCCAGCCTGCCGGACGGAGCAACGGTCGCGATCTACAGCCCGAACGACGCGCGCGGGCTGATCGCGATGCTTGCCGTGATCCGCGCCGGGCACCCGTGGGCGTCGCTCAACGCGCGCAACACCGTGGACGACAATGTCGCCTTTGCGACCACCGCCGAGGCGCGCGTGCTGCTGTTCCACAGCCAGTTCGAGGTCGAGGCGGCGCAGATCCTTGCCGCCTGCCCCGGAATCGCACTGCGCTTCTGCCTTGACCGGGCAACCACGCTGGCCCCGTCGCTCGCCGAGGCGGCGGCGATGCAGGACGAGGCCCTGCCCGAGCTACCGGACGACAACGCCCGCCCCTGCACGATCTTCGCCACGGGCGGGACCACCGGCCGATCGAAGGGTGCCGTCTGGACCAACCAGACCTGGGAGACGCTGATCGCGAACTTCTGGACGAGCGCGGCGCGCTGCGACCATCCCGTGCATCTGTGCGTCGCGCCGATGACGCACGGCGCCGGCGCTCTGGCGCTGATGCTGCTGCCGCGGGCACCGACGAACGTGGTGATGACCACCGCCGATCCGGGCGAGCTCCTGCGCGCGATTGCCCGCCACCGCGTCACCCACTTGTTCCTGCCGCCCACCATCCTCTACGCGCTGCTTTCCTCGCCCGAGCTTGGCCGGCACGATACGTCCTCGCTCGAGTTCTTCCTCGTCTCCGCAGCGCCGGTCTCCCCCGACAAGCTGCGCGAGGCGGTGGCCGCCTTCGGGCCCGTCATGCACCAGTCGTTCGGCCAGGCCGAAGCGCCGTTCTTCCTCACCTATCTGTCGCCCGACGATCTCCAGCGGGGGATCGACGACCCGGCACAGGCGCGCGTGCTGCAAAGCTGCGGCAAGGCGACCATGTTCTCCGATGTGGAGATCATGGACGACGAGGGCGCGATCCTGCCCCCGGGCCAGCCGGGCGAGATCGTCGCGCGCGGCAACCTCGTCATGGCGGGATACTACCGCGATCCCGAAGGCACCGCGGCCGCGCGTGCCCACGGCTGGCACCACACCGGCGACATCGGGGTGCGCGACGAGGACGGCTATTTCTATATCGTTGATCGCAAGCGCGACATGATCATCACCGGCGGCTTCAACGTCTATACAACCGAAGTGGAGGGGGCGGTGCTCTCGCATCCGGCGGTGCTCAACTGCGCAGTGATCGGCGTTCCGGACGAAAAGTGGGGCGAGGCAGTGAAGGCCGTGGTTGAACTCAAGGAGGGCGGAAGCGTGCGGCCGGAGGAGCTGATCCAGCACTGCCGCGGCCTGCTCGGCGGGGTCAAATGTCCCAAGAGCGTGGAAATCTGGGACGCGCTTCCCCGCAGCCCCGTGGGCAAGGTGCTCAAGCGGGCCGTTCGCGAACGCTACTGGAGCGGACAGGCGCGCGCGGTCTGACCCGGCAGGCAAGACGACGATTGGAAGGGCACTATGGACTGCTATATTATTGGCGTTGGCATGACCGCTTTCGGCAAGCGCCTGGACGACGATCACCGGGCGCTGGCGCGCGAGGCGCTGATGCACGCGCTAGATGACGCCGGGCTGGATGACGGGCAGCAGATCGGCCAGGCGTTCTTCGGCTCGGTGCTGATGCACCGCCTTGGCCAGACGATGATCCGCGGTCAGGCCGTGCTGCGCGATCCGATGGCGGAGGGCATCCTGCCCCGGCGCATGCCGCTTACCAATGTCGAGGGTGCCTGCGCCACCAGTTCGCTCGCGCTCACCTCAGCGCGGGCTGCGGTGCTCTCGGGCAGCGTCGGGATGGCGCTCGCGCTCGGCGTGGAAAAGATGTTCGACCCGGCCGATCCGGGCGCGGCGCTGATTGAGATCGGAGGCGGCTTCGACAACCTCGACCCGACCAGCTGGCACGCTGAATACGCCCGGGCCGCCACGGAATCGGGTGGCGAATGGCGCCCCGGCCCCGACCGCTCGGTCGCGATGGATACCTATGCCCTTCAGGCGCAGTGGCACATGCACCAGCACGGCACCACCCGGCGCCAGATCGCCTCCGCGGCGGCCAAAAGCCATCGCAACGGCGTACTCAACCCGAACGCGCAGTACCGCTTCCCGATGACGACGGATGACGTGCTCGCCGACCGACCGGTCAGCGGTCCACTCACGCGCGCGATGTGCGCACCCATCGGCGACGGTTCCTCCGCAGCAATCGTCTGCTCGAAGCAAATCTTGGTCACCTTGCCGGCAGAAACGCGGGAGCGCGCGGTCCGCATCCGTGCCACCGGACTGAGCGGCGGCACCTTCCGCAGGTTCGGCGAACCCAGCTTAAGTCGTGTGGCCGCCGATCAGGCATACGCCGCCGCCGGCGTCGCGCCGGAGGCAATCGACCTTGCCGAAGTCCACGACGCGACGTCGTTCAGCGAGATATTGCAGGCAGAAATGCTGCGCTTCTGCAAAGATGGACAAGGCGGCGCTCTGGTCGAGGCGGGTGAAACGGAGATCGGCGGGAGAATCCCCATCAACACTTCGGGTGGCCTGGTTTCAAAGGGACACCCGATTGCGGCGACCGGACTCTCGATGATCCATGAGGTCGTAACCCAGCTGCGCGGGGAGGCAGGCGACCGGCAGGTGGAGGGGGCACGGATCGGGATGACCGAGAATGGGGGAGGCGTGATCGGTTTCGAGGAAGCCGTTTGCGCCGTGACCATATTGGGTTCGTGAACCCGCGAGGGGGATGGGCATAGGGATGCGCCATCGATGCGCCGTTGTGCCCGGCTCCAAGGTCGCGAAGATTTCCGGCAGCTTGCGCCTTGCGTGGCTGGACGGCTGTGGACGGATGCGGACACGAAACCGCTCTTAATCAGCGGTCCTAGGTTTGAACCCTAAAGTGTGCCTACCATTTTCTCTAGACAAATCAATTATTTATCTGGAATCTTCAAAAGAACTGTTGGCGCAGCTTCGCCGCTCGGTAGCTCTCTAGGTAGCTGGCAGGCAACCCGCATGCCTCGAAGTGGCGCGCGCTCAGACAGTGTATTGTGCCTTCGGTGGCGGCGTACATCGTCAGAAGCGCGCAGATGGCAGCGGTGTATGGCCGATCTCATCCGGGTTCGTTCGAGCTGAAGCGCAAGCGTTGAGCGCTTGGCGGCACGCCTGACTTCAACTATGCCGGAATTATGGAAGGAAAACTCGCAGTAGCGTCATTGGTTAATAATTTGCGAGGTGGCTTTTGATCGAAACTGGCCGAGAGCGCGCTCCCCAATAGCGCCGTAGCGAGCGGCCAGCTTCGCGGGCCATCGGCCCGCGTCCCCTGCCCCGGATTCACATGCCGCTCTATGTGTGATAATGTCCTTTATCACATATTAGCGGAGATCCGATGAGCCGTTTAAACGCTCCCGAGATCTACCGCCGAAAGGGAGGCGATATGAACATGGACGAGCTGCCCGACGACAACCCAGCCGAGCGCGCCCAGGCGGCGGCGCTGCGTGACCAGGCCCGCGCGGGCGGCTTGCGTTTCGAGGCATATTTGCCCCCGGCGCTGGCCGACTGGATGCTTGAGCGGATCGAGCGCGGCACCTTCGCCGATCCTTCCGAGGCGGTGTTCGCGATCGTCGGCAATTTCCGCGAGCTTGAGCCGCACAGCGACTTGCGCGACGCGCTGCTAGGCCGGATGCTGGACGCATCGGCGGCCGAGCTGGAATCGGCCCGCCCCGCCGATGCGGTGTTCGCCGACCTGCGCCGCGAGCTGGCAGGCCCGCGCCCCGAGGCGGCCCGCTGGCAGAAGGCGGCGCAATGAACCAGCTCGCCCCCCTGCCCCCGTCCTCGCCCATCCTCTCGCCGGCGCTGGCGCTGCCGGCGTTGGTCGCGGCGGCCGACGAGCGCGCGCAGCTTCGATTCCTTGAGTTCTTCGCCGTGACGATCCGCAACCCGCACACGCGCCGCGCCTATGCGCGCGCAACGGGCGCGTTCCTGGCCTGGTGTGAGGCGCGCGGCGTCGCCTCGCTCGCCCAGGTGCAGCCGCTCCACGTCGCGGCCTGGATCGAGGCGCAGGGCGGCGAGCTGGCCGCGCCCAGCGTCAAGCAGCAGCTTGCGGCCGTGCGGAGCCTGTTCGACTGGATGGTGACGGGCCAGGCCGTGCCGGTGAACCCCGCCGCATCGGTGCGCGGGCCGGCGCATAGCGTGCGGCGCGGCAAGACGCCGATCCTCGCCCCCGACGAGGCGCGGCTGTTGCTCGACACGATCGACATAGGCACCGACGCGGGTTTGCGCGACCGCGCTCTTATCGGCCTCATGGTCTATAGCTTCGCCCGGATCGGCGCGGCCGTCGCCATGACCGTTGACGACGCTTTCGTGCAGAACCGCCGCTTATGGGTCCGGTTGCACGAAAAGGGCGGCAAGCGCCACGAAATGCCCTGCCACCACAATCTAGAGGAATATCTGTTGGCCTATATCGACGGGTGCGGCTTGCGCGAGGACCGCAAGGGGCCGCTGTTCCGCACGATCGGCCGCAGGACCAAGCGGCTGACCGCAACCCCCCTGCCCCAGCAAAGCGCGTTCGCGATGGTGCGGCGGCGCGCGGCGGCGGCGGGGATCGCGACGGCGATCGGCAATCACTCGTTCCGCGCGACGGGCATCACAGCCTATCTTAGAAACGGTGGCACCTTGGAGACGGCCGCGACGATGGCGAACCACAGCTCCACCCGCACGACCCAGCTCTATGACCGGCGACCCGATGACGTGACGCTGGACGAGGTGGAGCGGGTGTTGATCTAGGGGTGCCGGAAAACCCCGAAAGCGGGGTTGTCGTGCAGCTCGCCAATCCGGCGGGGTTTTTCGGACAGCGCCGGCGATCGGCGCGGTAGATCGGGGCGCGGGCCGGCCCGCATGGCGCGATTCATGTGTTTGTCGTCAGGGGAACGCTTGGTCAGCGGACTAGGCGCAGTAGGGTCGAGGCGAGCTGTCTCACTTCGCGCATCTGATCGTCGGCAATGATTTGGTTCGGCGCTTGATTGGCGTCGATTTGGGAGATTAGCATGTCAAGTTTCTTAAGCATGGCGTCGGCCGTGCTGTCGAAAACGATGCGGCCGCGATCGAGATCAAGAGCGAGGCCTGTATCTGTAAAAAGGCTCTCGCGGGCTTCGACGAACGACGACACTTCCGCCCCATTCGCACCATCGGACAGCCAAAGCCGCCGTTGGTCCTCCTCGCTCGCCCACTCTTTAAGTGAATCGCGGACACGCTCCCGATCGATTGGAATAGCCATAGCCACTTATCCTACAACACCGGGCCATCCACAACGAGGACTCAATTCACCGCTCCCGTCCAATGCCCGATAATCAGGCGATAGCCGCCGCCCGCTATGTCCGTTCCGTTAGGGGCAGGGTCGTTCGGCGTGTGCATTACGCTCGGCAATTTCATCTGCCCCGGCAAGTGCCTTGGCTGCTGCTGCTTCATCGCCTTTTGCATTCGATTGGGCAATGATTTCAGCGCATTCGCGCTCCCCGCGCATTAAGGCGAAAGCCATCGCGTCCATATCGTCCATGGTCGCGCTATTGTAGCGAACAGCGGCATCGATTCCGGCGCTCAAGATAACCCTCACACATTCGGGGGACCGCCCCACAATGGACGCGAAAAGGGGATTTCTGACAGAGGCGTCGGTGTCGATCTCGGCCCCATGCTCAAGCAAGCATCTGACGATTTCGGGATTCCCGCTGTGGCCCGCGCTGCAAAGGGATTTTGAGCCATCCCATCTGTCCCCGATATTGGGATCGGCTCCAAGCTCGATCAGCTTTTTCACGGCAAGCAACTTCCCGGATGACGCGGCATGTCCGAGCCATGTCTGACCCGCCATCATTGTATGCTGGTTGAGCAGTTCGGGATTGCGAGAGAACAGCAGCTCGATGGAGAGGACGTTTTCATCTGAAATGGCATCAATTATTTGTGCGGCAACACTTTTCAATGAAATCCCCCTCCAAATGCTATCGCAGCGCCGTGGTCCGACAGCCCTTCCTTCTAGCGCCATCCCCCGCTCACCGCTACGCGCCTCGATCGCGCCGCCTGTCGGTATAGCCGAGAGCGGAGCGGCACGACAAAATCTCCCAATCTTGCCCTTTTCATTCCCCCAATTCACGGAAATCAGGTGTTTGGCGTCAGCTATCAGAAATTAGGCGAATCGAAAAAGACGCGATCATTTAAGCGGGTCGCGGGTGGCTCCGTGAGCCAATTCGCTAGAGCGCGAAGTTCCGCACCATATTCCGCTTGCCGCGCCTCGTTTGTCGGACCTCCTTTGAGAAGGAAAAAATCGCGATTGCCCTTGATCCAGTAATTGCCGACGGAGGACAGGAGAGGGCGATCCATTTCGTCACCGCTTGTCATCACCGCAGCCTGAACCAAGATAGAGAACCCCTGCAATCTACCGCCGGAACCGCGCACTTCTCTCGGGGCAAAATTCCCGCTCAGACCAAAGTAAGTGAAATTTTCTCGGTTGGTGCCGAACCTTGGCGTTGCTCCGTGAAGATTGAGCCTATGAACAACACCGGGGCACTCGTTCTTGTAAATGTCGGGACTGAATTGCTCTAGTAATTCATATTCAAATGCCGGCCCGAATTTTGCGGTTTGATAATCTACGAAATATCGGGTGAGCCAATCGGTCGGCACATAGAGTTTCGTATCCCTGATCTGAACAATCCTGACGTTGGCGAAGCTACCATCGCCTAGTTTCAGTAGAACCAAATCGGGGCCGTCAGGGCAGTTCGGGGGCTTCGCAGGGGGATTTTGCGCTCGTTCATTCTGCCGCGCCTTGGGAGGCAGAAGCCAGCTCACCACGCCCAACAACAAAGCCGATGCCGCCGCGAAAACGATCAAACCTCTCAGCCAGCAAGATTTCATTCGGACTCTACCCTACGGCCCTGCAACTTTGCTTTAAAGCCGTAGCAGATGTCTCTTAAGAAATGGGCGCGCTAACGAAAATCAGATGTTCTCCGTCAGACCCCTACCCTGTCCGCGCGGCTCGCCCGCCACGGCCGTATGACCAGCTCCCACCACCATAGCGCCGAGCATAGGCCGCCCACGGTGAAGGCGAGCCAGGGCATAGCGGGATTTGCGTCTCGCGGCGTGAATTTCGGCGGGTGTTGCGCCGCATAGAACATCCATAGGGCGCAGATCGCCAGCGCGCCGGCGACACTTAGAAGGACATGCAGGAATTTTCCGCCCGCCTCCTTCCCCGACAACCAATAGGCTTTTGGCAATTCGATCGCGATTCCCAGGATCAGGGCCGCGCTAGTCGCTACGAGACTGCCGGCCAGCCATGCGAGAATGATCGCCGGAACGTAAAAACCGAGGAACAGGCCCATGAGCAACGCAACAACAAGGGCCGAGCTTAGGCCGGTCAAAAGCAGCGCGGCGACGGCCCGCCATAATATCGCGCGTTTTTTCACTCTCGCCCCTATCAGCGCATGAACAAACCAGCTCACACGGATAGCGGAATATTGTTAACGGATGCGGTTCTTGGATAACAATCCGGTGCTTCCCGTCATGCGGTGACGACAGCCGCCGCACAGGCCCAGCGGCCGCCCTGCCAATGGAACCCTACCCGTTCCGCATTGCTGATCGCGGGCGGCTCGCCCTTGCGCCAGAATCCAAGCATCTTGCCCCAGTCGGCGAGATCGGGGCGGGTGACGATCGCGCGGGCGGCCTGGATGAACTGCCCATGCCCGAACACATAGGCCAGCGAGTCCATAGGCAGGGCGGCGAGGCGCGTCAGCGCCGCCTCGCAGCGCCGTAGCAGGGTGCCGAAACTCTCCGTCCCCTCCCCGTCGCAATAGTCCGGGTCCGCGTCCTGCCAATAGCGTTCGAGGTGCGGCATCCGCTCCGCGCTGCGCGTGCCGTTCCAGCGCGCCGGTTGCAGATAGGTGAACTCTTCGATCGGCCACACTTCCACCGGCACACCGGGAAAGCGCGCGATCGTCGGCGCGGCCGTCTGCCGGGTGCGCGTATAGGGCGAGGTGACGATGAGCGATGGCGTGTCGGCCCAGCTCGCCGCGACCGCGCGCGCCTGTTCGTGGCCCAGCTCCGTCAGCTCGATCGCCGCCAGATCGTGACACGGCACGCCGGCGTTGCCGGTGCTTTCACCGTGACGGATGAAAATCGCCCTCATAGCGTGCGCTCCCCTGCCCTCAATTCAGTTGCAAGGCGGTATCGTGATCCTGCCCTGGGCCGATGATCCGATGGACGAAGATGCGATCCGGTTCGACGGAATAGAGAATCCCATAGCCCTTGTAGGAACGCCGCCTGATCCCATGCTGTTCGTAGCGCGGGACCAGCGGGAAGGCGCGCGGCATGTCGCCTATGCGCTTCGCGGTGTCCCGCAGCTCGCCGACGAACGAGATTGCGCGGGCGGGATTGTCTTTCTCGATATAGATTCGGATGCCTTCAAGGTCGCGCCTGGCCCGCGTGGACAGCGTGACCTTCATTGACGCGCTTCACCGCTCGCGGTTTTCTGAATGTCGGCAATGATAGCGTCGCAAACTTCGTCTAAGGCGTGTGGACATTTAAGGGATTCCTTTTTCCGCGCGGATCGGATTCAAGACTGGCGAAGGGAGCGCCATCTTGGATCGACACGGATTAAGCGACGAGCAGTGGGAGCGGGTTCGCCCCGTGCTTCCCGGTAAAGTTGGGGACCGAGGCCGTTCGGCTGCGGACAATCGTAGATTTCTCGAAGCGGTTTTGTGGGTTGCTGGGACCGGAGCGCCATGGAGAGATTTGCCGGAGAGCTTCGGCAACTGGAACTCCTGTTTCCGTCGTTTTCGTCGGTGGGCGGTGAAAGGGGTCTTCGACCTTCTGTTTGAGCAATTATCGGGCGACCGTGATTTTGAATACGCCATGATCGACGGCACGATCGTCCGGGTCCACCAGCAGGGCACCGGCGCAAGGGGGGGACTCACCGTCAGGCGATCGGACGGTCGCGCGGCGGTCTAACCACGAAGATCGTGGCGCTGGTAGATGCGCTGGGAAACTTGGCCCGTTTCGTTCTGCTTCCGGGCCAAAGCCACGACCTCGTCGGGGTGAAACCGCTGATCCAGGACGTCGAATTCGATATGTTCCTCGGCGACAAGGCGTTCGACGCTGATTGGTTGCGTACCGAACTGAACGAAAGGGGCGCTGTAGTGGTGATCCCTCCCAAATCGAACCGGAAGCAAAAAATCGACTGCGACTTCCATGCCTATCGCTGGAGGCACCTCGTCGAGAACTTCTTCTGTAGCCTCAAAACATTCCGGCGCATCGCTACCCGATACGAGAAAACTGATCAGAGCTACCGCGCCATGATCAACCTTGCGGCCCTGAAGATCGCTATGCGCTAAATGTCCACACGCCTTAGATCGTGACCGCCACCCGCCTTCATTTCCTGAAGGCTTTCTTCAATCGACGCATCGAGTTCCTTCAGCCAGCGTTCTTCATCCACGATCGCGCTTTGATCGCGGCGGATCAGGTCGCGCACATAATCGCTGATGCTGGCATATTGGCCGCTGTCGATACGGTTCTGCACATAGTCCCGCATGGGATCAGGCAGCGAAACATTCATGGTAGCCATAGGCTGAATACCTCCTGCGCCCTATATGGCAAAAATTGCCACAACATTCAACCATGCCGCTTTTCTCTCCTTGTGGCGATCATGCTTTGCCAAGCTATTATCTATCATCTGTATATCATAACGATACCTATATGACCTCGTTACGACATTAAAGAGTGATATCCGGCGCGTCCCTTCGGGCACGGCTCTATCTCCGCCTGAAAGGCTCCGACCAAGCCCGCAAGCGGTCTTGGCGCATAGCGTGACGATCCTCGCGTGAGGCCAGGGGGGCGCCCCTGCCCTGCGGTGCCGGCGTGCCCCGGCCTAGATTTTCCTTGGAAGGGGGAGAGGCGGTCCCGGCCGCCTCTCCCCGCAACGGGATTAGACGGGGCCGTGCCTCGCTGCGCTGCGGCCGCACCACCCCCATCGAATCCCGCTGCCCCCTCTCTCGCCGGCGTTCTTGGGCGTCCGTGTTCCGGCCGATGGCATGGCCATCGCCGGACAGGCGATTTGAAGGGAGTAGAAGGCATGACGCAGGACAACCGCGAAAGCTGGCTCAATCGGGCGGCGGCGGGCATGGCCCCGTTGTTCGAGGCGCTGGACGCCCCCCTGCCCGATCGCGTGCGCGTGGCGATCGGCTTCACCAGCAGAGGCGCGAAGGGCAAGGCGATCGGCGAGTGCTGGGACAACCGCTTGAGCGCGGACGGCCATTTTGAAATCTTCATCCGCCCGGACCTGGCGCACGCGCCCGACGCCATGCCGGCGCAGATCGCCGCGATCCTCGCGCATGAGCTTGTCCATGCCGCCGTCGGCATCCCGGCCGGACATGGGAAGGCGTTTAAACGGGTCGCGCTGGGGCTGGGGCTTGTCGGGCCGATGCGCGCCACGACCCCCGGCGAGGCGTTCCTTGCGGCCATCGCGCCGATCCTCGCCGATGTCGGCCCCCTCCCCCATGCCCGCCTTGATACGGACGGGGAGTCGACCGCGCCGAAGAAGCAGAAAACCCGGATGCTCAAATGCGAGTGCGCGACGTGCGGCTATACCGTCAGGACCGCGCGCAAATGGCTGGAGCAGGCCGGCGCGCCGCTCTGCCCGATCGAGGGGCATGGGCCGATGGAGCATGAGCCGCTGGACGACGAGGGGGACGACGAGGGCGAGGGCGAAGGGGGTTAAGTCCCCTGCCCTTTCCCTCTCGCCCCGTTTGGCTTATGAACACATGCAAACATGCGGTCATGTAAGGATATACACATGCCAACAATCGCCATCATCAGCCAGAAGGGCGGCGCGGGCAAGACCACGCTCGCCTTGCATCTGGCCGCCGCCGCCGAGGATTCCGGGCATACCGCGCTGGTGATCGACCTCGACCCGCAGGCGACCGCGAGCCAATGGGCGGCGTGGCGGCAGGACGCGCCCCCGGTCGTGATCGACAGCGCCCCCCCTCGCCTCGCCGCCAAGATCGAGCAGGCGACGGCGCAGGGTGCGGCGTTCATCGTGATCGACACCCCGCCCCACGCCGACAGCGCGGCGAGCGCCGCCGTCGAGGCGGCCGACCTGGTGCTGATCCCTTGCCGCCCCAGCGCGTTCGACCTCGCCGCGATCAAGACGACCGCCAGCCTTGTGAAGATGCGCGGCAAGCCCGCTTTCGTCATCTTCACGGCGGGAAGCCCGACCGCGCCGCGCATGTATGACGAGGCCGCGCAGCTCGTGCGGGATTATGGGCTGGACGCCTGCCCGCACCATATCGCCGATCGCGCCGCCTTCCGCCACGCGGCGGCCGAGGGCAAGACCGCGATGGAGATCGAGCCGAACGGCAAGGCGGCGGACGAGGTGCGCCAGCTTTACAAGTGGACATGCGGGCATGTAAACATGCAAGCATCTAGGAAGCGGAGGGCCAGCGCATGAGCAGCCGGAAAGGATCATTGCTTGCATTGCGGGACCGCGACCCCGCGCCGACGCCGGCGACGGCCGAGCCGGAGGGGAGGGCGGCCGCGCCGATCGCCCGCAGCACTGGCGCAGGCACCGGCAGCGGATCGAGCAGCAGCCCGGTTGCGCCGAGCCGTCAGGGCAAGAAGGCGATGACCGGCTATTTCAGCCCGGAAATGTCGTTCGCCATGCACATGACCGCCCGCAAGCACGGCATGAGCTTGCAAGATGCAATGGCCGAGGCGTTCAACGACTGGCTTCGCAAGATGGGGGAAAGTCCGGTTGGCAAGTGAGCATGTTCACATGCAAACATGGGTTTGATTTTGTCCGGTTGTCGAGATGCTTTTCAGGCAGGCGATGCCGGGATTAGGTCCAGCAGCGACGAGGCGAGCACTCTAATTTCACGCATTTGCGGGTCGGCTATGATTTGGGAAGGCTCGCGGTTCGCGTCGATTTGCGAGATTAGCGCATCAAGTTTCTTGAGCTTGGCGTCGGCCGTGGCGTCGAAAACGACGTGGCCGCGATCGAGGTCGATGCCCGTATCAGTAAAAAGGGACTCGCGGGCTTCGGAGAACGACGACACTTCCGCGCCATTTGCGCCATCGGACAGCCAAAGCCGCCGTTGCTCACCTTCGCTCGCCCATTCTGCAAGCGCAGCGCGGACGCTCTCCCGATCTATTGGAATAGCCATAGCCGCTTATCCTATGACACCTGGCTAAGCGCAACGGCAACTATGCACCCATTGCGGTCATGCTCACATGCTTGCATGTGAGCATGACCGCTTGCCCGCATAGGCAGGGCATCAGCGCAGCGGCTTGCGTTCGTGCCGTTTCTTGCAGAAGCCGAGGAAAGCGCCGGCAGGGCTTTTCAGCTCGGGCTTGCCCATGTCGTGCCACCACGACACCCATTCGTCATAGAGCGCATACACGTCATAGCCTGGCGCGGCCGTCTTGGCGTCGTGCATGGTTTCCGGGTCGATATAGGGCGAATCGTCCGCAACGCTGACAGGATCGGGCTTGGACTTGAGGCCCGAGCGGTTGCGGAACAGGATGACGTCATCCTCCATCGTCACCGCATAGTCGGGGAAATGGCCGTGGTCCGCGTCATGCTCGCAGACCTTCTTGACCAAGGCCCGGAACACCCGGAGCGGGCTGTTGGAGCCGCATTTCTTTTGCAGCAGCTCTAGCCCGATCTTCCATTCGTCCTTCATGCCGCAATGCTTGCGGGCCAGCTCATACATGCGCCGCTCGAACGGCTTGCGAA
>Ga0172382_10002449_pt1 | contig 30989 bp, 31 predicted proteins | sample Leawel138RmetaG_FD_122245 | JGI IMG/M metagenome (GOLD analysis project Ga0172382, IMG submission 122245) | Leachate microbial communities from a municipal landfill in Southern Ontario, Canada - Leachate well 138R metaG | ecosystem: Engineered > Solid waste > Landfill > Unclassified | place...
CCCCGAGGCGGCCGCAGCTTTTTCGGCCGTCTCCTTGAGAATAGTCGTATACGTATCGCTGTCACCGGCACTAAATGCCTTGTTGTAATCGGCGATGAACGCCTTACATGGACCCGTGCCTGCATTTACGGGCGCTGCACCTGGCACGCCTACCTTGACGAACCCGGTTAGAAGACCCGCGCCGAGGCCAAGTACCAAAACGGCTACTACCGCACTCAATATAAGCGTCCCCTTATGTATAGGTTTTGACGGTTTATCTTGCATGTGTGTAGCCCTCCATTTGCATCCATTATAAATAAGACATAAGCAGAATACAAACTAGAAGCGCGGTGGAAGTTCGGTGGTGGTAATAGTGCGTGCTTTCGTGGCGCCCGAAACAGTGCTTGCCCATAAGTATGCATCAGGGCGCAGGTTGAATACTTCGGCAGGATCACCAGCTTTTACCCCGTTTTCAGCCCCGACTGTTCGGCGAAGTAACAAGTGGTTTGCGACCACTGGCCCATTCACCTGCAAAACTGCCGTACACTGCTTACCATTCGGAAGCGCTGTCTGGCTTATATTTCCCGCACCACAAGTGTTGAGCCGCCCATTGGTACCCGTTCCCGTTGCAATAAGCCATGCATCAACTTGCGAAACTTCATCTGAAATAATAATATTGCGCGCAATAATGACGAGTTGCGGGATATCCCCTGCCGAATTAAGCGTATTCGTTGTGTACCTTAAGTCCTTACTTATCACGACATCACTGTTTGGCGCATTGATAACCACCCACTTCTTTGCGGGCATATCCGCACTTTGGGTAAGCGTAATTGTCCCGGAAGCGCGCGTATACACCTTACCCGAGGCAAGGGTTGAAACATCAACAGATGTGCTTGAAAGTGTCGTTGCACCTGACGTCGGGAAGCGCGAGGCGACGGTGCGCGCGAGCGGCGGAAGCGTGTACTTTCCCACCTTTGTATCGATACACGCTGAATCACCAAGCCCCACGTTCGCAAACGAAAGGAGGCTGAGCTTACATAGGCTCCCTTGCTCCGTACCGCCACTGTACCCTGCACCCGATGCCATTCCCGTTACTGCGCCTGGCGCAACCACCCCGTACTCACCCCATGAGCCAAAGATACTTCCATTCGTAAGCCGCTTTGTGGCTTTCGCCTCAATGGTGAATTTATCAATAAGGATACCGGTATGTGAGTAGGTTGATTGCACATGAATTTCGAGGCTGTTATTCCCCTGTTTAAAGATACCTGGACCGGCTGCATTAGATGTTGCCTTAGAGGTTGGTGACCAACCGGGGTTTTGCCATGGACCAAGATCATGCCCGTTCACGAAAAACTTAATCGTATTATCCACCGCACCCTCAATATGAACACGCGCCGTCTCGAGCTTAATATCTGGGTTATTAATCGTAAAACCGTTCTTCAGCTTAAACACGTACACATTCGCCTTATCTATATTTGTACTTTCATAGAATGTAGGGTCGTAACACCCAACCTTCGAGTAATTCTGTCCGTATGCGTTAATACTAATCCATGAAGCATTTCCACTTACACGATTCCATACATAGCTACCATTTAATCCAGCGACCGCTGGGTTTATAAGATTCCCTGTCAGTGCCGGGTCGCTTGCCATATAGACACCCGCCCACGCACCACTTTCAAAAACCGTACGCGCTTTTATAGGAGTTGATGAACTCGTCGTTGGAATTTTAATAAGCGCTGGACTTCCCGATGGACCTGTTGCCGCCCATTGGCAGGTGTCACCGCCGCCCGGTCGGTAAACACGGTCAACAATCCAGTGTTCATCAAAACTGTTCCCTGCTAGCTTTTTGCCACTCCCGTCAACACCCGTCTTCCAAAGCCCAGAAAATGACGATTGTGGTGCATCGATTTCGACTGTTTCAATTCGCTTCGTGTCAGTAACACTTGTAGTGACGTTACTGCCCGCTCCTCGCACCAGCAAATCACCACCGAGAATATGCACTTTCGGCTTTTTAGCGATGATGTAACAAACCAGTGCCGAATGTCGCCAGCTACTTGTAGAATGGTTATACGGCTTTACCGACAAAGCAAAACAAACCCGTGTACCAATGGAAAGCCCACCGAGCGTGGTGTCCCTTGAGTATGATGCCCCGCTCGCCGTATACGTGGCCGTACCCGAGCCAAGTATTTTACAATCAGTACCCCCCGTAAAATAGCCACACGGATCCGTCGCTGCCGTGCCGCCTGTTTTGTGAACCGGGGAAGCGCCTGGATTGTACGTGATTTGCGTCATTTGCCACGCTGTGTTCGCCTTTGAAGTGGTAGAAGTAGTATTGGTCACTTGCCCCTTCACCGTCTGGTCGCCATAATTACTCTCAATACTCGTTCCGTCAGACGGACTCGTAATTGAAGGAACAAGGTTATACCGTGTCCATGATACTTTCACGTATACGCTCTGACACATTGCGCCGTGATGTTCCGACCCGTCATTATAAAATGCACACAGCGCGCCCGAAGCACCAAGCGTTGCGGTACCGCTTGTCTTTGTTCGGGTCGACCAGTTACTTATCGAACCGGTAAGATTACGAGTTGTTGTCACCACTGAGGTAGACGGCTGTACCGCTTTAACCCCCACCCCTAAGCCATAGAAGTTGCTATTCGTACGAGCAATATGCCAGGAGTCTTCCACTTCACCAGTCCAAGGGTTGCTAATATACTTTACGCAGTCATAGGTACTTGCGGCACCGTAGGTTCCAACATTTGGACAAATCGTAAGCGTACCATCGGATGAAGTTCGAGGGTAGCCCGTTACCGCGTAAAATGCAGTGCTTTTTGAGCTCGAACACCGTTTGTATTTTATATTCAGCTTATAGCTCACTGTGCCAGTAGATTCATTCAACGTTATGCCACTCGGGTAGGCAGCGTGTGCAACAGGGAAACCTTTCGCACATATTTCGCTCAAGCGCGTCGTAGCTGCTGCTGAGGTTTCAGGCATCGCGTACGGCGGGTTTCCAAGCGCCGAGCTATCTGCACCCCAAAAACTACTCACGACAAGGCTTGCAAGGAGTGCGATGATTCCAATTCGGAGCACGTGCATTCGCATTACCGTTCTACTCCTTCAGATAAATACCGGAAGGCTCGTTGATGCATTGCCGTACGTTCTTCGGTGGTCACCCCTGCACTATTCTTACTCACCGCAACTCCCGACTTTTCAGCAACATCAATTAAGAATCCGATATCTTGAGAGCGACTGTAATCAGCCGTTCGGTCTGCATACAGTAAACACAAAAATGCCTTATTAACTGTTGCGCTGTCCCATTTTGTCGGATCGGTATCAATAAAATCCTTTATTGCCGCTTCGTATTTTGGGCCATAATCTGCGACGAGCTGCTCGAGATCAACGTTATTGGTCGTATCGGTCTGGAATTCAGATGCAGCCTCTGTGTAGTTGTAGTTGGCGCTCTGCGATTTAGTTGTCGTTGCCTCTTTCTTCTCTTCAGTGGGAGCTTCTTTCAAAAAGAATAACGCTGCGTATACTATACCTGCGACAACCACCACCCCGACAGCCAATAAAAGTCCCATTCTCCACCCTGGGCGACGTCCGCTTTTTTTAGGCACTTCAGGAGCCTGCGCTGACTGTGTCATATACCCGCATTATACAGGAACATAAGCAGAATACCCTACTTTCACCATCCCTATTTCACCCCCGTTATGCTACACTAGGACACATGAGTTTATCTATTGGAATCGTTGGCCTTCCCAATGTGGGCAAGTCGACACTATTTAACGCGCTGACCGATAATAGCATTCTGGCAGCAAACTACCCTTTCGCAACCATCGAACCGAACACAGGCATTATCGCCGTCCCCGATGCGCGCCTTGAGGTACTGAAAAAAATGTATTCAGCTGAAAAGGTACTTCCTGCAACGGTTACCTTTGTTGATATCGCGGGCCTCGTTGCCGGTGCGAGCCAGGGCGAAGGGCTTGGAAACAAATTCCTCGCTAATATTCGCGAGTGTGACGCCATCGCCCACGTCGTACGTGCCTTTGACGACCCTGATGTCACTCACGTAAACGATAAAGTCGACCCGCTCGCCGATATTGAAACGATTAACACCGAACTTATCCTCGCCGATATTCAGTCGATTGATCGCCACATCCCTAAATTGGAGCGTGAAGCAAAGGCAAACCCAAGCCTCCGCGGACAGATTGAAGACCTCAAGAAGCTAAAGGCTGAACTTGAAGCGGGCACGCTCGCTTCTCATGTCGAGGGGCTGAACAAAGAAAGTGTACAGAACCTCCAGCTCTTGAGTGCAAAGCCAGTGATTTACGTGTTCAACATCGACGAGTTTACCCTTGGTGATGAAGCAAAGAGGAAGAGCCTCGCCGAGCTTGTTGCGCCTTCTGATGCAGTATTTATTTGTGCAAAACTCGAAGAGGAACTACGTGGCCTTACCGATGAAGACGCCGCCGAGCTCCTTGCTTCATACGACGTTTCAGAATCGGGCCTTTCGCAACTCGCCCGCGTTGCCTACCACACGCTGGGACTTCAAAGTTACCTTACCGCCGGGCAGAAAGAAGTTCGCGCTTGGACTATTAAGCAAGGTGCGACCGCACCGCAAGCAGCGGGCGTCATTCATACCGACTTCGAAAAAGGGTTCATTGCCGCTGCTGTTGTTGATTACGACGACCTCGTTGCTGCTGGAAGCGAACAGGCCGCAAAAGCCGCTGGTAAACTCCGCACCGAAGGACGCGACTACGTGATGCGCCCCGGTGATGTGGTTGAATTCCGGTTTAATGTGAGCAAGTAACCACCCTACCCCGCCCAGCCCAACAGGGTATTTCCACTTAGTGTATACTATTTACATGAGAAGAAGGATTAATGGCTTCACAATTGTTGAGTTATTAATTGTTATCGTTGTTATCGCAATCCTAGCTTCGGTTACCGTTGTTGCCTATAATGGCATCCAACAACGCACCCAAACCGCCGCTTACGCAGCAGCGGCTGACCAAATCGATAAAACGCTTCGCCTTGCGAGAGTTCAAAACCCAGACTTAACCACCAAGCCAACCCCCGCATCGCCCGATTTTGTATGCTTCGGCACCGTTAACGACTACCCTGCCGAGGGCGTATTCAACGCCGGAGACTGCGGGGTTTTCTATAATAGCGCAGGCGATGAAACAAACAGATATTCCGTCGACCAAAACTTTAATAACACCTTAAGCTCGCTCGGCTATACCCTCCGTATCGGGAAGCTCCCCACTGTTACCTCCGTCTCGACAACAAGTAAATCAGTTGCCCGAGGAATCTTTGGTTATGTAAGAAAATTCTACCCGAATAGCCCATCAACCACTATGGTGCAATGGCTCACTCCCGATCGATCGGCCTGCTCTAGGGGGAGTGAATTTATTAGCTCAATTCAAAAAGCGCTCACCGACCTTATCGCAATCCGCGATGGACAAAAAACGATAGAGCAAGTATACGGGCCCGATTCTGGCATGACTATGGATACAATCCCTGTCTACATCACCGCCTATCAAGAAATGCTCGACCAAATCTCCGGACAGGAAGGCATCTGCGTGCTCTCCTACGAAGATTAGTTTCGTTGCCGAGATACTAAAACGTGTAGTATACTGACCATAAGCGTCTTTTTGGCGCGCTTATAACAATTTGGCAAACCCAACCTAACCTGAGTAGCTTTCTTCCTCTACGGAGCAAAACGAAAGGCATGGTTGAAAAATCCTACAAGATATTAACCCCGTCGTTACGGTACTCTTGTAGGTCGCGTTTGGAAACATTCGTGGGGCCGAAAGGTCCGCCTAGCGGCGGGTTTTGTGTTGCAAAACCACCCCACCGCTTGGTACCTCGATAACCAATAAACGGAGCGGGTATGAATAGTAAACGTGCAGACAACACAGGTTTCACCATTGTCGAGCTTCTTATCGTCGTGGTAGTCATTGCTATTTTGGCAGCGATTACCCTTGTGTCATATAACGGCGTTACAAGCCAAGCGCGAGGTGCAGCCGCACAAGCCGCCGCACGACAAGTAGCTGATAAGATCGCCCTTTATTCACTCGACAACAAAGGGGCGCTCCCCACTTCACTATCTGATGCCAATATCAACGAAACAGGTAGCACGAGCTACCAATACCGCCTTTTCAACGACAGTAAAAGCTACTGCCTTACTGCCACCAATAAAACGGTGAGCTATTATATCGATAACGACTCGCACACCGCGCCAACCGCAGGTGCCTGCGACGGGCACGGGGTTAATGGCGGCGAGGTGGTGACGAATTTAGTGACGAACCCGGGTATCATCAGTACCCTCGGCTACTTCGTAAACAATCAAGGGAGTACAGCTCCCGTACTCTCGTCTAGCTCCTCAGCGGCTGCAAATAGAACGCACGAACAAGGCATAAGGCTATCTATCTCTACGAGCGGCACACTCGCCAATGCAGGTGTCTATAGGCAGGCTCCAGATCTAGACCCCTCCAAAGCGTACGTTGCATCGGTATGGATAAGATCGAACAAAAGCCTCACCTACGCCCTCCATATAGAGCAAAGGAATGACGCAGGGAATAATATCGGCACTTTGGTTTCAAGTACTGTAACGCTGGGCGGTAATACATGGAAGAGGCTCACCCTCACTGCCCCTCCCAAAGAGGGTCGTATACGCTTTACTTTTTGTGTGTATGGTAGCGGAAACGTTTCGGCGGGAGATACTGTCGATTTTGATGATTTCATGGTCACCGAAGGTACAACGATATACAACTTCGCCGACGGCAACTCCCCTGGCTGGATATGGAATGGAACGCCAAACAACTCCACTTCAACGGGACCAGCGCTTTAATAACTCACGCCATATCCATGCGCCTCATGTATAATACAGATATGAGAAAAGGCGTAAGCGGTTTTACGATTGTCGAATTGTTAATTGTCGTGGTGGTGATTGCAATTCTTGCGGCTATCACTATAGTTTCATATAACGGTATTCAAACGAAAGCAACGAATACATCTATTATCTCTGCGGCTTCGAACGTCCAGCGCATGATCGCTTCGTATATCGCAAGTACCGGCGAATACCCCTATGCAGTGGACGCAAGCTACGTATGCGTCACGACGGCCACTACCTGTCTTCGCAACAGCGTAACGCCGATACCCGGAAAAAATACTTTCGATAATTCGATGGCAACTATAGGTACAGTTCCTCGCTCAGCACCACTTGTAAGTAGTGTTCGAGGTGGTATAACGTACCAGTATTCTACAGCGCGTACGGTCAACGGAACGGTGCAGCCTGCTATTATGAGTTACTACATTCTTGGAATAAATTCAGATTGCGGGCTACCTGTGCTCGATAGAGAAGATGCGACCGCGGCCGTTAGATCGTCTAACAAATACACCGTTGGAAACGTTGGCAGTAGTGGCGTAACGCAATGCGTCGTAAGTATCGAAGGTCCGAGCGCATGAGAAAAGACACCGCTGGCTTCACTATCGTCGAGCTCCTCATCGTTGTCGTAGTAATCGCGGTTCTAGCAGCAATCACAATAGTTTCGTACAACGGTATCACCAACCAAGCGAATGATAGCGCGGTAAAAAATGATCTGCAGCAGTTTGCTAAACGTATGGAGATATTTAAAATCGAGAGCGGGCTCGATCGCTACCCGAACACTAACACCGAGTTTACTTCAAGCCTCGACATACGCTTCTCTAAGTCAGCCTACAAAACCTCAGTTACTAATATGGCGCTTTATTGTCGCACCACCGATGGAAGTGACTGGATTTTTATTGCTCTCTCGAAATCTAATACCGCATGGGCGGTAAGTCCGCAAAAGTCACCTTATGCCTATACAGGGGCGGGTATCGTCTCAACGGGGTTCGCAAGCCAAACAGACATCTGCCCCTCAGCACTCCCTAATGGAGTTGCGTCGAGCAATGCGTGGGCATTCTCCGGCGGCGCCTGGAATACTTGGGCGAACTAACGACTAATTTGTAGCAGATAAAACCGCTCGCGGTTCCCCTTTGAGCCAGCCACTTCACTATCGCGCTTATCTTTAATAATAAACAGGTCTTTAGCCCATATTTCAAAATCTTTTAAGATTTGGCGGCGTACACCGTCATTTTTAATAATCCCTTTATTCGTTTGGTATTTACCAGCCTCAAACTGCGGCTTTACCATGGCCATAATGTGCGTACTTTTTCCGGCAACGTTTTGTGCAAGATGAGGCAAAATCTCGCGCAGGCTAATAAACGAGACGTCAATCACAATAATATCTGGACGCTCACCTGCTGGAAGGGTAAAATCTCGTATATCGGTTTTCTCATGGAGTTCAATACGAGGGTCATCATGGAGGCTCGGGTGGAGTTGATCAGTACCGACATCGACGGCGTATACCTTTTTTGCACCATGTTGGAGTGAATAGTCAGTAAAACCACCAGTACTACTACCCACATCAAGCACCGTAGCGTCTTTAAAGTCTACACCAAGCAGCTTCGCAACACTTGCTAGTTTCAGGCCGGCACGGCTGACATACTGCTCTTTTGTATTGAGCTTAATGTCGGCTTCCTCATTCACGAAATGGCCAGGCTTCGTAATTTCACGGCCATTCACCGTAACTTTTCCAAGCTTAATCCAGCTCTCGGCCTGTGAACGTGTCGTCACAAGCCCCCGGGCAGTCAACTCAGCATCAAGACGGCGCTTCATTACTTACGCCTCTTCAAGCTTCCAAATTTTACGAACTATCTTCTGCTGGGTGGTAGCGTCTTTTTCGACGAGCTCTACCGAGGTGAGCATATCGCGTTCATCCTTTTCGAGCGCCCGACCATCGCCATAGGTAATGTGCGGGTTATACCCCTCGTACGCCCATTCAGGGTTGCGGATCGTGCCTTCAAATTCCTCGATAACCGAGCCGAGTACCGTATGGAGTGCCGTAAGGGTCGCACCAGCACCAAGCGCCCTAATACGGCGCACTGGCGTGTCATTGTTGGGGCCAAACAAGTCATTTTCCGTACCAACGATATCTATCGGTGAGAAGCCGCTAATAGCATCGCCCGCCTCGGCAATAAATTCATTCATATGAAAATCTGGCAGCTCAAAATACTGCCAGATCGTCACAAAACGAGGCGCACCCTTTTGTAGGGCTTGCCCCTCTTCAATTGGGTCAAGACTGCTTGTAATAAGCAGCTCTGACACTTAGTCCTTCTTTCGTTCGCGGTACGCGCCAGTTTCGGTATCAACCGAAATAACGTCACCCGTCTTAATGAAAGCTGGAACTTTCACCACAAGCCCTGTTTCGAGCGTTGCGTCCTTAAGGACACTACTTGTGGTATCGCCTTTTACGACGTCTTCGGTGTAAGTTACTTCAAGGTAAAGATTCTTTGGAAGCTCTACGTTAATAACCGTACCCTCAAAGAACTGAAGCATGAGGCTATCACCCTCTTTGAGGTATGGAGCAACATCTTCACAGACGTCAGCAGCAAGCTGGAACTGCTCGAAGCTTTCTGGGTCCATAAAGTAGAAGTTATCTGCGTCTTTATAGAGGTACTGTACTGTTTGGTAGGATACCTCGGCAGATTCAATTTTCTCTTGGCCTTTATAGGTCTTCGGAATAACCGCACCGTCAATAAGGTTCTTGATGCGAACGTTTACGATGCTTCCGCCGCGACCCATCACCTTCTGGTTGTAGTCAATAACCTTAAAAGGCTTGCCGTCTATTTGAACGACAACGCCTTTCTTAAGGTCAGTTGGTTGCAACTGCGCCATAATCGACTACCCTTGAGCTACAAATGGTAGTAATGCGAGGTGACGAGCACGCTTGATAGCAACAGCGAGTTGACGTTGCTGCTTTGCTGAAAGACCAGTTTTTCCTACTGGTTCAATTTGCCCGTAAAGGTTAATGTAGCGCTGCAGTGTCTTTACATCTTTGTAGTCAAAGTATGCAGGCGTATCTTTTTTCATGCGTTTTGCCATTATAATATTCTCCTCTTCTTTCCGGTATGAGACCTAGAAAGGAATTTCACTTAAATCGATTGGTTTGTCGTCGATATCTTCGATAACAACATCCTTAGAAGCAGGCCTTGAGCTTGCGCCCCCAGCTGGTGCACCCGCACCGCTGTCGCCGTTTGGACCATCAAGGAAAGTAACGTCAGTTGCAACAACCTCGATACGAGATTGCTTCTTGCCGGTTTCCTTATCGTCCCAAGTGTCTTGACGAAGGCGACCCTGTACAAGTACGCGGCGACCCTTTGCAAGGTATTGGATAACGAGTTCGCCGAGTTTCTCCCACGCAGTTACGTTGAAGAAGTCAGCTGCGTCTTCTTGTCCGCCACGATCAACTGCAATACCGAAGCTTGCAATCGTCTTGCCAGTGGTTGTTGTGCGCTGCTCTGGGTCGCGGGTAAGGCGTCCCATAAGGATGACTTGGTTAATACTTTTTGCCATCGTATACTCCCCTCTACTCTCTCTTAGTTATAAAGCCTAGGCTTCTTCTTTGGTGTCTTCTGCGTTTTCAGCCTTCTTTGCTTGCTCAGCAAGTGCTGCACGAGCCTTAACGTCTACCTTTACCAAGAGGTAACGAAGTACTTCGTCGGTGATGTTAAGAATGTTGCTGATTTTAAGTGGTGCATCCGCAGGAAGCTCTACGTCCATGTTGACGTATACCGCGAAATCTTCACGGTTGATTGCGTATGCAAGCTTCTTTTTACCCCAGTTGTCTTCGCGAACAATCGAACCGCCTGCAGTCGTAACGATGTCACGAACCTTTGCAAGTGGAGTCTCGATGTCGGCTTCGAGGTCTGGGTGGATAAGAACGGTAAGTTCGTATTCCTTCACTAGTAATCTCCTTTTGGAAACCACGACACAAGACTAGCATCTCGTAGGGTGGTTGCTTACCCTTTTTCCATTTGTCATCTCGCACATGAGAAATGACGGTAAGCTTGAGTTAATAACAGTAGTAATTATACTGTAAGTTGACCTTTTTCGCAAGAGGCGCAGCCCTTGCTACCCTCTTAGTATGGCAGGTGAATTTTAAATAGAAATGAAATCTGACACTATTATCGAAATAGTCATCATTACGAATTTGTAAGTACAACATTGCACAAAGTAAATTCAGTACCCTCATAGGAAGTCACAGACCTATTACCTCGCCCGCATTTCTGATCTCCACTAACATAATAATAAAGGGTAGCGAAATGCGATGAGCCAAGTTGTCCACCTTGATAGCCAATCCCCCTGCTGTATGGAATGGCACCCAAGCTAAACTCTCTGTCCGCAGCCTTAGGCAAGGGTTGTATAAATTCCTTTAACGCTTGGTTTACTGATGGGATTACCGTTCCAATCGTAGCCTTATCGACCCCCGTATATCCATCTATCACGACGTTAGAAAAACACTTTCCTTCGCTATAATCGACAGTTGCAACAAAATCTTCGCCGAGACACGTCTGCTGATAATTGCCGTTGAGATATGTCGATGGATATGTGCCGTATTCTGCGTAGTAAAGGCGTATTGCCTTTTCGTATGCATCCATAGCCGCAAGAAACGTCGTATTCTTCGCTTGCGATTGTATCCCACTATAGGATACGATCGTTACCGTCGCAAGAATAGCAATTACCACAATAACAATCAAAAGCTCCACAATGGTAAAACCCTGCCGTAAGCGCTGTACGCTCATACTACCCATTGCCCCCTAGCCATGCCCTCCACGTCCCCACCGAACCGCTCCAATGGTGGCCCATCTGAGATCCATTTGGCTTCCCAACACGAGAACATGTATTAACGTCGTCTGTCGATGACGCGGTTGTGACCACTCCATCATAATAAATGTAAGCTCCCGTCTTTTGAGAGATAACGCCCAACGCAAAAGAAGTCCTATCGGCACTCGTGCAGTAATACCAGTTATTCCTTCCCACCATATAGAGGGACTGGTTCACACTCACCGTATCACTAGCAGGCACCATTGGGTAAAGATTGTCGCTTGAGGACACTTTCTGGAGCTCTATCTTCTTAGCAAACATTTGAATATCTGCTCGAACGGCGCTCGCCTGGGTGCTATTCTGGATTCCGTTGTACGACACAATCGTAATAGCAGCGAGAATAGCAATAACCACTACGACGATAAGGAGTTCGACGATAGTAAAGCCCCTTCTCACGCCCTTATACCCTGTCGACTGTGCCACTATCAACACCCGCTATTCCCGCTAATCGGAATGTACGTATTATATTTTGCAAACGACACACCACCATTAAAAGGGTTCGCGTACATCGTAATCAAGTCTGGGTTACAGCCGCCGCTCTCACCTTCATTTTCATCAATTTTGTAAGGGCGGCCCCAAGGGTCTACAAGCCCTCGCACGTCAATACCACTCGCGGTACTGATGATATCAAGCGTCGTTGCATAGCGCGTCCAACACGTGTCACTCGTTGGCAAAGTTGCCAAGTTAGTACCAGCCGTCTTTGATGCACAAGGGCTTGCCGTGTAGCCCGTGCCACTCAAGTCCATGAACGTCTTTCCTGTACTATCCCTTGCGGCAATAACCGCTTTTTGAAGCTGAGAAAAATCAGCGGCCACCTTTGAATCACGCGCCTGTGCTTGAATCCCGTTGTACGAAACAATAGTAATAGCCGCCAGAATGGCAATAACTACCACAACGATAAGAAGTTCAACTATCGTAAACCCTTTAGATGAATCTGCCCACTTCATTAAACCCAGTATACCATTTATGTTACGTGCTATGCGTCAGAATCGTCACCGCCGCCAAATACTTCGTCGAGGCTTGAAACCAGTACATCACGGGGGCGGGCGCCATCAGCTGGGCCAATAATTCCCTGCTCTTCCATCTCTTCAACGAGACGAGCTGCGCGCGCGTAGCCTACGCGAAGGCGCCGCTGGAGGAGGCTTGCCGAGGCCTTGCCGCTTTCAACGACAACGCGCACCGCGTCCTTGAACATATCGTCAGTGCCACTTCCGGCATCAAAGTCCATTACCACGCCGCCCTTACCGTTAAGTTGAACCGGCTGGCTGACGACTTCATCGTTGTACTGTGGCGGCGATTGGAGACGAAGGTAATCGGTAATCTTCACGACTTCTTCATCGGTCACCCATGCACCCTGAATACGTTTTGGTTTCGGCATAGCTGCGGTCGACATGAGCATATCACCCATACCGAGGAGCTTCTCGGCACCAATTTGGTCGAGGATGGTACGCGAGTCGACCTGCGAAGCAACCGTAAAGGCGATACGCGCTGGCACGTTGGCCTTAATAAGGCCGGTAATAACGTCAACCGATGGACGCTGCGTTGCCAGTACCAAGTGAATACCCACGGCACGTGCCTTCTGGGCAAGGCGAACAATCAGCGCTTCAACGTCGCGCGCGGCAACCATCATGAGGTCGGCGAGCTCGTCGATAACAATCACGATATACGGCATTGCCCCGTTTTCGTGCTGCTGCTCGTGCCCTTCTTCGTCTTGAACAACTATTTTCTTACTGGTGTTCTGGATCATTGAGTTGTACGATTTAATGTCACGAATACGGTGTTCGGCGAGCAACTTATAGCGGCGCTCCATCTCGTTGACCGCCCACTTCAGGGCACTAATGGTCTTCTCTGGTTCGTTAATAACTGGGGTAATAAGGTGCGGAATATCTTCATACGGCGCCATTTCTACCTGCTTTGGGTCAACCAGAATAAGCTTCATTTCACTTGGGCTATTTCGATACAGAAGGCTCGTCAAAAGAGTGTTTATCATGACTGACTTACCAGAACCTGTCTGCCCCGCAATAAGAAGGTGCGGCATTTTGTTCAACTCGCCTATCACTGGTTCACCGGCAATATCCTTACCAATTGCAAAAGTAAGTGGCTCGCGGCCGTCGTTCCACTGCTTGCTTGAAAGCACTGCGCGCAGACGCACATCGGCCGCCTTACGGTTTGGCACTTCAATACCCACCGCCTTTTTACCCGGAATTGGGGCTTCCATACGGAGGCTCTGCGCCGCGAGGTTCAGCGCGATATTTGTTTCAAGCTGTGTAATCTTTGTGAGCTTTACCCCACTTGGTGGACGAAGCATATACTGCGTCACCTTTGGACCAATATTCGCCCCCTCCATTTCAACCGAAATATTAAATTCTGCTAAAGTATCTTGGATAATTTGTGCGTTTTGCTGCACGTTACCCGGGTTGGCTGGTGATTCTTTCTTCTCAAGAAGGTCGAGGTTCGGCGATTTCCAGTTAGGATCAGATACCGCAACCAGTGCCGCCTTTTCTTCAGCCGCCTTATCCTTTGCAACGCTATTCTTAAGCGACGAAAGCCCTGCTGCTTTCTTTACAGGTTTTTCAGGATTTTCCGAAGGATCGAGGGTTGAAACGCCCGCATTTACCGTAAATTCGGCCATTGCCTCTTTGTTCTTACCCTTTGGCGCGTCAAGCGCGGCGGCGTTACGCATTACCTTGACGTTTTGCTCTTGCTCGCTGGTGTCGCGGCGCGAAAGTTCCCAAAGCTTCTTAATAATTGCCCATGGAGTGGTGCGCACAATAAAGAGCGCCGTGAGAAGAATAAGAACAATATAAATAAACGCCGCCAGCCCCGGCTCGACGAGCATAAGCATACCGCTATTCACGGTATCACCAATAAAGCCGCCCGTCGTTTTGCCGTCGGCAGCTTTCAAAAGGCCAAACAAGCCCGCAAACCAAATCAGTTCGATGGCGGTAGCAAATTTCATGATTGCTGGAATACGGTTATCTTCAGCGCGGAAAATTTCCACTGCGATATAAATAAAGACCACTGGCACCACATAAACTGCGTAGCCAATGGTTGCGAGGGTGACATCGTTCAGCCAATCGAGTACAGGGCCACCCAGCCCAAACCAGCCCAGGATAATAAGCAGCGAGAAGACAATAAGAAGAACCGCACCTACCTGCGCCCAAAAACCATCCGGGAGGACGTGTTGCGGTGCCTCGTGAACTACCCTACGAGACGAACTGCGCTTTGCTGATCGTTTTTTCTTTTTAGCCATAACTGTTTTTTATTATATCACCAGAGGTACTATTTTTACCTCATCGGTACATACCTATATTGTAGCAGATTTTACCACATTTTGCAAGGGGGTGCGCGATGCGCTACCCCATCCGCTTGGGTGCTATTTCGTCCAAGAAGCCCAAAGACCCGTAGAGTTACTGAAGCCCGTGGTGTACCATGCATTGGCATCGGTCGTTCCAGATAAGCCAATAACCGTGCAGATTATACCCGAGGTTGCGTTGGTCGTTGTCTTAACATCGGTGAGCGACGTTACCACATACCCGGCGTTCCCGGTTGTGCCCGCTGGCCGTGCGACAAGTGCAAAATCATCAGTTGAGGTGTTGGCGCAGTAATAATAGTTGGCATACGACGGATTATTGGTGTGGTACACCGATTGCGTTGGTCGCAGCCCTACTTTCGCGAGGTCGGCTACGCTGCGTGGAAAGGTATCATTTTCTGCCTTGTACATCAAGAGCTGCTTCTTGGCGGTAGCAAGGTCTGATTGTACGGTCGATTCGCGAGTACTCTGCTGAATACCGTTGTACGAAACGATCGTAATGGTCGCGAGGATGGCAATTACCACAACAACAATGAGAAGTTCAACAATCGTAAACCCAACCCCAAAATGTTTCTGATGCCCTTGATTCATACGTCTATGATAGCATAAGCACTTCCGCCATTTGTACCCCCTCATAAAAGACAAAACCCCACTTGTTACGTGGGGTTTTAAAGTCATAGGACACCTTGGGTACGTTAGTAGCCGCGCAGGTCTGGTTTCGCTTTTGGCTCGACCGTCTCGGTGTCGGGCACCATTGGTGCAGGGAATTTCTTTGGCGCGGGGCGCTTGAAGTCTGGGGTGTCGGCCTTTGCCGCAGCTTGCTGCGAACGACCACGTTGACCGTTACGGTCTTGGTGGTGCGGTGCGCCTTGCCCGTTACGGCTGTTGTGGCCGTTTTGTCCGCCTTGGCCACGACCCTGTTGGTCGCCACCCTGGGCGTTCGACTTACCGCCGCCACCAATTTCATTCACGACTGGAATAACAATTGGGGTACGGCGCGTTTGGTCGTAGAGGATATGCGTCAATTCATCCTTAATTTCCTTCTTCACGACATCAAGATCAACCTTACGACCATTAAAGGTACGCGCAACTTTTTGCTTCAAGTATTGGCGGATGATGCCCATAAGCTCTTCACTATCGCGCAGGTAAATAAAGCCGCGGCTAATGATATCAGGGCTTGTCAGGAGACGGCCCGAACCGCGCTGAACGGTAAGGCAGACCACAAACATACCTTCGCTTGCCATGTGGATACGATCCTTAAGGACAACCTCGGAAACGATTTCGCCTGAGTCATCGTACATAACACCACCTACTGGTACACGACCAGCCTTTTTCGCTTGGCCTTGGCTGATTTCAATAACGTCACCAGAGTCACAGACAAAGATGTTATCCTTCTTGACGCCACCGTCTTTTTCAGCCAGCTCGGCATTGTGTACCAACATGTGGAATTCACCGTGAATTGGCATGTAGAAGGTTGGGTTCAGTGCAGTAATAAGCTTGACGTGGTCGTCGTAGTAGCCGTGCCCTGAAAGGTGAAGTGGACCAACACCCGTAAGGTGGCTCTTGCCGTTCTGAATGACACCAGAACCTTCGCGCATGAGGCCGTCAACTGTACGAGTGACGTACTTTTCATTTCCTGGAATTGGGTTTGAGCTAAAGACCACGACGTCGCTGTTCTTAATCTTGATGAACTTGTGCGCACCACTGGCCATACGGTTCAAGACGGCGCTAAATTCACCCTGTGAACCAGTACAAACGATGGTAACTTTACCGTCGGGAAGCTTAACGACATCTTCCATCTTTACGACAACGTCCTTTGGCACGGTAATGGTGCCAGTGCGAAGCGCAACTTCGACGTTTTGAATCATGCTGTATCCAGCAAAGGCAACCTTACGGCCGTGCTTCTTTGCTTCGTCGAGGATACCCTGCATACGGTGAATCTGGCTACTAAAACAGCTAATCACCAAGCGGCTCTGCTGGTATTTATCCATCACCTCACCAATGCTCTGTTGAATTTCTGGCTCGCCGTGGTTGTGTGTGCCCTCGCTTTCACAGTTGGTCGATTCGTTCATAAGAAGCGTAATACCCTCTTTGGCAGCAATTTCAGTAAGACGCTCGAGGTCGAACTTTTTACCATCAACAGGGTTTTCTTCAAAACGCCAGTCACCAGTATCAACCAGCACACCTTCTGGGGTGCGGATTACGACCGCAGTGGCATCTGGAATTGAGTGGTTTACGCGAACGAGCTCAATGCTGAAGTTATCACCAAGGTGCACCCGCTCGTGGGTTTCTGGGTCCATAACGTGGTATTCAGGTTCATAGCCACTGGTTGCTTCGTCCATCGTCTTTTGCACCATTGCAAGGGTAAACTTGGAGCCGTATACCGGTGCAGGAATTTGGTGAACGAGGTGACGGAAAGCGCCAATGTGGTCAAGGTGTCCGTGGGTAAAGACGATACCACGAATTTTGTGCTTGTTCTCTACGAGGTAGGTAATATCCGGCACAATGTAGTTAATGCCTGGGTAGTCTGAGCCTGGGAATAGGAATCCCATATCGATGACAATGATGTCGTTATCGTACTCGATCGCCATCATGTTCTTACCAATACCCATTTCGCCGAGCCCACCAATAGGAATCACACGGAGACGTGGACCTGGGGTGCGCGGCTGCTTCTTTTGATCAGCAACGCTGAATTGCTTACCACCATAGCCGTTATAGACCGATTTATTTACCGGAATATTGATAACGTGCTGGCTGGCGCGTGCATTAACGTCGTCACTGGTACGGCGCTGAGCGCGGAATACTTCACCACGACGCGTCTGCGTGTTGGCGAGTACCGTATTGTTTTGTTTTGGTCGCTGTTGACGAGGCTGCTTCGAGTTGTCATCAGCTTGTGGAGTTGCGAGTCTTCGTCCTCCCATAGTTGTAATATTTCTCCTTTTTGTTACAAGAGTCCCTGCGGTACTTTCTGTTTCTCCACCCGGCAAGTTGTCTTTTATGTTAACAATTAGTTAATTTCTTAAATAAAGTACGGGGAGTGTCGTTTCGTAAATTATTCCCCTTGAAAGTGTCCTTAGTATAGCAAAGGTCTTACGTTTTTGCAAGTACCACCCCTTGAAATAATTGACTTAACCCCTTAAATATGCTATAGTAAAACTATGCTCACACCCGTGAGTTGTTCCTCTTTGTGTTAGGAGTCCCATGTCAGAGTGGACACAATTTATCGTCACTATTGCCGCAACGCTGTACGTCATCGACTGGCTGAGTAAGCGATTTGTCGAATCATTCGTGGTATCGGCAAAGCAGAAGGTCGAGGCGCTGGAAACGCTCCGCGACAAGACCGCCGACTCGATCGAGTCCTCGTTCGAACTCTGGTGGCAAGATGGCGCGCAGCAGACGGCGCTCGAGAAGTTCTACGCCGATGCCCGCACGCAACTGCCGGGCCACCTCCCCGATGATGTGGTGAAGGCGATGACCGAGCCGATCAGCGAGTTCTTCCTCGACAACATCAAGTCGAACGCGTTCATGCTGGCCGTTCAGTCCAACATGCTCCCCGAAGAGCGCAAGCTCCTCGAGAAGCTCCCGCGTCGCGGCGGTATCCGTCAGAAGATGATGGAGCGCCGTGAACAGCACGAGTCGAAGCTCAACGAGGTGCGCAGCGTGATGATGGACTACGGCATCAACCCGATCGACCTCGAGGCACACTTCGCACAGGAGGCAGCATAGCTTGAGGGGGTGGATTTGCTCCACCCCCTCGCCCACCCCGCTTTTTCGAGCGGGGTTTCTCCTTTTTAAAGCATCTTATTGCCCGCGGACAATCGCAATCATCTTAGCAAAATCATCCTGAAGTGTTTGGCGGAGCCCACCGTTATAAAGAGCTGCGGCCGGGTGATAGAGCGGAATCAGCGTCACCACTTGGCCGTTATCGAGCGTAATATCCACTGGTTCACCATGCAGTTCACTAATAGAAGCCCCGGGAAGAAACGTATTCATACTGTGTCGCCCCAGTGCAACGATGGCCTTGGGGTTAATAATTTCGAGCTCTTTAAGAAGATAGGGTAAAAAAGCCGCTTTCTCTTCAGGCTTCGGGTCGCGGTTATTCGGCGGACGGTACTTTACCGTATTGGTAATATAAACATCGCTTCGGTTTAAGCCGGCATCGGCCAGCATACTATCAAGAAACTTACCCGCCGCACCGACAAAAGGAACCCCCTGAATGTCCTCTTGTTTCCCCGGTGCTTCACCAATAAAAACAACCTCGGCCTCGGGGTTGCCGCTTCCCATCACTAATTGAATCGCCTGCCCCCGAAGATGAGGGCAGACGTCAGATTCAATAATGTGTTGGGCAAGCGCATCAAGTCGAGCTTGAGGTGCCTTTTCCATATTAGCGCTGCTGTTCGTTAAGATAGTTCGCAAGTGCCTTTGAAGAATCTTCAACACTTACTTCTTTATCACGCTTATCAAGGTCGCTGGTGAATGTCTTGCTTGCGGCAGAAATCTTATCTTGGGTGTCGTACATTTGGTCGCGGAGTGTCTTGTACTCGTCATACTGCGAACCGTACGGGTTCGTGAGGGCGGCAATTTTTTCGTAGGTTGTCGCGTACGCCGCGTAGTTATCCTTTAATGCTGCTGCGTAGGTTTTGAACTGCTCGTTTGGCAAGTCACCTACTTGGCCGAGTGCGGTTGAACACGTTTTAAGCGCGGTGACACGTGCGTTTGCATCGGTTGCGTCGCTAATCTTTGCACAGGTCAGCATTGCTGGACGAAGTTGCTTGACTGATTCAATCAGTTCGCCACCGTTTGTGAGGTATTGATCAAGCTTATCGTTAAATGTTTTGTACAGCTTTGCGCCATCACCAACACGAACCGCCTTGAGCTTTGAAAGGGTTTCGTTCTCGGCGCGCACCTTGTCGATTGATTCTTGTGCTGCCTTAAGGTCGTCGTTGAATGCGGTGTCGTCTTCATCTCGGAGTGAGTAGCTGAGGCTTGAGACGTCAGAATAAAACGCCGTCCCCGCAATTTGCACGTTATTAAACTGCTTCGCTGCGTCGCGGTAATCTTCTTTAGTGACGCTTCCAAGGGTGAAGTAAAGAATTGCTCCAATGAGCGCGAGGAGGATTACCCCACCAATACTTCCGAGAATGATAGCGAGTTTCTTGCCATTGCCCTTTCCACCACCCTGACTAACTGGGTTTGTTGCCGGCGCAATTGGTGCTGCAGCAACAGGGGTCGCTGGCACTTCTGGTGCTGGTGCGGCCGCAAATGGCGATACTGGATCAGAGGCACCACCAAATGGTGTTGGACCCTGAGAAGCAGGTACTTCAGGGGTTTCAGGCGCTGGCGCGACAAACGGAGTCGGCGCTTCTTCTTGAACAGGAGCAGCGCTGTCGCCTTCCCCTACTACTGGGGTGTCCTGCACTTCTGGGGTTTCAGACGCACCAAAAGTATCTGGAGTTTCTGGAGTGTCCGGCGTTGAAATATCGCCCGGCGTGTCCGTTCCCTCAAGCGTTGTCGGTACCTCTGGAGTTTCCGGAGGTGTCGTGTTGTCTGGGTTGTTTGGATCCATACGTGTACTTCCTATCTACTAACGTAAGCATTATTTACCTTTAGTATACAGGAGGTGTTCGTTGCGACAAAAAGTTTCCTAAAATAAAGCTGAAGCTTTGCGTAGATATTCTTTGAGCTTTTGCGATGTATCGGTAGTGAGCAGCTCACGACGGTGATTTTGTGTATCAGTCGTAAAGGTAGTACCCACCTGCTTGAGGCTGGTGACAATGTCCGAGCGTTCTTCCTCAAGTTCGGTCGCTCGCGCTACGTCTCCCCCTTCAGGGTCGGTCAAAGCTGCGGTGAATTCAAGGTTTTTTACCAGTCGTGTGTAGTCAGCAATAAACGAAGTGATCATGGTGTTGTAATACACATCAGGTACCGTACCGACTTTCGTAAGCGCTGCGATACACGTATTCACCACGGTAATACTTTGCTCGTCCCCGGATAAGCTCCCCATGTCATCGTTACAGGTTCGGAGTGCTGGGCGCACTTTGAGCATCGAGGCGAGCACGTCTTCGTTGTAGTCCATATAAGGCTGCATTTTTGCATCAAAGGCGTCGTACAGTGCTTTACCCTCGCCGATTTTCAGCACTTCCTGTTGGCCGAGGAGTTTTTGCTCTTGGCGAAGCATAGTTAACGCCTCTTGCGCGGTTTTTATATTCTTTTCAAACGCTTCGTCGCTGGCGTTAACAGGGTTAAGCGATGAACCGGTAGTCGTCAAAAGTGCGTTTGTCTTGCCAACGTTTTCATATTGCGCCAGCGCTGCACGGTAAGGCTGCTTGGCCGGGGCAACGAGCGCCGCGTACACAAGCACGACGGTCATAATTGCCGCGCCGATTACGCCAATAATCGCAAGGGTTCGCTTTGTTCGATAACTAAAGAGTGGTTCGGTCGGTGGGGTATCAGCTGTATTCATAGCCTGAGTATAGCACTATAGCTGAATTACTTCGCCGCCGAGTTGCTTTCGGAAATGGGTATCGTGCGAAATGTATAAAATGGCGCCGGCGTAGTTTTTCAGGGCCTGCTCAAGCTCTTCGATACTTGGAAGGTCGAGGTGGTTGGTTGGCTCGTCGAGCACGAGCAGCGCCGGACTATCTGCCAGCATGTCAATAAGTTGAAGCCGCGCCTTTTGTCCACCACTCAACTGCTTAACGGGAATGTTCGCGTCACCCGCGGTGAATAGATAATCGGCCATGAGCTGGCGCACCTTAGTATCCCCCACTTTTAGCCCCCGTGATAAAAATATGTGTTCAATTGCTTCGGCGAGCGTTTTATCAAGCATGTCTGAACGCGTTTCTTGTTCATAGACGCCGACACGAATTTTCTTATCAACATCAATGTGCCCGTCAAATACCTTGGCGCTAAATTGCTGGTTATGCACGGTAGCGAGGAGCGTTTTGATCATGGTGGTCTTACCCGCACCGTTGCGGCCACGCACCTCGACGACTTCGCCTTCACGAACTTGGAAAGAAATACCCTTAAAAAGCGGTTCGCTATACCCAAGCGAGAGGTCGGAAATATTCACCAACAAACGGCCAAACCCTTCTTCGCCCGTCACGCCGTGCAATTTAATATTCTTTGCTTTGTATTTTTCGTACTGCTCACCCGCCTTGAGCCCCATATCTTGGACTGATTCTCGGTCGACCCAAAAGGTTGGTTTTTCAGTTTTCTCAAGCTTTGCCAGTTCATCGCGCGATTGCTGTTCGAGCCGCTTAAACCGCTGAATGGTACTGCCCGAGCGCGACTTTTCTTTAAACCGCTGGTACTCAAGCACTTTCGCCTTAAGGTTCACGATGCGACGCTGCGTTAGTTCATACTCGTTCATCATTGAGCCCGTTGATGATGAATTTTGACGGAGGTAATCAGCATAATTACCCTTATAACTTAAGATTTTCTGGTCTTTTACCTCAAGGATACGATCAACTTTATCGAGGACGTCGCGGTCGTGGCTAATCACCAACATAGCGTCGTTGGCGCTCGACATCCAGCTGAGGAACTTGTCCTTTGCAACGTAGTCCATGTGGTTGGTTGGCTCATCGATAAGAGCCAACTGTGTATTTGAGAGCATCACCTTAGCAACTTCAATGAGACGCTTTTGCCCACCCGAAAGTTGCCCAAGTGTATCGTTAATACGCTCACCCAACTGGAATGAATCAAGCACTTTCTCTACTTCATTTTCAATTGTGTAATACCCAAGGGAATCAAATTGCTCAAGCGCCTCGCTGTACTCGTTAATGAGGTGCATTTTGTCACCCATAATAAGCGGGTGGTTGTCGAGGATGTGTTTTAGTTTCGCGTACTTCGGAAGGTCCTGCAGGATATATTCAAGGACGGGCATATCATCAAACCCATGGTGTTCCTGGCGGGTTGCCACCATGTGCACCCCTTTGCCGAGCTGAATCTCACCTTGAAAATCGGTATCTTCACCGGCAATAATACGAAAAAGTGTCGTCTTCCCTTCGCCGTTACGGCCGATTAAGCCAACCTTTTCACCGTCCTCAACAAAGAAAGAGGCATCCTTAAAGAGGCTCTTATCACCAAATGACTTTTCGTTGATTGTTGCAGTAATAACCATACAGCCTCCTATTATATACTACGATCGCTTTTATTCAGAGGTGAAGTGCTTGACATTTAAGCATAAACGTGTTACTATTTATAGAGTATTCCCTATCAACATAAACAGTTCATTAAAAAGAAATTAAAACCCCATGCTTGCGCTTCAACTCCTTTACACGATATCTGGCTTTATTGCACTGAGCGCTGGTAGTCTTCAGCTCATAAAGCTCTTGAAGCGAAAAAACTCCGATGAATTTAACCTTGGCACCTGGCTTATGTGGACCTGCACACAGACCGTCAGCACCCTTTACGTCATCACCCTGAAAGATCCATTGATTATCATTATTAGTGGGCTTTGGGCGACGTTCTACCTCATAATGTCGATTTGTATTATTCGCTATAGTTCGTCGCGGGCGGCGCTCTTTCGCTCTATCTCGCCTATCGAGGAGCCTGTAGAAGAAACAATCCCTCTATAGTGAGGGATTGTTTTGTGTTTCTATCGAGGCTTCCGTAACGCTCCGTACTAACGATCTGCTTCTTTCATCGAAAGACTCAGGCGTCCACGCTCATCGATACCCATGAGCTTCACCTTCACGATTTGGCCGTCAGTAAGGATATCTTCCACCTTTTCAACGCGAGCGTCTGAAAGCTGTGAGATATGCACCATACCATCGATACCCGGAAGGATGTTAATAAAGGCGCCAAATTCCTTAATTCCAACAACCTTTCCTTCGTAAATACGGCCGACTTCTGGCTCTTCGGTAAGGCTCTTGATCCAATTAAGCGCCTTTTCAATCTTGTCAGTATCGGCTGCGGCGACGGTGATAAGCCCGTCTTCCTTGATGTCGATTTCGGCACCAGTTTCAGAGGTAATCTTGTTGATTACTTCACCACCCTTACCAATGACTGCACCGATTTTCTCTGGGTTGATCTTAATCTTCTCGATACGTGGTGCGTGCGGGCTTAGCTTTTCACGTGGCTCGGCAAGTGTTTGGAGCATGCTCTCAAGAATGAATGCACGACCCTTGCGCGCAGTCAAAAGTGCTTCACGAAGAATTTCAACAGGGAGACCGTGAACCTTCATGTCCATTTGGAGCGCAGTGATGCCCTTGCTTGTACCGGTTGACTTGAAGTCCATGTCACCGGCAAAGTCTTCAGCGTCGGCGATGTCGCTAAGAATGTGTGGCGTATCGCCTTCCATAATAAGCCCCATCGCGATACCTGAAACCGGCGCCTTAAGAGGTACACCAGCGTCCATAAGCGCGAGACAACTTGAACAAGTTGCTGCCATTGACGTTGAACCGTTCTGGCTCATGATTTCAGTGACACTACGGATAGCGTACGGGAATTCCTCGGCGCTTGGAAGCACTGGAATAAGCGCGCGCTCCGCAAGGTAGCCGTGACCAATTTCACGACGTCCTGGTGAACCAAGGCGCTTTACCTCACCGACCGTATAGCCCGGCGCGTTGTAGTGGTGCATGTAGCGACGTTCGCCGTCATTCACTTCCATCGTATCCACAATTTGTGCATAACTGAGTGGCGCAAGTGTTACAACGTTAAGGCCTTGGGTAACTCCACGGGTAAAGATCGCTGAACCGTGCACGCGTGGCAAGATGCCCACTTCACTGGAAAGCGGACGGATTTCATCAAATGCACGACCGTCTGGACGGACGTTCTCTTCAACGATACCTTGGCGAACATCTTTGTGAACCGCCATGGTGAATGCGTCGTCGTAATCAGCACGAACGGTGTCGTACTTTGCGTCTTCACCGTTTTCAGCAACGTACTTCTCGGCGATTTCTGTGTGGAAAGCGTTGCGGAGTTCAGCAATGCGAGCATTTCGCTCTGGGTATGGATGACGGAGTGACACACCAAGCTTGCCTTCGGTCCACTCATCGGCAACTGCTTGAATCGCCTCATCGGGAAGGATGAGCGTGAAGTCTTGTGCTTCTGGCGCTACCTTCTCGGCAAGTTCGCGCTGCAGTTTAATTGCTGGTTGATATTGTTCAAATGCCCACGCAAGCGCATCAGCCACAACTTCTTCTGGCACTTCGTTTGCACCCGCTTCAACCATAGTAATACCCCGTTCAATACCGGCAACTACGAGGTCGAGGTCGCTCTGCTCACGCTCTTCAGGGCTGAGGAAGGCTTTGAATTCACCGTTTACGCGTCCGATACGGAGCCCGGCAACAGGGCCGTCAAATGGCGTACCGGTAAGCATGAGGGCGCTTGATGCGGCAATCATACCAATAACGTCAGGGCGGAAGCCTGGGTCCATTGAAAGAACGGTAGCAACGACCTGTACTTCTTGACGGTAGCCTTTTGGAAAGAGCGGACGGATTGGGCGGTCAATAAGGCGGCCAATAAGAATCGCCTCATCAGAAGGGCGACCTTCACGCTTAATAAAGCGGCTACCGCTAATTTTTCCTGCTGCATAAAATTTTTCTTCATAGTCGATACTAAGCGGGAAATAATCGAGCGTCACTGGGCGTGAGCCGACCTGTGCCGTACCAAGTACGACGGTGTCACCGTAGCGTACAAGTACACTCCCGGTTGAACGGAACCCAACACGGTTGACTTCCAATGTTAACGGACGACCTTGAAACTCGGTCGTTACCGAAATAATATCCTTGCCATTCGGATTGATTGTTGGCATGGAACCTCCTTTTTATTGTCCCCACTCGTCTAATATGGTGGCGTTTTATGAAAAACACCAAGCGAATAAGTAACGGGTACAGAAATATGGTGTTCAGTCGCGAAGCCAAGGGCTTATCGCACACATATTACTCTATCCAGCACTTAATCGCGCGTGGGTTATGTTTATTATACCACGAGGAGGTGAGCAAAAAGGATGCTTGTATCCTTTTTCGAGGCGACGAAGTGGTGTGAGCGAAGCGATATACCACGAGGAGCCGCTACTCACCCCATCACCTACTCTACCCAAGTACTCCAAACCCTCGGCGGCCCACCGGCATACGCCCATGCATTTCCGGCGGCGCCATCACCATTTGCTAATGCAGCAGGGCAAACTGTGCCCATTGCCGAAGCCCATGTGGCAGTATATTCCTTCAAAGACTGCTCCGAACCAATCGTCCATAACTTCCCTGTCTTAGCCACCCCCACCAGTGCCCAACTCCGTGAATCTGTTGCAATACAGTAGATTAGATTATTTATGCTCGTATCATACGCGCTCTTAGTAAAGGAAATACCCAAACCAGTCAGCTGCGAACCTTTAGGATAAAGCTCGGTAGAGTCACTTACCTTAAAGAGCTCTATCTTTTGAGCAAATTGCCGCATATCGTTCTTAACGGTCGTGTCAGTTGCCTGATTCGTTATACCGTTATACGAAACAACAGTAATTGCCGCCAAAATCGCAATCACTACCACCACGATAAGCAATTCAACAATCGTAAACCCTCGCGCAATACCCCTGCGGCGCCACTCTCGCAACATAGCGTCTACCCTGCATGCTCTTTCTGCAACCAATCAAGCATCAAGGCCCGCGTTGCTTCATCTTGATATTCAGGGAATACAATAGCAGCGACTGGCGTTGCGTCAGTAAGGCTTGGCATGTAAAGTGAAGTGAAATTCCAGCCCGTGTGTGCAGTAGTTACTCTCGAAGTGCCTGCAGCAGCGTCGCACCCGTTCACATTTTCACCCGCCTTAGCGGTCATCCAACAAATATGTCGCGCTGTCGTATTCCGTAAACCTGCCACAGAAGCGCTTTTATCTGAAGCGCTACTCGTGCCATAGCTCATTGCGATAGTATCGTTCCCAACTCCCGTAGTGCGTACAAGAAACGCATTACTTCCCACCACCGAAGGCTTCAGCGCAGCAATATACTGCCACGACGATGCGGTCGTACTTTTTGTATCGAATACGGCATATATAGTAATATCCTGTGCATTCACGAATGGCGTCGAAAGAGGGCGTTCGTCATCTACTTTTGTAACGTAAGCAACTGGCTGTGCAACCGATACGGAACTCCCCTTCGTCTGTAGTAAATCAACCTGTATTTTTCGCTGTAGCTGACTCATCTCGGACTTCAATGCAGAGCTTTTCGCTTGTTGCTGTACGCCGTTATAAGCAACGATGGTAATTGCCGCCAAGATTGCAATCACTACCACCACGATAAGCAATTCAACAATCGTAAACCCACCATGCGATGTTCTTTTCATACGCTTCATTATACCTCATCCATAAGCGAGATACTCAAACGGAATAATTCTTATGTCGCCCGAGGTTTATTCGCCGTTTCGTGGAATTGCCACGAGGTCGATGTCGAAGACGAGGTCGCTATTGGCTGGGATATTCGACGCAGGGCTTGAAGCACCGTACGCTTGCTCGGCAGGGATAACTAATCGGCGCGTACCACCCACTTTCATACCGGGAACGCCATACGTCCACCCCTTGATAACTTGGTCGAGTCCAAAAGTAATGGCATCACCAAAATCGTGACTACTCTGAAAAATAATACCGTTTTTTACCAAAGCACCCGTATAGTGCGCAGTGATTGTCGCCCCAGTGCGAACTTCTTCGCCCGTCCCCACTTCAACATCAATAATTTCCAGCTCAGTTACCGCGGTGTCGCGCGGGTCAAAGTTGTGTAGTTTTGTTCCTTCGTAAGCCATAAGTACTCCTTTTTTACTTCGTATGTGACGTATTCACTTCAGGGGTCGCCTCCCCCTTTGCATTATCTTTTCGCTTCGCCATCTGGACAACAACCACAGGAATACCCACGGCGAGCACGACAAGGCCGCGCGTTATCCATAAAGAAAGCTCACTTTTAATATGTTCTGGGGCGATAAAGCCAAGCAACGCAGCGACAAATTCCGGTATTCCAGCTGCGCCCGAGCGTTGCATTTCAACCGCCATCGAACCAAAGATAATAACCCCTACAATAATGAGGAGGTACACCCCAACATAGAACTGTCCGCCCTCTTTTCCACCAGTGCGAATAAGGCGAATACCCCCTCGAATCGTCGCCTCAACTGGATACAACACCATTGCAGCAATAAGAACGCCCATAAGCGCCGCCATCCACGGACCGAGAAACATAAAGAACAATATACTCACAAGACCCATGTCTTCAGTTGTAAAGACACCTGCAATAATCCACGGAAGCAGTGCAATAAACGCAAGAAGTGGCAGCGACCAAATGAAAAACCATCGGTAGAAAAAGGTGTTTTCTGGATCGTTACGATGCTCGGTCTGCCCTGGTTGGTAGTCCACCTTTTTCTGATATTTCGCAAGGCGAATTGCATCCTGTCGAAGCATCATCACCACCGCAAGCGTTACCACCGCGAATATACTCATAAGTGTCGGGGTGAGACGGCTATCGTAGGCGTCGGCACTAAAAGGAATGCGGAGCAAAAGCGCCACAATAACAATCAGCGAAACACTCGTGACGATTAAATCAAATACTCGATGCTTGAGAAAAGGCAATTTCTCCGTAGGTGCTATGCTACTCTTGGTCATACTTTTAGTATACAGGGGTTACTCGGCTTTGATATCGCGACGTGGGAAGAAAAGATACACGGCAACCAGCGCCAACAAGAGCAACACCACGTAAAATACCGCATTCCACCACTCAATCGTTCCTTTAGCGATATCGGTTGCAGGAAAATAGTGGAAAAGCGAAAGCCATTCGTAATCTTTCAGCCAATCAACCGCCTGCGAGAACGTTGAAACCAAGAAGCTTCCAATAGTGAGGATAATCCCCAGCCCAGTGGTTAGTGCCCGATTTCCCGTCGCAAGCCCAATTGCAAAAATAACCGTTGCGAGTGACGTTACTAGGAGCCATGTAAACAAGCCGAGGCGAATGAGTACCATCTGGTCAATTGTCTCACCGATAGCCAGCAGCCCCACTTCAACACCAACGAGCGGTGCGATTGAAGCAATAAGGCAAAGCAGCACCATTGCAAGCCACTTCCCCGTTACAATGCGGCGGCGACTTAATGGGAGTGAAACAAGCGTTCGGAGCTGCCCCTTATCCTCTTCACCGACCGTAATACTTACCGCCAAAAGAATCGACAGGATACTTATAAAGATAGGCAGGCGAATATCAAAAATCTGGCTTCCGACATAGCCCGGAAGGCTCCGCCAATCTTGCAAGTTGCCAACGAGCCCCTCGAGTGCTGGGGGCAGGCTGGTCAGTAACTCGTCAATCTGTCCACCGTTAAATGATGGATAAAATGCCGTCATTGCAAACCCTAAGAACGCGAGGCCAAGCGACCACCCAAGGATAAAGAACCGTTTATCGCGAATTGTTTTGAATAACAAGGTAAACATTAGCGCGCCTCCTCTTCGTACAAGTCTTCAAATGCCGCAAGGGCGCTGTCGTCACTTACCGTCAAATCCTGCAGCTGCGGGAGCGAACCAATCCACTCCTGCAAGCGAATTGCCGTACCGCGAAAAACGAACTGAAGAAGCTGGACTTCACCGCGCGTTTCACGCTCCACCAATTCGGCGGTTTTTGGAGGCATCACCTTTGTTTTTGTCGTGACTCGTACTAATTTTCCTGCCGTTGTTTCAAGCTCTGACGCCGGCATATCTTTCACTAGTTTCCCTTTTTTGATAAGGAGAATTCGTGAGCACACATCGACTACTTCATTGAGATAATGCGATGACATAAAGATCGTGACACCGCGTTCGGTCGCCTCACGAACAAGCTCGAGGAAATGCTGCTGCATCAGGGGGTCAAGCCCGCTTGAGGGCTCGTCAAGAATTACTAAATCGGGGTTCATCATAAATGCCGCAACGAGGGCTATTTTCTGCTTGTTTCCCCGCGAAAGTGTTTTTAATTTTTTATTCAATTGCGGCTCGAAACGATCAACAAGCTGAGTGAACGTTTCCGTTCGCAGTTTCTGTCCGTGCGAACGAGCGACGAACGCAAGGTACTGCTCGCCCGTCATGTCATCAAATAGGCTCATGTCGCCGGTTGCAAAACCGATACGGCGATGGCTCTTGTGCGCATTAGGCAGGGTTACTTTCTCGCCGAAAAGGTACACCTCACCCTGCGATGGGCGCTGAAACCCTAGGAGCATATTGATTGTCGTTGACTTGCCAGCACCATTTAAGCCCACGAAGCCAACCACTTCACCCTTTTTAACCGCAAAAGAGACATCGCTAACTGCCGCGACACCGCTATATTGCTTCGTTACATTTTTTGTTTCAAGAATAGTGGTCATGGCTTTACTATACTCGCTTTGCTCGGTTAGGTGTAATAATCAATCGCATACTCTCGGTCGAGCCAGCGGAGTACCTGTTGGCGCATTGCCTCGGTGTGATATTCCGAAAAAACAAGCGCTGCAACGCCCATTGCACCCGTTTGCGCATAAAGGATCACGTCAGTAAAATTCCACCCGGTATGTGCAGGTATGGAACGAACTATCGGGGTGGCATTATCAACACTCGACTCTACCGTACCAACTTTCGCCGTAATCCACCCAACATGTCGACCCGTTGTGTTCCTGATGCCCGTCTGGTGAATACTCTGATTTGACGAAGAGGAAGTTGCATAAAAACCGTTCACCCTATCGGTATCGGGTTCACTGGCACGAATTGCAAACCCGTTATCCGCATTAGCGTGCGGGGCAAGGTGCGCGACCGTCCCCCAACTTGAAACGAGGTTATTTGAAGTGTTGAACACGACATAAAGGGTAACTTCCTGCGCATTCACTAGTGGCGATGCAAGCGCGCGAGTCCCCGGCGCTTTAAGATATGCGATAGGCGCTTGAAGTGAAACGCTATTGCCGTCATTCTGAAGAGCGCTGACTTGAATTGTTCGCTGGAGCTGACTCATCTCAGACTTTAACGCTGAACTTTTTGCTTGTTGCTGCACAC
>Ga0172382_10002450_pt1 | contig 30987 bp, 33 predicted proteins | sample Leawel138RmetaG_FD_122245 | JGI IMG/M metagenome (GOLD analysis project Ga0172382, IMG submission 122245) | Leachate microbial communities from a municipal landfill in Southern Ontario, Canada - Leachate well 138R metaG | ecosystem: Engineered > Solid waste > Landfill > Unclassified | place...
CTTCCAAAGCGATGGCCAGCCTCATAAGCAACATTCCCATCCAGACGCTTTTCCTTTTTCGAGTCGCTCTTACCGTGGCTACGATAATATTTGTAAGCGGAACGGTTATGGCTTTGGGGAGAAGTGCAGTTTGAATAAACTATAACCGCAAAATATTGTCGTCCAAAAAATCAAAGACAAATCGTTTTTCCAGTAAGGAGTGTCGGCAAGTCCGTGGGCAAGGATATAAAAGATAATGGCTAGCAATATGAGGGCTAGTTTTTTTCGCCTCATGCTTTCTGAAGTTTTTATAAACCTGACCTTTTCTTTGATCCAGATAAAAATAAGCCAAAAAAATCCGATCATTCCCGATATACCTCCTTGAAGCCAAAATGCCAGATATAAATTATGGGGCTGGGGAACCGCCCACTCCAGATAAGGGGGAAAATATTTCTGGTATTCCAAATATTTTTCTTGGAAATTCCCCGCGCCGATCCCCCACAACCAATTGTCCGAAAGTATTTTAAGGGAAGATTCCCATATCATTATTCTCGAAAATATCGAAGATCTTTCATCGAGACTTGTCAGATCTTTCAATTTGGAACTGTCTTTTTGCAGAAATAATAAAATAGCCAGTATTGTCAAAAAAATAATTATTTTTTTGAGTAGGAAACTTTTCCTTATATATATCGAAAATAAAATCAAGGCGATCAGATATGACGAAAAAATCGCTATCCAAGAGGCGTAGGAATAAGTTAGATAAATTGCCGAAAAAATTACTGCCAGTACTAGGATTCGGAGGATGCTTTCAGGTGTCGATCTGTTTTTCTCCAAGCTCATTTTTAACATTCCTGCTAGAAATCCCGGCGATAAATACATTGCCAGATGGTTGGGGGAAAGGTAGAAAGATCTGAGGCGGTTGTCGTAGGTTAAACTTCCTGAAAAATAATAAAACAAAGAAATCAAGGAAACTATGAAAGCGGATAAAATAAGGGCTTCTAATATTCGGTCTATTTCCTTTGCGGTTTTTATTTCCGTTCCGACTATTATCCCGAACAAAATAGGCAGGATAAACCAGCTCTTGAGTATCCCGAAGCTTAAAAGAAGATTGCCTCCGGCCAGAGCTGATAAGATAACTCCTGCAAGGACCAAAACTATCGGAAAGAACAATCCGTTTTTCTTTTCAAATTTTCCTCCACTTGATATCCATACGAAAAATGTCAGAAGGATGAGAATTTCCAACAGATTGGTAGGAATTTCGAAAATTTTAAAACGAAAAAGATAAAGAGGCGCTCCCAGGATAGATAGATAAATCAAATTTTTGGCGTTAATTGCGTCTTTCATTATTTTGGGCGTTGGCCATGCCCGCAAAAAGCGCGAACAAAGGCAGAACGTGGACGGAAAAAATGGCGGTTTCAAAAACAGAGTGGAAAGAAAAAACCGTGATGCTGGATGCTATCCCTAAATATATAAAATTATTGTCTCTATTAAAAATTTTTATGGAATTGTAAATGGATAAAAACAGTATCAGTAGAAAAACAGAGGCGTTCACCAGTCCTGTTTCCGCCGCGATGTCCATATAGGCGTTATGGGAATATATAGGCTCCCTGTAATCGGCGGAAGGCTTTAACTCCAAAGAATAATTTCCCAATCCTACGCCCGTAAGGGGATTTTTTTTTATCATATCCCATGAATTTTTCCAAATGGTGAGTCTTTGGGAATTAGATCCCTCCGATAAGTCGAAGCTGGAATATAGTCTTTCTGCGATCGGATTGGGAATGGCAAGAAATATGAATACGGCGGAAAAAATGGAAGAAAGAAGATATTTATTTGCGATAATTTTTTTTAAAAATACCCCCTTTGCCGAAATAATCGCAATGAATACTATCAATCCGGCAGACATTCCCAAGTATCCTCCTCTTGAAAAAGTCAACAAGTCGGCAAAAAGGATAACAAAAAATAAAATCAGATAAATATGCCTATGCTTTGCATTCGCAAAATATAGAGCCAGAACCGGAAAAGCTGACATTCCCAGATAAAAGGAAAACATATGAGGGTCGGGAAAAAAAGAAACCGCTCTGAAAAGCGTGATGCCTCCCGCGTTTACCAGCCAACTGGAGTTTTCGATTACGGCCTCGGAAAAAGAATCACCCAGGAAAGGAACTATGATTTTTCCCCATAAGGCCATAGTTTGGCTTATTCCCAAAAAAAATTGGAGAAAGAACTGGACTATTCCCACGGATGCCGACAAAAAAGCTCCCCAAGCCAGGAATTTAAATATTCTGACGCTTGCGATCTTCCTGCCGCTTACGATGAAATACAAAGGGAAAATTGACAGGAAAAACAAAATCTTTCTCATTCCCCAATCGATATTTCCGGCTGTCGCCAGTGAAAAGATACTGAGAAATAAGAAAGATAAAATGAGAAAAGTCACGATGCTTCCGGATATGGAAATCCTTTTATTTTTCAGCCCGCTTATCAGCCATATCAAAAAGATTAAAGGTATAATGACCCTGACGGATGCCAAGTCTATTCCTTCCCGAGGGTTTAGCGCTATTTGGAAAGGCAAATATAAAAAAAGAAGAGATATGAGCAGATTTATCATAGTACTTCAATTTTATACGCTGTTTCGTCTATTGCCAAGGAGATCCGCCGATATTTTGATTTATTTCAAAAACATATTTATAATTAAGCAGTGGATGAATATTTGCTACCTTCTACTTCATACTTAATACTTTCTACTTATCAATATGCCCGAACTGCCCGAAGTGCAAACGATCGTAGACGATCTGAATAATAAGATAAGAGGCGACATGGTTGTCGATTTTTGGAGCGAGTGGCCTAAGGCGTTAAAAGATAAAAGTTTAAAGGCATTCAAAAAAGAGATTGCCGGCAGAAAAATACTGGGTGCGCGAAGAATCGGAAAAAATATCCTTGTCGATCTATCGGGCAAAAAAACTTTATATATCCATCTGAAGATGACGGGACATTTATTGGTCAAAAGTAAAAAGTTAAAAGTAAAAAGTGGGGGTAAGAATTATTTTGACGATAGAGTCAATCAATATGTCCATCATGTTTTTTATCTAAAAACTCAAAGCGCGCAACGCAGAACAAAATATGATAAGACTTTGGAATTTTCCGATCTCAGGAAATTCGGGAAAATAATTCTTGCAAATACGGATAAGATCAAAGATCTGCCTGAAATCAAATCATTGGGCGCGGATGCGATGAGCAGGGAATTCAATTTGAAAAAATTCAGGGAAATTTTGGAAAAAAAGGCCAAAAGTCCCATAGGGATAGTTCTGATGGATCAGTCCGTCATCGCGGGAATAGGAAATATATATCGTAGCGAAATTCTTTTTGACGCAAAAATGAATCCGCATAAATTATCGGAGAAAATTAGTGAAAAAGAAATTAAAATATTGCATAAATCCATCAAAAAGATTCTAAAAAAAGCCATCAAAATGAGAGGGACATCCGATAGTGATTATCGCGATACCTCGGGTGCTCCCGGAGAATTCCACAAGGCCCTGAAGGTCTATAGGAAAAATGGCCAGAAATGCAAAAAATGTGGTAATATGATAAAAAGAATAAAGATGGGTCAGAGGAGCGTTTTTTATTGTCCCGATTGTCAAAAATAATTTTTTTTAATCCGTCCGGGTTGTTGGAGCGTTTATTTGCATATTAGATTCACGGCTAAAGCCGGACCGAATCTGATATCTCAATGGCACTCTAATTATCCGGATGCAGATCGTGTAATAATAAAGAATGAGTAAAAAACAAAAAATAGTCGCAGCTGTCGGATTGGTATTGATTGCGGGAATAATTATTTATTCAACCGTAGCCAGGGATGCCATTCGCAAAAAAAGAACTTCTCTGATTTCAACCGAGAGTTCCCAGGAATCCGGCAAGGCCGTCCCTCTTAACGAAGGAAATCTAAGTCCGATATCCGGTTTGGCTTGTGATAATTGGGATAAAAGGCCGATTGCCATCATGCAGCCTGCGGATATGCAAGCTCGACCGGCGGCGGGATTTTCCCAGGCCGATATGGTTATAGAGATGCCCGGATTTACCGCTTCAGTCACGAGATTGATGGGAATTTATATATGTGATATTCCCGATGAAGCCGGAGCGATCAGGAGTTCCCGGCATGATTATATCCATTTGGCGAAAGGGCTGGACGCGGTTTTTATCCATTGGGGCGGATCGATTTTCGCCTTGGAAAAACTTAAAGGGAATATAATAGATCATATCGACTGCATGGTTTATTCCGGAAAATATTGCCATAGGTGGGATTGGGCCAATATTTCCGGGATGAGGATGGAAGATTCCGGACACGTCACCAGGGAAAGCGTGCTTCAGGCCATGGATGATTTAAATTTCAGAAAAGAAAGCCAATTCAACGGATATCCCCATCAAGCGGAAGCTCCTTTGGAAGAGCGTCCTGGCGGAGGGAATTTAAGAGTGGCTTTTGCCAAGCCTTACGATGTCGAATATGATTACGATAAAGAAACGAATTCCTATCTTAGAACATGGGGAGATACGGCGGATACCGATAGGAACAATGGAAAAAGACTGGCTCCCAAAAATGTCGTGGTTATGATTGCCGAAAGCGAACAGATATCCCTCAATATCGATTATGCGGGAAGGGGAGTGGAAAATCCTTGGGATATGGTTCCGGAAAACAAAAAAACTGGAAGCGAAACGATCAATTTCCGCTACAATGACGTAAATGTGGGAGATCCGTGGTTTGATACGAAAGACAGTGGAAAAGCTTATTATTATATGAATGGCAAAGAATATCAGGGTTCTTGGAAGAAAGACAAAAGCGATATCGGAAGCAAGCTCTTCTTTTATGACGAAAACGGAGAAGAAGTGATGTTTGTGCCAGGACAAATCTGGGTGGAAATATTGGAGCCGGGACAGGTTTTACGCTGGGAGCCGATAAACTAAAAAAATTTAAAATTCAGACAGCCGATGATTACGCTTTTATACGGGAGCGATGAATTCAGATCCTGGGAAAGGCTTATCGCTCTCAAAGAAGAATTTTTTAAAAAAAACGCGTCGGATGCCAATTCGACGGTTTTTGATTTTGGAGGAAACGACAAATTATCGCTTAATAAGATAAGATCGGACATCTTTTCTTCAGGCCTTTTCTCTTCTAAAAAAATGATAATTTTCAAAAATGCGCTGATTCATTCCGATAAAGACTTTCAAGACGGACTGAGCGTTGTTTTGGAGGAAAAATTTTTGTCCGAAGATACCGATATTATTTTTTGGGAAAAAAGCGAACCGAAGAGAAGAGATAAGCTTTTTAGAACTTTGTCCAAAATCGGAAAACTTGAAAGGTTCGACAGGTTTTCGGAGGCAGGTCTTCTTAAATGGGTCGAAAAAAGAGCGGAAGAAAGAGGATCAAAAATAAGTAGAAGCGCTCTGGAAAAGCTGGTAAGCTTTGTCGGAGACGATCTGCAAAAGATGAGCAATGAAATTGAGAAATTGGTCAACTTTTCTCCAAAAAAGGAAATAAAAGTCGAAGATGTCGATTTGTTCGTCAGGTCGAAAATAGAATCCAATATTTTTGAAACCATAGAAGCGTTAAGCTCGCGGAACAAAAACAGGGCGCTAAAATTATTTTATGGCCAATTGGAAAACGGGGATGATCCTTTTTATATCCTTTCCATGTATATTTATCAATTCAGAAATCTTTTGAAAATTGGAAGTTTTTATTTCAAAGGAATAAATGATAAAAACATCATAACCAGAGAGACGAAACTCCATCCTTTTGTCGTTCAGAAGGGCCTAAGCCAGCTTAGGGGATCATCTTTTATTGATTTGAAAAAAATTTATAGACAGTTAGAAAGCTTGGACGAAAAATCAAAAACCGGAGAAGAAAAAATAGAAGAAGCTCTGGAAAAATTTATAATAAAATTTTAATTTCTTTCCGGCAAAAAAACATCTTCTTTGGAGAAGATGTTTTTTATATTATTTTTTGGAAATATTTTTTACCGCCTTATTCAGCCTCGATTTATATCTGGCAGCCGTATTTCCCTTTAGAATTTTTTTCTGAACGGCTTTATCGAGAGCTTTGATGGTCTTTTTGAGCCACTCCCCGGCTTGCGCGGCGTTTTTTTCCGTGACAGCCTTGCGGGTCTTCTTAATGGCATTCCGATATATTCCGGTGACCTTCTTATTTTTCAAGGTCTTCCGGGTAGTGACTCGCATATATTTTTTGGCAGATTTTTTGATCGGCATATTCTAATTAGAGTTCGAATCAATTCGAATCAATTCCGAATTTTTTCAATTTAAACTTATAATTACCTTATCATTTGTAGCACAGGCTGGATTTTTTGGCAAGAGTGCTATATCATAAAGCATGAGGCGAAAAGATATCATTTTATTTTTTTATGATTGCTAAATTAAAGGGTAAAATCGAGCATTTTCAGGACAACTGGGTAATAGTGGATGTGAACGATATCGGGTATAAGGTTTTTTTGTCTGATTTTACTTTCGGAAAATTAGCCGGGAAGGACGAGATCGTTCTTCATATTTATACCTATGTCCGGGAAGATATATTGGCTCTGTACGGATTTTTGGATATGGCGGAGAAAGAAATGTTCGAGCTTCTCATTTCCATTTCCGGAATAGGACCCAAGGCGGCGATGGGAATTCTTTCCGTTGCCGACCCCAAATCCATCCAAGTCGCCATTCTTAATGATGACTCAAGCATCCTTACAAAAGTTTCCGGCGTGGGCAAAAAAACCGCCGAAAGGGTGATTTTGGAACTTCAGAACAAGGTGGCGGATATTTCTCTCGGAGACAGGGAGCAAGCGACTTCCGACAGCGAAGCGGTCGAGGCGCTTATGACTATGGGTTATTCCGCTTCGCAATCCCGGGAAGCTCTGAAAAATATTCCGAAAGAATCGGCCAGCGTGGAAGAAAAAATAAAGGCCGCGCTCAAGGAGCTGGGAAGGTAGGTATAATGCGAATCCGCGAATGTTATTCGAATGTTTCGAATTTTTATTTGAGAAATTCGGATGATATTTGCAGATTAGAATAGTATTTGAGGAATTTGAATAATATTTATAGGTTCGAATTATGTTTAAGGATAATGATTTTTTGCAGTCCGATGAGTGGATACGATTCCAGAAATCCGTCGGAAACAGAACCCATCAGATTTCTGATGGGCGATTTGATTTAAATATTATCGAACATGTTCTCCCGATAGCAGGTAGATATTTTTATGTTCCGAGAATGGGCCATTCCAACGATTCAACGGTATCAAAACTGATTGATCTCGCTGAGAAAGAAAGAACCGGATGGATCAGGATCGATGTGCCGGGCGAAGATGATTTGAAACTCATTAAAAAAAATATCAAAAATAAGATTGCCAAAGCCCCGCACGATATGCAGCCGAGAGAAATTTTCATGATAGATATTTCGAAATCAGAAGAAGAAATTCTTTCTGATATGAAACCTAAAACCAGGTATAATATCCGCTTAGCTTCAAAAAAAGGGGTCAGTATCAAAAAAGGGAAAATATATATCAATGATTTTTTGCGTCTTACCAAGCTGACTTCCGAAAGACAGGGCATATCAGCTCATCCGGAAAATTATTACAGGAAAATGTTGGAGATTCCGCAAGTTGAATTGTATATAGCTGAATATGATGGAAAAGTTATAGCTTCAGGAATAATTTCTTTTTATGGAGACACAGCGATATATCTTCACGGGGCTTCCGATAACGATTACCGGAATGTTATGGCGACTTTTGCCTTGCAATGGCAGGCGATTTCGGATGCTAAGGAGAGAGGCTGTAAATTTTATGATTTCGGGGGCATCTCTACGAATTACGAATCCGATACAAATGTACGAATTACGAATGATAAAAAAGAATTGAATAAAAAATGGTCGGGCATTACAAGATTTAAGTTGGGTTTTTCCAAAAGCGCAAAGCCTCTTTACTTTATGGGGAGTTATGATATTGTTATAAGTCCCCTTCGGTATTTTTCATACCGATTATTGCAAAAAATAAAATCGTTCTTTAAAAGGAGGTGATTGATTTGATCAGGGAAGTTTTTAAGGACATGTATGAAGAACTTCTTTATTCCGTCAGAGATGCCGAGATGATCCTTGATCTTTTTTGAAGCCCGCTTGTCAGAATAAGCAATGCGGGCTTTTTATTATTCACAGATACTGATAATATTAAAACGTATATCGTAAAACGCGTATCGCGAAACGAATATCGCAAAACGCGTATCGCAAAGCCTTAATATTTAAAAAATATGTTTAAGATAACAATAATCGCAATCGGAAGCGTCAAAACGGATTATTTTAGAAAAGGAATCGAGGAATATTTAAAAAGGCTGTCTCCCTATGCTAAAGTCGCGGTCGAGGAGATAAGGCCCGAGCCGTTTTTTGATAGTTCCGATCATAATAAGATAAAAAAATCGGAGGGAGAAAAGATTTTAAGAGCCTTGGAAAAATATCGGGAGAGTAAAATTATCATTCTTCATGAAATAGGAAAGGAATTTGAGTCAAAGGAATTTTCCGAATTTTTGGATAAAAATTCGCGGGATCATATAGTTTTTGTGATCGGAGGAGCACTGGGGCTGAGCGAAGATGCCTTGAATTTTCCCGGATCTTTCAGGCTGTCTCTTTCCAAAATGACATTGCCCCATGAGATGGCGCGATTAATTTTAGCGGAGCAAATTTACAGGGCTATTGTCATAAATAAAAATAAAAAGTATCATTATTAATGTAAGCGCATAACTCATAACTCATAACGCGTAACGTGTGGCGTGAATTTGTCTCATTATTCATATTCCACGACTTATGTTATATGTCAAAAAAATATGTTTAAATATATATTTAATTGGATACTCATAACCTTGGCCGTATTTATTTCTGCCGAATTGCTCCCCGGGATAGAATTAAGCAGTATTTATGTCGCGTTCGTCGTGGCGGTGGTTCTGGGACTCATAAACATATTTTTAAAACCCGTGCTTCTCATATTGACGCTTCCGATAAACATAATGACGTTGGGACTTTTTACCTTGGTCATCAATGCCCTTCTGGTGATGCTAGCCGGAGCGATCGTTGACGGATTTTTTGTGGACGGATTCTGGTGGGCGCTTGTCTTCAGTCTAGTCTTGTCTTTGGTGCATTTCGTCCTTCACGCAATCGGGAAAAAATAGTTTGACTTTTAACCTGAAATGGTGTATAATTATATATGTAAGGTTCGATAGAGCCTCGTAAATAGGGTGGATTCTCATGGGTGAGGATTCATTTTTTTATTTGCAAAGCAGGGGTCGACTGGTTTTGCCGATAAAAAACAACAAGTAATTCTAAAAATCCCATAAAAAACATCCTATTTTAAAAATTAAAACCCCCCGCAAAATTCCGCCTATGCGGAATCATGGGGCAGGCAAAAACAAAAATATGGAAAAGATCAAACAAGCATTGCAAAAAGACATATTTGAAGAAGACCAAAATGAGGAAGGAAGATTCGCAATACTTCTTTCGTTGGTTCCCCTTTTAGTGCTTACGTTTTTTATGAACGTTACCGCCTTATAGGGAAATATTTGTAAAATTTAATAAAAAGATAGCCGGCTGTTGAAAAAACGGCCGGTCTTTATTTCAAAATATATTTCTTTTGTGATATAATATTTTTATAAAAATAAAACAGGATATAAAAATAAAAATGAATCGGATAAAAAACGATCTGAACATAAAAAGGCAGGCCAAGGAACTGGGAGTGAGCGTCTGGCAGGCGCCGAGCTTCTTGTTTCTGATGCTGGGAGCGATAATCATAATTATTATGACGGCGGTTTTCTTTTTCGCCCGCAACGAGACGTCGGCTGATTATCTGATCGTCATCGAGTCTTTTGTCGCTGTCATAATACTTAGCGTCGGAAACGTGATAATCACCAATATGGAAAAACTGGCTCAGGTGAACAAGATGAAATCAGAATTCGTTTCCATAGTTTCTCATCAGTTGAAGACTCCGCTTACAGGGATAGGATGGGATATCGAACTGATAATTTCGAATTACAAGGACGGATTGAGCGAAAAGCAGATAGAAATTCTAAAAAAAATAGAGCATTCCAACGCGGTGATGACCAGGATGGTCAATGATCTTTTGGATGTGGCCAGAATAGAACAAGGAGATCTGAGTTTGAGAAAAGACAAGATAAATTTCAAGGAAATAGTCCAGCGGGTCATTGAAAAAAATAGGGAATTATCCGGCCATTCGGGGATAGAGATAGTTGTCAGCAATTTCAGAAGCGATCTGGAAGTGAGCGGGGATGAAAAGAAAATGGAGGTGGTTTTGGATAATTTGATATCAAATGCCATAAAATATAACAAAGAAGGCGGAAAAGTCTTCATTACGGTTAAGGAAAAAAACGGAAAGGTCATTTTTTGCGTGAAGGATGAGGGCATAGGAATATCAGATGAAGAAAGAAACGGCCTTTTCGAGAAATTTTTCAGAGGAGACAGCGCTTCCAAAAAAAGCGTCGGCGGAACCGGTTTGGGATTGTATATAGCTAAAAATATTGTTGAGCAAGGAGGGGGAAAAATTTGGTATAAGACTGTGGAGGGCAAAGGAAGCGAGTTTTGCTTTTCCGTTCCCGTAGTTTAATTTTTGTTTTTAATTTCTTACATTCGATCAGTTGGGCTGTTCGATAAAAGAATTGAGATATGAAAAAGAAAATATTGATAGTGGAAGACGATGTCGCTTTGCGCCAGACCCTGGCGGAGTTTTTGGAGGCGGATAGCTTTTCGGTCTTGACTGCCGCTGATGGCGAAGAAGGGGTTCAAGCTGCCAAGAGTGGAACGCCGGATCTCATCCTTCTTGACATAGTGCTTCCCAAAAAAAACGGCTTCGAAGCCATAAAAGAAATAAAAAAAGATAAAAAAACCAAGGATATTCCCATTATCCTTCTGACCAATCTGGGCAGTCTCAGCGATATAGAAAAAGCGCTGTCTTTGGGCGCGACTACTTATCTGGTGAAGGGCGACTATCAGCTGAGGGAAATAGTGGAAAAAATAAAAGATATTTTGACGCTATCTCAAAAATAAAAAAATGAGAATAGAAAACAAACAATTAAGAGATTTTCTTCTGGACAGCGATATAATTAAGGAAGAAAAAGTAGTTGAAACTTATGAAGAAGCCAAAAAAGGAAAAAAATTCCTGGGAGATTTGCTTTTAGAAAAAGAATTAATAACCCAGGACGATCTTCACAGGCTCTATGCTTATATCCTGGGCACGCCTTTTGTCGATTTGAGCAAGGAGACGATAAATCCGGAAATTCTGCAGATCATTCCGGAACCGATTGCCAAAAAATACAAAATAGTGGCTTTCGACAGGTCGGAAGACGGTTTAAAGGTGGCGATGCTTAATCCCGAAGACCTCCAGACTATCGAGCTCATAAAAAAGAAGACGGGACTCAAGATACTTCCTTGCCTTACCACGGAGGAAGGTGTCAGCACGATTCTCAAACAATATGAAAAAAGCTTAAAGGCTGAATTCGGGGATATTATGGGAGAAGAGGATACTGAAAATATAACCGGCGACATAGTCAAGGCGAACAAAGAAGGAAGCAAGAAAAAATCGGAAAATGAATTGTCCAAGGAAGCAGAGGACCTTCCCGTGATAAAAGTGGTGGATACGCTTATCAAGCATGCAATTTTAGAGTCGGTGAGCGATATCCATATCGAGCCGGATGAAAAAGAGGTGCGTGTAAGGTACCGCTTGGACGGAATTTTGAAAGATGCTATGACTTTGCCCAAAAAAATAATGCCCGGCATAGTGGCGCGCATAAAAGTTCTTTCCAATTTAAAGCTGGATGAGCACAGATTACCCCAAGATGGAAGGTTCAAGCTGGAGAAGGAAGGATATAAGATATCTTTCCGTGTCAATATCTTGCCAATTTTTGACGGAGAGAAGGTAGTTATGCGCCTCTTAGATGAGTCTTCTAAAGGATTAACTTTGGAAAAAATGGGTCTAAGAGAAGAGGCATTGGAAATTGTGCATAGGGAAATTAAAAAACCTAATGGAATGATCCTGGTAACCGGTCCGACCGGATCGGGAAAAACCACTACTCTCTATACGATAATGGACATCCTCAATGTTCCAGCCGTAAATATAAGCACGGTTGAAGACCCGGTAGAATACAGGATGCCCAGGATCAACCAGACTCAGATAAATCCCAAGATAGGCCTTACTTTCGCTTCCAGCCTGAGAGCGCTTCTCAGGCAGGATCCGGATATAATAATGGTCGGGGAAATCAGAGATAATGAAACTATGGAGATTTCAATGCATGCGGCAATGACAGGGCATCTGGTTCTTTCTACCCTCCACACCAACAGCGCTTCCGCGACCATTCCCAGACTTTTGGATATGGGAGCCGAACCATTCCTGGTGGCCTCTACGACCAATGTGGTTATCGCCCAGCGTTTGGTGCGAAAGCTCTGTCCAGAATGTTCCGTTGAATACACTATAAGCCAGAAAGAGAAAAAAACGTTGGAAGATAATTTCGATACAGAAAGAATGCTGGATATCCTCGTTAAATCCAAAGATCTGAAAGGAAAAATATCTGGAAACAGCTGGGAGTCGATAAAATTTTGTCGTCCCAAAGGATGCAAAAGATGCAATAATGAAGGATATAAAGGAAGAATCGGAATTTATGAGGTTTTGGAGGTGGATGAAGACATCGAAAAATTGATAACCCAGGCTTCCTCGACCGAAACCATAGAGAAAATAGCCAAGGAAAAAGGGATGCTTACCATGATAGAAGACGGATTTATAAAAGCCGCCCAAGGTGTTACTTCTATCGAAGAAATATTAAGGGTTACGAAAGAATGATTCTAGGATAAATTTTTGCGGTTTTTGGTGTTTATGCTAAAATGTCTTCATATGGATAGCGCACTGCCCAGAGAAAAAAAATACAAAGAAATAACCTTTTCCTCGACCGGCAGAAAAAAAGAAGAGCCGGGAAGCGTTTTGTTCTACAAAGGATCAAAGATCCGGAATTTTTTTACTAATGATTCCGGTCTTTATTTTATTCATTCTGCCGATGATTCTTCCTTAAAAAATAAGGAGAGGGATGGTTTTTTCGACAGTTTGAACTATAGGGCGGATGAAATAGCCGAAAGATACAAAAAAATCAGGGGGGACAGGAAAGATGTCCTGTATATCCAATTCCAAATCCTTAAAAGGAGGCTGGAAAGGAAAAAAGACAGCATAAAAAGAAAGAAACTTTCTTTATTTGAAGAGATTTCAATAATAAGGCTGTGGAACACTTCTTTGGCTGCGGCTGTTATCTTTGGGATGTTTTCTATGACCGTTATCTATAAATATCTGGGTCAGGGGGTTTCGGCGGGAGACAGTCTGACGTCTTCCATATCTTCAGAACAGATCGAGACGGTTGAAGACGAATGGAACAAGGAAAAAGAGGAGAGGTATATGAAAGAAATTGCCGATTATCTGGAAAACAGCGAAATTGAAAAATTTAACAAAAATGCCGAAGAAATGGTCGAGGACTATCCTATAGAAAATATGCTCAAATATATACTTGAAAAAGATAAAGATGTTGCCGCCTTTATGATTGCTATCGCCAAAAAAGAGAGCAATTGGGGGAAAAGGGTGCCTGTTCTTAACGGAAAGGACTGTTATAATTATTGGGGTTATAGGGAGAAGCGGGAAAGAATGGGAACGGGAGGACATACTTGTTTTGATAGCCGGAAAGACGCTGTTGATACCGTAGCAAAAAGGATAAAAACGCTCATTAAAGAATATAAAAGGGATACTCCCAAAGAAATGGTCGTTTGGAAATGCGGTTCTGACTGTGAAGCGACCGGAGGACAGGCTGCGGCCAATAAATGGATCAGTGATGTCGATATGTATATGAAAAAATTGAACAGTTTTTAGCATTTTTTCTCAAATATAATCTTGAAAAGCAGCCCCGGGCATTTTTCTGGGGCTTTTTTGGTCATTTTTGGCCTGTGGATAACTCTAAAAAATAATTTGACAGAAATCATCCATTTAGCTAGTATGGGCTTTGTGTTTTTAAAAACACGGCTAATTATTATAATCAAATTATGGGTGAAGATCCGCTGGATTTTAGCAAGAATTTACTTAAAAAAACTAAAAAACATTATAATAGAAAAAACGTATTATTAACCATTCTGATGCTTCTATCAGTCTGTTTTTTTTACACCCAAGGGGCTATTTTCACTCCCAATTTAAGGGTGGAAGCCAAAGAAAACGAGGAAAAAGAAGCTTTTCTTATTACCGATTATGATGATTGGTATTTCGATAAATTCAAGGAAAGCTTCGTTAAGGAGAAAAAAGAGAAGAAAAATGCCGAAATTATGCCTGATTTTGAAGATAATGAGTTTGAAAACAGCTTGATTTCAATTACCGAAGGCTATCCTATCGAAGAAATGGCGCCTTTTATCGCAGAATATGACAAAAAAATAGCCGGACTCATAGTGGGAATAGCGAAGAAAGAAAGTGATTGGGGAAAAAGATCCCCGTCTAAAAACGGGAAAACATGCTATAATTATTGGGGATATAAAGGAGCAGGGACATTGGGAACTTCTATGGGATATGGATGTTTCGCTTCCGCGGAAGAGGCCGTAAGTGCTATCGGAGGAAGAATATCGGAACTGGTGGGCCAAAATTTGGATACCCCGTCCAAAATGGTTGTCTGGAAATGCGGAAAAAGCTGTGAAGCGACCGGTGGACAGGCTGCCGCCAACAAATGGATCAGCGACGTCAATTTTTATTACAACAGGATAATGAATATCTAAAAATGTCTTATAATCGCTAATTTGCGAGTAAATCAAATTAAAATAAAAAGGTATGTTTAAAAATATAAAGGGCAAAGAATTTAAAGAAATGATAGGAAAGGAAGGAAAAAACCTGGAGATAATCGACGTAAGAGAAAGAAACGAATATGACCTGGTAAGAGTGAGAAATTCAAAACTTATTCCTCTGGCGGAGATAGGAGAGAGAATCGATGAAATTGATTGGAATAAGAAAGTGGTTTTTATCTGCCGAAGCGGGTCGCGAAGCGGCTATGTAGCCGAAGCACTGTCTCAGTCGGGTAAAAAATCTTTCAATTTATCGGGAGGAATTTATGAGTTGAATCTCGATAAATGCGACTGTTTGGAAAAATCAAAAGGATGTTGCGAAGGATATTTCTAATTTATTCTTATGGATCTTAAGGCTTCAAAAATTATCGCAATGCTGACTATGATCTCCGCGGCCTTTTTGTTGCTGTGGGGATTATTCGATCGTTTTTCTTCCAAGGAAAAAAATATAATTTCTGAGAGTGAATATTTTTCTGAAGAAAGAAAGGAAGTTGAAATATCGGAGGAGCCGGAAAGTCCTGTCGGAAAAATCGATTCCAGCGCTGAATTTGAAGAAGAAAAAGCGGCTCGTGATTCTGAGGAAATCGCGAAAGAGGATGAAGACAATGAAAAAGAAAAGGAGCGCGCGTCCGATTCTGATATAAAAAACAGGCTTGTGAGTTGGGGATTTTCTGTTTCTTCCGAAAGATCCATAGATACGATAATCCTTCATTCTTCCTATAATGCTTTGGGCGGGGATGAATATGACGTCGAAAAGCTTATTGACGAATATAAGGAATATGGTGTGTCGCCTCACTATTTGATAGACAGAGAGGGAATCATTTACAGACTGGTCGAGGATAAAAACATCGCATATCATGCCGGCGAAAGCGAGACGCCTGACGGCAGGAATAATGTGAATAACTTTTCTCTAGGGATAGAAATGATCAACAACAAGTCTGATGAATACGAAAAAAAACAATATGAAGCGGTTAATCGGCTTATCGGATATATAAATAGAAATTATGATATAAAATATGTTTTGGGACATAGCGAAATAGCTTCGGGAAGAAAAACCGATCCGTGGAATATCGATTGGAAGAAGATAGAGAGATAATATTTATGAAAATGGAAATCATTATCAAAAATGACAACATAAGTCTTTTCTTAAGAAAGGGAGATCTTTTGATCGCCAAATCCGGGTGGAAGGAGCAGAGGGATCTGAGCAACAGGCTTTTGGTAGAAATAGACAATCTGCTTGGAAAAAAAGGCCTGAAGCCCGGAGACATAGAAAGCGCCAAAGTCTTATCGGATATTTCCGATAATTTTACGACAATTAGGATAGCCAAGACGGTGGCAGAAGCTTTTAATTTCAAAGAGTGCTAGACATAAAATCATTCAGTTGTTAAAATATCAATGTAAGATATAAAAACAAAAAGAGACTCGGCACAAGTATTTGGGCTGAGCCAGCTTCAACGAATTATGGCTCTATTCACAAAAAACGATTTGGATGATTCGAAAAAAGAAGATAAAGAAAATTTGGATGATTTTGAGATTAAAGATGAAAAAAAAGATTCCGGAGAGATAAAAAAAGGCACTACTAGCATAGCGGAAACCCTTTGGGAGGAATACGAAAAAAGGGAGGCTGGCGCCGAAATGGATTCGCTTAAAAAAGAAGGAAAAGTTAAAGATATTGTTGATAAGAAAACGGAAGACAAAAAAGCTGAAAGCTTTTCCCCGACTCAGATAAAAGAGATATTCGAAGATGAAGAATATTCTGACAAAAAAGAAAAAAGTGATGAAGAAATGATGAGCGAATACTTGTCCGAAAAAAAATCTAAAAGATCATGGATTTTTTTAATATTTTATATTTTAATTTTGGTAGCGGTAGCTGCAGGATCTTTTGTTGCGGGAAGAATGGGGATTGGAGATCAATTTTTTCCTGCAAAGAAGCAAGAAGCGGCTGCTCCAGCTCCTGTCGAACAAGAATTTCCAGATGTGATAATAGAGGAGAATTCTGAAAATAATGTTGCAGATCCGGACTCTGAAAACGAATCCGAGAATCCAAGGGAGACTGTCGAACCTGATTTTTCAGATGCGAGCATATTGGTGCTGAATGGCGGCTCCACGACCGGAGCGGCCGGAAAGATGAAGGAAGATATAGCTGCCGGAAATGAAGACATAAAAAGCATAGAAGCAAAAAATGCGGTAGGGAGTTATACGGAAGGAACCGTCATTTATTATCAAGAGGAATTTATCGCGGAAGCGGAAAAGATAAAAGAAATTTTAAATGAAGTATACGGAGAATTGGAGTTGAAAAAAATTGATGAATTGCCGGAAGGAGAGAGCCAGGAAAACATAGTCATAATAATAGGAGAAAAATAATCCGATTTTGATTTTTTTATCAAACTAATATAATATAGGCAGAATGATCCGTTTCATTCTGCTTTTAACTTAGTAAATATAAGGATTTTGCGAAAAAGTTATTTTTCTCCGGTCTTTCGCAGGCACGACAGCTACGAAAAATAACTTTTTCGCAAAATAAGATAGTGTGGCAGGAATTTAAAAAAATAAAATATGAATAAGATCAATTTAAATAAATTTGAATTACTCGCGTCCGCCTGAGCGGCGAGATGAAACCGGCGGGCTTGTCCGCCGAAGCTTGGCTGGCTTCGATCCTAAGTGTATTTTAATTATGAAAAAAAATAAACTGAGAAAACTGGAACTTTTGGCGCCGGCAGGGAGTCCGGAAAAGATGAAATATGCTTTTCACTATGGAGCGGATGCGGTCTATGCGGGAATTCCGGATTTTTCTTTGCGCGCGCGGATCAATGCTTTTGATTTAAAATCTATCAAAAAAGGAGTTGAATATGCGCATAAGCTGGGCAAGAAATTTTATGTGACTCTTAATATTTACGCTCACAATGAGCATTTAGGCAAACTCGAAAAGCATCTTAAATATCTTTCAAAGATAGACATAGACGGGATTATTCTGAGCGATCCAGGAATCCTTTCTTTGGTCAAAAAATATCTGCCGAAAGCCGAAATTCATCTGTCCACCCAAGCTAACGCTACCAATTGGCGGGCGGTCAAGTTTTGGAGGGAGCAGGGAATCAGAAGGGTCGTGCTGGCCAGAGAGGTGACGCTTGATGAAATAAGAGAAATACACAAAAAGGTTCCGGAAGCGGAGCTGGAGTATTTCGTCCATGGGGCGATGTGCATGAGTTATTCGGGAAGATGCATCCTCAGCAAATGGATGACTGGGCGGAGCGCCAATCTGGGAGATTGCAGCCAGCCGTGCCGTTGGAGCTACGCTCCCAAATCGCAAATCGCAAATCGCAAATCGCAAACGAATCAAAAAGCTGAATTGAAAAAAATCAAAACCTTGGAGATTGTGGATAGGCAAGGGGAATTTGAATTGGATCTGGAGGAGGATGATCAGGGGACTTATTTTTTTAACAGCAAAGATTTGAATTTATTGGAATATTTAAAAGATCTGATAGGAGCCGGAGTTACATCATTTAAGATCGAAGGAAGGAATAAGAGCGTTTATTATCTGGCAACTGTCGTTAGGGCATATGCCAGAATTATGAATCATGAATTAAGGATTAAGAACGGCATTGAAAATAAGAAATTTGAAGAAGCGCTTATTGAAGAGCAAAATAATTTAGATAACCTTGTGCATCGTGGATATACGGCCGGATTCTTATTAGGGAGAGAACCCGAGCATAACTTCAAAAACTCTCATAATGAGAGCGAGTATGAGTTTGTGGGGGAAATATTAGAAGAAGGCGATAATGATGTTAAGGTTTACCCTGTTAAATCTCCGCCGAGTCGGAGTTCTGCGAAGCAGAAATTTAACAGGGTAAAGGCTCATAACGCGATTTACAAGGATGATGAGATTGAAATCATAGACAAAAAAGGAGATTACCCGGTAAAAATTTTGGAGATGTATGACGAGAGGATGGAAAAAGTCGAATCGGCCCACGGCGGACACAAGAAGATTTACTATTTCAAATTTGATAAGAAAAATATTGAGCCGATGTCTCTTCTGAAGAAAAAAATCATATAAAATCAACATAATGACTCCTTGCGATATTCTATGCTATTATTACGGCGCCGTTTATTCTGAAACGCAATAAAACTTTTCCGCTTTACGGCGGATAAGATTTTCAGAGTTTATGGAACTGAAGTTCTTTGAAATATAAAATCATACCGTGTATGAGGGGGAATCTTAATGGATGCTTTAATTTTTGTCATAGTAAACCTGGTGGCTTTGTCAGGAGGGCTGGTTGCTCTTGATTTTTTTCTCAAAAAGGAAAAAATCAAGAAAACTATAATAAAAAAATGCGATAGCTTCGGAAGATATCCCGAAGCCGGCGGGGAATATGTCAGCTGGCATCCTTTCCATCCGAACAATATCTGTTATATAAGAGCGGGATTGTCATGGGTGGGAATAGCTTTTTATTATTTCGGGCATGAATATCTGGGTATCGGGCTTTATCTGATAGCGGTCTTTCTGGATGCCGTTGACGGAATGGTGGCAAGAGCGTGCGATATGGTCACGGAAAAAGGGAAAAAGATCGATCCGCTTTTCGATAAGCTCACTTATTTGATTCCGGTAATCATTCTGTTTCCGGGAATTACGGCTACTTATTTCTTTATCTTTTTCGAGACAATCGGGCAATTTGCGGTTCGCAAAGTCCTTTCTTATCAGGGAAAATCCTTGGCGGCGAATAATTTCGGAAAGGTAAAGGCGCTGATCGCTTTTTCCTTCCTGCCTTATGCATTCATCGTAAAAAATTATGAGATTATCCCGGATATCAGCTCCCATTTGATGGTTATTTGCGCCGTATTGTCGGCATGTTCGGCATTTTTTAAGCTGATACCAAACAGGTTTTACGCCGATATTCTTTCTCTGCTCAATCTGTTATGCGGTATATCCGGAATATTTTTTGTGGTAGCGGGAAATCTGATAGGTGCTTCACTAATAATCATCCTGGGTCAAGTCTTTGATTTTTTTGATGGCCGGATGGCGGCTAAGCATGGAGGTACGCAAGCCGGACCATGGCTGGACGATCTAGCTGACTCGATAAGTTTCGGCCTCTGTCCATCGATAATGGTTTGGATAAGCGCAGAAGGGGCATTGATAAAAATAATCGCCGCATCTTTCCTTTTTTCCATCATTATCCGACTGGTAAGATTTTCCACTATCGATAAAAGAAGGAGGGATCACAAGGATTATATATTTTTCGGCCTGCCCAGTCCGGCCGGGGCTTCGGCAGTTATGGGAGTTATCCTTGTCAGCGACAGTGCCCTAATCATAGGGGCGACGACCGTCGCGATAAGCGTCTTGTCAGTTAGCACCCATAAATTCATCCATTTGGGAAAAGGAATCGTCAACCGGATTCCTAAGCCCCTGATAGTCGCTCTCAGCGCTTTTCTGCTGATTTTTCTGGCTTATCTCATAAAGATAAACTCCCAGACGGGAATCGGATATTTCCTCTCTTCTGGCATCTTGGCCTATATGATTATGAGCGAAATTGCCAAAAAGAGTTTGCTCGAATGAACCGATTATTGTCAAGGCGTTTTTCGAAAAAAGAAAAACGCCTTTTTAAAACGATTGATTTTAAGCGCTTTATTTGATAGGCTGTTTATATAAGCAGAAGAAATCAAAAAATTTATGAAGAAAAAACAAGAAAAAGACGACAGGCGAACCCCCGGCACTTCCGTTGTTGCTAAAACGGATAAAGGAGTTATGGCGGGCAAGATGGAAAAAATAATATCCCTTTGCAAGAGAAGGGGATTTGTTTTTCCTTCAAGCGAGATTTACGGGGGATTCGGAGCGGTTTACGATTACGGTCCTTATGGGACGGAACTTGTGAATAATATAAAAACGGCTTGGTGGAAAGCGATGGTAAGGGAAAATGACAATATCGTAGGGCTTGATAGCGCCATTTTTATGCATCCCAAGGTCTGGGAAGCTTCGGGACACACGGCCGGATTTTCCGATCCTCTGATCGAGTGCAGGAAATGCCATGCCCGGTTAAGAGTTGACCATATTCTGGAAGAAGCCGGAGTTTTTGCGGATGAAAAGATGAGCGAGGAAGAGATCAATAAGCTATTGGAAGAAAACAAGGACAAGATCGAATGCGCCAAATGCAACTGCAAAGATTTTACCAAGGCCAAAAAATTCAACCTTTTGGTCAAATCCAATCTGGGAAATTTTACCGGTGATTGGGAACAAAATCCCGTTTATCTACGGGGTGAAACTTGCCAGGGAATTTACATAAATTTTAAAAATGTCTTAGATTCGACGCGCGTAAAAATTCCATTCGGAATCGCCCAGATCGGCAAAGCTTTCCGCAATGAGATCACGGCGCGCCAGTTCATTTTCCGCAAAAGGGAATTCGAACAGATGGAGATGCAGATGTTCGTCCATCCCGACAGAGCGATGGAAGTTTATGAAGAATGGAAAGAGAAAAGGTGGCGATTCTATCTCGATCTGGGGATCAAAGAAGAAAACCTCAAATGGCATGAGCATGAGAATCTGGTTTTTTACGCCAAAGCGGCTTGGGATATCGAGTACGATTTCCCCTTCGGATTCAAGGAGCTTGAAGGGATCCATGCTCGCGGGGATTATGATCTTACTCAGCACAGCAAATTTTCCGGAAAAGACCTTTCTTATCAGGATCCTCATACTAATGAAAAATATATTCCCCATGTGGTGGAGGCCTCAGCGGGGGCGGATAGGACATTTTTAGCTCTGCTTTCCGAAGCTTATACCGAAGAAGAGATAGAGAAAGAGAATGGAGAAAAGGAGCTGAGAGTCGTATTGAAATTTCCCAAGAAACTGGCGCCGATAAAAGTGGCGGTGTTTCCCCTTCTCAAAAACAAGCCGGATCTTGTCAAAAAAGCTAAAGAAATTTATGATAGCTTGAAATCTCAATTTATGTGCGAATTCGATGACAACGGCAATGTCGGCAAAAGATACCGCCGTCAGGACGAGATAGGAACGCCTTACTGCATAACAGTCGATTTTGACAGTTTGGAAGACGACACGGTGACAATAAGAGATAGGGATACGATGAAACAAGAGAGGATAAAAGCCGGCGAATTGGAGGGATTTTTTAATAAAAATTTGGGATAGTTGATGACAGTACTTTATAAAAAACGAGCGGAACCCGGAAAAATCCAGGAGGTATATTATGAAAAATGATCTTTTCGAACCTAAGGACTTAAGAATAATTTTAAAAGAATTTCTGGCCGGCGCATCATATTTTTTTCTGAGCCTTTTGGTGTTATTTGCAATATTGTTTTTCCTCTTGCTTCTTGCCGTAACCGTTTCCGGCTGGTATTTGTTCCTCGGGATCATAATAGCTGTTGCTGTTATGATAAACCTGGGTTTCGGGAATAAAAAATGGAGAAGTTGACGCTCGTCTTCTCCTTTTATAATAAAATAATTAATTTAAAAAATATGGATCTAAAACAAATTTACAAAATGGCAATTGATCTGGGAATCAAGAACGATCTCAGGCCGAAAAAGGAAATAGAAAAAAAGCTTTCCAGGATAAAAAAACAATATCAGAAACTAGATGAAAAAGAGAAAAAAGATTTCGACAAGGAGAGACTTTCCAATCCCTTTATGGATTCGACGATCCATTTCGACTCCGGAAAAAAAATAAAAAAGGTATTAGTGGGAATAGATATCGATGCCGGAGAGCTTTTGATCGCCAAAGAGCTTGGAGCTGACGCGGTTATCGCCCATCATCCTATCGGCAAGGGTCTTTCTTATCTTGACGATGTTATGCAGCTCCAAGCGGATGTGCTGGCCCAATACGGAGTTCCCATAAATGTGGCCGAAGGGTTGATGAGAATCAGGATCAGCGAGGTTTCCAGGAGCGTCAATCCCGTAAATCATTTCAAATCTCCCATGGCGGCTAAAAACTTAGGCATGAGTTTCATGAACGTGCACACTCCGGCAGACAATATGGTGGCTACCTTTCTTAAAAAATTGATGGATGATAAGAAGCCGGAATATGTGAGTGAAGTAATAGAGATATTGGAAAAAATTCCTGAATATAAAGAGGCCAAGAAGCAGGGCCTGGGACCGAGACTTTTTGCCGGAAACAAGGAAAACAGGGCGGGAAAGATTGCCATAACCGAGATAACCGGAGGAACGGAGGGTTCGGTAAAGATTTATGAAAAGATGGCCAATGCCGGTGTGGGAACGATTCTCGCCATGCACCAAAGCGAAAAACACAGAGAAGCGGCGGAGAAGGCCAATATAAATGTGGTGATTGCCGGACATATTTCTTCCGATTCCATAGGAGTAAATCTTTTTTTAGATGAATTGGAGAAGAAAGGCATAAAAATTATCCCTTGCTCCGGACTCATCAGATATTCAAGAGTTAAAAAATAAACAGTAGATATTAAAAATAAAATATATATTAAAATCTAAAAGCTAAAACCTAAAAGCTAAAATATGATTTACAAAAAAACGACGCTTAAAAACGGACTGAGGGTAATTACTGCGCCGATGAGAGATACGGCTACTGCGACTGTCTTGGTGATGGTGGGAGTCGGATCGCGGTATGAAGAAGATGCGGAAGCGGGAATTTCCCATTTCATCGAGCATATGCTTTTTAAGGGGACTAAAAAAAGGCCCAACACGAAGATAATATCAGAAGAGATGGATTCTATCGGAGGGGAGTTCAACGCTTTTACCGGAAAGAATAAGACAGCTTATTATGCCAAGTCTGACGCAAGACATATCGATAAGACTTTGGATGTCATTTCCGACATATTCCTCAATTCCAAGCTGGAATCCAAAGAAATAAACAGGGAGAGAGGCACGATCCTTCAGGAAATCAGCATGTATGAAGATATGCCGATGCAAAGCATCGAGGATGAATTCGAGGGGCTTCTCTACGGCAGGCAAAAACTGGGCAGGCCTATCGCAGGATATCCCAAAACGGTTTCCGGAGTCAAAAGAAAAAATTTTGTCGATTATATGAGCAAGCATTATCTGCCCGAAAGCACGGTAGTCTGCGTGGCGGGAAAGATCGATGAAAAAAAGGTTATGGATAATATAAGGAAGCATTTTTCCAAGATGAAGAAAAAAGACAAGCCTGTTTTTGAGAAAGTCAGAGAAAATCAGAAAGTTCCTAAAATTAAGATAAAATACAAAAAAACCGATCAGACCCATCTGGTATTGGGGGCAAGGACGTATCACAATAAGCATAAGGACAAATACGTTCTTGCTCTTCTCGCCACTATTTTGGGCGGAAATATGAGCAGCCGTTTATTTTTGAGCGTAAGGGAAAGACAGGGGCTGGCATATTATGTCCGGACCGGAAACGAGTTTTATCAGGATGCCGGATATCTGGCCACCCAGTGCGGGGTAAAGCATGGGAATCTCTCCAAAACCATAGGAACTATCCTTAAAGAATACAAAAAAATATCAAGGCAAAAAGTCGATGAAAAAGAGCTTAGAAAAGCCAAGGATTATATCAAAGGAAAAACCGTCATGAGTCTGGAATCCTCAGACGCAGTAGCCGGATTCCTGGCGGATCAGGAAGTCATCAAGGATGAAATACTTATGCCGGAAGAAATTTTTAAAAGGATTGATAAGGTTACGGCCGATGATATAAAAAGGGTGGCTAAAGATATTTTCGTTCCTGAGAAACTTAATCTGGCAATCATAGGACCGCATAATAATAAAGAAAAGTTGGAAAAATTGTTGATTTTGTAGTTAGATATCATAACTCATATCCAAATTAATGTGAAAATAACTCAAATGTCAAAATTTAAAAATCAAAACCACAACTTAAATCCAAAAACTGATGTAAAATATCGCTCTTATTACTTTTCATTGGATATCATAAAATTTACTTCAGAACTTCCAAATGAAAAAGTTTATTGGGTAATTTCCGATCAGTTGTTAAGATCCGGCACATCCATCGGAGCCAACGTTATTGAAGCTAAGTCAGCTAGCTCCAAAAGAGATTTTATAAGATTTTATGAAATAGCATTGAAATCGGCTAATGAGACAAAGTATTGGATATGCTTATTAAGAGATGGAACTAAAGTTGGGAAAGAAAAAAAAGAGGAGGTCTATAAAATTCTGAAAGAGGCAGAAGAAATAGCAAATATGCTGGGTTCTAGTTTATTAACACTAAAAAATAAAAGGAATAATTAATTTTTTATTTTTAAGTTGCAAATTTGACATTTGAAATTTGAACTTTGAGATTTAAATCATGCAACGTCAGACGATAAACATTTCAACCGAAATTATCCTGAAAGTCGTGGCGGTGGTAGTCGCGCTTTGGTTTTTGTATTTGATCCGGGAGGTCCTGGCGCTTTTTTTCATCGCCATAATAGTGATGGCGGCCATCGATCCATTGGTGACCTGGTTCAATGGAAGGGTAAAGATCCATCGAGGAGTAGGCGTTTTGATAATATATATATTTTTAATCTCTTTTTTCGCAACCGCCCTTTCCATCCTCGTTCCGGCGCTTTCCCATCAGTTCAAAGAGTTCATGAAAGATCTGCCGGAAAATTCCCAGAAAATAAACGAATTTTTTGAAGGAATTTCCATCTATGGCCAATCTTTCGGACTGGATTTCCGGCAGAAAGACATATTGGGTAATTTGGGAAACAATCTGGGGGAATCTTCTTTCAATATTTTTTCCACGACAGTGGGATTTTTGACGGGGCTCGTATCATTCATCGTTGTTCTGGCGATGGCATTCTATATGTCCATAAAAGAGGACGGAATGGAAAAATTTCTTGGATCCGTAACCCCCGAACAATACAGGGAAAAAGTAGTCCGTATAGGCAAAAGGATAAAAAACAGGATCGGAAGATGGATGAGCGGTCAGTTGATCCTTATGGGAGTGATTTTCGTCTTGGATTTTGCGGTTCTTTATTTTTTAGGCATCCCTTACGCCCTAATAATCGCCCTTATCGGGGGATTTTTGGAAATTATTCCTTATATCGGTCCTACGCTTTCGGGATTTATTGCCGTGACCGTGAGCCTCTTGGTTTCTCCCGTAAAAGCGATTTTTGTTCTTATCGCCTATATAGTCATCCAACAAGCGGAAAACCACATAATCCTTCCCCAGATAATGAAAAGAGCGGTCGGACTCAATCCGCTTTCGGTGATTTTGGCGATGCTTATCGGCGTCAAACTGGCTGGAGCGGCAGGAGTCATCCTGGCGGTTCCGGTAGCCACTGCGGTGGGAGTCATTGTCGAAGAATTGATGAAGAAAGAACCTAAAAAAACAGAAGCAGAACAATTGCCGTTACTGAAATAAAGATGTCGTTTATGGAATTTTGGAAATTCCAAGCGCGCTGGGGAGAGAAAGGCGGATATTTATGTATCCATGTATGGAAATCGTAAAGTTTTTTGAGAAATTTGAAATTCATCTTCCAATAAAGAAAGGTAAGAAAATCGGGAAACATAGAGAAAAAAACTCCGAGGGAAATGTTGGAAATATTGAAGCTGTTCAAATTGTTCGAAGTGTTGTAATTGTAATATAAGATCAGGGCAATTATCGTTAAGCCGGCAAAGATATCCAAAAATACTTTCCAAAGAGTCTCTTTCGTGCTAGATTTATTGTTCAAATATTCTCCATGGCGCAGAGTGTCCATCAAATAATGGATGGCTATCGAAACAATTATTATCAGGTAAGGACCGTCGAGGTTTTTTCCGATAACGGCTCCGGTCAGGGCATGAGTGGTTAAGATCATTGTGTTTTAATGTCAAAAGTAAAATGTCAAAATTCAAATCTACAACTAAAAACTAAAATATATAGTTTTAAATTTTAAGTTGTGGTTTTGCACTTTGCATTTTGAGATTTGAGTTCAAATTTATGTTATATATAGTCGCAACTCCTATCGGAAACCTGGAGGATATCACTTTGAGGGCTCTTCGGATCCTCAAGGAAGCTGACGCGATCGCCTGCGAAGACACCCGGGTCACTTCCAAACTTCTCCAAAAATACGAAATCAAGAAGCCTCTTATATCCTACCACCAGCACAGCAAAATTAAAAGAATAGATGAGATGATAGGAAAGCTCTTGAATGGAGAAAATGTCGCATTAGTGACCGATGCCGGAACGCCGGGGATATCCGATCCGGGAAACGTTTTGGTCGCGGAAGCGCTTAAAAATGGAATCGAAGTTGTTCCGATTCCGGGACCTTCCGCCCTTTCGGCCATGATCAGCATAGCGGGGGCGGATATGCAAAAATTCGTTTTTTTGGGATTTCCTCCGCACAAAAAAGGCCGGGAAACATTCTTTAGCGAAGTTTCAGCGAGCAGATATCCGGTCGTTTACTATGACAGCGTCCATCGCGTGGTGAAAAATTTGGAGCTTTTGAAAATTAAAAAACCCGACGCACAGATTGCGGTCGGGCGGGAGCTCACAAAGATGTTTGAGGAAGTCATCCGCGGAAGCGTCGATGAAGTTCTCGACTACCTATCGCGAAATCCTCAAAACCTTAGGGGAGAGTTTGTTGTTATTATCAGATAGCGTGGATCATTTCCACCGCTTCCTGGCAAGCCGTTCTGCAGATCCGGGGATCAAGTCCCGATCTGATGGCGGAGGCTATTTTAAGGCCCGGTATCTTGCAATTCCGGCTGAGAATTCTGAGGATTTGCGGACTGTAATCCTCCACTTCCTTCAGAAGGGCTGAGGCCAGGTCGTCATCCGCGTAGCTGGTTATAGCCGTTTCGCAGAGAAAAGGCTCGAACCTGTTTTTCCTGAGGATATTTATGACGCCCCTGGTGCTCAAGGCCTTAGATTCCAGAACAGCTTTGAGTATCACGGTGTCTCCGGGAAAGGCTTCGATAAAGCGTGAAACATGACTGTCGTCGATGCCTCTTGCGTGCAATCGCGAAAGACCGAATCGTGCTTCTCCCATATAGTCCTGGTCGCTTACCTTTATAACCCGCACTGCGCCGATGAGGATGTCAAGCAAATTTTCGATGTCGTTTTCAAATACGATCAGATCCCCGGTATTGCCAGCCAGTCTCTCAAAATTTTTCATCTTTTCCCTCTCCTTTTCTTCTTCTTTTTAAAAATAACTTTTTTATCCCGATCATTCGAGACTCGATATGATACCAAAAAGTGGAAATTTGTCAATAATTTAAAATTGGATAATTTTGATGAAAAATGAGGGTAAAACTATTGACTATTTTTAAAAAGAGGTTAATCTTAAAAGGTAGATGCAGTTTAAGTAGTTTTATTACCAATGATGCATCTTGAATTTTTTGAAGGTTATAAAAGTTGGGTAAATTTTTTCAGCCGCATGTATGTTGCTTCGCTGTCCAAGATGGAAATAGGATTTGCGAAACGATATTTATGCAAAAAATTTGTGTAGGGTTCAGGTATAATTAAATAGAGCAGTAAAAAATATGCGGGTGAGATTTTTTGCTGAAGACAATAAAAGGCGACAGGAAATCGCTTCAACAACATTTGATAGTTGTTTGAATTGGCGTCCTGCCGCTTTTTTAATTGAATAATTTATATAATTTAGGAGATCCTTCCAAGGAGGGCGGGCGCTCCAAATAAAAATATGAACATGATCAAAAAAAGGACGCGGGAGCAGCTGCTCAAATCGGTAAATGTTTTTTTGATGATGATGCTCCTTTTCCAGCCGGTAGGCGGTCCGGGTCTTCTCGTATTGGCCGAGGATGCGGCTGAGCCCGCTTTCCAAAAGGAAGAAACCCAGAAAGAAGAACCGCAGGAAACGGAAGAGCCGGCCGATGAAACCGAGGAAGCTGAAGAAGAAGCGGCTGAAGAGGAATCGTCCGAAGAAGGATCCGCGGAAGATGAGTCGGCCGAAGCCGAAAGCGATGAAGGAACCGAAGAATCTTCGGAAGATGGAAGCGCGGAAGGCGAAACGTCCGATGAAACGCCCGATAGTACAACATCCGAAGAGGGAACCGGAGCCGAAGATGGAGAAAATCCTGATGGATCGGCAATAACCGAGGGTGAAGGAGATGAAGGAACATCCGAGGAAGAAGCCGGAGACGGCGCATCTGACGGAACTGAATCTGAAGGAACGAGCACGAAAGGATCTGACACAGAAGAACCTGCTAATGAAGAAGATTCCAATATCGGAAAATGGCAAGAGAATGAGGATGGTTCGATGACCATTGCGGTTGAGAAAGACGTGGAATATGAGTATAAAGACTCGGGACTCAAGATAAAATTCACCCGGATTGACGGTGGCGTTGGAGAAATTACAGTGGAAGAGATCGAGCTTTCTGACGAGCAGGTGGAAAAACTAGGGGCACTTTCCAATAAGGCCTGGGATATCACTTCACCTATGGAAAACGGCACTTTTGAATATGAATTGACTTTGCCGACCGAAGGATATGTTAATTCAGAAAACGTGGAAGTTGTTTACGCCGAAAACGAAGCAGATTTAAATGATGAAAGTAAGATCAAAACAGTCGAAAAGGAGGATGTGAAGGTGGATAATGAGAAAAAAGAAATTTTAGCGGAAGGGCTGGATCATTTTACGATATTTTTTGGCATTTATAATGAACCAACGCTAACTGTTTCCGCCAATCAATTTAAGCAGGGAGAAACAATATATTTTAAAGCGGAAAGTTTAACTTCTGGAAATTATTACCGCTTCGCCGTTATTCCGGATGGAGGCAATAAAGATGATCGATTTTATGTAAGTAGTTGTTCAAATAGTGATCCGCAAAATTCTTCTTATAATCTTCCCGCGGATGCAAAAGTCGGAACCGGATGGAAAGCCGAGTTGCATGGATTTACAACTCTGCAAAATTGTGAGAATCCTAATAAAAATCATAATGCTTCAAAAGAGATAAGTTTTGAAGTCATACCTTATGATGAAGATTTGGCGCTTGCGAATATTTCTGCTACAACTACAATCGAAAACGGATGTATGGAGGAAATTGCCAATACTTCCAATCTAAATTGTACCGCTAATGATATTTCCATCGCTAATGTTTCTAACATAGAAATATTGGATGACGGATGTGCTTTCCCAGGCGATACCGTAACCTTTAAGGCTACTTGGGATGTCCAATCTACAGCTACGGAGAGGTATGACATAGGACTATATTTTTCTACAGATGGCGATCCGAACAATGATGGAGCGCTTTCGGGAAGCTGTTCTGTTTCTACGCTTCCGAATTCTCCCGTTCCACCATGGTTCAATTTTGACGGTGATTTTTGTGGAGACGCTTCCAGCTCTGCTTTGGTAAATCCCGAGATAACCATGACTGTACAATGTTTAGATGATGATGGAGATAATCAGCTTGATCTGCCTTATTGTGCCAGTTGGGATAATAACGCAGGCGGTGTATGCTCTTCTCCTACGGATGCCTATCCCTCAAATCCGGCCAAGTGTAATTGCCAGCCCGGATTTGAAGTTCCAATCACGGTTCCATCTTATGCAGAAATCGAGGTGGTAAAAGATCTTGTTCCTGGTAGTGATCCAGGTAGATTCAATCTGCAGATTAATGGAGTTAATGAAGCGACAAACGTAGGTGATGGCGGAACTACCGGACCAGTAGTTGTCAGCGCTGGAACAAATGATGTTCCCGGTGATACTCATACTGTCGGTGAAACTGCCTATGCCGGAACCGATTTGAACGATTACACAACTTCAATTTCTTGCGTCGATAGAGGACTAGAAACATTCGATGGTGGTCCGGCGCTTACAACTTCCGGTGCTGGTCCATTAAATGTTGATGTGGACAAGGATGATGATATTGTTTGCACGATTAAGAATACAGTACAGCAAGCCACTCTAACTTTGATCAAAAATCTTCCGAATGACAACGGGGGAACTGCCACTCAAGATGATTTCAACGTATATATTGATGGACAGCCGGCTCAATGGGGAGACAATATAGTTTCTCCGGGCCAGCATGTCGTTAGTGAAGATACGCTTCCGGGATATACTCCTTCTGTTTGGAATACCGACTGTGATGCTGATGGAAATGTAACTGTTGCTCCTGGTGGAAGTGCAACTTGTGATATCACCAATGATGATGATGCACCGAGCCTGACTGTCGTAAAAGAAGTTATCAATGATAACGGAGGCAACGCTGTTGTGAGTGACTTCAATATCGAACTTAATGACGGAAATCCTGCGCTTACA